>ENA-OQHN01000577-OQHN01000577.1-human-gut-metagenome-genome-assembly--contig:-NODE-577-length-12324-cov-2.078298_pt1 | contig 12324 bp, 10 predicted proteins | sample MGYA00242564_ERZ504721 | MGnify/ENA primary metagenome ERZ504721 (study PRJEB26092, sample SAMD00036212) | human gut metagenome | host: Homo sapiens | study: EMG produced TPA metagenomics assembly of...
TCGGAGACCGAACTTGAGAACATGGATAATTCCACTGATAATTTTTTGATCGTCCCTTCTGGGAATGCCTCTTGAACGAGGAAAGAAAGGGCGAATGACATCCATCTGAGCGGAAGAAAGGTAAAAAGAGTGGACATAGAAACCTCCATATCCATACTTATCCTTTTTTGACGTCGTTGGAAATAATGAGTCCTGAGCCTAGAATTCCAGGCTGCCGGGAGTGCGGGGGAAGGGGATGACGTCGCGGATGTTGGTGATGCCGGTGAGCATCATCAGCAGGCGTTCGAAGCCCATGCCGAAACCGGCGTGGGGCACGCTGCCGAAGCGGCGCAGATCCAGATACCACCAGTAGTCCTCGGGCTTCTGGCCCATCTCGGCGATGCGGGCCAGCAGCTTGTCCAGGCGCTCTTCACGCTGGGAACCGCCGATGAGCTCGCCGATGCGGGGCACCAGCACGTCCATGGCCGCCACGGTCTCGCCGTCGTCATTGCCGCGCATGTAGAAGGCTTTGATCTCCTTGGGATAGTCATAGACGATGACGGGACGGCGGAAGTGTTCTTCGGCCAGGAAGCGCTCGTGCTCGGTCTGCAGGTCCACGCCGAAGGCCACGGGGAAGGTGAACTCCTTGCCGCTGTCTTCCAGGATGTGGATGGCTTCCCCGGTAGGACACGCGGGCAAAAGGGCTGGGCCAGCATGCCCTTCAGGCGGTCGATGAGGCCCTTGTCCACGAAGTTGTCGAAGAGCTTGAGGTCGCTCTCGCAGCGGGTCAGGGCATGGTCCACCACATGGCGGGTCAGGCCTTCGCCCAGCTCCATGATGTCTTCCAGTTCGGCAAAGGCCATCTCGGGCTCGATCATCCAAAACTCGGCGGCATGGCGCGTGGTGTTGGAGTTCTCGGCGCGGAAGGTGGGGCCGAAGGTGTAGACGCGGCCCAGGCCCAGGGCCAGGGCTTCGGCTTCCAGCTGGCCGGACACGGTCAGGTTGGCCTGACGGCCGAAGAAGTCCTTGGAAAGATCCTTTTCACCGGCGGGCAGGGCGGTCACGCGGAACATCTCGCCCGCGCCCTCGCAGTCGGAACCGGTGAGGATGGGCGTATGCACCCAGGAAAAGTGCTGGCTGTGGAAGTAGTCATGCACGGCGCGCGCCGCTTCGGAGCGGATGCGGAAGGCCGCGCCGTACTTGTTGGTGCGCATGCGCAGGTGGGCGATGCCGCGCAGGAACTCGTCGGAGTGGCGCTTCTTCTGCAGGGGGAAGGATTCGGGATCGGCCAGGCCGAACACGCGGATGCTCTCGGCACGCACTTCCCACTTCTGTCCCTTGCCGGGGGAGGCCACCAGCTCGCCGGTGACGGCCACGGAAGCGCCGGTGTTGGCATCGCCCAGGCCTTCGTGGGCGGCGGTGCCCGCATCCACGATGCACTGCATGTTGGTCAGGCAGGAACCATCGTTGATCTCCACGAAGCTGAAGTCCTTGGCATCGCGGCGGGTGCGGATCCAGCCGCAGACGGTGATCTGGCGCTGCGGGGCCTCGGAGGCCAGGGCATTGACGATAAGGGTACGCTGCATGACGACTCCTTGTGTCGCAAAAAGGTAGAATGTGTATGGATAAGGCTCTTGCCGTATGTTCGGGACAGGGGACGCGGTCCTGTGAGCGGAACGCACCCCAACACGTTACTATAACGGCAAAGACGGCGCCCTTCAAGGCCGGGAGCCGGGGCGGCGCCGGGGGATGGAGCTTGGTTTTTGGGCGGGAACGTGCTTAGATGGAGGGATGGGACTGCCCTCCATCCCCGGCAGTCATGAAACAAGGAGACTCGGACATGAAAAAGATCGCCACGCTGGCCCTGTGCGTCCTGATGCTGGCCCTGACGGCCCCCGTGATCCAGGCGGCCACCCCCCAGGCCGGAGCGCCCAAGGCCGACAAGCCCGCCAAAGTCGATGCCCGCAGCACGCCCGTCTGGGTGGAGCTGGAAGGGACGGACAGCATCGGTGCCCGCCTGGGCATGCGCCTCAAGGAAGCCTTCAACGGCAGCAACCTCTTCAGCCTCACGGACAAGGACATGCCCAAGATGCGCCTGCTGGTGAGCACGCAGTCCGAATTCCCGGCCGTCCGGGCGTGGGCTCCGTGTACTCCATCTGCTGGACCTTCACCCAGGGCGAAGGCTACCTGGGCTATCTGCTGGCCCGCGAAGTGGGCACCCTGACCTATGAGGAGATCGACGCCCTGGTCAACCGGCTGGTGGAGCGCACCGACGGCCTCTCGGTCAAGTACAGCAACCTCTGGAAGTAGTTTTGCTGGGAAAAGACGACCCTGTGCTGTTGAGAAAGCCGCTGTCCCCTTTCGGGACGGCGGCTTTTTGCATGGCAGGGCATGCACGCGGGAAGAGGTGTTGACGAGGGGGAAGGAGGACCTTTTGGCTGGCGCGACAAAGGTCCTCTCCCCCTCGTGCTCCCCCTTCCTCCCCAAAACGCGCTCATGGCGTCCCGTGCTCCGCACAGGACGCGAATAGCTGCCATGAGCGGGCGGTCGGGGAGCCGCAAGAGCCGTGCCGTCATGGGGCAGACCGGGACAGACGCAGGAAGCGGAGGGGAAAAAGGTCAGTTCCCCATGCGGGTGACGTGCAGGCGGGCGGCCAGGGCTTCCAGCACGCGGGCGGGCGTGACGTTGAAGCCCAGGGCCTCCTGCGCCTCGTTGAACCAGAAGCAGCACTGGACGCGCTTCTCGGCGGGGCAGCAGGGCCAGGGCCGTGTCCAGGGGGCAGAGGGCGTCGTCATTGCCGGACATGACCCGGCTCATGGATTTCTGGCAGGCCAGCAGTATCTGCCCGGCCAGACGGGCGTCCAGGGCGTTGCGGGCGCCGGTGCGTTCGAACAGGCCGCGACCGCTGGTGATGAACAGGGCCAGGGCCTCTTCCCAGGGCTGGAGGGCCGGATCACGGGAGAGGCTGTCGGGCCAGGGCAGGGTCAGGCAGAGGGAGCGCGAGACCAGCGTAGGCAGGAGCTGTTCGCGCTGGGCGGCCAGCAGGACGAAGCAGGAGGAGAGCGAGGGTTCTTCCAGCGCCTTGAGCAGGGCATTGGCCGCATTGCTGCGGTTCTGTTCCACGCCCATGAGCAGCACCACGCGGCGGCCCTGACCGTGGGGAGCGTCGCGCAGCTTTTGCTTGAGCTCGCGGATGTTGTCCATGTTCAGGGCGCGGATGGGGCCGGGATGGGCCTCGTCGTCGGCGTTGCTGATGCGGCCGTCGTAGGCCAGCACGTCCAGATGCTCACCGGCATCGATCTGCATGCAGGTGGGGCAGATGAGGCAGGGCCCGCCCTCGCCGCCCGGCTGCTGGCAGTTGACGCAGGCGGCCCAGTAACGGGCCGCGGCCAGGCGCTGGGGCTCGGTGCCGCCTTCCAGCAGCAGGACCTGCGGCGGGTTGGCGGCCAGGCGGTGGAGCACCTCGCGGATGCGGTCGAAGTCCGGCGTGCTGATGTCCTGGAAAAGCGGCATGGCGTCCCTCGCGGTGCGGGAGCGTGACGGTCACGCACATGGCAGGACTGCCCTGATGCGCCTCAGGCTCCACCAAAGATGGTTGGAAGGAAAAGGACCGGCCGGACAGGGCGGCATACGCCGCCGGCCGTCATGGTCCAAGCTCCCCCTGATAAAAGTTTTTGGAAAGGATGGGGGGAGTTTGAGGGGGGAAGGGAGAACCTTTTTCCAAAAAGGTTTCCCTTTCCCCCTCATCCCAAACTTTCCCGCCCTACCAGATCTTCTCGAAACGCTTGGAGCAGCCCGCGCAGGGCAGGTCGGGCCAGGGCCCGGCCAGAGCGGCGCGGAAATCCCTGAAGCCCTTGGTGCGCCACAGCTCGGCCAGCTCCTCGGCGGGGCGGCCGTATTCGGCGTGGGCAAAGATGCGCCGCTTGGGGTCTTCCTCGCTGGTGGGCAGGTTGACGTACACACAGGGCGAAAGGTTGCCCTGCGTGTCCACATAGATGGTGCGGTCCACGTTTTCCCGGCAGCCGTTGCGCACGCGCCCCACGGCCTCGGGATCAGGCAGGGCGTACCACAGCTCCCGGCCGCTCTGGCGCACCCGGGCCGCCACAGGCGCCAGCACGGCGGCCGCTGCGGCCACCTTGTCCGCCTCTTCGGGGCTGTAAGCCTCCACGGCCAGCTCCGGCGAAGCGATGTAGTCCATGGTGCTGACCACCGCGCAGTGCACGTCCAGCTCTTCCATGAGCTCGGGCAGACGCTTCACGGCTTCCAGCTGCGAGGGCAGGAGCAGATAGGCCAGATGCACTTCCAGATGGACGCCCTGCTTTTTGCGGCGCACGTCCTGCAGGCAGCGGATGGCCTCACAGACCCGGCTGAAGGGGATGCCCTGACGGCTGGCGTTGCTGGCCTCGTCGGTACCGGCCAGGGAAAAGGCCACCACGTCCATGCCGCTGTCCACGATGGCGGCGGCCAGGGACTCGTCCATGTGCTGGCCGCAGGTGGTGGTGGACACGGCACACCCCGCCCGCCGGGCCACGCTGACGAAATCCATGAAGCGGGGATGCAGGAAGGGTTCGCCCCAGCCCTGCAGGTGGACACGGCCGCACTGGCGCATGAGTGGCCACAGGGCGGCGAAGGTCTCGGCGCTCATGAGGCGCGACTGCCAAACGTCTTTTTTGGTGGTGTGCGGGCAGTAGGTGCAGCGGCAGGCGCAAACGGACGAGACCTCCACCTGCATGCAGAGCAAGGGCGTGGGCCGCCCGGTGAAGGCCTCGCGCAGCCACTGACGCAGTCCCGGCCCGGGCAGGGCCTTGGGGCTCAGGGGATCGGGCGTGCTCATGCGGCCTCCTCTCCGCCCAGCAGGCGGCGCAGGCGGGCAAACCAGCCGCCGCCCGAGGTGGTGGCGCGGGTGCTCCAGCCGGTCTCCAGACAGGGCAGCGCCGGACGGGCATGCCACTTGCGCTTGAAGAAACGGATGCCGGGATCGATGCCCAGCCCCAAACAGAAACGCATATGCCCGCGGGCCTCGGCCTCGCTGACCAGCCCGGCCAGCAGGGCGTCGGCGCAGCCGGGCACGGCCCCCTGCCGCCGGAAGGCGAACATATAGAAAGCCGTGGTCAGGGAGGCGTAATCGCCCACGGCAAAGGCCTGGAGGCTGTTGTCCTCCCGATGGCGGGCGGCCCAGAGCTGCACGTCGGGATGGGAGCCCACATAGCTTTCCAGATGGCTGAAGATATGCACCGTGCCCGGCTCGAAGGGCTTGCGGCGCAAAAAGTCCTGCACCAGCGCGGCGTGATCCGGCTGCCAGGCCTCGCGTACCACCTCCACGTCGCGCAGAGCGCGGCGCTCCATGTTGCGCAGCTTCTGCCACGGCAGGGAGCCGTCCTCGCGCAGCAGGGGCAGCTCAAGATCCCAGTAGGCATCCGGCGTGCCCGTGCTCGCATCCTGCGGAGCCCGTGTGGGCCGCACCGGGGCCAGGACGGTGATCTGGCGCACCTCCGGCAGGGCAAGGGCCGCATCCACAGCGGCATCCACACGCAGCTGCACGCCCTCCGCCGTGGCGGCCTCGGCGCTCTGGCGCACGCTCACGGCCTCCAGACGGGCGGCGGCATCCGTGGCCTCCTTCACTCTGGCGGCGGCCGCTTCCAGATCCGGCCCTCCGGCAAAGGTCTCCAGCATGGCCGCGTCGTAGGCCACCAGCACCAGATGCCCTTCCAGCAGATAGGCGGGAAAACCGGCGCAGGCCAGCGGCCGGGAACCGGCCACGGCCGTCACATAGTGCAGCAGCTGCTCCGGGACCACGGCTTCGGCCGTGAAATGCTGCAATCCCTGTGAAAACATGATGGTCTCCTTGTGGCGGAGCGCCCGGGCCACGCCTGTCCCCAACGGGGTACGGACCGGCGGGACGCCCCGGCTGTCAGCGATCCCCGTCAGCGGGGATGCGGTAAAGATCGTCCTCGCCACGCAGGCGGGCCCGCATCCTGTGGATCCAGGTGGGCCGCACCTGCCGCACCGTGAAGCCGTCCTCGGTGAGCATGCGGCGCAGACGCAGCATGTGGGCCGCGCCCACGAAGACGGCGGCCCCGCCCTTTTCGATGAAGGGGCGCATGCGCTCGCGGAAACGCTGGTCGCGGAAGTCGATGACCTGCTGCGTGCGCGTGGGGAATTCCGTGCTGGTGCCCATCATGGGTTCCAGCTCCCCGCGCAGGTAATGGTAGATATTGCGCTTCATGTAGGAGCGCCACTGGCCGCAGTGACGGAAGAAATCCAGCACGCGCGGCACGGGCACCACTTCCAGGGAATGGAGCTGCTCCTCCATGGTCTCCATGCCCAGCACGGTCTTGCCCATGTCGCGGGCCAGATGCCAGGCCTCCAGATCCACGGAATCGCGCCAGCCCTGCCGCTCCAGGAAGGCCGTCCAGAGGGAGAAGAAGGCGTACCAGTGCCGGGTGGTATGCAGGCGCCCCCGCACGTCCGGCGCGTCCTCCCACTCCATGTTCAGAAAGCGCGCCACCGGCCCGCGCACGCCGCAGACCACGCGCTCCAGCCGCCGGATCTCGGCCTCGGTCATCAGGCTGTCCAGCGGCACGGTCCCGGGATCGGGAGACTTGCCGCAGGCCTCCACCTGCGCCAGGCTCTCGGCATCCAGCGGGCCTTCAAAGATGACGGTGTCCACCTGGCGGAACAGGCGGCGGAACGAGTCGGCAAAGGAATAGCAGAAGAAATGCGCCGTGCCGCAGATCCAGGAGCGGCGGCCCTGCTTCTCCAGCTCCCAGAGCATGGCAAAGGGGCGCTGGTCAGGCAGCCTGTCCAGTATCTGGCGCTTGGAAAGGCCTTCGTCGCTGCGCTCCACCAGGGCCTGCATGAGCTCGTCCAGCACCACTTTATGCACGTCGGAACGCGGCCGCTCCTGCCACTGGGCCATGACGTAGGAAAGCTGCCGTTCCCCGCCCCACTTGCGCTTGAAGCGGGCTGATGCCCTCGTTGACGCCCAGGCCCAGCTGGCACGAAGTCACAGCCTGCCGCGCAGGGCCTTCTCCAGCATGACGGCAAAGAGCGCGTCCCCGGGCAATGGGGCACCGGGATGGGCTGCGCGAGCGGGCGCCCACGATACTAGCTGACGAAGGCGGGCGTGCTGTAATCCAGCACCAGACAGGCCACCAGCCGGTCGCCGTCCCAGGCGTTGAGCAGGCGCACGTCGGCGCCCTCGGCGGCCAGCATCTGCGGCGTGCGGGCGAAGAGCTCGCGCACGTTGGCCCGCAGTACGGCCCGGCCCATGAACTCGGCCCACAGGCGGCGATGCTGCGGCCCGAACTCGCGCGTCTCGTCGATGCGCAGGCGTTCCCGGGCCTTGCGCACGGGCGAGCGCAGACGCGGCGGCACGGGCGCATCGGCCGGAAGCGTGTAGAAGACGTCCCGCTCCAGCACGTTGTCCGCCAGACGCGGCGGCAGGTCGGGCCCCACGGCAAAGCAGGCCGTGGCCCCGGTCTCGCGCAGGGCCCCGGACAAGGCGGCCTCGAAACGCTGGTGGCTGTATTCGCCGCCGTCCCGCAAGGGATAGGCGATGGCCATGAGCCAGTCTTCGGCGGCGTAAAAGACGAAGTTATCCACCATCAGCACCCGGCCCCCGGAAACGGCCTGCATGAAGGGCGCGGAATGCTCGGGGACCACGGCGCGGGCAAGGATGTCGGTGACGGGATTCATGACGCGGCCTCACTGCTGGAGTGCGGAAAGGATGCTCTTCACATCTTTTCGCAGGATAGCCGCTTTGACGGCGGGCCGCAATGCGGGGCAGGGGGCCTGAGACTGCGCAAGCCCCGGCCCCTTGCCGCATCGCTGCGCTTGACCCGTCCGAGGTGCCGGTCAGCAGCCAGCCGGGCGGCCCTAAAAGAAGACAACCGTCCGAGCAGGCTCCCTTACACCAGCGCCCGCACCAGACAGACCAGGCCCGCCACGGCGATGACGCAGAGCAGCACCTTGCGGAAGGCCTGCTGGGAGATATGCTTGACCACGGGGAAGGCGATGCAGGTGCCCAGGATGACGCCGGGCGCGCCGTACATGGCGCAGGTGAGCACTGTGGGCGTATAGAAACCGGCCATGCCCTGCAGCACCAGGGTCACGGTGGCGCGCAGCACGAAGAAAACGCCCAGCGTGCCCAGCAGCACACGCGGTTCCCAGCCCATGCACAGGCCGTAGGCCCCCACGGGCGGGCCGTCGAAGGCGATGGCCGTGCCCAGCAGGCCGGAGCCGAAACCGGCCACAGCGCCCAGCGCCCGGGGATGGGCGATGGTACCGCGGGCGCGGAAGGTCTTCTGCCAGTAGACGTAATAGAGCAGGAGCAGGCCCACGGCGCCTTGCAGCACGGGGCCGGAACAGATCTGGAGGATGTAGAGCCCGGCAAAGGACCCGGGCACCGAGGCCAGCAGCATGGGCCACAGGGCGCTGACGCGGCAGAAGCGGAAATGCAGGCTGGCCAGACAGATGTCCATGACCATGTTGACGATGCAGGTCAGGGCGATGGCCTCGTGCACCGGCAGGAGCATGACCAGGAAGGGAAAGGCCACCATGGCGCCGCCGATGCCGCTGACGCCGGAAACGAAACCGCCTGCGATCCAGGCGAGGAACACACAGATCTCAGTCATCCCGGGCATACGCCCCTCCTGCGGCCACGGGCCGCCCCCATCAGTGCATGAAAATCGAAATATCTTCCCAGTCGCTCCGCCAGCGGCAGACGACGGCGGGATGACAGCGCACGGCGAGACGATCGCCCCATGCGGCAATAGCCGTTCCGCCAGGCGTGAGCCGGACGGCGTTTCCCGTCCATCCGCAGGAGACGGGCTGTACCGCCGCTCCCTACGCCGCATGCGGCTTCCCGCTCCACAGGGAGCGGCACGAGCCGTGCGACAGCCTTCCGCACCACACGGCATCGCTCCCCGCAAAGCCGGTCTTGCCTGCGGGCGCCTTCCGGGCCGCGTGGTCTCCCCTGCCGTCCCGCACGTATGCGGAACAGGTCGCCGCGCAGTCCATGCTTAGGGAGGTCGCGGCCTTTTGGCAACAGGAAGAAGGAAAAAAGGCATAAAAAAGGGAGCCTGTCCAAAATGGACAGGCTCCCGCGTATTCGCCCTGATGGCGGCAGTCGCCAGCGTCAGGACGGCGTCGTCGGACGGGGAAACCGGCGCTTACGGCAGCCCTTCGCGATGGCATTGCCAGGGCAGGAGGCTTTGCCGTACTCGCCCGGGACATCCCCGGGAGATTAGGCCTGGTTGGCGGTCAGGACCACTTCCTTGTTCTCGCCGTAGCTCAGCGTGAAGGCAGTCCCGTACTTTTCCAGAAAATCCTTCTCCGCGGCGAAGGGAACGCCGTCGATGTCGATCTGCACGTCTTCGTCCTCATCAAATTCGTCCATGCCCAGACCGAGCACGATCTTGGCATGTCAGCCACCACCGACCTTGTATTCGCGCAGACGCACACAAGTACCTTCGTCTTCATCTTCCAGCATGCCGCGAAGCTTTTCCAGCATGCTCTCGTCAACAGTAACGGTGAACATTGTTTTCTCCATCAAGGGTTATACGATGACAGGGACAAGACCGTGACGGGCAAAGCGCTCTTCCGCGGCCTTGAGACCTTCAGGGGTATATTGCTGCACATCGGGGTAAGGCTTGCCCAGGGCGGCGTACTTGCTCTTGCCGAAGGCATGGCAGGGCATGATCTCCACCTGCTTGCGGCCGAAACGCCCCAAAAAGGCCGCCATGGCCGCCAGATTCTCGTTGGAATCGTTGAGGCCCGGCATCAGGGGCATGCGCACGCGCACTTCGGTGGACGAAGAGAGCGCGGCCTCCAGGTTGCGCAGGATGAGGGCGTTGTCCTGCCCGGTGAGCTTTTTGTGCTGTTCCGGGTCCATGTGCTTGCAGTCGAACAGAAAAAGATCGGCCAGGCCGATGGTTTTGTCAAACCGGTCCTCGGGGCAGAAGCCACAGGTATCCACCGTGACGTGCAGGCCCTCGTCATGGGCGGTCTGCACCAGATCGAGGAAGAACTGCCCGCCCGCCGTGGGCTCGCCGCCGCCAAAGGTCACGCCGCCGCCGGAGTTCTCGTAGAAGAGCCAGTCCTTGCGGACCACTTCCATGACTTCTTCCACGGTCATGATACGGCGGACATGCACCCGCGTGCCTTGTTGGGACAGACCTCGGTACAGGCGCCGCAGTGGGTGCATTTTTCCGTATCGCGGCCCATCTTGCCGTTCTCCAGCGGCACCACGGCGCCGTTGGGACAGACCTGCATGCAGGCGCCGCAGCTCACGCACAGATTGTCGAACAGCAGCATCTGCGGCGTGAACTGCTGCGATTCGGGATTGCTGCACCACAGGCAGCGCAGAGGACAGCCTTTCAGAAAGACCGTGGTCCGCAGGCCGGGACCGTCCTGCACGGACATCCTCTGGATATTGTAGATCATTCCCTGGCTCATGGCGTCCTCCCCCGGCACTACAACCGGAGGGACCGCGCCCTTGCGGACGCGGTCCCCAGGCCGGAGGTTATATAAGGATTGGCTGTTGGTTAGGAAGCGTACTCGGTACGCTTGACGATCTCGTTCTGCACGCCCTTGTCCAGACGGGTGAAGTAGGCGCTGAAGCCGGCCACGCGGACCACCAGGTCGGTGTAGTCCTGCGGGTTCTTCTGGGCGTCACGCAGGGTGTCGGAGCTCACGCAGTTGAACTGGATGTGAGAGCCGCCGAAGTCGCAGTAGGTCTTGATGAGCGAGATCAGCGTGCGGGCACCGTTGGGACCTTCCAGAGCGGAGGGCACGAACTTGACGTTGAAGTGGTTGGCGCCGTAGCGCACGGTGTCGATGGCTTCGGCGCCGGACTTGATGAGGGCGGTGATGCCTTCATGGTCGGTGCCGGGCATGGCGGACACGCTGCCGTCGGTCAGGGCCACACCGGCCTTGCGGCCCGTGGGCAGGGCGCCCATGAGGGAGCCGAAGTAGTTGTGGTAGGACAGCGAGTAGGCGTCCAGAGGCGTACGGTGGCCGAAGCAGTCCGGACCCACGGAGTGGTGGATCTCGTCCACGTCACGGTAGTACTGCTGCACGAAGCCTTCCACTTCGGGGTAGTCGTTGCCGTGCTTGGGAGCTTCGAAGCACATCTTGCGGATGTCTTCGTAGCCTTCGAAGTTGGCCTTGATGGCTTCCATCAGCTGGGCCATGGTGATCTTCTTGGTGTCGAACACCAGGTGCTTGATGGCCAGCAGGGAGTTGGCGGCGTCGATACCGGCGGTCATGATGGGGTTGACCTGGGGATAACGGGTGCCGCCGGCTTCTTCGCACATGCCCTTTTCGATGCAGCCGTCGTACATGACCGAGCGGAAGATGCTGGGCACCACCTGCAGGCGGGCCATCTGGCTCAGGTCGGAGTGCTTGCGGGAGATGCCGAAGATGTGGCGCAGCTGCTTCTTGTAGGCGTCGTACACTTCGTCGAAGCTCTGGAACTGGGTCGGATCACCGGTCTCGATGCCCAGCTGCTTCTTGGTCAGCGGGTCCTTGCCGTTGTAGAGCATCAGTTCCACGATCTTGGCCAGGCAGGGCTGGTCTTCCTGGGTGATGAAGCTGCCCTTGCCGCAGATGCCGGTGGACACGCAGCCGTAGTTGCCGCAGTTGCGGGCGTCTTCCAGGGTGATGCCGCCTTCGTACTGGGAGAAGCGGGCCAGGTTGCGCTGGATGACCACGTTGTTGTTGAGGATCTGGGGCTGGCCGGAACCGCCGCGGATGCATTCCACCACCTTCTGCATGTAGGATTCCTTCAGCTTGGGATGGTAGAGCAGGGTCAGCGTGGGCTGGATGTTCTTCATCTGGATCTGGGTCTCCAGCAGCAGTTCTTCCAGCTCGGTGCTGGCGTCGTTGCCGTTGGCGTCCACGCCGCCGATGGTGATGCTCTGGCCGGTGTGGCCGGACAGGGTCATGGCGTAGGAGCCGCCCTGGTATTCGGCCAGCTCAAGATGCTTGATCCACTGGAACTTCAGCAGGGTCAGCACCTGTTCGCGGGTCAGATTGCCCTCTTCGATGTCCTTCTTGTAGAAGGGGTACATGTACTGGCCGTAGCGGCCCGGGGAGCAGGCGCAGGCCATCTGTTCCACTTCGATGGCCAGATGGATGAACCAGAAGGACTGGATGGCTTCGCGGAAGTTGCGGGCCGGGAATTCGGGCACGCGGCGGCAGATCTCGGCGATCTCCAGCAGTTCGGCCTTGGCCTTGGGATCGGTCTCGGTCTCGGCGGTCTTTTCGGCCAGGTCGGCGTAGCGGTGGGAGTGGGCGATGACGGCTTCCGTGGCCACGATCATGGCGCGGTACAGGTCATGC
>ENA-OQHN01000578-OQHN01000578.1-human-gut-metagenome-genome-assembly--contig:-NODE-578-length-12298-cov-4.268425_pt1 | contig 12298 bp, 9 predicted proteins | sample MGYA00242564_ERZ504721 | MGnify/ENA primary metagenome ERZ504721 (study PRJEB26092, sample SAMD00036212) | human gut metagenome | host: Homo sapiens | study: EMG produced TPA metagenomics assembly of...
TGCATAAACCGGGCGCAGTCCCGCAGGAGCGGTTCGCGATCCTTTCCGGGTTCTTTCCGGGTTCTTCCGGTTGTCCTCCGTCCCGTGCAGATGGTACATTCTCCACTCGTTCGGGGTAAACCCGGTATAATCGTGAAACGTTTTGGAGAAGTAGGAGAAGTTAGAGTAACCGACGCGCATGGCGACTTTCCAATTTGATGTCCGGGTACTCCAGAAGCTCCTTGGCTTTTCCATCCGTTCTGGGCGATGTATGCCGGCAGCGTCATCCCGACGGCGCGCATGAACTGCTTTGAAAGATAGTCTTCTGACATGAACACGAGCTTCGCCAGCATTTTTCTGGACAGATCTTCTTCCAGATTGTCAAGAATATATTGGCATACGGTAGTGATGGCGTCCGACTTGTGATCCCGGCTGCCTTCGACAATGCCGAGGATCTTGTGCATAAACCAGGCAGTCGCACACAGGCTGGAAACAGCAAAGGTTTCCATCTGGTCGTACTCCTCTGAGTCGATGATATCCTCCAGAGACATATCCCGGCTTTGCAGGTAATTGGACAGCATCAGCGTGCAGGTCCGCAAAAAAACCGTCAGTCGGTTCACCGTCCATCCTTCTTCCGCTTGGACCCGCACCATTTCTTCCCGAATGGACGCTTCTAGACTTGTGAGGGGACCGAAGCCAACCAACATTTTTTTCCATGTCTTTAAGGGGAAAGAGCGCCGCTGTGTCTTGTCTGCGGGCAGGTCGACTCCCTGCGCGATTCTCTGCATATCCGGAACGGTGTGCTTTTCCAGCTGGCAGAGCGCCTCCCACATGGACACTGCCTGCCCGACGGTGCCTTTTTCTCCGCAGTATGCGCAGACCTGAAGGCCGATCCGCGCCTCTACAGGCGTCGAGAAACGCCGCCGCAGGCGCGCGAGGAAAGGGATCTTCCCTCTGGCACGGCAGGACCAGGATCCATCGGGTCTCGCTCAGGCGAACGACGGTTGCAGGGCGTTCTGGTCGGCCAGATCCAAAATGGCCTGCCGGACCAGCGGCCTGCCATAGTGCGAAGGGAACGGGCTGACCGGGCACGGGGACAAAGCGCAGTAGGAGAATCGCGAGACTGGAATTTTCGGTCAAGCCATGCTTTTGCGCTTGACGAGTGAAATCCGCCTGTTTGACGGCGCCGTCAAACAGGGCGGCCCACAGGGTTTCCAGCGGTTCCTCCTGCCAGCCGCGCCGTGCATCCAGAAGCCCAACAACCCGGGAAATCGTCTCTTCCAGCTCCTTGGCCTTGATGGGCTTTAGCAGGTAGTCACAGACATCGAACCGCAACGCACTCTGGGCATAGGAAAATTCTGCGTAGCTCGAAAGGACAATGCATTCCATCGACGCGTGGTTTTCCCGAATCCACTTGAGCAGCTGAAGACCGTTGCCACCCGGCATTTCGATGTCGCAAAGAACGATGTCTGCCTTCGTCTTCGAGAGAAACGCGATGGCTTCCCTAACGGAAAACGCCGTGTATACTTCGGTGATCCGCAGCCGGTTCCACTGCAGGGCCGACTTGAGCTCCTCTACAAAGGTCCGGTCATCATCTACAATCAGGATGGAATATGCCATAGCTTTCTCTGCCTCCTAACGGGTCGGGGTATCGGTTCTGCAGGCGCTTTTCACCATTTTACCGTGAAAGGCCCGGTAAATTTCCGAAGAAGAGATAACCCGGCGCCGCCGTGATCACCTCTTCCTTCGGTTTCGATCAGCCCATCATTTCCACATAGGCGTCATAGGCGCCCTGATCAATCTCAATCAGTCTCTGCAGGCCCATGGCGTCCAGCTGCTGCAGATAATCGTCCCATTCTTCTTCAACGCCGCCTTCGGTAATCCAGTGTGCCCACTGGGCTTCCACGTAACTATTAATGTCTACGTTCAAGGCGGTTCTCTCGTTGATTTCGTCATCGGTGAACTTAATCGTACCCGGCCAAGCGTGCAGCAGATTCGGGTTGTCGGCGTACTGCGCGTTGAGCTCGTCTTCGACCAGCTTGAGCCCGTCGCCCTGATCGGTGGGCAGCGTGACCTTTTCTTCAAATTCCTTGCGCATGTACTTGGGACCGAAATCGCGGGGAGAGTACCACCAGGCGGAAGTATCCAACGTGTTGTCCTTCGGCGTCAGAAGCTCATAGGTGCCATCGCCGTTATCCTTGATCTGACCGGTGGATATGGAGCCGTAGAAGGTCTGGAGCGAAACCAGATCGTCGTAGAACAGGTCGGCCCACCTCAGCACCTTTTCGGGATTCGGGCAGTTAATGTTGAGGATCAGCTCCTTATCGCTGTACTCTGTGCTCGCGATGCTCTGAGCGTTCTTCGTGCCCCATGGGCTTTCCAGCGTGGGCATCTGCACAAACTGCTTGGTATTGGGGCCAGCCCAGGAGTCTGCCGTCCAACCGGAGAAGATGCCGATCTGAGAGCCGCCTTCCTTTTGCAACTTGGCAGTGTACATAGATCCTTCTTGGGTGAAGTATTCCTCGTCCATCACGCCGAGCTCCCAGAGCTCGCGTAAATACTTGACTGCTTCTTTGTAATGATCTTGCGTGGGAACAAAGACGACCTTGTTGTTGGCGTCCAGCGACATGTGCTCGTCACCGCGCTCGATCAGGTCGAATGAATCCAGAAGCACGCTACCGTATCCGGGCTTGTAACCGCTGATCGGGATCTCATTGTTCGGGTCGCCGTCGCCGTCCGCGTCCTGCTCCTTGAAGGCGATCAGTACTTCCTTCAGCTCGTCGTAATTCGTGGGCATCTCCAGATTCAGATTGTCCAGCCATTCCTTGTTGATGTAGTTCTGGCTGTTCAGCTTCGGCCGGAAGGGGATCTTCTTCGGCAGGCTGTAGATCTGCTCGTTTCGGTCGGTGCAGGCCATGCGCATAGTGGGATCTTCTTCAAAGATTTTCATCAGGTTGGGCATGGTCTCCTCGTTGATCAGATCGGTGAGCTCCAGAAGCTTTTCCTTGTTCTGCACGATGTCGGAATCGCCGAGGCCGCAGGAGCCGAAGAAAGCGTCGGGCAGGTCGTCACTGGCAAACAGCAGTGCCTTCTGCTCACCGAAATCATTGGAGTAGTAGATTTGCCACTCGATGTCAATGTCGGCTTCCTTAGCCAGATCCCCCATGACACCGTCGGTCAAAAAGTCCGTGGGCCAGGTGTCGTTCCAGCGTACAGTTGCGATCTTGTACGTGTAGCCTTCCGCTGCGCCTACGGTTGTGTTCTGTTCCGCACCAGGGGATGCCGACGTAGAGTCCTGACCTGGGGTGCCGCATCCGGCAAGCATGGAAAGACTCAGACCGGCTGCCATGAGCAGAGCAGCAGTTCTTTTGAGTTTGTTCATGATTTACTCCTCCTTGTTTTTTCGCCATGTCTCCTTGGCGTTTTACAATATTCTACCGTCTTTGTTCCAATAAGTCTGTCAAATTTGCGATAAAAAATTGTCAAAAAAAGCTTTTTTTATAACTTTTTCCAACACAAATTCGGCGGATCGCCGGTAAGTCCGGATGGGCGGCAAAAAGGGAAGCCGCCGTATCTGTGGAAAACGCAAAACCGAAAAGGCAACAAATATCGCGCTGTTTTTTTATAGATATCCGGGCGGTTGCGCCACTATAATGGGTTCAACCACCGGGCGAAAGGCACCCGGAAACAAAACGGATGGAGGTAATTAGAAATATGAATCAGCACAGATTCGGAGTAAACGCAGCCTATCTCGGTGCCAAGGCGGCACGGACACCGGACGAGCGACCCGGCCCGGCGGGGTGGAGCGGTGCGCTCCTGCTCGATGAGTTCTACCGAGCCAACGGGAACCCAGGATTGGTTACGCCGACCAAAGCGCAGGCTGCATGGGATGACACCTTTCTCTACGTGTTGTTTCTTAACTGGGAATCTGCGGAGAACGCGGACCAAGTGCGTCGAGACATCGACGAGCTTGTGGTGTCTTCCGGCACTTTGGGCCATCGGGACTTCGCGGTATTTTCGGTCGGACGCAATGGAGAAGCGCATGGGGTTCTGGAAAGTGGCATGACGTACATCGGCGGCGATGAGGCGTTTGGTGGAAGCCAACCCAACCTGCCGTTTCGTCACGTCGGCAACCAAGCGGACATCCAGACAATCGACCCGCAGTCGTATACGGTCGTGGTAGACCACCAGGCGGGCTTCTGGAGCGCGGCGTATAAGATTCCGTGGACGCTGGTGGGGGGATTTCCGAAAGGCGACTGCTTTGCGTTTCAGGTGTACCGCAAAAAGCAGGCAACCGGAGAGATCCTGTGCCCAACGCCGCTGGACCTGTATATCAACCTACCTTATTGGTTCGAGTACGATCCTTCCACGTTTATGGAAGCGTATCTGGGCGGCGACGCCGGTCCGGTATACGGAACCGAGCTCTACGCGGTGCTGCCCAGCGCCCGAAGACGCTGGACGCGCTATACGGAGATTTCCGGCGTGCAACCGGGCGAGCTAAAGCAGCTCTGGACGGAGTTAACTGCCCTGCCGGAAACGACGGAGGAAAATGTGGCGGCACATGTGGCGCTTGCCCAGCGCCTGCAGGATGTGCTCTATCAGGAGGCTGTGGATTTCTTCTGGGATGAGGCCGGAAGCCGCCCTGTGGGTCATATGGAACCGTGGAATGAGCGCCATGTGTTCAACGAACTGCTGGCGGCCGGTGAGGCTGGAAAAGCCTATGCCCGCCTGAACCGGTTCCTACGCTGGCTCGCCCGCTATATTCAGTGGTACTACACCGATGGAACCTTGGGCGACCAGTCTGCCGATTGGACACCGTATGAACAGCTTCGGCAGGTTACAACGGAAAACAGTAAGATTGTTTTGGATTTTGGAAACGCGGTGCCCACGCTAGAGCTTATCTTTGCCGAAGCGGGATTCCGCCTGAAAAGCAAGCCGGATGGCGGTCTTTTTTCTGCGGTACCGGATACGTTTACCGTCTCGGAGGACGGCGCCGTACTGCGTGCGGCGGCGGGAAACCGAAATGTCGTGATTACGCGCGGTGCGGACTGGAGCGTCGTGCTGTCTGTCGGGGACCGGCAGGTTTTCTTCATGGACAAAGAGACGCTTTCCTGCGTGCATGTTTGCGGGAAGGACGGTTTCCGCCTGCAGATGCCTTTGCTTCAGGAGGAGTCCGTCATCGGGTTCGGCGAACGCTTCAACGGCGTCGACCAGCGCGGGCATATCGTTGCCATGTACCAGCGAGACGCCTACCTTTCGGTGATCGCTGGACTGGCCAATGAGAGCTATAAGAATATTCCGCTTGTCCATTTCAGCTCTGGCTATACGCTGTACATCAACAGCACGTACAGAATGCGTGCGGATATCGGTGTGCAGGTGCAGGACCGTTTTTCCATTACTGTACAGGATCCCCATGTGGATCTGTATTTCTGGGGCGATACGCCGGTGGAAAACATGGCGTCATATGCGCGATTGACCGGCCTGCCGATTCTCCCGCCTCGGTGGGCGTTTGAGCCCTGGAGCGGCGCGGGCGGCGGACGGTGGATGAACGGGCCGCTGCACAACGTGATGGAGGAGCAGATCGGCGTGCTGCAGAAATTCAAAGAGCTTGATATCCCGCACGGCGGGTTCTATGCCGAAGGTGCCGGCGCGGACGGCAAACACCTCGCCGAATTACACAGGGTTTCCAACTTTGCCGCGCAGAACGGGATACACACCTTCTCCTGGGAGTATTCGGTTATGCCGGCGGAACGCGCCAAAGCATTCCTGCAGAATTCCGGCGATACGGAAGATCTGCCCATCAGCAAAACGCCGCAGTATACAGGGAACATGCAATATATCAGTTACATCGACTTCACGCATCCCCGGGCCATGGAGCTACTGCAGGCACAGTGGAAAGACCGGTTTGATGCCGGCATCTGCGGAACTATGGTGGACTTCGGGGACAAGATTCCAGACGAAGCGGTCTTTTCCGACGGGCGAAACGGTAAGGAAATGCACAACGGCTACGCGCTGGACTACGCGCGCGGCTACCGGAAGCTCTTCGAAAGCGCTTACGGAGACGACCACGTCCTGTTCCAGCGAGCCGGTGCTCCCGGGTGTCAGGCCTATGCCTGCCAGTTTGGCGGAGATCAACCGACTACCTTCCCAGGCATGCAGCAGTCCCTGTCCGGCATGATTTCCGTCTCGGCCTCGGGCCTGCCGTTCTGGGGCGTCGACGCCTGCGGGTACGACGGCTTTTCCGGCGGCGATGCGGAAACCTATATACGCTGGACGCAATGGGCGGCATTTTGCCCTCTGATGCGGTACCACGGCACGTTCCCGAAAGAGCCCTGGGAGTATTCCGAACAGGTCACAGAACTGTATAAATTCTACACCTGGCTGCGCGAGAACCTTCTGCCGTATGCGTACAGCACAGCCGTTCAGGCGCATCACCGCGGCATTCCTATGGTTCGCCCGCTGCCGATGATGTTCCCCGAGGACGCCTTTGTTGCGCAGGTGACCGACGCCTATATGTACGGCGACCATCTGCTGGTGGCGCCAATCTGCACCGATAGCAACAGAAAACAGGTAATCTTCCCCGCGGGCCGATATGTCAATTTTTTCGACAATACCGAGGTCGTAGACGGCGATACGGCGCAGACGCGTGCGTATCCCATCACAGAGATCCCGGTTTACGTGGCGGCCGGCGCGCTGTTCCCGGTTGAACTCAACGAATCCCTGGAGTTTGGAAGAAGCATGACCACAAGCCGGATTAGAGCGCTCGTCCTGACGCAGCCGGTGTTCGCGACAGCCGGTAGCTGGAACGGGTCGGATACGGAGGAAAACGATTACGCCTTTACCGTCGGCTCGAACGGCTTCTCCGTGCAGGCGAAGGGGTGCGCGGGCGTGCGGTATCTTCTTGTAAAAGGCGTCTCGAACGTACAGGATGTTATACTCAATGGGGTCCGTCTGCGCCGCGTGCCGGCAAAACAGGGGCTGAACCTGCATGAAGCCTATTTTGTGGCGCAGGATGGAACGATCTATATTCGTATTTTTGCACATTCTGACCTGCAGATGGACGTTGTCACACGGTAACGTTCTGCGAGGGGACTCACAGAGCAGGACACCGTTGCGCACTTTTCCGGAGCATCTTTAGCATAGCGAAAATACAGCGCGGGAGCAACCGACCGCTGGTTTACTGCCGGCTTTGCCTGCAGAACAGGCGTATCTCGAAATGCCGCGTATGAAAAAAAACAAAACCAGGGACAGGCAGAGCCACACAACTCTTGCCTGTCCCTGCTTCCTGTTCCGGCGTCCCGAAACCGGCGTTTGCGCAAATTTTGTTGACTATTGAGAACGGAATCTGTATAATGAAAGCAAAAGTATTCTGAGCAGGAGGACGAAATGCATGGCGACGATCAAGGATGTTGCTAGGATAGCGGGCGTGTCCGTGTCGACCGTCTCTCACGTGGTCAACGGAACCCGATACGTTAGTCCTGAGAAAGTCCGGAAGGTCGAGGACGCTATTCGCCAGCTGGACGAGCTCCCGAATTTCATCGCGAAACGGAGTGCATTGAAGAGCAAACTGTCCGAAAGCTGCTATGTGCTGATCTTGCTGTCGAAAAAACGCAGCCTGTTTCAGAATCAAGTCAAGGAAAAGCTGGAAGAAATCGTAGAGCAGAAGGGTTATATCGCCATTTCGCTGGCGTATGACCTCGATGAAGACCGACTGGCGGCCATCCGCGCACTGGCAGGAACGCTGGATCTTGCGGGAATGGTCGCTTTCCCGGACCGGGAAGGTGTGCTTTCCGGAGCCTTTTTCAAAGGGCTCCGGTTTCCGGTGGTTCTGATTGGGAACCCCGTGGATCGGTTTGCCGCAGACACCCTGCTGCCCGACACCTTTGAGGGTAGCTACCGCGCGGTGCGGCACCTGATTAAAAACGGGCATGAGCGAATCGCTTACCTGTGCGAGTCGGAAGTGTGCGGCACCCAAAGGTTTGAAGGCTACAGGAAGGCTCTGGAGGATTCCGGCATTGCGTCGGAAAAAGTGCTGGTCCGCGCGGGCCTGAAAACCGAGGCGTTGGCCGCCGAAGCTATGGCGCAGATCGTCGCGGCAGAACCTGCGCCCACCGCGGTCGTGATTGCCGACTCGCTGCCTCTGATTCCCGCCATCCGGTATGGAATCGGCCACAACATCGCCGTACCCGGTGACCTCTCTGTCGTCAGCCTGAACGATCCGGAATGGGCCTCGCTGACGACGCCGGAGCTCACTTGCGTGGATAAGCAACCACGGCAGTTTGCGCTTTCCGCCGCGGACCTGCTGTTCCGGCGGATTGACCGCGGCGAAATTGCAAACCTCTCTTCGCCCGCGCATGCGTACTGCACGAAAACTCTCCCATCAATCCTCAATGTGCGCAACTCCACCTGCGGAATCGGCCGGGGTCCCTTCGGGGAACGGGCAGCGGGTGCGGGCGGCCTTGCCTTATCCGAAGTGGAAAAGGAAAAGATTCGGCAAAAACAGTATACGGCGGCGATCTCATTCCACTATAATGGGCAAGGCGTGGATGCGCCTGCAGGAAAAGGGCATCAAAAAAGTCTTCGACGAGCTTGGGATTTCCATTATCGCTGTCACAGACGCTCATTTCAACGCGGCACTGCAATGCAAACAGTTGGAAAGCATCAAATTTCTGAAGCCGGATCTCCTAATCTCGATCCCCGTTGATACTAGGGGCACCGCGGAAGCCTTCCGCTCGATTGCGGACAGCGACACCCGGTTGGTGCTGATCACCAATGTTCCGGAGGGACTCACCCCGAAGGATTACATCTCCTGTATCTCCGTAAATGAGCGAGCCCACGGGGACAGTATGGGCCGCGGGTTGGGCGAGTACATGGTACGGCACGGCCTGAAATATGCGGGGCTGATTTGCCACGGCGAGCAGAACTTCTTTGCCACAAAGCAACGGGACGGCGCGGCGGAACAGGTTTTGACGGAGGAATACCCGGAAATCCGGGTGTGCGGAAAAGTCAATTTTCTGACAGAGGTGGACGTCTACCAGAAAACACTGAAGCTCATCGGAATGTACCCGGAGATTCAGGCTCTGTATGTTTCTTGGGACGGTCCCGCGCTGGAGGTGATAAAGGCCCTGACGGAGCTGGAGCGCACGGACATCGCGATCGTCACGGGAGATCTGGACTATGCCATCGCCATGCAGATGGCACAGGGCGGCATGGTCAAAATGATTAGCGCGCAGTGCCCCTATGAGCAGGGGGAAGCCATCGCAATGGTGGCGGCCAACGGCCTGCTGGGAAAAGCGGTCCCCTCCTTCATCGGGGTGGAGCCCATCAGCATCGACCGGGAGAACCTGCTGAAAAACTGGAAGGCGATCTTCAAGGAGGATCCGCCGGCGGCGTTGCGCAACGCGATCAACCACAGCGCCGGCGCACTTTAACGGCGGTTCGCCGCGTTCAAACCGACCGACAGAATATCAAGCGGATAAGCATCTGGAAGCAGGGCTTATCCGCTTTTTACATAGCGCCCGTGCAAGCCGGGTTCCCGGGATTTTTCATTGCCCCTATCCCCGCGCGGCTTTTCGGCCGCGTTTTTTTGGTGCGGTAAAGAAAATTTGCGCAAATATGCACGAAAGAACGAGAAGTCAAGGCATTTTCCAACGAGCAACCGGCCCGGACAGCCTAACACAGGTGTCAAAGCATTGCAAGTAAAAAGAAAGCTTGATTGGAAACGCCTAATTTTGTCCCTTATATTTGGCGAAACAAACGAATTTTCTTAAAATTGCAAATAGAAATTGACAATCGCCGCAGCGCAGAGTATTATAATGGAAGTAAAATTAATTTGCGCAAATTTATAAAAATAAGAAAGGAGCAGACATGAAACTCGGTTATATGACAAACGCGTTCGGCCCTCTGGTAGGAGAAGGAGGCGGCGTTACAAGCATTAAGGACATCCGGTATCTGACCCTTTGCGACGACGAAGCGGTGCTGAAAAAAATCACAAATACAGGCTTCCGGTATATTGAGGTGTTAGAAGGGAACCTGACCAAATACGGTTCGGACATCCAAGTGCTCAAAGACATGCTGGCCCGCTACGGTGCCGGCATGATGAGCGTCTGCGTGGGCGCCAATTTTATCTACCCAGACGCGCTGGAGGACGAGATGTTTCACATGGAGACAGTCGCTGCTCTGGCGGAACAGGTAGGCGTTTCCTACGTGGCGTTCTGCGGCGGTGCCATACGTGGGAGAGGCGTCCAGACGGGCGACTATGCGCTTCTGGCCAAAGGGCTGAAGGAGGCAGAAAAGGTCTTCGCCGCCCACGGCATCGAGGCAAGCTACCACCCGCACCTCGGGTCCATGGCGGAAAAGCCGGAGCAGATCGACCGACTCTTTTCGGTGAGCGACATCAAGATCTGCCCGGATCTGGCGCATCTGGCTGCCGGCGGCGGAGATCCTCTGGAGATCGTCAAAAAGTATTACGACAGAATCTCCTTCGTCCACCTGAAGGATTTGGACGAAAACGGATTTGCCCCGCTGGGCACTGGGCACGTCGATGTCGAAGGGGTTCTGCGGTTCCTGAAGGAAAAGGGATATGCAGGAGATTATCTGGTGGAGGCTGACGGCTTTGCCGGCGACCCGGAAGAAGCCTGCCGGACATCGTACCGTTTCCTGCAAGGCAAGCTGATCTAAAATTCCTCCCGTCCGCGGCTTCGGTCAACGGCGCGCGGCGCAGGAGGGCATCTTAGAATGGGAGGATTTTACAATGAAAAAACTGAATGTGGGCCTGGTTGGTGCCGGGTTCATGGGAAAAGCGCACTCAATCGGGTATTCCGACATGCCCAAGTATTTCTGGCCGGCCCCGGCCGTGCCGGTTTTAAAAACAATCTGCGACATCGTCCCGGAAATCGCGGCGGACGCGAAAGAACGCTTCGGCTTTGAAAATGCTGCACGGACTGGCGCGACATCGTCAACGATCCCGAGATCGACGTAGTAAGCATCTGCACGCCGAACAACGTCCACGCCGAAATCGCCATCGCTGCGCTGAACGCAGGGAAGCACGTACTCTGCGAAAAGCCGATCGCCTCGACATTGGAGGACGCGAAGGCCATGGCGGAGGCCGCAAAGGAAGCGGCGCAAAAGGGAATCATTGCCATGAACGCCTACCAGTACAGGCGCGTTCCGGCGATCGATCTCGCCAAGAAATTCATCGATGAGGGATCCATCGGCAAAATTCTCAACGTGCGGTGCACCTATCTGCAAAGCTGGTCGGCCGATCCTGCCTCCCCGCTCTCCTGGCGGTTTCAGAAAGACATCGCCGGCGCGGGGACGCTTGGTGACATCGCCTCACACGTGATCGACATCGCCCAGTATCTGGCGGGTGACATCGAGGCGGTAACCGGCATGATGCAGACCTACATCACCGAGCGGCCGGTGCAGGAAGGCGGCACAGACCTGCTGGGCACCGTAAAGCTCGGAGCCGACGCGAAGCGGAAGGCCGTAGATGTGGATGATGAGGACAGCTTCCTCGTGAAGTTTAAAAGCGGCGCGGTAGGCAGCATTGAGGCCACAAGAAACGCCTGGGGTCGCAACAACTTCATCACGGTAGAGCTTCACGGCACTCTGGGCAGCCTCTACTTCAACTACGAGCGACTCAACGAGTTGCAGGTGTGTTTGGCCGGCGACCCCGACGACAGAAGGGGCTTTAAGACAATCTACACCGGCCCCGCGCATTTTCACGGGGAAGTGACCTGGAACATTCCCGGAATGAACATTGGGTACGGCGAATTGAAATCCATCGAATCCTACGAGTTTATCAAAGCGGTGGTAGAAGGCAGGCAGCCGTCTACCAGCTTCGCAGAAGGGTATCGAGTGGAACGCGTTTGCGATGCCGTGAAACGGTCGGCGGAAACCGGACGTTGGGTAACGGTGAACGATTGATCGAAGCGCCCGTTTGACACGCAGCCCAAAGCCACATATCATAAGAGTGACCCGCAACGCCACTGGCTGGGCGTCTACGGCATCCTGATCATGATCCTCGGACCCATTATGATCCGACTGGTGTATGAACTGTTGATGATGGCAGTCTTGCTGCTGAAAAACGTAATCTCCATCAACAATAAGCTCCGCAGCCAGAACGGAAACGAAGAGAAGAACGGCATTTTCATGGCCCCCGACATGGGCGACCTGCGCCAGCAGCTTCCGGTCTAAGGCAGCACAGCCTCAGAACCCGCAGCCCCAAGTCCCGCAGAGCGCACCCGTAGTCAAATTCTGCGGCAAGTGCGGTTCGCCGTTCGAACGAAGCCGGCAAGTGCCCCAACTGTGACAACAA
>ENA-OQHN01000579-OQHN01000579.1-human-gut-metagenome-genome-assembly--contig:-NODE-579-length-12279-cov-2.684250_pt1 | contig 12279 bp, 11 predicted proteins | sample MGYA00242564_ERZ504721 | MGnify/ENA primary metagenome ERZ504721 (study PRJEB26092, sample SAMD00036212) | human gut metagenome | host: Homo sapiens | study: EMG produced TPA metagenomics assembly of...
CGATTACATCGACTATTACAACAATCGCCGAATTAAATTAAAACTAAACGGCCTGAGCCCTGTGCAGTACAGGATTCAGACCGTTGGGGCCGCTTAATTCGTTTTTTGTCTAACTTTTGGGGTTCATATCAGCAGGAAGCGGCGGGGTTTTCAACATTTTATGAGTGCTTTGTGGAAAAGCTCAGGCTCAGCCCTTCTTGTGGGTGGGAACCATAACTTCCAGGCCGCCCATGTAGGGCTGCAGCACCTTGGGGATGGTCACGGAGCCATCGGCCTGCAGATGGTTCTCCAGGAAGGCGATCAGCATACGCGGAGGAGCCACGCAGGTGTTGTTCAGGGTGTGGGCCAGATAGGTCTTGCCGTCCTTGCCCTTGACGCGGATGTGCAGGCGGCGTGCCTGTGCATCGCCCAGGTTGGAGCAGGAGCAGACCTCGAAGTACTTCTGCTGGCGGGGGCTCCAGGCCTCGATATCGCAGCTCTTGACCTTCAGGTCAGCCAGATCGCCGGAGCAGCAGTTCAGCTGGCGCACAGGGATCTCCATGCTGCGGAACAGCTCCACGGACATCTGCCACAGCTTCTCGTACCAGTCGGCGCTCTCCTCGGGGCGGCAGACCACGATCATCTCCTGCTTCTCGAACTGGTGGATGCGGTAGATGCCGCGCTCCTCGATGCCGTGTGCGCCCTTCTCCTTGCGGAAGCAGGGGCTGTAAGAGGTCAGGGTCAGGGGCATCTTGCTCTCGTCCAGCGTCTGGTCGATGAAGCGGCCGATCATGGTGTGCTCGCTGGTGCCGATGAGGTACAGGTCCTCACCTTCGATCTTGTACATCATGGCGTCCATCTCGGGGAAGGACATGACGCCCTGCACCACGTTGCCGTGCATCATGAAGGGCGGGATAACGTAGGTGAAGCCCTTGTTGATCATAAAGTCGCGGGCGTAGGCCAGCACAGCCTCGTGCAGGCGTGCAATGTTGCCCAGCAGGTAGTAGAAGCCGTTACCGGCCACGCGGCCTGCGGCGTCCATATCGATGCCGTCAAAGCTCTCCATGATCTCGGTGTGGTACGGGATGGGGAAATCCGGCACGACAGGCTCGCCGAAGCGCTGGGCTTCCACGTTATAGGTATCGTCCGGGCCGATGGGCACGCTGGGGTCGATCATCTGGGGAATGGAGTACATGATCTCCTGAATGCGGGCAGACAGTTCCTCCTCTTCCTTCTCCAGCTCTGCCATCTTGTCGGCGTCGGCCTTGACGGCGGCGTTGTTGGCGTCGATCTGTGCCTGCAGCTCAGCCTTCTGTGCCTCGTCGGTGCACTTCTTCAGCTGACCGAACAGCGGGCCGTTGGCCTTGCTCAGCTTGTTGCGGGCGGCCTTCAGGGCCTCCACTTCCTTCAGGGCTGCACGGTACTTGGCATCCTTTTCGATGACCTCATCCACCAGCGGCAGCTTTGCATCCTGAAACTTCTTTTTGATGTTTTCCTTAACGGCGTCCGGGTTCTCGCGGACAAATTTGATATCCAGCATGATTGACTCTCCTTAACTCTATTGGGCTTGCAGCGGTGCGTCTGGGGCTTTCCGCTGCCGTTCAAAGGCGGCTGTTCCCGCCTTGGATCGCATGATTATTCGGTTTCCATCTGGTACTGTCCCAGCAGGTTTGCAAAGGCGCGCAGCTGCTCGTCGGAGTAAAAATGCACCGTCAGCTTGCCCTTGCCGCCGTGGTAGGCCACGTTCACCTCGCTGCCCAGCACCTGTTTCAGGCTCTCTTCCACCTCCACCGGCAGCGTGCCGCGGGGTGCGGGTTCGCGGGGCTCCTTGGCGGGCTTTGCCATCTTTTTGCAAAGCGCCTCGGCCTGACGGACGTTCAGCTGGTTGTCCGCGATGATCTGCGCGGCTTCGGCCTGCAGTTCCGGTGTGGGCAAGCCCAGCACCACCTTGGCGTGGCCGGTATTGATAAAACCGCTTTTCAGCAGCTCCAGCACCGTTTCCGGTAAGTTGAGCAGACGCAGACTGTTCGCCAGTGCGCTGCGGCTCTTGCCCAGCTTGCGGGCGGCCTGCTCCTGCGTCAGGTCGCAGCGGGTCATCAGCTCCCGGATGCCGGCAGCTTCTTCCACCGGGTCCAGATCCTCCCGCTGCAAGTTTTCCACCAGCGCCAGCTCCATGGCCTGCTCGTCGGACACATCCTTGATGACCACCGGCACCTCGGTAAGACCCGCCATGCGGGAGGCGCGCCAGCGGCGCTCGCCTGCCACGATGCTGTAACCGCCCATGGGTCTTGGCCGCACCGCGATGGGCTGCAACAAGCCGTGCTCGGCAATGCTGGCAGCCAGTTCGCTGAGGGCCTCCTGCTCAAAGGTCTTGCGGGGCCTGGTCGGGGTCCGGCTCGATCTCGCGCAGCGGCAGCGTTTCCACCGCTGCGTGCTCTGACTCAAAGACCGGTGCTGCGTCCTCAAACAGACTGTCCAGCCCGCGCCCGAGCCCTCCTTTTCCTCTTGCCATTGTTTACCTTGTTCCCCCTGTTTTAATCTTCCAGAGCATTTTTCGCCGGCTCTGCGGCGGGTGCAGCCTTTGCACGGGACTTTTTAGGCTCCTGCGGGCGGTTGTGCTTGACAAATTCGATGGCCAGATCCATGTAGGCTTCGCTGCCCTTGCCCTTTGGCTCGTAGAAATTGATGGGCTGGCCGTAGCTGGGCGCTTCCGAAATGCGGATGGAGCGCGGGATGGTGGTCTTGTACACCTTGGAGCCGAAGTACTTCTGCACCTGCTCCACCACCTGCACGGTCAGGTTGTACCGCAGCGAGAACATGGTGAACACCACGCCCTCGATATCCAGATACGGGTTATACTTTTTGCGGATGGTCTTGAGGGTGCTGATCAGCTCCGACAATCCTTCCAGCGCATAGTACTCGCACTGCACCGGGATCAGCACACTGTCGCAGGCGCTCAGGCCATTGAGAGTAAGCAGATCCAGACTGGGCGGGCAGTCGATAAAGATGAAGTCGTAGTCCTTCTGCACCTCAGCCAGCGCCTTGCGCAGACGCCCCTCGCGGCCGGGCAGGTCGATCATTTCCAGACTGGCACCGGCCAGACGGGTATTGGAGCCGATGACATCGGTGCGGTACTCGGTGTGCCGGATGGCCTGTGCCGCCGTTGCCCTGCCGATAAGCACCTCATAAGTGCCCGCTTCTACGCTGCGCTTTGGGATGCCATAGCCAGTGGTGGTATTGCCCTGCGGGTCAAGATCTACGATAAGCACCTTTTTGCCCAATGCCGCTACGCAGGACGAAAGGTTGACGGCGGTGGTGGTTTTGCCCACTCCGCCCTTCTGGTTTGCGATCGCTACAATTTTTGCCACGCGCTTTTCTTCCTCCCGGGGAAAGATTTGTTCCACATGGAACACGCAGTCGTGCCCGCCGGTTTCCCCGTCCGGCAGACACCTTGGTTTCTAGTATAACACATCCAAATTGTTTTTTGAACCATCTGGAGCGTTTTTCAGCTGGATTTTTAACTTTTGGGGGTGGGAAAGCGGAAATTTCCCCTTCCGTCTTGCCCAAGGGGACGGCAAACCCTCTCAGTCATCGCTACGCGATGCCAGCTCCCCCGAAGGGGGAGCCAAGAGCACGCCCGGAAACTTCCTCTTTGTGCCTAATACTTTAGCATCGAGGTTAACGGCTTGGCTCCCCCTTTGGGGGAGCTGGCGCGGGAGCGCCTGAGAGGGGGTGCTCCCCCGGGGGGAGCTGGCGCGTAGCGCCTGAGGGGCTTCAAATCGGCGGAGCCGGAAAAAACGGTTAAAAGATCTTCACGCCGAACAGGCGTGAATCTTCAGTTTTTTCCGGCGCAGCCCACCTCTTTGGGGTTAAAAGGGGCGAGCAGCCCCTTTTTCGTGGCTCCAGCGCGTCGAAATCGCTGGCACTTTTCTGGTTCTCTTTTGGTGTCAAAAGAGAACATCTCTCGGCTACATCCTCTTCGCCCTCCCCTGTTCCATATGGAACAATTCACTTCTCCGCGGCGGCGGTGGGGATGCGCACGGTGTACTCGATGTAGCCGTCCTTCTCTTCCCGGTGGGCGGTGGCGGGCACGCCGTTGTCGGTCATCAGCCGAATGGCGTGGTCGATGGTATTGACAAAGATGCGCACGTCCCGCACCATGGAGATACGGTGCCCGGCCTTGGGCGGGCTGTTCAGCAGCTGCTCGATGTAACTGTCGGTCTGGCGGGCGTTCAGGCGGCGCTTGGCGATGGTGATGAGCGCCTCGCTGCGGCGGTTCTCCGGCAGGCGCAGCACCGCGCGGGCGTGGCGCTCGGTGAGGTTGTTGTCCAGCACGAACTGCCGCTGGTCTGCCGTCAGCTGCAACAGCCGCAGCTTGTTGGCAAAAGTGGGCTGCGCCATGCCCAGACGCTTGGCGGCTTCCGCTTGGGTGCAGTCCCACAGCACCATCACATCCCGCAGCCCCTGCGCCTGTTCAAAGGGGTTCAGGTCGGCGCGCTGGATGTTTTCCAGCAGACCCAGTGCAGCGGTGCGGTCGTCGGCGTAGCTGCACAGGATGGCGGGGATGGTGGTCATCTTTGCCAGCTGGCAGGCGCGCAGCCGCCGCTCCCCTGCCACCAGCTCGTAGCCTTCTGCCGCCCTGCGCACCGTGACCGGCTGGAGCAGACCGTTTTCCCGGATGCTCTGCGCCAGCGCCGTCAGCTCCTGCTCGTCAAAGCTTTTCCGCGCCTGAAAGGGCGATGGATGGATCTGGTCGATGGGCAGAGAGAGTAATTTCCCGGACGTTTTCTTGCGTTCAAACATGATGCTGCCCCTTTCCTGTGAAATAAACCTTCGGTTTTTCCACATTTCTCCGGGAAATCGTGGAAAACCTGTTCAGCTTCAGTGTAGCACACAAAGAAAGACCCCGCCAGAAATTTCGTTCGGCAGGGTCTTACAGGTTGCGTCAAGTTATGCGTTATTTCAGCGGACTTTTTGCAATTTTACCGCCATTTCTGGGGTATGCTGTCGGAGTTTGCGAAATCTTTTTGCACAAAATCAGCGTGCGGGTGTCGCCGCCGGGCAGGTGCAAAGTGCGGGTCTCGCGGTACTCGCCGCCCAGCTTTTTGATAGCGCCCCGGGCGGCGGTCAGCTCCTCTTCCCCGGATGCACCCTTCATGGCAAGGAAGTTGCCGCCCACCTTCACCAGCGGCAGGCAGTATTCTGCCAGCATGGGCAGGGCTGCCACGGCGCGGGCAGAAGCAAGATCGAACTGCTCTCGCCAGACCTTGCGGGCGGCTTCCTCGGCGCGCTCCTTGGCAAACTCCACCCCGGTCAGCCCCAGCTGGGCGCAGGCGTACTTCAAAAAATCCACCCGCTTGCCGGTGGGCTCCATGAGGGTCAGTTCCAATTCCGGCTTGAAGATTTTGGTCACGATGCCCGGAAAGCCTGCCCCGGCACCTACGTCCACCATGCGCCCGGCAACCTCCGGCTGGCTGGCAAACAGCAGGCTGTCGAGGAAATGCTTGTCCTCGATGCCCTCCGGGTCGGTGATGGCGGTCAAGTTGACCTTCTGGTTGTAGTCTACAAGGATCTGGGCAAAGGCATCCAGCTGATCCAGCTGGGTGCCGGTGAGGGTGATGTTCCATGTGGAACACTTTTCCTCCAACCGCTGTTTGTCGATCATAGTGTTTTCCTTTCTGTCAGGTGGTCGGGGTAGCGCAGTCGTTTATTTTATCGCAACTTCGTATTATTTTTGTTGTTTTCCTGCCAGTGCGATGCTCAGCTGCGCCACATCGGAGGGCGAAACGCCGGGGATGCGCCCCGCCTGCCCCAGATTGCGGGGACGGATGCGGGCAAGCTTTTCCCGGGCTTCCAGCGTCAGGCCGGTCAGGGCGGCATACTCGAAATCCTCCGGGATGAGGGTCTTTTCGTGGCGTGCCACCTCCCGGATCATCCGATCCTGCCGGGCGATGTAACCGGCGTACTTGATCTCGGTCTCCAGCCGCTCCGCCAGCATGGGGGTGATCTCCTCTCCCCAGCCGATGATGCCCGCCACCAGCGGGTAGCTGATCTCGGGGCGGCGCAGCAGCTCCTCGGCAATGCCGCCCTCGGCGGCGGGGCAAGACCGGCGGCTTCCATGGCGGCGCGCAGGTCGGCAGTGCGCAGATGCGTCTCGTGCAGGCGGCGGCGCTCGCGTCCAAATCATGCATGGTGGTGCTGGTACTTTGCCCAGCGGTCATCCTGCACAAGGCCGTATTCCCTGCCGATGGGGGTCAGGCGCTGGTCGGCGTTGTCCTGCCGCAGGGTCAGCCGGTACTCGCTGCGGCTGGTCATCATGCGGTAGGGGTCCATCACGCCCTTGGTTACTAGGTCGTCCACCAGCGTGCCAAGATAGGAAGTATGCCGTGCCAGCACCAGCTCGCTCTTGCCCAGAGCCTGGCGGGCGGCGTTCAGGCCGGCCAGCAGGCCCTGCGCGGCGGCTTCCTCATAGCCGGAAGTTCCGTTGAACTGCCCTGCCCCGTACATGCCGCCGATCACCTTGCTTTCCAGCGTGGGCAGCATGCTGGTGGGGTCCACACAGTCATACTCGATGGCATAAGCCGGGCGCATGATCTCCAGGTTCTCAAACCCCTTGATGGTGCGGTACATGGCATTCTGCACGGCTTCCGGCAAAGAGGAACTCATCCCCTGCAGGTACATCTCCTCGGTGTCCTCGCCGCAGGGCTCCACAAACACCGGGTGGCGTTCCTTGCCCTTAAAGCGCACCACCTTATCTTCAATCGAAGGGCAGTACCGCGGGCCGACACCCTGAATGTCCCCGCCGTACAGCGGCGAGCGGCTCAGATTGTCCAGGATGACCTTGTGGGTCTCCGGGTTGGTGTAAGCAATGTAGCAGTCCACCTTGTTGTGCATCGGCTTGTGGGTCATAAAGCTGAACGGCTGCAGCAGCTCGTCCGGGTCGCCGGGCTGGCAGTCCAGCTTGCTGAAGTCAATGCTGCGGCGGTGTACGCGGGCCGGGGTGCCGGTCTTGAAGCGGCGCAGCGGCACACCGTGGGCCGTCAGATCCTTGGTCAGCGCGGTGGCCGCATGGGTGCCGTCCGGGCCGCCGTCATAGTGGGCTTCGCCCACAAAAATACGCCCGCCCAGCGCTGTGCCGGTGGCAATCACCACGCACTTGCAGCTGTAATAGCCGCCCAGCGCCGTTACCACCCCGCACACATGGCCGTCCTGCACATCCAGCCGCACGATCTCCGCCTGGTGAATCTCCAGGTTGGGGGTCAGCTCCAGCGCGTGCTTCATCCACATGTGGTAGCGCTTGCGGTCAGTCTGTACGCGCAGGCTGTGTACCGCAGGGCCTTTGCCGCGGTTCAGCATCCGGCTCTGCAAAAAGGTGGCGTCCGCCGCAATGCCCATCAAACCGCCCAGCGCATCGATCTCCCGCACCAGATGCCCCTTGGCTGTGCCGCCAATGGACGGGTTGCAGGGCATGTTGCCGATAAAATCCAATGTCAACGTAAAGATCGCCGTCTTGGCACCAAGCATGGCTGCCGCATGGGCGGCTTCAATTCCGGCGTGTCCGGCACCCACCACGACCACATCATAATTTCCCAAAAAATCCATAATCTCTATGCCTCAAATCAAAACTCTTTGATGGAAGAAATTTTCGTCACTTCATTGTATCACAGCCGCGCCCGGAACACAATAAAAGAGCGCCTGCCCCCGCAGAAAATAGCGGGTAAACAGGCGCTCTTGAAACGCAGAAGAACAGGTGGGTTATTTGCCCACACAGAAGGTAGAAAACACTTCGTCAATGGTAGCTTCGGTGGCGTCCTCGCCGGTCAGGCGGGGCAAAGGGCACGCTGCGCATCGCTGATGCACACCCCGGCAGCATCCAGCCCAAAGCCGTCCTCCTGGCTGTTCAGGGCTTCGGCCAGGGCGTCGCGGGCTTCCTTGGCGGCGCTCAGCTGGCGGGCGCTGCACAGCGCGGCAGCGTTGGGGTCCAGGTTGGCGGTGCCCAGCAGTTGGGCGACCGCCTGACACAAAGGCTGCAGGCTGGCGGCGTCCCGCGCGGTCAGCGGAATGATGGCCTTGAAGTAAGGCGCTAACTGCTGCTGTGCGGCAGTGAATGCTTCCCCCTGCCCGGCCAGATCCTGCTTGTTCAGGATGGCCAGCGCAGGGCGGTCCTGGCAGCGGCGTGCAATTTCCAGGTCTTCCTCATTCAGCGGGGCGGCCAGGTCGAACACGGCCAGCACCAGCCCGGCTTCCTCCAGCTTTTTCCAGCTGCGGCGGATGCCCTCGGCTTCCACAGCATCGCCGTGTTCCCCCACATCCCGCACACCGGCGGTGTCAAACAGGTTCAGCCGGATGCCGGTATCCCCCAGCATCACGGCCTGCTCCAGCACATCGCGGGTGGTGCCCGCAATGGGGGTCACAATGGCGCGGTCAAACCCGGCCAGCAGGTTCAGCAGGGTGCTTTTGCCCACATTGGGGCGGCCCAGCAGCACACAGTCCACCCCGCGGCGCAAAACCGCCCCGGCCCCGTACCCGGCAATCAGCTGGTCCAGCGTGTCCTTCTGCTCGCTCAGTGTGGCGATCAGCTCCGCCTGCGATACCTCCGGCACATCCTCCTCCGGGTAGTCAATCCAGGCGGTCAGGTGGGCAGCCAGCGTTTGCAAAGCGGCCTGGATGCCCGCAATGCGCCGTGCCAGCGCGCCGTCCAAAGCGGACTTTGCCAGCGCTGCCCCCTGCCGCCCTTCGGCGGAGATAATCTCCATCACGGCTTCGGCCTGGGTCAGGCTCATGCGGCCGTTTTCCAGTGCGCGGCGGGTAAACTCGCCGGGGCCGGCGGGCGCAGCACCGGCCAGGTACAGCGCTTCCAGCAGGCCCTGGGCCATGGCGTTGCCGCCGTGGACTGAAAGCTCGATCACATCCTCACCAGTGTAGCTGTGCGGCGCGCGGAAAAACAGGGCGATGGTCTCATCCATCTCCTCACCCCGCAGATGGTAATGCCCCAGCATGGCGGTGTAGCCTTTGGCTTCCGCAACCCGCTTTGCCGGGTTGCGCGGGGTGAAGATCTCCTCCACCACCGCATACGCTTCCGGTCCGGATACCCGAACGACTGCAATGCCGCCTGCCCCCGGTGGGGTGGCAAGGGCGCAAATAGTAGAACTCATATCAATACCTCGAACTTATCTGTTGTTGGCTTTATGCTGGCCTTGGCTGCGTCAGCAGCGGTAACTCTCCCGCGGGCCAAGGTAGGATTCCGGCAGGGTGGTGCCGTCCGGCCAAAGCACGATCTTTTCCAGAATGATGGCCGGGCTGACCGCATAAAAGCGCAGTGTGTTGACCCCCGCATGGCACAGGATGACGGCCTCGGTCAGCTTTACATTGGCAAAGCCCTCGGCGTACCACTGTTCGCTGCCAAAGAACGGTCGGTTCTCCTCGTGCACGGTGTTTACAACCGGTACCGCTCCGCCATTGACCGAATAACCGATATACTGCTTTGGCTCAAAGGTGACCGGTGTGGTGGCGGACATATGGAACTGTACATGATAGTCTCCGTCTTTTGCCGCAGCAAACGTATATTCCAGATAGGGGCGCTCTTCGCTGTTTTCAAAGTTGGCGGTAGCCGGGAACACTTTCAGCGCGGTGCCCAGGCGGCCATACGGCTTGAGCAGCGCAAAGCCGCCGCCGGGAACATCCCGCTTGGCAGTGTAGTGCTGTGCTTCTATGGCAATGCAACCGTTAGCTTCCACAAAAGTTCCTTTGGGGTAACTGACCGGCGTATTGTCCACTTCCACAATGATGTTGGCCGCACCGGTCCCCTCCTGGATATGCTCATTCACCACAGCGAACTGTCCAGCCGCTTTGCCGGTGATCTGGCTGCGGTCAATCGTCAGGGTCACGCGCTGATTTTCGGCCACGGTGCCGCCGGTGCAGCTGAACTGCATCCAGGGGCAGTCGGTCTCAATGTGCCAGCTGATGGGGCACTTGCTGCCGCAGGCAACGTCAAACGCAACCTGGCTGACATCCGGCCGCAAAAAGTCCTGCCATACCTGCGGCTTGCGGCCATTCCACCAAAAGCCGGTGGCGTACTCGGTATCTTCCACGCGGGATACGATCATCCGCGGCCGGTTGGCCGGGGTGATGTACATCCGGATGGGCAGCTTGTTGTCCTCGTCGTTCCAGTACACAAAGCCGATGTGCTCCGATAATCCGAACCCGTAATACTTGCCGCCGTCCACGGTGTGGTATTCGTTCACCAGCGCTTCGTCTGCTTCAATGCAGGCCTGCACTTCATCGGCCAGCCGGTTGGCGGCAACGCGGTTCTGTTTGGCGTACAGATGGTTGCGCCCGGTCAGGATCCACATCTTCATCAAATTGGCCGTGCCGCACGCCGGGAAGTAGATCAGCGAGATAAAAGCGCTCAGGTCCTCCTGCGGGCAGGCGGTTTTCAGCGCATCACATTCGGTAAGGATATGCTCAGAAATTTTGCAGCACTTCCTCCGCCTCGCCGTAATGGGTCGGGTGGTAGGTGTTCTCCCCCATCTTCTCGTGCTTTCTGCGGGCCAGCAGGCGGGTGTAGTCGGTGATGATGCCCTCAATGCGGGGCAGGTCCGCCAGTGCAAAAAGCCGCGCCAAAGTTGCGGCGCACCCACTGTGCGGTGTACTGGGTGGTAATGGCAGCATCCTGCCCGCCCCAGACGTCAATATCATAAGCCAGGTCCAGGAAGTAGGAAAGCCCGAACTCCTGCGTGCCAATATCACCGATGTTCGTTACCCAGATCTCCCGCACGCCGTATTCGTAAGCGGCGGTCATCTCCTCCCACACTTTGGGCAGGTAGGTGGCACCACCCATTCAAATGAGTGGGGCCCGCCGTGCATGTCCATGTGGTAGTACATGCCGTACCCGCCGGGGTGGCTGCGCATTTCCGGGCTTGGCAGCGTGCGGGTGGAGCCGTGGTTGTTGTCGCTCAGTATCAGGGTCACGCCGTCCAGTTCCGGATCACCGATTAGGCCTGGCGTTTCCTTGCTGCCGTAAAAGAACTCTTCGGTTTCTGAGAAGAAAACGATCTGCCGCGGCACCTGCCTGACATCCGGGTTAATAATCTCCCGGATCAGCTGGTTCTGGGTTTTCAGCACATTGCGGATCAGTTGAATGTTCTCTTCCAGCGTGGCATGCTGCATAATGGCAGTGTCATTTTCGCCGCGCATGCCAAGAGTGATGACGTTCTCAAAATCTTTGTTGCGGGTCAGGCCGTCGCGCCAAAAGCGGGTAATGCCTTCTGGGTTGGCAATGTAATCCCAGGCATCGCCGTAAATGGAACCCCTGCCCCGCACCATGCTGTATTCCTGCCCGCTGCGCATACAGGGTTCGTGGTGGGAGGTGCTCATCACCACACCCAGTTCGTCCGCCAGTACGGCGTTTTCCAGCCCAGGGCCGTCCAGGCTGAAATTGGAATTCCACATGGCAGGCCACAGGTAGTTGCCTTTCATGCGCAGCAGCAGCTCAAATACCGGCGCATAGCAGGCGGCGTTCATGCTGCCAAAATGGGTCTTGGCCCAGTTGCCAAAGGCGGGCCATTCATCGTTGATAAAAAAGCCGCGGTACTTGACGGACGGCACCCTGGATACCATGTTCACCCGATCATCCAATACCACAGTGTCCTGGTGCCGCGGCAGGACATGGTTCCAGTTGACCAGCGGGGAAACGCCGATCAGCTCCGAAAGATGGAACAGCCCGTAAATGGTGCCGCGCTTGTCGTTCCCCGCAATCACCAGCGCGGCACCAATGCCCGCCGGGGGGGTCTCAATGACCTGGAAGCTGTAGCATTCCCATTTGCCCCGGATGGCATTCAGGTCAAGTTTGCCCGCGGCTTCCAGCGCATCCAGCATGGGGCTGTGCCCGATGGTGCCGTACAGCACGGCACAGCCGCTCCCCTGCCCGGAGGTGATTCCGGCGGGCGAAACGCCCGTCACCAGTTCAATATCCTGCTTTACCATTCCGGCAACCCGTTTTACACCGGGCAGGGCCTGCGCTTCCTCATAAAAAGCAAGCCCTTTGCCGATCGTGATCTGCGGCATAGTTGGTTTCCCTCCTGCTTTTATCAAAATATAATGATTTTGTAAATCAAAAATGCTATTTTTACCCTGTAGAGACCGTGGGGGCGCACATCGTGCACCTGTCTACCTAAGGCAACACCGCACAATTCCCGCCTTGCGGCTTAAGCACCGCTCCGGCAGCTGCGGCACGGCATCTGCGTTGCCAAAATGCTCGATAAGACATCCAGTATTATCTGCGCTTTTGGCTTGGCATCT
>ENA-OQHN01000582-OQHN01000582.1-human-gut-metagenome-genome-assembly--contig:-NODE-582-length-12240-cov-4.986048_pt1 | contig 12240 bp, 8 predicted proteins | sample MGYA00242564_ERZ504721 | MGnify/ENA primary metagenome ERZ504721 (study PRJEB26092, sample SAMD00036212) | human gut metagenome | host: Homo sapiens | study: EMG produced TPA metagenomics assembly of...
AGATAAAATCACTGTATCACCGCTTATGTACCAATGGCCGATTATATCATAACAGCCAGCTGACCTATATAAAAACGTACTATCGGCATAAAACTCAGCATACAAATGAATACCATAATCTGGCGATAAGGATAACCCAAGTAACATTTTCCAACTATTCTGCTGGATTTTACAACGGCACAGGAGGCAATGAAGAAAAGACTGATCAATAAAATTATTAATTTTTTCATAATTTTCCAGGATAATAAGTTTCACCATTTACACGAAATGCATGCTTCGAATATCCCAAATCTCCCATGTTCCTCCGTTTATAAGCTAATATCCGAAGAGATCCTTATCAAAGGAGAAAAATCAGCTTTCCAAATATCCACTTCACAAATCTCATGATCTTGATCGAGATATAATGAGGCTAACACATCTATTCCATCAGAATCCTTAAAAGAGCACTCACTGACAAAAATCGTTGATATTATTTCTTTCGGCGGTAAAGACATATATAATTTCATACTGCCCATTCCTCCATCATTCAAACAAGAAACAGTCAAAGATCTTTCCCAGCCCTCGGACATATTCAAAGATGCCTTTTGTACCAAAAACTTAATGAGTCGTAGCTCCTCCGGATTCGGTTTTCTAATGTTTTTCTTGTATTCGTCCAACATCGACCCCACTTCTCTTCTTTTATTTTAGCGTCTTTTTTCGAAGTTGGACTACCGGTTTTTCCGGTACAATACGGGCCGTCGATTGAGTTCTCTGCAACAGAAAAACCTCCGGCCCCGAAGCATATCGCCTCCAATCAATCGTCGCTATGAGCCCGGATGGATGAGCCAACTTCCATGTTCTCGTACCTTCATTAACGTCGAACTCCTCGTTTCGGAGGGCTTGGATCGCCTCGTCGATATGCCAGGAGTTATCCACGCAGAGGCTGAGGTTCACCGCCGAGTTATGCACCAGATTGACCTTGATACGGTATCGCTCCAGCAGGGAGAAGATCGCCGCGAATTTCTCTTCGAGCACGAAGGAAAAGTCCCGCGAACGGATCGTCAGCAATACCTGATCCTTCTTCAGAATCAGAATCGGAACCTCGATCGGCGCCGACATACGGCGAATCACCGTGCCCGGTTTTCGCTTGTCCCCGAAAGGCCGCACGTAGAGCGGGATGTTCTTGTTTTGCAGCGGTTTGATCGTTTTGGGGTGGATGATCTGTGCCCCGCTGTAAGCCAGCTCGATGGTGTCCAGGTAGTTCAGTTCCGCGATCTGCACCGCATCGGGGAAAACCTTCGGGTCGGCATTCAGGATGCCGTCCACATCTTTCCATACCGACATGGATTCCGCGTCGAGGATATTGGCCGCCACCGCTGCCGAGTAATCCGAACCTTCGCGTCCCAGGGTAGTGGTCGTGCCGTCCGGAGCACCTCCGATAAAGCCCTGCCCGATGAAAATACAGGCCTTAGACTGTTTCATGGCGTTGCGCAGCAGAGTCCGCGATGCGGCGATATCGACCGAGGCGTCCTTGTGTCGCTGTTCGGTGCGGAAGCAACGTCGCATATCGAGCCAGCAATTGTCGATACCCCGTTCGGAGAGGTACTCCGAAATGATCGTCGTCGAGATCAGCTCGCCGAAAGCGACGACGGTGTCGTACCACAGCTCGGCGTCTTCCGGACGATAGACCGTTTCGGTCGCCACCTGTTCGAGCTCCCCGAAAAGCCGTTCGATCTTCTCGAGCCGGGTCGGAGCGCCGTACAGTTCGTTTACGATTTCGGCGTGGTATTGCCTCAGCGCGGTGATGTGCTCCATCGAGAAGGCTTTGTCGCCCTTCTGCAACCCTTCGAAAACCTTCTCCAAGGCATTCGTGGTCTTACCCATTGCCGATACGATGATGAACAGATCCCGTTCGTCACCGATGATCTTCAGCAGGTTTTGCACACCGTCCGCGTTGCGGACCGATGCGCCGCCGAACTTGTAAACTTTCATCGCTCAATAAAACAGTATGGTTATCGGCCGGTACTTCGTCGTGCCGGGTTCCGGACCCGCATCGGGATCGGCCCGGCTGCTTCCGAAACTCCGTTTTCAACGAAGTTTCGGACATGCGACCGGAATAGCATTATTTCGTTTCGACCGTCTTGTAAGGCGTGTCCGTATTCTCGAACAGGAACGAGAACACGTCGGTAGCCTCTTCGATGCGCTTCGAGACGGGTTTGCCGGCGCCGTGGCCCGCCTTGGTGTCGATGCGGATCAGGATCGGAGCGTCGCCGCCCTGGGCGTACTGCATCTCGGCGGCGAACTTGAACGAATGAGCCGGCACGACACGGTCATCGTGGTCGGCAGTCGTTATCAGCGTCGCAGGATACTTCGTGCCCTTCTTGATGTTATGCAGCGGGGAGTATTTGTAGAGGTAGCCGAACTGCTCCTCGTCGTCGCTCGAGCCGTACTCTACGACCCAGCCCCAGCCGATGGTGAACTTGTGGTAGCGGAGCATGTCCATCACGCCGACCGCCGGCAGGCAGACGCCGAACAGGTCGGGACGCTGCACTTCGCAGGCACCCACCAGCAGGCCGCCGTTCGAACCGCCCGCGATGGCGAGTTTCTTCGACGAGGTATATTTGTTGGCAATGAGGTATTCGGCCGCTGCGATGAAATCATCGAAAACATTCTGTTTTTTGTCCAGCATGCCGCCCCTGTGCCACTCTTCTCCGTATTCCAGGCCGCCGCGCAGGTTGGCTACGCAATAAACGCCGCCCTGTTCCATGAACATAATGGCAGCCGGGTTGAACCAGGGCGCGAGGCTGACTTGGAACCCACCGTAAGCGTAGAGGTAACAGGGGTTGTTGCCGTCGAGCTTCAGTCCGTTGCGATAGACGATGAACATCGGGACTTTCGTGCCGTCCTTGCTGGTGTAGAACACCTGTTCCGTAGTGTAGTCTTCGGGGCTGAATTTCACTTCGGGACGCTTATACAGGGTCGATTCGCCCGTTGCGAGGTCGTAACGGTAAACGGTCGAAGGTGTCGTGAAGTTGGTCAGCGAATAGAAGGCCTCCGTTTCGCCTTTTTTACCGGAGAATCCGCCTGCCGATCCGATGGCGGGCAGCTCGACTTTCCGAATGAGCTTGCCGTTCCAATCGTACTGGTAAACCTGGCTTTGGGCATCCTCCAGGTAGGAAGCCATCATATAGTCGCCCGGTTTGCTGACGATCTCAAGCATATTCTTCGGATTTTCGGGGATAATCTCCTCGATCACCGAAGGATTATTCAGGTCGATGCGGATCACGCGGTAGTTGGGAGCATCGAGGTTGGTACGCACGTAAAGTTTATCGTTCTCGGCGCGAATAATCTCGTGGTCGTTGGCAAAGCCGGGAAGCAGCACCTTGAACTTCTTATCGCTGCTTTTTCGGTAGAGGATCTCACTGCCCGACGTACCCTCCGATGCCGTGATGAAAAGCCACTTGCCGTCCTTGCTGACACTGGAAGCGAAATAGCGCAACGGATGTTGTGTGTCCATATGAATCAGACGATCGGAAGACTGAGGCTTACCGAGCGTGTGATAATATACCTTCTGATATTGGTTCTGGGAAGAATAGACGCCCGCTTCCGGAACGTCGAACGTACTGTAATAGAATCCCTTTTCGTCGGGTGTCCACACTGCGTTGGAGAGCTTCACCCATTTTACGATATCGCCCGTGGGCTGCTTGTCCGCCGTACGGATGACATGAATGTCGCTCCAGTCCGAACCTGAAGCCGAAGCCGCATAAGCCAGGTAGCGGCCATCTTCCGAGAAAGAGATGCCCGACAGCGCAACCGTTCCGTCCTCGGAGAGCGTGTTGGGATCGAGGAATACCTCCGGCTCGGCGTCGAGCGAAGCCTGGCGGTACAGCACGGCCTGGTTCTGTCGTCCGTCGTTGCGGTAAAAATAGTAATAATCCCCGAATTTAGCCGGAGCTCCCTCCCAGGGATAAGCCCACAGCTCGGTCAGGCGGGCACGCATCGCCTCGCGGAACGGAATTTGATCCAGGTAATTCTGCGTCACGGCATTTTCGGCAGCGACCCAGGCGGCCGTCTGTTCCGAACGGTCGTCTTCGAGCCAGCGGTAGGGGTCGGCGACTTCGGTGCCGAAGTAGTTATCCACGACTTCCGTACGCTCGGCATCGGGATAAGGCAGGTGTTTGATTTTCATAGATGACTTACAGGCGGTAAGTGCAGCAGCGGCACAGAAAACCGCCAAAGTAATTTTAACGTGTTTTAACATATTTTAATATTTGAAGGGTTTCGAAAGACAAATATACGAAAAGTCCGGCGCAATCGTGCAGGTTTGTTCGCAAAGATTGTCCGAACATTCCATATATTCGCAGAATATACGAAAAAGTTGCCGGCATCCGGCGATCCGCAGGAGAATTTTGTAACTTTGAAACCGGAATAACGAAAGCGAAAAACAGGAATGGACAATCAGTTGCGACAAATTATCGAAGAGGCCTGGAATGACCGGGCATTGCTTGCGGAGTCCCGTGTGCGGGAGGCGGTCCGCGCCGTTATCGAAGAACTGGACAAGGGCCGCCTGCGAACGGCCGAACCCATCGATCCGTCCCGGAGCCAATGGCAGGTCAATGAGTGGGTCAAGAAGGCGATTCTGCTCTATTTTCCGATGCAGGAGATGCGCACCATGCGGGCCGGAGAACTCGAATGGCACGACAAAATGGACCTCAAGCACGGCTACGAGGAGCTGGGCGTACGGGTTGTACCGCACGCCGTGGCGCGCTACGGAGCTTACATTTCGCCGGGGGCGATCCTGATGCCCTCCTACGTCAATATCGGAGCCTGGGTCGGTGCCGGCACGATGGTCGATACGTGGGCGACGGTCGGCTCCTGCGCCCAGGTCGGCGAGCGCGTCCACCTGAGCGGCGGTGTGGGCGTGGGCGGTGTGCTGGAACCCGTGCAGGCGGCCCCCGTCATCATCGAGGACGACTGTTTCATCGGCTCCCGGGCCATCGTGGTCGAAGGGGCGCACATCTGCCGCGAATCGGTGCTGGGCGCCGGCGTGGTGATTACCGGATCGACGCATATTATCGACGTAACGGAGGCGGAACCCAAACAGTACAAGGGATACGTCCCCGCCGGATCGGTGGTCATTCCGGGCAGCTACCCCAAGCGTTTCCCGGCCGGGGAGTACGGCGTTCCCTGTGCGCTGATTATCGGACGCCGCAAGGAGTCCACCGACAAGAAAACTTCGCTCACCGCGGCGCTCCGGGATTTCGGAGTTTCGGTATAGTACCTTTCGGATGCACAGGACCCGTTATCACTTTCTCGAAGAGACGACCTCGACCAACGACGAGGCCCGGAATCCTCGCTACGGACACGGCGATGCGATCTGCGCCGAGCGGCAGACTGCCGGACGCGGCCAGCGGGGGCATACCTGGAGCAGCGAGGAGGGACGCAACCTGATGTTCTCGCTGGTATGGGAACCCCGTTTCCTGCCCGTTTCGGAACAGTTTCTGCTTTCGGAAGCGGTAGCTTTGGCTTTGACGGACCTTTTCGGCGGTTACGGCATCGACGCCCGGATCAAATGGACGAACGACATCTATGCGGGCGACCGCAAGCTGGTCGGCATCCTGATCGAACACAACCTGACGGGCGACCGCCTGTCGCGTACGATCGTCGGAATCGGGGTGAACGTCAATCAGACCCGGTTCGATCCGTCGTTGCCGAACCCGTCGTCGATGTGCCTCGAAACTGGCTGCGAATACGATCGGCAGGAGGTACTGCACCGCTTGGGCGACTGTCTGGCCGCCCGGTACGAACAACTCGAGAAAGGGGATCGGGAGGCGCTGCAAGCCGACTACCGACGGCGGATGTACCGGCTCGGAGAGCGGCATCGGTACCGTTATCCCGACGGCCGGACAGTGGAGGCCGTGCTGCGGGGCGTGCGCCCTTCGGGAGAGCTGCTGCTGGAGCTGCCCGACGGCCGTACCGAAGGGTATCTGTTCCGGGAGATAGAGTTCGTTATCGAGGGGAAGCGGACGGCTCGAACGGACGGGACGGGCTGCGTGTTAAAAAAATAACAGGATAACGTTGGCCGAACGAAAAATAACCTTATATTTGCAATGATATTTTAGACCGCGAATAAATTTCATTTTAACCAATTCAAATACCGAAAATTATGAACGTACCTGCAAATCTGAAGTATTCCAATGACCACGAATGGTGCCGCGTAGAGGGCGGTGAGGCTTTTATCGGCATTACCGATTTCGCACAGAGCCAGTTGGGCGACATCGTATTCGTCGATGTTCCGACCGTCGGCGAAACCTTGTCCGCCGGTGACGTCTTCGGCTCGATCGAGGCCGTGAAGACCGTGAGCGACGCTTTCATTCCCGTCGGCGCCGAAGTGTTGGAGTTCAACCCTGCAGTGGATGCCGATCCCTCCATCGTGAACCGCGATCCCTACGGAGAGGGTTGGCTCGTCAAAGTGAAACTGACCGATCCCAAGGAGTGCGAGTCGCTGCTTACCGACGCGCAGTACAAAGAGTTGATCGGCTAATATTCGTTCGATGTAAATCGAACCCCGCAGCCTCCCGTTTTCGACGGGTGTCGGCAGGGAGTGTCAGGATGGAATCCGGCATCAAAAGATACCGTAACGTGAGTCCGACGTGTTCTGTTGTGACAGTATTTTTGTTTTACATCCGAAATCAATACGTCGGACTCGCCTTAAAACTATAACATTATGTCAAAGGTAACAGTTGTGGGCGCGGGCGCCGTGGGCGCTACTTGCGCCAATGTGATGGCTTGCCGCGAAGTGGCGAGCGAAGTGGTCCTCATCGACATCAAAGAGGGCCTGTCGGAGGGTAAGATGCTGGATATGTACCAGTGTTCTACGCTGATGGATTTCGATACGAAGCTCGTCGGCGTGACCAACGACTACAAGCAGACTGCCAACTCGGACGTGGTGGTGATCACCTCGGGTATTCCCCGCAAGCCGGGCATGACCCGCGAGGAGCTGATCGGCACCAACGCCAACATTATGAAAGGCGTGATCGAGAACGTGGTGAAATATTCGCCCCGCGCGATCATCATCGTGGTCGCCAACCCGATGGATACGCTGACTTATCTGGCGCTCAAGGCTTCGGGACTTCCCAAAAACCGGATTATCGGCATGGGTGGCGCCTTGGATTCGGCCCGTTTCAAATGTTACCTGGCGAAAGCCACCGGCGCCAACATCAACAACGTGGACGGCATGGTGATCGGCGGTCATGGCGATACGACGATGATTCCGCTGCTTTCGAAGGCTTCGGTCAATGGCGTGCCCGTGACGCAATTCGCCTCGAAGAAGAAACTTGAAGAGGCTGTCGCCAGCACGATGGTCGGCGGTGCCACGCTGACCAAACTCATCGGCACTTCGGCCTGGTATGCTCCGGGCGCCGCTGCTTCGATGATGGTCGAATCGATCCTGCATGATCAGAAGAAGATCGTCCCCTGCTGCTGCTACCTCGAAGGCGAATACGGCCAGAACGACATCTGTATCGGTGTTCCCGCCGTGATCGGCCGCAAGGGTATCGAGAAGATCGTCAAACTCGACCTCACCAAGGAAGAGGCTGCCAAATTCGAGGCATCGGCTGCTGCGGTCCGCAAGACCAACCAGGTGCTTCACGAGATCAAGGCGTTGTAAGCGTTTGCCGACAACGATAGCAGATCCCCGGTCTTTCGACCGGGGATTTTTCGTGAAAGAGCCTTCCGCCGCACATTTCGTCGGAAGTAAGTCGTATTCTATAAGAAACTTACCCGCATCCGGAAGCGGAAAGTTTCCCGTCTGACCCGTATGAACGGAACATAACAACCGATTTCGCTCCTTGCCGGGCAACAGCGGCCATATTCTTTCGGAACATTGCGGAAACGGTCATTCCCGGAAAAACTTTTCACTTCCCCGGAGTGTCTTTTTTACATACGTCGGAGGATAGTCTTCACCGTCTGCGAAGCACCTGCGTCATGCAGTGTGCGGCACCGTAGCCTTTGCAAAGGTTGTCGAGCCCGACCCAGGTAACCTTCACCCCTCGGTGTTTCAGTTCGGTCCGCAGGGCTTCGGACTGGCCCGCTACCCCGATGATACGGCGCGGCCCGACCGTCAGGAAATTACCCGCCAGCCGGTCGGCATCCTCTTCGGAAATGGGGATGATGGCGGCGCCGATACGGCTCCTCAACAATTCGATGAATCCGACATCTTCTTCGGTTTTGGTATAGACGCCGTTTGCACCTCGGAGATAAATATCGGCCAGCAACAGATCCGGAGAATCCGGATCGGTGGTCATACGCCGGGCTGTGAGCGTCACCAGATTGCGGTCTATAATGTTGAAATAGGTGTCCAAGTGCATTTCCGCCTGGCTGAACAACCGGTCCTTGACCACGACCAGACGGTTGCAGCCCAGCAAATCGTGCTCCATGAGCTGATCGATGGCCGGTTGCGTGGTGCGCATCCCGCAGCCGATGAAAGCCGTATCGCCGAACGGATAGAAATCCCCGCCTTCGAGATGAGCTCCCTCCCCATCGATGCGGTGTAACGGTTTCATGCCGATTTTTTCGAGGCAGAATTGCAGAATGTCGCATCCTTTCTCCCGCTGCGGGGAGTTCATGCGTCCGATTACGACGCCTTTGGCAGTAGTTATCAACTGGTCCCGCGTATAGAAGAGATTCATCACGGGGTTTTCCGAATATTCGGCCTTGAGCCCCGTGTTGATCTGCGTTTCCGACAGTCGGATGATCGGTTGTCGCAGAATAATCCGCACCAGATCCCGGGGCGATGTCTTGGCGAGGATGGATTGTCGGTACTCCTTTTGCTGCTCGGCTGTTTCCGGAGAGAGGTTTTGGGTGTCGAAGGTAAGAAAACCGGCCGCGAAGCGGCGCAGGTTCTCCAGCTTCGTCCGGTCGGCGGGTTTCCCGTCCGCGCCGGTTCCGTCGAGCAGGATCTGACGTACCGTGAGTACCCTCGCTCCGGCCTCCTCGAGCACTTTGCGATAAGTAGCATGTTCGGCGATGAGTTCGGGGATATCGATATGTTCCCGGAAAAGAGCCGCAGCCGGATGAAGGGCCCCCAGAAACAGCTCTTCGCCCGGGTCGTGGGTCAGGATGAGTCTGGCCTTGCGGTACTCGCACGTTTGGCCGCAGCGGACGGAGCGTCGCCCGCGCATGATAGATCCAATCAGTGAAGAAAGAAACGTCGAGATGGAGATGGAAGATCGGGAGTTAAACATAACGATTCGGGGTTAAATCTGGTTATAGGGATCGTATGTCGGTTATTCAAGCCACCCCTGTTTCGAGAACAGAACAAAAATCGCAGCAAATACGAATTTTGACGGATGGATCGATATATTAAAAACGAGAAAAACCGTAAAATTGTTTTGCGGCTCGTGCAAATCGGTGCAATAATGGTTGCTAAAGCGTTCGGCCGCCATGAGCGAACGGAGCCGCCAAGCAGCTCCGTTCGGTTTATACCCGGAAAATATCATGACTTTCCGAAAGCGATATTTTCAAAAAAGTTCCGTATGCCGTCAATCCGGATGAGCGACAACGATATTCCCTGTCCGGCGAAGCAAGGAGCCGCCGGAGCTTCCGGCAGACCGTCAGAAGCTGATCTTCGCACCGACGAACCAGCTGCGGGGTAGCGACGGGCCATAGATGTAACCCGAATCGCGGTTGGCCCCCCGGTCGAAGTCTTTCTGGTAGGCGTTGAAGATATTTTGGATGCCGGCATGGAGTTGCAGGGCGATCTCCTTATAGAGAATGACGTCGTACGACACTTTGAGGTTCAGGTCGAAGAAACGAGGTGTCGTGACGGCCCGATCGACGGGCGTGCCCGAACCCGCCATGTGCTGCACGAGCATTTTGCCCGTGTAAGTTCCGGTAATGGCTGCCTGCAAATTGCGTACGGGGGTCAATTCAGCCGTAAGGTAGCCGTAGGTGTTCGGCGTGCGGAACATCTTGCGGGTCGGTGCGACCTCCGGATCTTCGCTCCACTGTTCCGGTTCCTTGTAGCGGCTCTGCTGAAGGGTGATTCCGGCCTGCAGGTCGAACCAGCGGGTGAAGGCGGCCTTGCCTTCGATATTGATGCCCATGACGCCGGCGCCCGAGCCGTTGTAACGCTCCTTGATCGTACTCCCGTCCGTATCCGGATCGGGCAGCGGACGCAAGGCGAAAACGTGGTCGAGCGTCGTGTAAAAACCTTCGACGAGCAAGTTGGTCTGGACTTTTCCGAAACGGTGATAAAGATCTGCCGAGAGGCTGAGGCTGTGCGATCGCTCCTCGCGCAGATCGTCCGCCAGGCGAATGCGTACCCGCTCGCCGCCCACGATGGCGATGTGCATATCCTCGTCGAAGGCCTGCGGAGCACGGAAGCCGCTCGAATAGCTCAGGCGCAGGCTCGCCCCCTCTCCGGGATTGTAGCGCAGGTTGGCACGCGGACTGAAGATTACGTGATCGACGAGGCTGTGCTTATCCAGACGGCCGCCGATAAGCAGCGACCAATGCTCGTTTTTCCACTCGTTTTGCAGGTAGGCGCCGATGATGTGCACCTTTTGCTTCGTTCGATAATCATAGCCGATCGATTCGTCGTCCAGATCGTTGTAGTTATATTCCACGCCCAGGGTCAGGTCGGCGGGAAGGAACCACAACCGGTCGAACGAATGGATGTACTGGGCGCCGGTCGCCACGGTGAGGTCGTGCGTGCGACCGTAGGCGTCGGGATCCTGCTTGGAGCCGTAGTAGCTCTTGCGGGCGATGTGCTGGAACGAAGCATAGACATTCACACGGTTGGAGAAGTCGGCGGACGAGAGGTCGAACGAGAGGCTGCCGCCGTTGATGTTGTGGTCGGTCTGCTCGGCGATCATCGCTTCGTGCGGCGGCAGGTCGAGCCGGTCGCCGCCCCGGCGGTACTCCATGACGGTATTGTACTGGAGCGTAATACGCGAATAAGCGCTGGTCTTGAAGAATGAGCGCAGTCCGAGGGATTGGGATTGCAGTTGCGGAATTTCGGTGAAGCCGTCCCCGTCGTGGTCGTACCCCGAGCGGTGGCGGTTCTGTCCATAGACATAAAGTCCCGCCTTACGGCTGTCGGTGACGAGCGAGGCATTGGCCGAGGTGACGTTGTCGTAACTGCTGCTGTTGCCGATCGCCGTGATCGTGTGACCGACTTCGGCGCTGTTGCGGTCGGGGTCCTTGGTGATGATGTTGATCGTACCGCCGATGGCCGAGGAGCCGAAGAGTGCCGAGCCGCCTCCGCGCATCACCTCGACGCGGTCGATCATGCTGGCCGGAATCTGCTCCAGTCCATAAACGCCCGAAAGGGCCGAAAAGACGGGATGCGAATCGACGAGAATCTGCGAATAGTGTCCGTCGAGTCCGTTGATACGCACCTGCATAAAACCGCAGTTCTGACAGTCGTCCTCAACGCGTACGCCGGGCTGGAAACTAAGCCCCTGAGCCAGACAAGCCGAGTTGGTGTTGTCGAAAATCTTGCGGTCGAGGACGTTCACCAGGGCCGGGGCCTTGCGACGCGTGGTTTCGCTGCGGCTGGCCGAAACGACTACGTCGTCCATGGTGATTCCGTTTTCCGTGATCTCGAAGTTGAGTTCGAGGGATTGTCCTTTCCTGAGCGATACCTCATGGCGCACAGGATCGTAACCCATCATTCGGGCTTCGACGGTAATCGTGCCCGTCGGCAAGTTCTTCAGGAAATAGTGCCCGCTCGCATCGGTGGCAGTACCGATGGTCGTGCCGGGGATCGTAACAGTAACATACGGCAGATGTTCGCCTGTTTCGCTGTCGATGACATGACCGTAAAGATGAGCGTCGCTTTGAGGTTTCGGGGTCGTTTCGTCTGCAAAAAGTGTATGATAAACCAGGCACATTACGGCCAAGAGGATCAATTTTTTCATATTATAATAATTAAGCGATTATATCTTCAATGTCCCATTATCCGACGGTTGCGGAATCGAGTTCGAGGGCGTTTATTCGCGGCCGGAGGCTGCGTCTGTAATGAAGTCCTCCTAAATCTCCTCCTCGGAATGGACTCGGGGCGCTATGCTCCCAAATGGATACACAATATAATCCTATGTTTTAAGATGTAAAATGGGTCTGTTTTCGCCAGGCAGGGGCAACGGCCCGTAATACGGCCGATGAGAGAGAATACCCTGTGAAAACGATGTTTTGCCGCGCCGCTCGGCACGTGCGGTCGAATAGTCCCGGAAACGAATGGTTCCGGAACGAATTTAT
>ENA-OQHN01000584-OQHN01000584.1-human-gut-metagenome-genome-assembly--contig:-NODE-584-length-12179-cov-2.359193_pt1 | contig 12179 bp, 9 predicted proteins | sample MGYA00242564_ERZ504721 | MGnify/ENA primary metagenome ERZ504721 (study PRJEB26092, sample SAMD00036212) | human gut metagenome | host: Homo sapiens | study: EMG produced TPA metagenomics assembly of...
CGCGCCTGCCGAGCAGCACAAGGAGGGCATGGGCACTACTATGCTTCGTTGCCGTTCCCAGTTCCGATGCCGGAGGACCGGCAAGCCGCTGATGGACACGAGCGGCGAGTGCTATGAGAGCATTACGCTCGACTTTATGATGAAGAAGATGCAGGCTGACCCGTCTGTGTGCATGATCACCTCGGGTACGCCGACCGTGCTTGGCTTCACCGAGGAGATGCGCAAGAAGGCCGGCAGGCAGTTTATCGACGTAGGCATCGCCGAGGAGAACGCAGTTGCGCTGGCATCCGGCATTGCGGCAAACGGCGGCAAGCCGGTCTATGGCGTGTACAGCACGTTCATTCAGCGCGCTTATGACCAGATTTCGCAGGACCTGTGCATCAACAGCAACGCGGCTACCATTATTGTTGCGTGGGGTTCGGTTTACGGCATGAACGATGTAACGCATCTCGGTCTGTACGACATTCCCATGCTGGCGAACATCCCCAACCTCGTTTACCTCGCACCGACCACCAAAGAGGAATATCTGGCGATGCTCGACTGGAGCATTGAGCAGAACGAACACCCGGTCGTTATCCGTATGCCGGGCGGCGCACTGGTTTCCGACGGACAGGCTGTTACTAAGGACTTCAGCAGACTGAACACCTACGAGATTAAGGAGAAGGGCGCAAAGGTCGCTGTCATCGGTCTGGGTTCGTTCTACCCGCTCGGTGAACAGGCGGCGGCGCTCATCAAGGAAAAGACCGGCGTACAGCCGACTCTTATCAACCCGTACTATATCACCGGCGTGGATACTGACCTGCTCGAGAGCCTCAAGGCGGATCACGACGTGGTCATCACCCTTGAGGACGGCGTACTCGACGGCGGCTTCGGAGAGAAGATCGCGCGTTTCTACGGTGACTCCGACATGAAGGTACTGAACTTTGGTCTCAAGAAGGAGTTCCTCGACCGCTATGACGTAGACGAGGTACTGAAGGACAATCACCTCACCGCAGAGCAGATTGCGGAGGATGTGGAGAAGGTTCTGTAAGATTCCCTTTCCATTAGGTATTCGGTAACTCTCCTTCGCAGGGCGGGCTGCCCTACGATTCTCTAAACACTGTTGCACATATTTGTGCATGAAAAAACACGAAAGGCTTCGGAGCAATGCTCCGAAGCCTTTCGCGCTGTATGTCAAGTTTGGGGAGGTTTATGCCAGTCCAAGTTCCTTTACGCGAGCCTGTGCCGCTGCCAGACGTGCGATCGGCACGCGGAACGGCGAGCAGGAAACGTAATTCAGGCCAACATTGTGGCAGAACTCGACGGAGGACAGGTCGCCGCCGTGCTCGCCGCAGATGCCGAGCTTGATGTCCGGGCGGGTGCGCTTGCCTTCTGCAACAGCGAAGCGGATCAGGCGGCCTACGCCGTTCTGGTCCAGACGAGCGAACGGATCGGACTCGAGGATCTTCTTGTCGAAGTAGGTCTCCAGAATGCGGCCCACGTCATCACGGGAGAAGCCGTAGGTCATCTGGGTGAGGTCGTTGGTGCCGAAGGAGAAGAACTCTGCTTCCTTGGCCACATCGCCTGCGGTGACTGCGGCACGCGGCGTCTCGATCATCGTGCCGACCATATACTTCATCTTCAGGCCGGACTGCTCGATCAACTCGTCAGCCTTAGCCTTGATAACCTTCTTTACAAAGCGCAGCTCGTTGATCTCGGATACCAGCGGAACCATGATCTCCGGCGTGATATGCAGGCCGTCTTCCTTCCAGACATTGATAGCTGCGGATACAATAGCCTCGGTCTGCATCTCGGCGATCTCCGGATAGAGAACGTCCAGACGGCAGCCGCGGGTGCCCAGCATCGGGTTGAACTCGTGCAGGCTTTCTACCTTGCCCTTGAGCTTCTCAAAGGTTACGCCCATCTCATCGGCCAGCTCCTTGATCTCGTCATCCTCGTGCGGGAGGAACTCATGGAGCGGCGGGTCAAGCAGACGGATGGTAACCGGCAGACCGCCCATTGCGCGGTAAATTGCCTCAAAGTCGCCGCGCTGCATCGGCAGGATCTTGGCCAGAGCGGCCTTGCGCTGCTCGAGCGTATCGGAAATGATCATCTCACGAACCGCCTTGATGCGGGCCGGCTCGAAGAACATATGCTCGGTACGGCAGAGGCCGATGCCTTCTGCGCCGAACTTGCGGGCCTGCGTTGCATCACGCGGGGTATCGCCGTTGGTGCGAACGTGCAGGGTGCGAATCTCGTCAGCCCAGCCCATGAAGCGGCCAAAGTCGCCGGTCAGCTCAGCCTCCTGCGTTGCAATCGCGCCGAGGTATACGTTGCCGGTGGAGCCGTCGAGCGAAATAACGTCGCCCTCGTGTACTACCGTGCCGTCGGCGAAGGTCAGGGTCTTATCCTCTTCGGAAACCTTGATGCCGTTTACGCCTGCTACACAGCAGGTGCCCATGCCGCGTGCTACTACGGCTGCGTGCGAGGTCATGCCGCCGCGTGCGGTCATGATGCCCTCGGATACGGCCATGCCGTCGATATCCTCTGGAGAGGTCTCCTGACGGACGAGGACAGCCTTGATTCCGGTCTTGTGGGCCTTGGCTGCATCATCAGCAGTGAAGTAAACCGCGCCGCAGGCTGCACCGGGAGATGCCGGCAGGCCGGTGGTGATCGGCGTAGCTGCCTTGAGAGCTGCCGGATCGAACGTCGGGTGCAGAAGTGCGTCAAGCTGCTTTGCCTCAACCTTCATAACCGCCTGCTCCTTGGTGCAGACGCCTTCGTCTACCAGATCAACCGCTACCTTGAGCGCTGCCTGTGCGGTGCGCTTGCCGTTACGGGTCTGCAGCATATACAGGTGGCCGTCCTCAATGGTGAACTCCATATCCTGCATATCGCCGTAATGCTTTTCAAGGCGGCTGGAAATGTCAACAAACTGCTGATAAACCTCCGGCATGGTATCTGCCAGCGCGGAGATCGGCTGCGGGTGCGGATGCCGGTACAACGTCCTCGCCCTGTGCATTCATAAGGAACTCGCCGTACAGCTTCTTTCGCCGGTGGCCGGGTTGCGGGTGAAGGCTACGCCGGTGCCCGAGGTCTCGCCCATATTGCCGAATACCATGGACTGTACGTTTACGGCAGTGCCCCAGCTGTGCGGGATGTCGTTCATGCGGCGGTAGGTGTTTGCACGCGGATTATCCCACGAGCGGAATACTGCGCGGACAGCCTCCATCAGCTGCTTCTTCGGGTCCTGCGGGAAATCTTCGCCGAGGGACTTCTTGTAGTGATCCTTGAACAGGACGATCAGCTCGGACATATCGTCCGCGTCCAGCTCATTATCCAGCTTAACGCCCTTTTTGTCCTTAACCTGATCGATAAACTGTTCGAAGGAGGACTTAGGCAGCTCCATAACAACGTCAGAGAACATCTGAATGAAACGGCGGTAGGAGTCGCGTGCGAAACGCGGGTTATTGGTCAGCTTGGCAACTGCTTCGCAGATCTCGTCGTTCATGCCGAGGTTGAGGATAGTATCCATCATGCCGGGCATGGATGCGCGCGCACCCGAGCGAACGGATACGAGCAGCGGCTTCTCGGGATCGCCGAGGGTTTTGCCGGTAATCTTTTCAAGCTGATCGAGGTAAAGCAGGATCTGATCCTGAATATCCGGATAGATGGTCTTGCCGTCCTCGTAATAACGGGTGCAGGCCTCGGTGGTGATGGTGAAACCCTGCGGCACAGGCATGCCCAGTCCGGTCATTTCAGCCAGATTGGCACCCTTGCCGCCAAGCAGCTCACGCATTTTGCCGTTGCCTCCGGGAACATGTAAACATACTTTTCATTGGTATTTGCCTCCGTTTCGATTGATGCTCTCTCTAATACTCATTCTCTTTATCACGCAAGCACATTATAGCACGTTAGCGGTGAAATATTCCATTGTAGTATTATACCGATTTCCCACGAATATATTGTGCATTTTGACTAATCATGTATTTTTAGCCAAAACTCAAACGTTTGCGTAAAATCTATCTTTTTAATTTATCAGAAATTTTGTCCAAATTTTATTTTATCTTTTCTCGTTTTTCTCGATTTTTATGGCATTTTGGGCGTAAATACGTTCCATGCCTGTCAGCTTTCATTTCATTAGGCGTAATGCACAAATTCCTGCAAAAGAAAATCGACGGTCTGAGGCAGACCGCCGATAGAAGCGAATGAATTGCTGGAAACCACGACGCTGATCGCAGGGATGCCGTCGTAGCTGGTCTCGTAGAGCTTGACCGAATACGGATACGTCGAGGACGAGGTGAACGAGCCGCCGGTGAACTGGTAGAAGGTGTTTTCACCCAGTGCGGCGTAGTAGTGGAGCAGAATCTTGTCGCCGGCTTCTACCTCTTCCCTGTCGTAGTAGTAGGTGGTCGCGGCGCCCTCCCGGATGGTGCCGAGCAGGGTGACACCGGTCACCGTGCCGAAATCCGGCACCGGATAGTGCTTGCTGTAGCAGCGCGATGCATCCGGCTTGTGGTTGCGGTTATACTCGCCGGGAGAGTACGCCGTGCCGTCTCCGATCAGGCTGTTCAGGTAGCGGATCGGCACTGAGTAAGACGGTACGCCGCCGGAATGGCTGCTGACCGTAATGCCGACAACCTTGCCCTCATCGTTGATGAGCGCACCGCCGGAGTTGCCGCTGATGACCTGCGCCGTGCTTTCGATCATCGGTGCAAGGTAATCGTCGTTTTCCGGGTCGGTCACCTTGCCGGTCGTAACCGTTGCGGCGCCGCCGCCCGGGTAACCGAGCGCGTAGACCGTGTCGCCTTCCTCGACCTCGGTGGTAACACCGAGGTACGGCAGCGTGCTGCCGACGACTCGGATATGCGCGATGTCCGCGTCCGCGTCAAAGCTGTAGATCGTGACTTCCCGCTTGGTGCCGTCGTACATCTCAGCCACAAGGCGGTAAACGCCGTTGACAAGGTGTCCGCAGGTTACAGCATCACCGCGTGCGCTGAGCACAACGCCGCTGCCGATGCCGAGGATATTATTCTTGTAATCGTAGGCGTACAGCTTGAAAATCGCCGGTACACAGGCACTGAACACCTCGTCCGCCGTCATGCCGACATGTGCTTCCACAGTGAAGCTCTGCCGCAGATCCGGCTTTGCCATACGGGTGACGATAGCCGCAACCTCGCTGCGGCGAATGTTGGTGTTCGGCTTGAAATCATGCGCGTTGTTGCTGCCCGTGAGCACGCCCGCCCGGTACAGACGGTACACATCAGCGGCATAGCCTGCCGACATGTCCACATCCGCAATCGCACCGTCCGCAATGTCGTTGATCGCGGTCAGGGCGTCCTCCGGCAGCGCGTTTGCAAAGATGGACGCAAACTGTGCTCGGGTCGCCGGCTGATCGTAATCCGCATAAGTCGTGTTAATAATACCATTTTCCAATGCATACGTCACATACGGCTGATACCACGGACGAACTTTGTCAAAATCCGCACTGCCGCTGACATAGGTGCTGTGCAGACACGCCGCCAGCTTGATCGCCTGTGCGATCGTCAGGTTGCTGTTCGGCTTGAACTGGGTGGCGTTTACGCCGTCCACCAGCTTGTATTCATACGCCGCCTGAACATTCTGCGCGTACCACTCGGTTGAGGGCACGTCGGTGAACTGTCCGGCAGGATACGTCGTTTTCGAGGTAAAGTTTTCATAGCCCGCAAAAGCCGCAGGCAGCATGCCGACCATCAGCGCAGCCGCTGTGATCAGACTGAGCAATCGTTTTTTCACGAATTGCATTCCTCCCTTTTGAGGCGTGGGTTTGTGGATCGGGATACAGGGCCGCAGAGCGACCCTGCTGAGCTGTCGCGAAACTACAGTTTCGCCGACAAGAGGAACGGACCGTGGGCCGTTCCAAAGTCGTCCGAAAGTTCCTGTTCAGAAACTTTCTCCCTCCAGAAGTCCAAAAAGGGTGATACATGCTCCCCCTTTTTGAGCATTTGCAGAGCAAATGCTATTCCATGCGCGCTGCCGCGCGAAACGCTTCAATACAGCACATGCAGAAAAAAGACTTCCATGCACAGTGATAGCACATGGAAGCCACTTTTTACGCGTTATTCTGTCGGTTCTGCTCCGGTGCGAGCGGCAGGGTGAACTCAAACTCGGTTTCGCCGCCGCCCGAGCGGACGGAGATCTCGCCGCCGTGCAGGTTGATGATGTTCTTCACAATATACAGGCCGAGACCCGCGCCGGTCTTATCCATCGAGCGCGAACGGTCGGTCTTGTAGAAGCGGTCAAACACATGCGGCAGATCCTCCGCCGAAATGCCGATGCCGGTGTTGCTGATGGCGAATACGCACAGCTGTCCCTCCTGATGGACCTTCAGCCTCAGCGTACCGCCGTCCTCGATGAACTTTACCGCGTTATCGGTCAGGTTGTACACCGCTCGGTACAGGTGGTCGCGGTCACCCATGACGGTCAGCCGTTCCTCGAGGTCGCACTGCACATCCAGCTTCTTTTTCTCAATCTTCTGCTCGAACGAGAGCAGGATCTGCGCCGTCATTTCGGTAAAGTCGAACGGCGCTGGACTGAGGATCAGCTCGCCGGACTGAATTTTTGCGGCATCCAGCATGCGGTTTACCATGCGGGACAGACGTTTGGTCTCCTCCGCGATGATCTTCAGATACTTGTCGCGCTGGTCGAGCGGAATCGTGCCGTCGATCATGCCGTCCACAAAGCCGCCGATGGTCGTCATCGGGGTCTTGAACTCGTGGCTGACGTTGGAAATAAAGCCGCGGGTCAGCTCCTCGAGCTGGTCAAGGTCGCGCGCCATGTTGTTGAACGAGACCGCCAGCTCGTCAATCTCGTAGCAGCGGTTGTCCTCGGGCACGCGCACATCGAAGTTGCCGCCCGCAAATTCCTTGGCGGCGGCGGCAATCGTCTTGAGCGGACGCGTGACGTGCTGAGAGATCATGAACGAAATCACCAGCATAACGACCAGCGTCACCAACATGATGAGCACGAGCGTCTGCGTGGAGTGGCGCACCACGCCTGCCGAATTCGGGTCCTGCGTGGAGACGAAGATCATCAAATCCGCATCGCCGTTATCATCCTTGACGCAGGTGCCCACCGTGTAAAACGAGGACTCACTCAGCACGCCAAGCGACCCGACAGACGCATAACTGCCGTTTTTGTGCATCTCCGCAACCACTTCGGCTGAGATATGATAGCCGGGCAGCGTGTAGGTCGTGCCGTCCGGCTTGGCACCCATTTCAATATTGCCGTCCGCGTCCGTGATGAGCACGGTCAGCTCATCCTCCTTGGCCACGCGCGCGATGGACAGCATGTAAATCTGACGGATCACGTCGGAGTCCGTGCCCTCGAGCAGCTTGCTCTGCTCGGCAAGGCTCTGCACAGTCGTGCGCAGCTCGGTCTGCTTGGCGTGCAGCGCGTAGCTGCTCATCTGGTAGCAGAACACCACGCCGGCCAGTGCAAACGCGCACACGATCAAAACCAGATGAGCCACATAGTCCTTGAAGAAAAAACTGCGTCTGCCCATGGCTTACTCCTTGGTCTCAAACTTGTAGCCGACACCCCATACGGTTTTCAGCTCCCACTTGTCCGAAACGCCCTCCAGCTTTTCGCGCAGACGCTTGACGTGTACATCAACCGTTCTCGTGTCACCGAAATAGTCAAAGCCCCAGACATCGTCGAGCAGCTGTGCGCGGGTGAACACGCGGTTCGGACTGGACGCGAGGAAGTACAGCAGCTCGATCTCCTTCGGCGGTGCGTCCACGCGCTTACCCTTGATGACAAGATCGTACGCCTGCTTGTCGATCACCAGATTGTCGAACGACAGCTTCTCGGGCGCATCATCCGGCGCCATGCGGCGGAACACCGCACGCACGCGCGCGATAACCTCCGGCATTTCGAGCGGCTTGACGATGTAGTCGTCCGCGCCCATCTCCAGACCGGAAACGCGGTCGGCGGTTTCCCCCTTGGCCGTCAGCATGATGATGGGCACATCACTCTCCGCGCGGATCTCCTTGCACACCGCCCAGCCGTCCATCACCGGCATCATCACGTCGAGCAGCAGCATGTCCGGCTTGTCCGACTTCCACTTTTTGATGCCCTCCACGCCGTTTTCCGCCTCGAGCACCGTGTAGCCTTCGCGCTCCAGATACAGGCGCAGCAGCTCACGGATGTTGGCCTCGTCCTCTACGATCAATATCTTCTTGGGCATAGTTCTCCCCTGCTTTCCCAGTTTAATCTGATTCTATTATAGCGCGTTTTTGAGGAAAAAGCATTAACAATCTGTAAAACACCGCTTTGCACCCGACATTTCCTGTGCTATACTGAATATATCACCCCAAAGGAGAATTCTTATGTCACAGACGGTAGAATGCACATTATTGCGCGGATTACGCAGCGATTTCCCCCACCAAATTCGGCATTCCGCGGCAGAGCGGACTGGCGGACGTACCGGCACGCATTGTATTCGAGCCGGAATACCGCAACGCGGATGCGCTGCGCGGCATAGAGGGCTTCTCGCACCTGTGGCTGATCTGGCAGTTTTCGGCAGCCGTGCGCGACGGCTGGTCGCCGACCGTGCGCCCGCCCAAGCTGGGCGGCAACAAGCGCATCGGCGTATTTGCGACACGCTCGCCGTTCCGCCCGAACGAGATCGGACTGTCCTCGGTGCGGCTTGACCGCGTGGAGCTCAACACGCCGGACGGCCCGGTGCTGCATATCTCGGGCGCGGACCTGATGGACGGCACGCCGATTTTCGACATCAAGCCGTACCTTGCGTACACGGATTCGCATCCGGAGGCACGCGGCGGTTTTGCGCTGACGACCGATGCGGTGCGGGTTGAGTGTCCGGCGCAGCTGCTCAAAAAGCTGCCGGAGGAACGCCGTCAAACCCTGCTGAACGTGCTCGCACAGGACCCGAGACCGGGGTATCAGCACGAGGCAGGCCGCGTGTATGGGTTCCCGTTTGCGGGATTCGAGGTCAAATTCACCGTGGAAGGTGACTTGCTGACCGTTCGGCAAATCGAAAGTCGCTAACTATTCTGCAGTAAAATTTACGCGATTCATGTTCCCCGTCGATTCCGTGCCGAAAACAAAAAAATCACCGAAACGATTTGTTTCGGTGATTTTCTTTTACGTTTTATTAGAGGCCGGTCGGAGTGATCTTCTCGAAGTCCTCCAGCGTACCGCCGTTCATGAAGCAGTCGATGATCTGCTTGCCGAGCGGCTCAAGCTCCGGCGTATCGAACTTTGCCAGCTCCTTGCGGAAGAAGTCGGTCAGGATCTTTGCACCTGCATCGTAGCCGTCGGTGCCTACGCGGTCCTGCGTATCAACGCGCAGGAACTTAGAGCGGATCTTCTGGCCGTCGATGGTCAGATCCTTCATCGCGTAGCCGAGCAGCGGGCAGCGTGCCGGCTCAAGGTGCTCGCGGCGGATCTTTGCGCCGCCGTGGCGTGCCAGATACTCACGGGAGATCCACTCAGCCGCAAAGCCGACTTTGTAAACGCCGATGTGCTGGTTCGGGATCAGGACGTAGCGGGTGTTCGGGCTGTCCACGATCTGGCGCAGCAGCAGGTTTGCCTGCTTTACGCGCTTGCCGGTTGCAAACGGCCAGTAGGAACCAACGCCCTCGCTCTTCAGCTCGTTGCCGGTTACGATAGACGGGTTATTGAAGCCGCGCGGTGCGATCAGACGCCACAGCCAAGCCAGTGCCGGCGGAATGATATGCAGCATACCCATGATGCCGTAGTTCGGGTTATCGCGGGTGGAGGGGGGCATACGAACGCCGAAAGAGCGTACGTCTACTTCTACCGGCTCCTTGACGATGTTCGGAACATCCCAGCGCGGCACGATGGCACGCGGGTTGGAGCACGGCTTGCCGTTGGAATCCAGCGTGTGCTCCCAGATCAGCAGGGTTGCACCCGGATGGCCTTCCATGTTGAAGAAGCACAGCGGCTCCTTCGGCTCGGTGCAGATGCGCTCGTAAACCGGATCGCAGCCGTAGTGGGTTACGCCGTCCATGCGGAGGAACCAGCCGTCCTCACCGTCAACGAGTACCAGCTTGCCGGAGTTGTTCTGCACGCCCGGATAGCAGGTAGCCATATCGTCGCACACCGGCTCAATCTTGCAGGTGGAGCTGATATGCAGGTAGGTCTTTTCGCCCGTTACCGTGTTGGTAGAGAGCAGCACCTCGCCGTCCGGCTCGCGAGCGATGTCCTGCAGCATCTCGCTCTTGCCGCCGCCGGAAGCGCCCCTCGTGCATGATGACAAGCTCGTTCTCGTACGGGGTGATCAGACGGCCTGCGGAAGTATGGCAGGTGGTCCAGCCCTCCTGCTCGCCAATGTCGAGCAGTACGGAGTAAACACCCTTCTTGGCAGACGGGCCCGGATACAGGTTGTAGGAGAATACCTCGTGGCAGTCATCCAGACGGTTGTGAACAACAACCTGCTTGCCGTCGAAGTGGGTGTGACGGAACGGAGGTGCAACATAGATGAATCGCACGCGGCTTGTAGCCCTCGGTCTCCTCTGCGCTTACAAAGCCCTGCAGATGTGCCAGCGCAAATGCGAAGAATGCGCACTGCTTCGGGCATACGAGCATGGAGCCGTAGCCGTACTGGTTGCCGCCGGAATTAAACGGCATGAGGATCAGCTCCTGCGTCTTGAACCAGTCCATGGTCTCGCGGCGCAGCTTGTCGAACTTGTAGCCGTACACATCCGCGAAGCGCTTCTTGTCGGTCGGCTTGTCGTCTGCGATGCGCATGCAGTCCGGCTCGCGGCGGCGCATGTAATCCTCTACAAAGTTAACGGATGCACCGTTCTTGCAGCGGACAACATCAGCTTCTTTTACCAGACCCTTGCCCGGTACATCGAATACAACGTCGTACACATCGGCATGTTCCGGACCGAATACCATGTCGTACAGTTCCGCCTTGCTGGTGGGAACAAATACGCCCTTGCAGTTCTCGATGACATCGGTCAATTCATCGGTAAAGGTGAATTTGGTGAGCAATGAGTTCATCTGTATCATTTCCTCCTTAAGCACCGCGGAGTCCCTCGCCACGGTATGCTAAACGGGCCGGTTAAATTTCTTAACCTTTGCCCCATTGTCTTTCGATTATAGCATACCGCAAACCCACCCTCTCGTCAACTGTGATTTTGCTTTTTTGCAAGTCGGATTGCAAGTTCTTGCAAAATGTACAAAACCTGAGGGATTTCTCACTGTTTTCCTGACACGGTCACTTGTCCGCCGATAGAACTTTTTTGCGAAAACGTTTCCGCATGGCAAAATCCGTTTCACAATGCGCAATCGTGTATCAAAAGTGCGATACTGTGCATCTGCGTACACTTTATCTCACATTCCAGCGCTCCCACACGCGGGTGACGGAATTGCATTTTCCGTTTCTTGTAATATCGAACAGCGCACCGGAAACTGCACAGTCGCCCTCAGCTGTCTTGAAATACTCGGTCAGGTCACCGCGAAACATGGCGATAGACTGCTCCACGCGCACGCCGAGCACGGACACGATCGGGCCGGTCATGCCGATATCCGTGATATAACCAGTGCCCTTGGGATTGACGCGCTCATCCGCGGTCTGCACATGTGTGTGCGTGCCCCAGACAGCCGCCGCGCGGCCATCGAGGTAATAGCCCATAGCCAGCTTTTCGCTCGTGGCGTTCGCGTGGATTTCGGCAAGAGCCACGTCATACATGCCCTCATTTTCCTTGAGGATGCGGTCTGCACACAGGAACGGATTGTCCGGGCCGTATTTCATGTCGCAGCGGCCGATCAGGTTCATGACGAGCAGGCGCATGCCCTGCGGGCCGTCATAATCGCCCACGCCCCGGCCGGGGCTTTGCGGCGCAAGATTGGCCGGACGGAGAACATCCGAACGGCTGTCCAGATACGGCACGATCTGCTGCTTGCCGAACACATGGTTGCCGAGCGTGATCACGTCCGCGCCGGCGGCAAAAATATCATCCGCCTGACGCGGGAGAACGCCGTTGCCGGCCGCATTTTCGCCGTTTACGATGACGAAATCCGCGCCGGTGTCGCGCTTGATGCGGCGGAGCAGGCCGTGAAGCGCGTCGATACCCGCCTCACCGACCACATCGCCGATGACTAATAGTTCATTGATACTCGTTTCTATTCATCTCATGCTGATCGTCTGCTGATCCTCACGCGGG
>ENA-OQHN01000585-OQHN01000585.1-human-gut-metagenome-genome-assembly--contig:-NODE-585-length-12154-cov-4.272637_pt1 | contig 12154 bp, 13 predicted proteins | sample MGYA00242564_ERZ504721 | MGnify/ENA primary metagenome ERZ504721 (study PRJEB26092, sample SAMD00036212) | human gut metagenome | host: Homo sapiens | study: EMG produced TPA metagenomics assembly of...
ATCAACATTAGATGAAAAAAATTGCTATTTTAAACGATGCTTTACAGGTTATTGCTCAGTCCTCGCCAGAAACAGTGAAAGAACTTTTAAATAACTCCATCAATGCAGGCATTAGCAATTCATTTATGTGGAAAGTTGTAGAAGTGACAGGGACAAAAGATGGAACCACTGTAACAAAAAAATTTTTTATTGAATGTAGATGGGAGCAAGAATAGTGCGAAGTTACAATCTTTATTGGATCAAGAAAAATTATCTAGGGGGGAATATGCATTAAGTCAAGAGTCATTGGATGCGCTAGGGGGAAAACGTTGGAATACCACTCAAAGCTTATGGAAAACAAAGAATAATAAAATAAATAGCGATAGTGGATATACTGTTAAGGGGGCATTTAATAAATATTTTGATGAAGGAAGTATTACGGTTAAATCTATATCAAATTTAAATGGGCAAGAAATTCCTGATATAATTTACGGTTCGTATACAGGAAAACAAATGTTTTCAAGCTTATCGTCGTCGCTTGGTATGGCTATTGCATTGGATGAAATAGATAAATCTGATTTTGATGCATTTTCTAATCAAGAAGAAGCCAAAAATCATGCGATACAGTCAATATGGAGTTCAATTGGAGAACGACATCTTGTGTCTAGCACATATGGAGATAGTCAATTAAATGGTGCGTTTTTTAATCAGGGAGTTGGCAGTATATTTTCTAACATTCTTTCTAATTTAGCGTCTAACGCGTCCAGTGGAGTATGGAAACCAGAAGAAGGAAATTCAATGCCATTGGAAACAACTTTAGCCAATGCGGACAAAATTGCCGTTTGGGGTACAGTATTAGTACAAGACCAAATTCCATCTATCGAACGGGCCGCCTTTGCCCAGGTCAAACACCAGTTTGGCGATCATTTCGGCGTACAGGCCTGGTATCTGCGCTCTCTCAACGACGATACGCACTCCATCGCTTACGCCAACGGCGACCGCAACGACGTGGCGTCCTTCGACGAGCTGGCTAACGTCGTCGGCGTCGGCGCGACGTACCGCCTGAACGACAAGATCCGCTTCTCCTATGAATGGGGGCAGAACCGCACCGATTTCGGCCGCTTCATGAACGGCCATACGATATACCGGCACGAATCCGGCACGTCGGACTTCGACATTGCCGGACGGGCCAACGGCGGCACGCCGCGCTTCTGGGTCGCACGCATCGACGTCGGCCATGCCGATACGGATGTGCCGGGCAGCTGGAACGCCTTCGCCGATTACAAATATTTCGAACACGGTTCGTTCTTCGGCGGCAACGGCACGGAATCCCTGCCGGACCGCTATCTCGACGGTATCAAGAGCTTTACCATCGGCGGCGGCTACGTCCCGGCGAAGGATTTCCTCATCGAAGCCTTCTACACCTTCGGCGCCAAGGGCATCGGCAAGCGTGATACCCTCTACGGCAGTGAAAGCTTCGAATTAGGCGACTACACGCGCCTGCAGGTAACGTACAAGTTCTAACGTAATAACTGAGTCTGACGCAGTATATCTGCCGTCGGCCGCCTATGGACAACTTCATATTCTTTTACCAACATCAGGTTTCCCGCGTTTTGCGCAACCTCCCCTTCCGCGCGACGAGAGCCTGTGTTGATATACAAAACCCGGCCCGGCCATGAAGTCGCATACCTTTATGGTCGGCTGGGTTGTTGTTTTTATATTAAATAAAATAATTATTATCAAAAATATTTACATCGCCCTTCGTTTGATATATAATAACTTTGTAATAAATATCAATATCTGTTTCTCAAAGGAGAGGTTGGCTATGTTTCAGAACAGCGATTTTTGGATTGGCTTAGGTATTGGCGTCGTCGCCGGCGTATTTGGGTATAAACTGCTTACGGAACGGGAGCAGCAGCTGTTGGCCCTGCAGCAGCCGGCAGCCGGGACGGTTACGGCCGATGTGCCCTTGGCTGAATTACAGCGTCAAAAAGAAGAATTGGAAGACTTGATTGCGGCGCAGGAAGCAGCGGCAAAATAAGAAGCGTTATAGAAAAGACTGTCGCCATGGCGGTGACGGTCTTTTTTACACTGGTAATCATTGATAAGAAGGGACGGCTTACTCACGTGCTTCCTGTATCGAAATGGGATTTTATCATCCGCGCTGTGCGCATTTCATCGTATCTTCCGGGGCGCATCCGCTTGTACAGCCGCAAGCTGGTCGGCGATGCGGAGCTGGCCGGAAAGATATATGCCTATGTGGCCAGCTATAGGGAAATTGATAAGGTAGAAATCAATACTGTTACCGGTTCCGTGCTGATTTTGTACAGGCCGCAGGCGCTGCGGAGCAATGCCGAATTGGCCCGGGTGGAACAGTATATCATGAACCATGCGGAAAGGAGAGGTTGATTATGTCTTATGCTTCCGGATTTATGTTGGGAGCTTCTATCGGAAAGGCGATTCATAACATGGTGTCCGGCGGCGGATTTTCTCCGGCCGGAGGAAGGGGCAAGGGAATGGGAAAACAGGCTGCCAATCCTTCCTATGCGGCTCCGGCTATGCCTGCCGCGCCTGTCAGACCGGATATACCGGCTTTTGCCTGCGTATCTTCTACACGGGGCCGACGCCGATATCGGGCTGCCGCATTAGTGCAGAATCAGCCCCTGGCCGAGCTTCTGCAGCAGGCTCTCGGCAGTTTGCCGGCGGCGCGGCGCGTGGAAGTCAATGCGGCGACAGGGAGTATTCTGGTGTGCTCGGACAATGAAGGGGCTCTGGATACGCTGGAACGCTATTTAGGGGAGCGTATTTTTCCCTCTGTTCCGGCTCCGCCGTATGTGCCGGCGCCTGTTCAGACGAAAACAGCCGCATCGGCTTATACGGATGTGCTGTATGAGACGCTGAATTTCTTGAACTCCGCCGTATCGCAGAAGACGGCCAACGTCTTTGATTTGCGCTCCCTCTTGTCTCTCTTTTTGGCCGTGCGGGGCATGCGCAAGATGATCGGCCAGAATCAGCGCCCGTCGGGACCGCAGATGCTGTGGTGGGCTACGTCGCTGATGAGGGGGCGGAGATAAGATGTATACGTGTTGTACCCTGCCGCTTCACAGCGTGCTGCCCCTGCGCATGCGCTCTATTCTGAGCGTCAAGCTGCGCCAGATTCCCGGCGTGGCTGCCGCCTCGTCTGACGAGCAGAAGCTGACCATATACTACCAGGGGAAGGTGGATCTGCGGGGTTATCCGCATGTTGGTCCGCTCCTTTGAGCAGAAATACGGAAAGCTAAGGAAGATAAAAAGAATGGGACGTAGCGGCATACCGGCGCGAAGCCATTATTTCTGTCGGCGGCTTTATCGCCATGAATATTTTACGCAAAACGAATCCGGAATTTTATGATAGTATTCTCCTGTTCCGGCGTTTGTTTACCTTATTTATCGCCCGGCGGTTTATCCAGAACGGCGTCATGGGCGTGATCCGGGACAAGAATGCTAATGCCGATACGCTGACCGCTACGGCTGTGGCTGCGTCCGTCCTGGCTGGCAAGCCCGAATCGAGCCTGACCTTGCTGGCCCTTTCCAATGGAGCGGAAATGCTGACGGAATATGCTGCCGAGCGGGCGCGCCGCCAGATTTCGGGCCTCTTGAAGCTGGATCAGCGGGACGTATGGCTCGTGGAAAATGGCCGGGAACGAAAGGTCCCTGTCGACTCACTGAAGGTAGGCGATACGATTGCCGTCCATCTGGGCGAAAAGATCTGTGTGGACGGGAAAGTCGTCGGCGGGAATGCGGCAGTCAATCAGGCCTCCATTACGGGCGAATCGAATCCGGCTATCAAGCAGCCCGGGACCTTTGTATATGCCGGCAGCGTCATCGAGGCCGGAGACCTCGTCGTCAAGGTCGAAAAGGTCGGCGCCGATACGTCGCTGGCCCAGATTATCCACTTGGTCGAAGAGGCGCAGACCCGCCGCGCGCCAGTGCAGAATTTTGCCGATAAGATGGCCAATATGCTCGTTCCTATTTCCTTTATCGGCGCGGCTATTGTCTATGGTGCGACGAAGGACTGGCAGCGCGTGCTGAACCTGCTGTTCATCGACTTCTCCTGCGGCCTGAAGCTGTCGACGGCGACGGCCATTTCTGCGGCCATCGGCATGGCGGCCCGCAAGGGGATTCTCATTAAAGGCGGCAACTACATCGAAAATCTGGCCGATATCGATACGGTTGTCCTCGATAAGACCGGCACGATTACCATGGGCGTACCGCAGATTGCCCATATTTCTGCGGTTTCCGGCGTAGATGAAAAGGAAATGATTTTACTGGCTGCGTCGGCGGAAATGCACTCCGTTCATCCGCTGGCCGTAGCGGTGCAGAAATACGTCAAGGCTCACGGCTGGGACGTACCGCACCACGATATGTCCGAGACGGTCGTAGCTCGCGGCATGAGGGCCTCTGTGCCTCCCTTTGAAACCTTTGCCGGCGGCGACGTCCTCGTCGGGAGCCGCCGCTTCATGCAGGAAGAAGGCGTGCAGGGTATGCCGGAAAAAAGCGACAAATCATGGGGAAAAAAATCTGCTGTTTGTCGCGCGGGACAAGCAGTATATCGGCTGCCTGACGATTGAAGACCCGGTTCGCCCGGCCATGAAGAAGACTCTCAATCAAATGCGCCGCATCGGCGTAGATGAAGTCATCATGCTGACTGGCGATTCCAAGGAAGTGGCGGCAGAAGTAGCCCGTGAAATGGACATTGATTCCTATCATGCTGAAATATTGCCGGAGGATAAGGCCAACTATGTCATGAAGCTGCAGAAGCGGGGCAGCGTCATGATGGTCGGCGACGGCATCAACGACGCGCCGGCACTGGCCTTTGCCGATATCGGCGTCAGCCTGGGCGGCAACAAGACGGATATAGCGGCTGAATCAGCGGCCATTACGATTCGCTCTGAAGATCCGGGAAAATTGTATGATGCGCTGAAAATCGGCCGGCAGACCATGAAGGTCATCAATCAGAATTTTACGGCAACGATTGTCGTCAATTCAGCGGCTATGCTTCTCGGCGCTCTGGGGCGCATCAGCCCCTTATGGGCAGCAGTCATCCACAATACGGCGACGCTGGCTGTCGTATTGAACAGCGTGCGCATTCTCGGCGTGCCGCGCCGCATGGTGAAAGCGTAATTTTATCCAGATATACAAGCTCCTTTATTCAGGGAATTCCCTGCAGTTGGTACAGTGTAATCAGCTGCAGGGAATTATTTTTTATCCGCCGGGGTGGAGAAACAATTTTGTCCGGAATTTTATCTTTTTTTATGTATACATCACCATATTAGTATGATATACTACTGTATGAATGACGAAAGTCAGGCCTAACCATTAAAGGAGTGAAAGAATACATGTTAGAATTGCGCCATGTATCGTTTTCTGTTCCCGACGAAAATGGTACGAAAAATACAAAGGAAATTTTAAAAGATATTAATCTGGTCATCGACGAACAGAAATTTGTCGTCATTACCGGCCCGAACGGCGGCGGCAAATCGACGCTGGCTAAATTAATCGCCGGCATTGAAAAGCCCACGAGCGGCCAGATTCTCTTCAACGGCCAGGATATTACGGACTGGGATATTACAAAACGGGCTCAGAACGGCATCGGCTATGCTTTCCAGCAGCCTGTGCGCTTCAAGGGCATTACCGTCATGGACCTGCTCTGTCTGGCGGCGGGCAATAAAAAGCTCGATAAGTGCGTCGTCTGTCAATACCTGTCCGAAGTCGGCCTTTGCGCGGAAAATTACATCAACCGCGAAGTGGACGCGTCCTTGTCGGGCGGCGAATTGAAGCGCATTGAAATCGCCACGATCGTAGCCCGCAAGAACACGGAGCTGGCGTTGTTTGACGAACCAGAAGCCGGTATCGACTTGTGGAGCTTCCATAAGCTCATCAAGGTATTTGAAAGAATGCACGACCAGAAGCAGTCGATTCTCATCATTTCCCATCAGGAACGCATTCTCAACATTGCCGATGAAATTGTCCTCATTGCCGACGGCACGGTCCGCAAAGTCGGCACGAAGGAAGAAGTCCTTCCTGAATTGATGGACGTCGTAGGAAACTGCAAGTTTTATAAGGAGGAAGTCTGATGGATAAGTATCAAGAACATTTGCTGGAAGTCATCGCCGATTTGCATGGCATTCCTGAAGGCGCATATAATATCCGCTCGAACGGCCAGAGCGTCGGCCGCGCTTCGACGGCTCATATCGAAATCGAACCGCAGAAGGACCGTCCGGGCATCAACGTGTATATTAAGCCGGAAACGCAGCACGAAGCCGTGCATATTCCCGTCGTCCTAAGCCAGGCCGGTCTCAAGGACGTCGTATACAATGATTTTTATGTCGGAGAAGGGGCTGACGTCGTCATCGTCGCCGGCTGCGGCATCCACTGCGGCAGCGACGACGGCTCGCAGCACGACGGCATTCATACCTTCCATATCGGCAAAAACGCCCGCGTCCGCTACGTAGAAAAGCACTACGGCGACGGGGACGGCAAGGGCCAGAAGATCATGAACCCGGAAACCATCGTCCATATGGAGGAAGGCAGCTATATGGAAATGGAAACGACGCAGATCAAAGGCGTCGACTCGACGAAGCGCATTACGAAGGCTGATTTGGCAGCCAGCGCTACGTTTATCGTCAAGGAAAAGCTCATGACAGACGGCGTGCAGTTTGCTGAAACGGATTTTGAAGTCGAACTGAACGGGAAGGATTCCAGCACGGACGTCGTATCCCGCGCCGTTGCCCGCGGCACATCCCATCAGATTTTCCGGGCCAAGGTCATCGGCAACGCCCAGTGCCACGGCCATTCGGCCTGCGACTCCATCATCATGGACGACGCCAAGATTTCGGCGATTCCCGAACTGACGGCCAACGATACGGATGCAGCCCTGATTCATGAAGCGGCTATCGGCAAGATTGCCGGCGAACAGCTGACCAAGCTCATGACATTAGGCCTTACGGCAGAAGAAGCGGAAGAAATGATCATCCAGGGCTTCTTAAAATAATAAACGCAAGATAAGCCAGTCTTTCCCCGCGAGGGAGAGGCTGGTTTTTGCATACGCGGAAGGAGTAGGCAAAGGACGGGGAAATAGTGTACAATAAGGAGAAAAAGGAGGGGGACGGCATGAACGGAGAGGCGGCGTTTCGCCGATACGCAGACTTTGACGCAATACTGAATTCTATTTACTGCGCGATTTTTATCGTCCATACAGACGGCCGCGCCGTATACCGAACGGAGCGGCTGACGAGCTCAAGGCGGAATTAGGCGTGACGGAAAGACGAGCTTATCGGCGCGCTGGAGGCGCAAATCGACATCGTACATGGGCAGGGGCGCTTTGCCGTCGCATAGAGGGGGGCATGATTATCTGTCATCTTCTGCCGTGGACCCAGGCTGGTCAGCGGCAGGGCAGCATTATCGTCGCCCATATATCGGGGAAAGAACGGTGCTCCGCCCAGGAATTGGACAACGTGATAGACGTACTGGAAGAAATCGACGCCATTTTGGAGGTCGTCGCCGACGGCATCGTCGTGGCTGATAAAAACGGCGTTATCATCCGGGTCAACAAGGCGCTGGAAACGACCCTTGGCATCAAGCGGCGCGACGTCTTGGGCCGCTCTATGGAAATATTTGACCGGGAGCATTCCGTCTGCGGCGAACTGATACGCAAGATGAACGAAGATCCTAAACGCATCGTCGTGTCGGGAACGTACAAGCAGAAGGAGCTCTTGTGCACCGGAGCGCCCATATTCGACCGGCAGCACCGCCTCAAAACTATCGTTATCAGCATACAGGACATGTCGGCTCTCAATACGCTGCGCAAAAAGCTGGAAGAGCAGCGGCTGTATACGAAGAGCTATATGCGGGAAATATCCTTGTTCAACGGCAGCGGCGGTCCCATCGTGGCCCACAGCCCGGCCATGAGGAAGATACTTCATCTGGTGCACGTCGTCGCCGACGTCGAGTCCGTCGTATTGATTACGGGCGAGTCGGGGACGGGGAAGGAAGTCGTCGTCAACGAAATTTATCACACGAGCCGGCGAAAGGATAAGCCCTTCATCAAGATAAACTGCGGCGCCATTCCCGATACCTTATTCGAGTCGGAGCTGTTCGGCTACGAAAGCGGTGCCTTTACAGGCGCGCGGCGACAGGGCAAGGTCGGTTTTTCGAGCTGGCCAACAAGGGGACGCTGCTTCTGGACGAGGTGGGCGAGCTCAGCCTGGCGGCACAGGTCAAGTTGCTCCGCGTCATACAGGAAAAGGAAGTGCAGCGCATCGGCGCTGCCAAGCCGGTCAAGGTAGACGTCCGCCTGATTGCGGCGACGAATAAGGACTTGTGGAGCATGGTCTGCCAGGGGACGTTCCGGCAGGACTTGTATTACCGTCTCAACGTCATCCATATCCATATTCCGCCGCTGCGGGAGCGGCGCGAGGACATCATTCCCCTGGTCAACTATTTCCTGAAGTATTTCAATGAAAAGTACGGCAAGGAAAAGGAGATTTCTCCGGAACTGTACCGTTTCCTCATGCGTCAGGACTGGCCGGGCAATATTCGCGAGCTGGAAAACGCCGTCGAGACGATGATCGTCCTGCCCTCGGAAAACAAGCTGACGCCCAGCCACTTCGTCGGCAAGGGAACGGGAGAGGATTCCGGGGCGGCAGTCAAGGTGCAGCGTCTCGTGCCGTGGAAGCGAGCCGTAGAAGAAATGGAAAAGGAGCTTTTAACGCAGGCATACCGGGAATACCGCTCGACGCGGGCTATGGCTAAGGCACTGCAGATAGACCAGTCGACGGTCGTGAGGAAAATGAAAAAATGGGGCGTCGGCTCCCATGAAGATGATAAAAACGATGCAACATAGCATACTAATGATGTAAAAATGCATCGGTTTGACGAAGGCAGTATAGCTATTGCATTGGCAATAAGGGGCAGGCATATCGGCATACAGGTGATGTAAATGTACATCATGCTGGATGCCGATATGTTTTTTTATTTCGATAATTACGCCATTTATGTCTTTTTAATATTTGGCATATTTATTTCATATACATTTGTGAAAGACCCATCAGGTATAGGATAGTGTATGAAATATGAGTCCAGCGAAGGAGGGGTTTGGTATGTTAATGACGAAACAACAATTCCAAGACAGCATTCGCGCCAGAAAACCGATGAATGTATGGTTCCTGGGAGAGAAAATTGAAGACGTTACGACCTATCCGCCCTTGGCGGCCAGCTTTAACGCCATCTCCAAGATCTACGAACTGCAGCATCGCCCGGACTGGCAGGATCTGATTACTGTTCCGTCCCATATGCTCGACGAACGGGTCAGTATTTACAATGCTCCCCTCCGTTCGGCAGAAGACGCGAACCGCAAGACCAGAGCCGCCAGAGCGCTGGCTGAAGTTATCGGTTGCTGTACGCACCGCTGCACCGGCTCGGAAGCATTTGCCGGATTAGGCCCTGCGTGCTACGATATGGATCACGATTTGGGCACCAACTATTTTGAACGCTTCATGAATTTCCTGAAATACGTACAGCAGAACGACTTGACCTGTACCGTTACGGTAACGGACGTCAAAGGGCTGCGGACGGCGCCGCCTCATGCACAGGCCGACCGCGATTCCTACGTCCACGTCGACGAAGTCCGCGAAGACGGCATCGTCATCAGCGGGTTCAAGTGCAATCAGACGGGCATCCTCTTCGCTCATGAAATCGTCATCGTTCCGACGACGAACATGAAGCCGGAAGACAAGGATTTTGCCGTCGCCTGCGCCGTTCCTGCCGATACGCCGGGTTTGACCTTTGTCTTGGGCCGTACGCCTCAGGATAAACGCTTCTTCGAAGTCGAAGGCGATATCGAAGGCATCGACTTGGGCAAACAGTATGCCGACCATCAGGCGCTCGTATACTTTGACCGCGTATTCGTACCGAATGAAAGAGTATTCCTTTGCGGCGAAACGCAGTACGTAGGACGGCTCCTGAGCTACTTCACGGCAGTCCACAGACTGACGGCCGGCGGATGCAAGGCCGGCGGATGCTCGGCTCTCTGCGGCGCGGCAAGTCTGTTGGCCGATATGGTCGGCGTGCAGAAAGCCGGTCATATCCGGACGAAGCTCACGGAAATGGCAATGACTGCTGAAACGGTATACGGCCTGTCCATCGCTTCGGGCGTAGAAGGATTCCAGCATCCCAGCGGCTTCTGGATTCCCAACCCGCTCATGTCCCATACGTGCAAATACACCTGCACGAAGATCCCCTTCGACGCTGTTCGGTACGCCCGCGACATCCTGGCAGGCTTCGGCGAAACGGCTCCGTCCGAACTGGATATGAGAAATCCCGAAGTCGGCGAACTGTGCCAGCGAGCCTTTAACCCGGGCAACCCGAAATACAATGCCTTCGACCGTCTGCGGGCCAGCCGCTTCATCGAACACATGGTACGCGGCTCCAACTGGACGGCTATGGCCCTCCACGGCGGCGGCAACCAGGAAGCGTCGACTGTCATGGCCAGAATGTATACGGACTGGGAATACCTGAAAGGCCTCGTAAAGGTTGCGACAGGTATTGAAACAGACGCGCAGAAGGCCGAAGAATTTATCGACACCATCGGCAAGCGCCAAGGCCGTATCTGTACGACTCTCGATTTGCCGAAGGTTGAAAGCTGAGGTTTTGGCAGCAGATAGGGAAAGCGATGTACCGTAGTGTAACCTAAGCAACGCATGGTAAAAAGTATACTCCTCGCACGGCTGGAGGAGTATACTTTTTCTGTTTAAACGGCTTTGCGGCAGCGTATATCCTCAGGATATACAGGACATGCATTCAAGATATAAAACTACACCATAATGGTGTTGATTGAGTTGACAAGCCGTGCTATAATAATATAAACGATAATTACTATACGTTGATGGTACTGCCTGCATGATGCAGGCGTGATATATGTGAAGGAGTGAATCATCATGAAAATAGAAGAAGGCACGATCTTATCGATTGAAGAAGACGGCCTTGCCGAAGTAAAGGTCGGCCGCCATTCGGACTGCATGGCCTGCGGCGCTTGTCCCGGCGCGGAACACATCGTCGTCAAGGCGCTGAATCCTATCGGCGCGGAAGTAGGGCAGCATGTCAAATTTGAAGTGCGGGAAGTCAACATCGTCATCGGCGCCTTTGTCTGCTTTATCATGCCGCTTATCGTCGCCGGCCTCGGAGCCGTCGCTGGTCACTGGATCGGCCTTTCCCAAGGCATGGATGCCATGCAGGCTGCGATTGTCGGCGGTATCGTCGGATTTCTTGTCGGCGTTGTCGGCGTCAAGCTGTTTGACCGCTCATTGACGAACGATATCAATGCCAAGCCGAAGATTATCGAAGTCTGCCGCTAGCTATTTCATTATACTGCGTAAAAATCCGTATGGGACGACGTGTTCCATACGGATTTTTTATCGTTTGTTAATTTGTCAGCGAATCTTTCAGCTCGAGCTGCGTGTCGTCTTGCAGCTGGACGGAGGTAATGGAAATGCTGCTCTGCAGCCCTTCCAGCGTCGCCATGCGGAGCAGCTCGGCCTGGGACGGAACGGCGGCGTTCAGCCGGAACTGGCTGGTATGAGCTTTGCTGTCGGCGTAGAGGGCTATGCGTATGGGCGCGGAGAAGAGGAGCGTCGAGTCGGTACGGCGCAGCTCGTACCGGCCTTTGGCTTCCCGGAGGGTTTCCTTACCCTGTGCGGACAGCTTCGGCGTGTATTGGATGCGCAGGTACGTATCCTGCTCCGTGCTGCCGCGAACGACGGAAGCGGAGAGTCCTGTGATCTGGATGAGGGCATCGATGCGCTGGGAAACGGGCCGGTTGGCCGCTGCCAAGGCTGCTTCAGAGGCCTGCCGCAGCTCCTGTACGACGGCGTCCGGGTCGGCAAAGGCGACGACGCGCCACTGGCGGGCCGATACCTTTTCCAGCTGAAAGGTAATGGGAATCGACGCTTGCAGCGAATCGTTATAAAAGGAGGCCGTAAGCTGGGCGTAGCCCGAGCCGTCCTGGCGGCTCCACGACGATGATTCATAGCGCCAGCCCGAGGCGGGGAGTAGCAAGCCCGCCTTGTTTCCCGTGTCGGCAATGACCTTTCGCGCCGCTTCCAGCTGAGCGTCATCTGAATCGCTGGCGAGAATGGTC
>ENA-OQHN01000588-OQHN01000588.1-human-gut-metagenome-genome-assembly--contig:-NODE-588-length-12144-cov-19.095365_pt1 | contig 12144 bp, 6 predicted proteins | sample MGYA00242564_ERZ504721 | MGnify/ENA primary metagenome ERZ504721 (study PRJEB26092, sample SAMD00036212) | human gut metagenome | host: Homo sapiens | study: EMG produced TPA metagenomics assembly of...
AGAAAGCCGCAGCAAGCGCATAGGCGGTACGGGCTTAGGTCTTTCCATTGTCAAGCATATCATTGAACAGCATCATGGCACGATCGCCCTCACAAGCCGCGAACATTTCGGCACGAAGATTGTCGTGACCTTGCCCCTGTACCAGGAAGATAATCCCAAAGAATAAGGAAAAGTCGAAAAAGGCACGATGAAAGAATGAAAACAATCATTTTTTTCATCGTGTCTTTTTTTACATTATCGAGTCAGGATATCCCACAATTGTGGGTTGATAACCTTTTTTTACAGCCAATACTCGGAACATCTAAAAAATCCTCTTTCGTGAAGTTGGCACGAGTATTTTGAAGCAGTCCGCGCTTTTGCCATGTTACGGCTGACCAAAAAGCGAATCTTGCAGTAAGGCTGTTCAAAGAGAAAATCAACCAATTCCTTGGAAGAGATGCGGGGGGCTCATTTTTGATTTCCTGTGCCATTTTTTTTCACAGAATGGATATCCTTTACTTTGCTGAGAGTGTGTTCAGCCGTCTGTTCAAAAGAGGTTTCACATCAGTAAAAAATGGACCCTACGCAGGTTGCAGCCAATGGGTCCATTTTCTTTGGTTCGATTCCTTTTTACCAGACTTTGCGGGCGCTTTTGCCGGGAATACCAAGTTTGGTACGGTATTTATTGACCGTCCGGCGGGCTACGGGAATGCCCATTGCGTTGAGCTTGTCGCAAAGGGTTTGGTCGCTCAAGGGATGGTGCTTATCTTCGTCATCAATGAGGGATTGCAGGGCAAGTTCCAAGGCTTCATCCGTTGTTTCCGTTCCTTTTTCCTCAGAGGCTTTGGCAGCCGTCCCGACAAGGAAGGCATCTGCTGGGTAAGCGCCCCAACGGCAGGCGATGACCTTATGGGAGAGGGCGCGGCTGATTGTGGAAATGGCAAAACCCGTATCATCCGCAAGATCCGCCAGTTTTAAGGGCACTTTATGTCCCGGCCCATAGCGGAAAAAGCGTTCCTGGTGCGTTGCAAGAGCATCGAGGACAACAGCGAGCGTATCTTCGCGGCTTTTTAAGAGGGCTTGAAGCTCTTTGGCCCTTTTGAGCTCTTTTTTTAGGTATTCCTTAACTTTGGGCCGATCCGAGTGGTCTAAGATCGACAGATATCCCTTGTTGATGACAAGCGTCCTGCCATAGGATGTTGACAGGGTGATTTTAAGCCCTTTTTCCGTCGTCTTGACGAAGGCATCTTCGTGGAGAAATTCCACGGGGCCTGCTTCACTAAAGGCGGTGCCGGGCTTGGGATTCAGGCTGCGGATGAGGTCCCGCGCCGCAAGAATTGCCTCTTTTGTCACGTTAAACCGGGAGGCAAGCTGGGGAATCCGATTCCTTGCAAGATCATCAAGCCCCTCTTCGATGATCTTTTGGGCAAGGGATGTGTCGCCTTTTTGCTGGGCAAGCTGCATGAGGAGACACTCTTTGAGGGAACGGGCTGCAACGCCGCAGGGTTCGAGATGCTGCACCTGTTGAAGGACGGCAAGGACCACTTCTTCCGTTGCGTCAAAGCGTTCTGCAACAGCGACAGGATCTTCCCTCCAATATCCGCTGGGATCCAAGGTGCCAGCAATGAAATAGGCAAGACGTGCTTCAAGAGGCGAGAGGGAAAGGCAACCAATCTGGTCATCCAAAAAGGCTTCCAAGGTCATTTCAAGGGCGTGGGCATTTTCCACAGGGCTTGAAGGGGGATCATCGCTGGGATCTCGCGCCCTTAGGTGCATGCGGCGCCATTCCGGTCCTTCTTCCCGCCATGTTTCCCGCTCTTCAGGGAAGTCAAGGAGGGGATTTTGCTCCACTTCCCTTGCCACAAAGGCATCCAGTTCCTCGCTCGTCATTTGGAGGAGGTTCATCTGCTGGATGAGGTGCTGCGTGAGCTGCTGTTTTTGGACCGGTTCAAGGGTCATGGATAAAGGCATGGCGAGGACTCCTTTCATAGGTTTTCTTCTTTTTATTATATCATGGGAGAGGGTGGACATTTGCATTTTTGTTTTCTTTTCGTTCCCTCTTTGACAGAAAGAGGGCTTTCATCTAAGCCAAAGGAAAGATTGGAGAAAGGAGCTGTTATGAACCTGCGCACCATGAAAAGCGCTGCCTTGATACAGTGCTTGGATTTTGGCTGGAGGGAAATCTTGACACCTATCCCTTCATCGATGCTCCCTATTTTGAGGACAATTTGACCTGTGTCAAGAGCCCTTTCCCTGAAGCGCATATGATTGCAGCTAAAGATGCAGGAATCATCCTTGGCTTCATTGATCTTATAAAAAGCTCTATTGAGGGTCTTTTTGTTGGGCTAGCATATCGGAAAAAAGGTAGGGGAAAGGCACTGATCGACGCTGTCAAAAATGAAGGGAGTTCACTCGCCGTTGCAGCTTTTAGCAAAAAGATGGGAGTCATCCGGGTCTATCAGCGGGAAGAATTCGTTCTTTTGCGGCGTAAAAAGGACTGTGGGACAGGCAAAGAAAGCCTCATCTTTTTCTTTATGCGAAAAAAATGATGTAGGGGACGCATAAAAAGGGTGTTTTTTTTGAAATCATAATTGTCTTGTCATATAAGTTGACAGGATATTTTCCAGAGCGTATCCTTTTTCTTGATATATCTTGTATACAAGATGCGAAAGAGAGCACGAGCATCAGGGAGGAAAACAAATGGAAGCGATTCAGGCATTTTTAAAAAAGAAGGACGTAGAAATTTCAACCAAACGATATCTCATTGATGCCATGGGGGCCATGGCACAAGGTCTTTTTTGTTCCTTGCTCATAGGGACCATCATCAATGCCATGGGCCTTCTTTTTGATATCCGTGCCTTAAAGATTGTCGTTGCGACCGTAGGCGGCATCAAGTATACGGTTGGCGGCCTTGCTATGGCCATGAGCGGACCTGCCATGGCAGTTGCCATTGGCCGCGCGCTGCATTGTCCGCCCTTGGTCCTTTATTCGCTTCTCACCGTAGGGTTTGCAACCAATGCACTGGGCGGCGCTGGTGGGCCTTTGGCGGTGCTTTTTGTCGCCATAGCCACAAGTGAAATCGGGAAACTGGCCGCTGGGGAAACAAAAGTCGATATCCTTGTAACGCCCCTTGTGACCATCGGTGTCGGTGCCACGCTCGCAGCTTTATGTGCGCCGCCCTTAGGGAAACTTGCGATGCAGACAGGGACTGTCATCATGTGGGCTACGGAATTGCAGCCCTTTCTTATGGGCATCCTTGTTTCCGTTTTTGTTGGCATTGCCCTTACCCTTCCGATTTCATCGGCTGCCATCTGTGCGGCCTTGGGCCTCACCGGTCTTGCCGGCGGCGCTGCTGTAGCAGGCTGCTCGGCTCAGATGATTGGCTTTGCCGTCCAGTCCTACCGGGAAAATGGAGTGGGCGGCCTGCTGTCTCAAGGTCTTGGCACATCCATGCTGCAGATGCCCAACATCGTTAGGAACCCGCGCATCTGGATTGGGCCCATCTTTGCTTCTGCCATAACGGGACCGCTGGCAACCTGTGTCTTTAAGCTGCGAATGGATGGAGCGGCCGTTTCTTCTGGCATGGGGACCTGTGGTCTTGTAGGACAGATTGGTGTATTTTACAGGGATGGATCTCTGATATGGCAGCGGGGGACCAAAGCGGCGATTACGTCCTTTGACTGGGCTGGGTCTTCTTTTTATTCTTGTCCTGCCAGCCATCCTATCTCCCATCATCAATCAAGGCTGCTGCCGCCTGGGCTGGGTCAAAAACGGGGATATGAAACTTTGAGCTTATGGTGCTCCCTTCCATAAAGGAAAAAGGAGACTCCCTGAGGGGGCCTCCTTTTTGAATGAAGAAAAACAGCTGCAGAGTACTATCTGCAGCTGTTAACGGTTGCGTTGATGATGCTTATTTTTTTAGCATGTAGTCTGCCATGGCGGCTGCGGCTTTCTTTCCGGCACCCATGGCAAGGATGACTGTAGCGGCGCCGGTTGCGGCATCACCGCCAGCGTAAACGCCGGGAACAGACGTAGCACAGGTGTCATCGCTTGCAGCAACGGTACCTTTCTTCGTGCGGTCAAGATTCGGTGTATCGTCATAGCTCATGGGGTTGGGACGCGTCCCAATAGCCATGATGACCATATCAACCGGCAGTTCAAATTCGCTGCCCTTGATGGGTACAGGACGGCGGCGCCCCGAAGCATCCGGTTCACCCAGTTCCATCTTCTGGCAGACAAGGGAAGAAACGCGGCCTTTTTCATCGGCGCGGATTTCAACTGGGCTTGTAAGGAAGTTGAAGTGGATTCCTTCTTCCTTGGCGTGATGGATTTCTTCGAGTCGTGCTGGCAGTTCAGCTTCACCGCGGCGATAAACGATGTGGACATCGGCCCCCAGACGTTTGGCGCAGCGAGCCGCGTCCATAGCCACGTTGCCGCCGCCGACAATCGCTGCGGACTTACTTTTTAAGACCGGTGTGCTGCTCTTTTCATCATAGGCCTTCATGAGGTTGATACGGGTGAGGTATTCGTTGGCGGAATAGACGCCCACATGGCCTTCACCGGGAATATGCATAAACTGGGGCAGGCCGGCACCGGAAGCAATGAAGACAGCTTCATAGCCATGTTCCTTCATGAGTTCCGTAATGGTGAGAACTTTGCCGATGACCATGTCCGTATCAAATTTGACGCCCAGTTCCTTCAGTTTTTCAACCTGGGAAGCCACAATGGATTTTGGCAGACGGAATTCAGGAATGCCGTAGCTCAATACACCGCCCGCTACGTGGAACGCTTCAAAGACAGTTACGTCAAATCCTTTGCGGGCAAGTTCACCGGCGCAGGTAAGACCCGCCGGGCCGGAGCCGATGACCGCGGCTTTATGACCATTTTGGGGATCCACACAGATGATATCGGCTGCATGTTCAGCGGCCCAGTCAGCAACGAAACGTTCCAGGCGACCGATGGCAACCGGTTCATTCTTGATGCCGCGGACGCATTTGCCTTCGCACTGTGTTTCCTGAGGGCAGACGCGGCCCGAGATGCGGGGCAGGGCGTTAGCCGAAGAGATGATGTCAAAGGCACCGCGGAAATCGCCTTCAGCGACTTTGGCAATGAACTGGGGGATAGGAATCCCGACAGGACAGCCCGTGACACACAACGGCTTCTTGCACTGCAGGCAGCGCTTTGCTTCGTTGATGGCTTGTTCTTCCGTATAGCCCAGGGCTACTTCCTTGAAATTATGGTTTCTCACGTCCGGTGCCTGGGTCGGCATGGGCGTCTTTTCAGCTTGCATGTTGATACTCATTTGCGGACCTCCCCTGTGAGATTGCAGATGTGTTCTGCTTCTTCCTCGCGACGCTCCGTTTCGAAGGCCTGGTAGGTGCGGTTGCGTTCGATGGCTTCATCAAAATCAACCAGATAGCCGTCAAAGTCCGGTCCATCGACGCAGGCAAACTTCGTTTCACCGCCAACAGTGACGCGGCAGCAACCGCACATACCCGTTCCGTCAATCATGAGGGGGCACATGCTGATCATGCAGGGAATGTCATACTTCTTGGCCATGAGGGTCGCAAACTTCATCATGGGAAGGGGCCCAATGGCAAAGATCTGATTGAACTTGACGCCGCTTTTGATGAGTTCTTCGAGCTTATTGGTGACAAAGCCATGGTAGCCGAAGGAACCATCATCGGTACAGGTATGAAGATCGGTACAGGCTGCTTTCATTTCATCTTGGAGAATGACACGTTCTTCATTTCTGAATCCAGCAATGAGATCAACTTGGTTGCCAGCCTCATGAAGACCGCGGGCAACCGGCAGGGCAATGGCGCAGCCAAGACCGCCGCCTAACACGGCAACACGGCCATAGCCCTCAACAGGGGTCGGTTTGCCAAGGGGACCTGCCATATCGGCCAGACAGTCGCCTTCATTCAAAAGATCCAGTTCCATCGTGCCAGCACCGGCTTTTTGGAAGATGACCGTAATGAGTCCGTCGTCATGGCTGGAAATGGTGAGAGGAATCCGTTCTGCTTCTTCGTTCGAACGGAGAATGATGAATTGGCCCGGTTTTGCTTTGGCAGCAATCCAGGGAGCATAGACCGAAATCGAGCTCATTTCAGGGTTCAGCACCCTTTTGTGGATGATTTCAAACTTCTTAGGCATGATCTCTCCTTTTGTGACTGTACAGCCTGCAACGGGAAGGCAGGCCCAACCTACAAAGGCGTAGGCGCGGGTCTGCCTTATTTGCGCAGGATCATGTCACGCTTTAAAGATGGATTTAAAACGTATCACGACGCTTATTTTACTATTTTAATCCTTATCGACGATTCCCGCAATGATTTTAGCAAATTCCTTCTTCTGGGCGATGTTTCCCTGGCGCGCAATCATGATGCGCTGGGCCTGCGGAGAGCCGGCACCGTGGAGAGATTCCGTGCGGTAGCCTACGGCGGCGCTGCCAAGACACATGTTTTCGATGAAGCGCATGATGCGCTGCCGTTTTTCCGTTGGGATGTCATCGCGGCCAACAAAGAACTTCTTGCAGATTTCTCCAATGGTTTCCCCATTTTTGCCGACAACCATATCGGACTTGAAGTCCTTTTCGCTTGGCATGGTGACCATGACACCGCCGGCGATATCTTCGGCAAGACGGACGATTTCATAGGGGAAACGGGTGACGTTCTGCTTGCAGACGTTGGCAAGCAGCAGGTCAATCTGGTAGTTCCCGGCCTTCGTGGCGCAGCCTTCGCAGGAGCAGGCAAGACCACAGCTAAAGAGCGTTTCGTTGAGGTGGGTCATTTCAATGAGTTTATCCTTGATATGGCTTGCCTTTTCAACGCCGTTATATTCAGCGGCAAGGGCAGCGGCACCGATGAGGACGTCGCCGACACCGACTTTGCAGCCACCGTAGGACTGACGGTGGTAGCCAGCAAAGCGTTCAACCATCATGCCGGCAAATTCTGTTTCGCCATTGAGGAAGATCATGTCATTAGGGATGAAGACGTGATCGAGGACGACCAGGGCTTCCTGACCGCCAAATTTTGCGTTTCCAAGATCGATGTTGGCGCCGTCTTCCATCTTGCGGGTATCGCAGGACTGACGGCCATAGACCATGTAGAGGCCTTCGGCGTCGGTCGGGCAGGCAAAGCTGACGGCCCAATCCTTATCGGCTTCCTTCATGGAGATGGTGGGCATGAAGATGTGCCAATGGGAGTTGATGGAACCTGTCTGGTGAACCTTGGCGCCGCAGACGACAATGCCGTCAGGACGGCGTTCCACGACATGGACGAAGACGTCCGGGTCTTCTTGTTCATGAGGCGCCTTGGAGCGGTCCCCTTTAGGATCCGTCATGGCGCCGTCTACGGTCAGGTCATTATCCTGGACGTAGATGAGGAACTTCTTGAAGTTTTCGTGGTAATGGGTGCCATATTTTTCGTCGATTTCATAGGTCGTGGAGTATACGGCGTTGAAGGAGTCCATACCGACGCAGCGCTGGAAGCAGCTGGCTGTTTTCTGACCGAGAAGTCGCTGCATCTTGACTTTCTTGATGAGGTCTTCCGGGGACTGGTGCAGATGGGTGAAACGGTTGATGGTGTGGCCCGTCAGGTTGCTCGTTGCTGTCATGAGGTCCTTATATTTTGGATCCTGGGCCAGGGCATAGGTCATGGCAACGCAGTTGATGGACGGACGAATGATGGGATGGTCGACCCAGTTGTCGATTTTTTCCCCAAACATATAGACTCGAGTCTTCAGTTTGCGTAGGCTTTCAATGTATTCACTGGCAGTCATGAGTGTCATGATGGGTTTTCCTCCTTTAGGAAAAGGGGGCCCGCCGCCAAGGAGGTGGCAGGCCTATAAGAAAGTTATGGAATCGGCTTGTTAGCGGCCCGCAAGGATTTCGTAGCGGGCAAGACGTTTCTTGGCATCAGCTTCAGCTTTTTCATAGAAGGCTTCTGCTTTATCCGGGAAGGCGAGTTTTAGGGAAGCATAGCGGTTCTGGCCCATGAGGAAGGCCCGGAAATCGCCTTTTGGTGCTTTCGAATCGAGGGTGAAGGCATTTTCTTCCGTTCCGACTTTTTCCGGATTGTAGCGGTAGAGCTGCCAGTAACCAGCTTCGACGGCTTTCTTTTCTTCGGCTTGGCTGAGCCCCATGCCGCACTTCATGCCATGCTCGATGCAAGGGCAGTAGCAGATGACGATGGAAGGACCGTTATAGGCTTCAGCTTCGCGGATGGCTTTGAGGGTCTGGTTCGGGTCGGCGCCCATGGCCACTTGGGCAACATAAACGTAGCCATAGCTCATGGCCATCATGCCCAGGTCCTTCTTCGCTGTCGGTTTACCACCGGCAGAGAATTTAGCGACCGCACCGGCACCGGTTGCCTTGGAGGACTGACCGCCCGTGTTGGAGTAGACTTCCGTATCAAGGACAAGAATGTTGATGTCTTTGCCGGAAGCAAGGACGTGGTCCAAGCCGCCGTAACCGATATCGTAGGCCCAGCCGTCACCGCCAAAGGCCCAGACGCTCTTTTTAGCGACAAATTCCTTGTTTTCGCGGATCATGACCGCTTCCGGTTCGGTGACGCCTTCAAGTGCAGCGAGAAGATCGTCGCTGACCTTGCGGGACCGTTCCTTGCTGTCCGCATCCTTAAGGTAGGCTTCGCAGGCTTTTGTGGCAACACCCTTATCAAGGAGTGCCTTGACGGCATCTTTCAGTTCGTTGCGGATGGAATCCTGGCCGAGGAGATAGCCATAAGCATATTCGGCGTTGTCTTCGAAAAGGGACATGGCCCAGCTTGGTCCAAATCCTCTCTTATCCGTGCAGTATGGGGAGCTAGGCGTGGAGCCGCCGTAAGCAGAAGAACAGCCCGAAGCGTTCGTGATGTACATGTGGTCACCAAACAGCTGGGTTACAAGCTTGATGTACGGCGTTTCGCCGCAGCCAGCGCAGGCCCCGGAGAATTCGAAATAAGGTTTGGCAAATTGGGAAGCCTTGATGGATTTATCGCTGACGGCATCTTTCTTGATGGAAACGGTATCGACGGCATAATCCCACAGCGGAGCCTGAGGCAACTGGGTTTCAAGCGGCTTCATGACGAGAGCTTTTTCCTTGGCTGGGCAGACATTGACGCAGCTCCCGCAGCCCGTGCAGTCAAGCGGAGAGACCTGCATGCGATATTCGTAGGCAGCAAGGGCTGGACCGATGGCTTTCTTCGTTGCAAAACCGGCAGGAGCAGCGGCCAGTTCCTTTGCATCAACGAGGATCGGACGAATGGCTGCGTGCGGGCAGACGAGGGCGCACTGGTTGCACTGGATGCAGTTTGCTGTCTGCCATTCAGGTACTTCCACGGCAGCTCCGCGTTTTTCGTACTTCGTCGTGCCAGCAGGCCAGGTCCCATCTTCGAGCCCGTACTTGGTCATGGTCGAAACGGGGAGGACTTCACCTTCCTGACGGTTCATGACGTTGACGACTTCCTTGATAAAGGCTGGGGCTTTGTCTTGCTTGGGAGCATCCTGAGCATCTTTCCAGTTTTCGGGAATAGTGACGCTGTGGAGCTCGTTGATGCCGTGATCGATGGAGGCATAGTTCTTATCGACAACAGCCTGACCCTTCTTGATAAAGTAGGTCTTATAGATGGCTTCCTTCATGGCCTTGACGGCTTCTTCCACAGGAATGATGCCAAGGAGCTTAAAGAAAGCAGCTTGAAGGATCGTATTGGTGCGGTTGCCAAGGCCGATGGAACGAGCAATGGCCGTTGCGTTGATGGTATAGAATTTGGCTTTTTTGGCATAAAGGGCGCGCTTCATGGAAGCAGGCAGGTGCCGGTCAAGGTCTTCATCGCTCCAGGCGCAGTTAAGAAGGAATGTGCCGCCTTCTTTGAGGTTCTTCACCATATCATATTTTGTCACGTAGCTCGGTGTATGGCAGGCAACAAAATCTGCGGCCTGGATGAGGTACGGGCTGCGGATGGGGTTCCTGCCAAAACGCAGGTGACTCTGAGTAAGACCGCCCGATTTCTTGGAATCATAGACGAAGTAGGCTTGGCAGTAGAGGTCCGTCGTGTGGCCAATAATCTTGATGGAGTTTTTATTGGCGCCGACCGTCCCGTCAGACCCCATGCCCCAGAATTCAGCGCTCATCTGACCTTCCGGTGCCGTGTGGATGGCCTCGGCCTTGGGTAGGCTCGTATTCGTCACATCATCGACGATACCAATGGTGAAGTCATTTTTTGGTGTGTCAAGGGCAAGATTCTTATAGACGGCAAGCATCTGATCCGGCGTCGTGTCTTTGGAAGAAAGACCATAACGGCCGCCGACGATGGTGACATCGGCGCCTTTTGCCTTGTAGAGGCTGCTGACATCTTGGTAGAGCGGTTCGCCCATGGCGCCCGGTTCTTTCGTGCGGTCCAAAACAGCAATCTTCTTGACCGTTTTCGGCATGGCTGCAAGGAAGCGGTCTGCTGCGAAGGGACGATAGAGGTGGACAACGAGGAGACCGACCTTTTCGCCTTTGGCCGTGAGAAAATCAACCGTTTCCTTGGCCGTTTCCGCACCGGAACCCATGATGACAATGACCCGTTCCGCGTCAGGAGCACCATAGTAATTAAAGATACGGTAATCACGTCCCGTCAGTTTGTTGATGACATCCATGTAGTGCTCAACAGCATCCGGAATGGCGGCAAAGCGCGTATTGCAGGCTTCGCGGCACTGGAAGAAGATATCCGGGTTGACGGTGCAGCCGCGGGTGGCTGGATGTTCCGGATTGAGGGCGTTTTTGCGAAAGGCCTTGATGGCATCGTAATCAACGTAAGGTCTCAGGTCTTCGTAATCGAGGGCGTCAATCTTTTGGATTTCGTGACTCGTACGGAAGCCATCGAAGAAGTGCAGGAAAGGCATCCGGCAGTGGATGGCTGCTAAATGTGCTACAGCACCGAGGTCCATGACTTCTTGCGGACTCGTTGAAGCCAGCATCGAAAAGCCCGTATTGCGTACGGCCATGACGTCGGAGTGGTCTCCAAAGATGGAGAGAGCATGCGCACTCAAGGTACGGGCCGATACGTGGAAGACGCCAGGGAGCATTTCGCCGGCAATCTTATACATGTTCGGGATCATGAGGAGCAGCCCCTGGGAAGCCGTGTAGGTTGTCGTCAGGGCGCCGGACTGCAGGGAACCGTGAACAGTACCGGAAGCACCGCCTTCGGACTGCATTTCAACAACGTGGACAGGCTGACCGAAGAGGTTCTTTTTACCGTTGGCCGCCCATTCATCGACATGTTCCGCCATCGGGGATGACGGGGTGATGGGGTAGATCCCAGCCACTTCTGTGAAGGCGTAGGAAATGTAGGCCGCAGCCTGGTTCCCATCCATGATTTCGTTTTTCTTGGTCATGATACATCCTCCCTTAATAATGGATTTCATAGCGAAAGCGAAAGCCGCTTTCGGAAAAGTCCACCTTTGTATCTTGTTACTTCATTTATACCCGTTTTGTCCTTTTGATGCTTTGCACCCCATCACATATTTTTTGCACTTTTTCACCCTCTCTTCAAAGAAAGAAAATGCAAAAAATTTGACAGATCCTTTCCCCGTCTTATATTGGATGCTTTTTGAAAAGGGAAGGGCCATTTTTGCGATACCTGAAAATTGGCAAATAAATTGCGTGTTTCCGCAAAGAGTGCAAAAGAGAAGTTCACTATAATTAAGGCAACAAAAGGCAAGGAAGACAAATCCAAGCCAATGGACCGGAGAGCCGGTACCAAATAAAGGAGGAACGAACAAATGGATATGAGCTATTTGAAAGACATGCCAATTGCTGTACTGGGTGGCGGTGCTGTCGGCAAGACGATGGCTGCTGACTGTGCCCTTGCAGGAAAGGAAGTCCGCATCTGGGATCAGCCGAGATTCGCTAAAACGAATTTCCTGAACATTGAAAAGACGGGCATTACCCTTTCGGGCAACCAGTTCAGCTTCTTTGGTTACACTCGCAAAGGAACGGCCAAAGTTGCCCTTGCAACCGATGACATGGCAAAAGCTGTCAAGGGTGCTGGCATCATCATCGTGGCAACTGTTGCTATCGCTCACGAAGGCATCTTCCGTGAATTGATTCCTCTTCTCGAAGATGGGCAAGTCATTCACATCCTGCCGGATAACTGCGGTACCCTCGTATTCCGCAAACTAATG
>ENA-OQHN01000589-OQHN01000589.1-human-gut-metagenome-genome-assembly--contig:-NODE-589-length-12143-cov-3.478196_pt1 | contig 12143 bp, 9 predicted proteins | sample MGYA00242564_ERZ504721 | MGnify/ENA primary metagenome ERZ504721 (study PRJEB26092, sample SAMD00036212) | human gut metagenome | host: Homo sapiens | study: EMG produced TPA metagenomics assembly of...
GAAAATGGCGGAAAAGATGAAAAAAATCGCAAAAAACGAGGATAACTACTTGCTTGTAGCTGAAAATACGGAAAACGGCGACCTTTGTGGCTCTTTGATTGGTGTTGTATTTGAAGATATTTGCGATACCTGCAAGCCGATTTTACTCGTTGAAAATGTTGTTACGGACGAAAAGTACCGCGGAAAAGGCATTGGACGCGGCATGTTTGAAGCCATTGAGACGTGGGGCAGAGAGAAAGAGTGCCACTACTGCATTTTGGTCTCCGGCCTGCAGCGTACCGGCGCGCATAAATTCTATGATACCATCGGGTACAGCGAAGTGAAGGGCTTTAAGAAATATTTGTAAAAGCACTCGAAATTTAAGGGCAGCTATGCAGAGGTAATTCGCATAGCTGCCCTTTTTGTTTCACGTGAAACTTATAACTCCTTCACCATGAAGTATTCGCCGCGCGTGGTGCCGTCGGAATAGCGCAGAGAATTTGGTAAAAAGCCATATTCTTTAAATCCGAGGCTTTCGTAAACATGCTTTGCACGCTCGTTTCCTTCAATAACGCCAAGCTCCATCTGCGTATAACCCGCGTCTTTAGCGAGAGAAAACAGCGTATTTAATAAGATGCGCCCAATGCCGAGATTGCAATATTTCTCATACAGCGCAATCGCGACGTGACAGCGGTGCTTCACACGGCGCATGCTGCCGGCGGATAACAGCGAGCAGTTTCCGGCGAGCTTGCCGTCCACAAGAGCGGCAAGCATGATTTCCCGCGCATTTTCCTGCCTGTTTTGCAGAAATTCCTGTTCGTATTCTACGGTAAACGTCACCTCGTCGGGGTCACGCAGCAAAAACGGAGTTTCACCGGCAGTTGTGCGCAGGTATTCGATCATCTGCTCAGCGTCTTCAGGGCGCGCATTGCGGACGACAAGGGTGCACCCGTTTTTCAGCTTCGTTTCGGTTTCACCATAAATCATGTTTTATCGCTCCTTTTCTTCAAAAATCCAGAGAATACGCGCGTTATCGGCAAATTCTCTATTTATTTTCATTTAGTATAACACCGCAGCGAAAAAAATCAAGAAAAACTTTTTGTACGGTGACAGATTGCGGCAAAATCTGCCTTTTCATTGTGGTAAGCTATTTCCTGTAAAGAGAACAAGCCCTCACAAAGGACAACTTTTTACACTGGAAATGCAAGCAGGAGGTGCGGCGTATGGCATTTACGGAAAAGAAAAAGCTTTTGGAGCTTTCACCGGATAAGATTGTGCCAAATCCTGCACAGCCGCGATTGGATTTTTCGCAGGACGAGCTTTTGCAGCTCGCAGAAAGCATTCGTCAAAATGGCGTTTTGCAGCCGATTCTTGTGCGCAGAGACCGCGACCGCTACATTTTGGTGGCAGGGGAGCGCCGCTGGCGTGCTTCGCGTATGGCGGGGCTCAAAACCATCCCGGCCATTGTGCAGGAGCTTTCTCCGCAGGACGGCGCGGTGTTGGCGCTTATTGAAAATATGCAGCGCAGTGACCTGAACTTTTTTGAGGAAGCTGCTGCAATCTATGCTTTGATGCAGGACCGCTCTATGACGCAGGAGGAGACCGCACGTAGGCTCGGCATGAGCCAGCCGTCGCTTGCAAACAAGATCCGCTTGCTGCGGCTTTCCGGCGAAGAGCAGCGCATGGTGCTGGAAAACCACCTTACGGAGCGTCACGCGCGCGCTTTGCTTAGAATGGAAGATCCGGAAAAGCGCATGGCAGCATTGAAGACTGTCATAGCGCGCAAAATGAACGTGGCGCAGACGGATACGTATATCAAATCACTTTTGGAGCAGGAGGGACAGGCGAAAAAGCCAAAGAGGACATTCATTGCGAAAGATGTTCGCCTGTTCCTCAACACGATCGACCATGCTGTCCAAACCATGAAAGAGGCCGGTATCGGCGCGGCTTTTCAGCGTAAGGAAACGGATGAGTATTACGAATGCGTCGTCCGCATCCCAAAATCAGCTGCACACAAGGCAAGCTGATGCGCCAGAACTTAATATCGAGTACGAGGTAAACCCATTCCCTTATTCATTTCCCACAACACAGAAGGATTGTCTGCAAATGCCGGCAGTCCTTCTGTGTTTTTAAATGCTTTTTTCGGTTTAAAACTGCAAATGTTTCACATGCAACATCAAAATTTTGCCAAAACGCGATAAAATCCGGCTGTTTCACATGAAACATTGCAAAAAAAAGTGAACTTTTCTCTTTATTCTGTGCCGGATATGTGCTACAATATCCTATATAATAGAAAGAAGAAGGAAAGGGGCGCGGTACATGAGCAAGGTAATTGCCGTGGCGAACCAAAAAGGCGGCGTGGGCAAGACGACCAGCGCAGTAAATATTGCCGCATGGCTCGGCGCAAAAGGGAAAAAGACGCTTTTGGTCGATATTGACCCGCAGGGCAACTCCACGAGCGGCGTAGGTTTTGATCGCCGAACGCTGAAAACGACCTCGTATGATATTCTCATCAACGGGGCAAAGGGCGAAGATGCCGTTCTCGAAACAAAATTTGAAAAGCTTTCTGTCATCCCTTCCAAGGCCGATCTGGCTGCGGCAGAGATTGAGCTTGCGGATTTGAACGGGCGCGAGTCCGTTTTAAAGAAGGCTTTTGGCGCCACTGCGCACAGAATTTGACTATATCATCATCGATTGCCCGCCGTCGCTGGGGCTTATCACAACGAACGCGCTGAATGCTTCGGACTCTGTTTTGATCCCGGTACAGTGCGAATACTACGCGTTGGAGGGCCTTTCGCAGCTGATGAGCTCCGTGCAGGCTGTGAAGCGCCGTTACAACGACCGTTTAGAGCTGGAAGGTGTTTTGCTGACGATGTATGACGGCAGACTGAACCTGACGCAGCAGGTTGTGACGGAAATTAAAAAGTATTTCCCGCGCAAGGTGTTTGCAACAGTCATTCCGCGCACAGTGCGTCTTTCCGAGGCGCCGAGCTACGGACAGCCGATCTTGTACTACGATAAATCCAACAAGGGCTGCATCGCATACGGTGCGCTTGCGGACGAAATTTTGAAGAAAAACCGCTGATTTCGGCGGTAAAACCGATTTTATACGCAAAATCGTGTGGTATCGGTATAAATGCGACAAGAAGGAGATGGTCTTTCGCAATGGCAAAAAAAGGAGGCCTCGGCAAGGGGCTGGACGCAATTTTCTATGACAATGCGCGTGAGGATGATGCCGGCGCGGTGGAGCTCAGCATAAACGACTTAGAGCCGAACCGTACGCAGCCGCGCCAGAGCTTTGATGACGGCGCGATGACCGAACTGGCGGATTCTATTGCGCAGCACGGCGTTTTGCAACCAATCTTGGTACGCCCACTGCTTTCCGGCGGCTATCAGATCGTTGCGGGCGAACGACGCTGGCGTGCTTCTCGCATGGCAGGGCTGACGACCGTACCGGCGGTTATCCGCGACCTGACGGACAGCGAAGTGATGCAGCTGGCGCTGATTGAGAACTTGCAGCGTGAGGATTTGAAGCCGCTGGAAGAAGCAAACGGCTACAAGATGCTGATGGATAACTTCGAGTTCACGCAGGAGGAGATTGCAAAAACAGTGGGCAAATCCCGCCCGGCGATCACGAATGCACTGCGGCTTTTGAATCTGCCGGAGGATATGCAGAACATGCTGGAGCGCGGCGAAATGACTGCGGGCCATGCCAGAACGCTGCTGAGCTTCAAAAACGAAGACCAGATGAAAGCGGCGGCAAGACGCGTGACCATGGAGGGCATCTCCGTGCGCGAGTTGGAAAAAATGGCAAAGCGCGCAAACGAGGAGAAGCCGGAAAAGGCAGATAAACCCGCAAAGCGCCGCATCCGCTACTATGATGAGGCCGAGCTTGCACTTCGTGACGTTTTAAACCGTGTGGTGCATATCTCCGGCACAAAGAAAAAGCAGCGCTGACGATCGAATTTTACGGCGAGGAAGACCTCAAGAACCTGCTGTATGATTTGAAATTGACCGATAAAACGGACGAATAAAGTCTTTCGTCAAGTTTTCTCCAGAAAACTTGCGGATTCTTAGGGCAGAGCCCTAAGTCGCTTTCCGCAGAAAGCGAAATTTTTTGCCTACATCAAAATCAGGAAAGCAGGTTTAACAGTCAGGGAGACTGTTGAACCGTAGAAAACCCTATTAAGGGGTTTTCTGAAGCGATTGCAAAGCAAGCGCTTTTAAATAAAGAACTTTGCAGTTTTACAAATAACCGAAAGGAATGTTCCAAAATGATCGATATTAAGTTTTTGAGAGAAAATCCGGACATTGTCCGCGAGAATATCAAGAAAAAGTTCCAAGACGCGAAGCTTCCGCTTGTCGATGAAGTCATCGAGCTGGACGCCGAAAAACGCGCTACGCAGCAGAAGGCCGACAGCCTGCGCGCTTCCAGAAATAAGCTCTCCAAGCAGATCGGTGCACTGATGGGTCAGGGTAAGAAGGCCGAAGCTGAGGAAGTCAAGGCACAGGTGCAAGGCACAGTCCGGATGAGCTCATCGCCGCAGAAGCGAAGGAAAAGGAGCTCGACGAGAAGATCCTCAAAATCATGATGACGATTCCGAATATCATCGACGCCAGCGTGCCGGTCGGCAAAGACGACAGCGAAAACGTCGAGGTTGAGCGTTTCGGCGAGCCGGTCGTTCCGGATTTCCCGGTTCCGTACCACACGGAGATCATGGAAAGCTTCAACGGTATCGATCTGGACGCTGCACGCCGCGTTGCGGGTAACGGCTTCTATTATCTGATGGGCGACATCGCGCGTCTGCACTCTGCCGTTATCGCGTATGCGCGCGATTTTATGATTGACCGCGGCTTCACGTATGTTATCCCGCCGTATATGATTCGCAGCGACGTCGTTACCGGCGTTATGAGCTTTGCGGAAATGGATTCCATGATGTACAAGATCGAGGGTGAAGACCTGTATCTCGTCGGTACCAGCGAGCACTCCATGATCGGTAAATTCATCGACCAGATCCTGCCGGAAGCCGAACTGCCGCTCACGCTGACCAGCTATTCTCCGTGCTTCCGTAAGGAAAAAGGTGCACACGGCATCGAGGAGCGCGGCGTTTACCGTATTCACCAGTTTGAAAAGCAGGAAATGATTGTCGTCTGCAAGCCGGAAGACTCCATGAAGTGGTATGATAAGCTCTGGAAGAACACCGTAGACCTGTTCCGCAGCATGGATATCCCGGTCCGCACGCTCGAGTGCTGCTCGGGCGACCTCGCAGATCTTAAGGTTAAGTCTGTGGACGTTGAAGCGTGGTCCCCGCGCCAGAAAAAGTACTTTGAGGTCGGCAGCTGCTCCAACCTCGGTGACGCACAGGCGCGCCGTCTGCGCATCCGCGTAAACGGCGAAAACGGCAAGTACCTTGCCCACACGCTGAACAACACCGTTGTTGCACCGCCGCGTATGCTCATCGCATTCCTTGAGAATAACCTCCAGGCAGACGGCAGCGTTCGCATCCCGGAAGCTCTGCGTCCGTACATGGGCGGCAAGGAAGTTATCGTCCCGAAAAAGTGATTTTTGCAAATTAAATAGGTGACAAAAGAGGCACATGCAAAGTAAAATGCATGTGCCTCTTTTGCCGTCTGCTTATAGAAAGACTTGCTCTGATGACCGTATTAAAAAATAGGAGAAATGATGCAAAGCGGAACGAAAGAACACGAACTTTCAAAAGGCAACAGTTTTCGCCATCGTCTTGTGTAAAACTTTTTCTGAGGATATGTGGAAAACAGATTTTCAACTTAAAGGAGTGAAAGAATATTCAACAGTTTCGAACGTATGTATCTCCGATTACGGACACATTTCGACAGATATACACAGATGTGTCCACGATGCGAGAACAAACAACCATACAATCGCAGAACGAAGTTGTGTATAAATATGCATAATTCTGCAAAATTACGGTGTGGAAAACTCGGTGGAAAGTGTGGAAAAGCACACGGTATAGTGGGGGAAACTAAGTTTTTCACAAGGTATCGGCTATATATGGAAAGGCAATATACTTTACGCATTCATTTTTACGACATGTTGCGTGCGGGTACGCTAAAAAGCAGCGTAAAATGGATTGGAAACGTTATTTCGACATATACAAAAAAGGCGTGTGTTTTCAGACAAAACAAAAGGCCCGCCGAAGCGAGCCTTTAAGAGCACAGAGTATTTGAAGGTCATGCCGCAGCCGTTTCTTTTTTATTGCGGTGGAAGAGAAAGCTTGCAGCGAAGATCGCAACGGAAACGAGGAATACGCAGGCTGTTACGCCATAGAACGCTTTGCCGCCGATGGTGTCAAACAGAACGCCGCCGAGCAGGTTGCCGAGAATGCCGGAGATTTGCGCCACGGAAATGAACAGGCTGTGCGCCGTGGCACGCAGCTCCACGGGTGCAAGCTCATAGATATAGTTCGTGCCCGTGCCGAGAAATGCACCGTTGCCAAGGCCGTAAAACGCGGCAAATACCAACATAGTCGGCAGCGAATTCACAAGGAAGCAGAAGCACAGACACTCCGTCGCCATCAAAATTGCAGAAAGCATGATGAGGTATTTCATCTTGATATAGCGGCGCAGACGGCCGATGAAGAACAGAAACGGGATTTCCATCATAGCGCGCACGGAGAGAATGAGCCCAAGATTGACGGTATCAATCTGGATATCCGCCATGTAATACGTCAAAAAGTTCGCTTCAAACGCCACGGCCATCTGGAAGAAGAATGCAAAAAATGAGAAACGCCATGTATGCGTAGTTTTTCAGCAGTACGCCGGCACCCGCTGCGCTCTTTTTCACACGCTTGCCGCTCTGCGGCTCAAAGCAGAAATACGTCAGTACAATGGCGGGAATCATCACAATGCCCATCACCCAGAACGTCGAAGGCACACCCGCCGCAGGAATGAGCGCGTTTACCGTGATAACACCGGCAATGGCAAACAAAAGCGAGCCGCTACTGCGTACCATGCCGTAATTCAGTCGATGCTCCGCACAGTTGCGCACCGTAAGGTTATCGACAAACGGCGACATCGGTACGCGGAAAAAGTTGATGATCGGGATCAAGATTAGAAATAATAGCGTCGAGTAGGATTGCCCCGTCGGAATGAGCGGCACAAAAATGAAAAGGCCGCAGCCGAGCGTCAGCGTTAAAATGACAATTTTGCGCACGCTGCCGATACGGTCGCTCACCGTGCCCCAAAACGTCATGGCAAAAATAGCGACGGCACAGGCAATGGCGTTTAATAAGCCGAAATCCGTAGCGGGAAAGCCGATGCTTTGCAGGTAGACTGTTTGATAATTGCCTACCGCCATGGCCGCCCAAAAAATGCCCTGCACGCCGGCAAGGCGCAGCGTTTCCGCCATCTCCGGGGAGAGGGAGCGCAATCTGCGAAGCTTGTTCATGAAAAACCCATCCTTTTAGCCCAATAGGGCCGAGTGTAATAGGGGAAGCGCGAAAAATATGCCGTGCGCCGAATATGTCGGGTACGGGAGATATGCTTTTGATATAGTAGTTTTAGGGTATATCAAACGGAGCGGAGTGTCAAGATATTTTGTAATTTCTGTATGAAGTTTTTTACAAATGGAGTGCTTTTTAGAAGTTCAGTCCGCCAAAATCCTGCAAAAATCGCCCCAAAACCCGGAAGTTAGCCGCATAAAACCGCTTTTTGTGGCTTTTCCCTAAAAAGCGCATAGAACGCTCAGCGGGTATCTCTGTTTTTTCGAGGACAAAACAGTTGAAAATGTACCGCGAAAGTGGTACAATCTAATATCAAATAATATATTTTCTCCGGCTTGCCGGGAAATTTTTCCTATGCGGTATGCGGAAATTGCCGCATAAAGACAACAAAACACGGTGCACAAGGCGAAAGGATGGTTGACGGTATGCTGAACACAGAATTCACCTCTAAGTTTGTCAAAGAGGGGCTCACCTTTGACGACGTTCTTCTGATCCCGGCAGAATCACACGTACTGCCCAGTCAGGTAGACATTTCCACTCATCTCACAAAGAAGATTAAGCTGAACACCCCCATTATGACGGCGGCTATGGATACCGTCACGGAAGCGGATATGGCCATTGCCATTGCGCGTGAGGGCGGCATCGGCATCATTCACAAGAACATGTCCATTGAGCGTCAGGCCGATCAGGTCGATATGGTCAAGCGCTCCGAGAACGGCGTTATCGTTGATCCGTTCTTCCTTGCGCCGGAGAACACCGTGCGCGAGGCGGATAACCTCATGGGCCGCTACAAGATCTCCGGCGTGCCGATCTGCGAAAACGGCAAGCTCGTCGGCATCATCACGAACCGCGACCTGCGCTTCATGTCCGGCTCCGATTTCGACCAGAAAATCGAAAACGTCATGACGAAGGATCACCTCGTCACCGCGCCGGTCGGTACCACCCTCAAGGATGCACAGGAGATCCTGCGCCGCCACAGAATCGAAAAGCTTCCGATCGTCGATGAAAAGGGCTATCTGAAGGGTCTCATCACGATCAAAGATATTGAAAAAGCCGTGCAGTACCCGAACTCTGCAAGAGACGAAGGCGGGCGTCTGCTCTGCGGCGCGGCTATCGGCGCTACAGCTGACGTTCTGGATCGCGTTGCTGCCCTTGTGGAAGCACAGGTCGACGTTGTCGTGCTCGATTCCGCACACGGTCACAACAGCGGCATCATCGAAGCAGTGAAAAAGGTCAAGAAAGCATACCCGGACCTCCAGCTCATTGCAGGTAACGTTGCAACGGCAGAGGGCACCCGTGCGCTCATCGAAGCCGGCGCAGACTGCGTAAAGATCGGCATCGGCCCGGGCTCCATCTGCACCACCCGTGTGGTTGCCGGCATCGGCGTGCCGCAGGTCACGGCTGTGTATGACGCAGCATGCGCGGCGGCAGAATACGGCGTTCCGGTTATCGCAGACGGCGGCATCAAGTACAGCGGTGATATCGTCAAGGCGCTCGCAGCAGGCGCAAGCGTTGTTATGCTTGGCTCCCTTGTCGCAGGCTGCAAGGAGACCCCGGGCGAGTACGAGCTCTATCAGGGCAGACAGTTCAAGGTCTATCGCGGCATGGGCTCTCTGGGCGCGATGGGTAAGGGCTCCAGCGACCGCTACTTCCAGGCAAACAACAAGAAGTACGTTCCGGAAGGCGTCGAGGGCCGCGTGCCTTATAAGGGACCGCTCGCAGATACCATTTATCAGATGGTCGGCGGTCTGCGCTCCGGCATGGGTTATGTGGGCTGCGCAAATATCCCGGAAATGCACGAGAAGGCACAGTTCGTGCGCATTACGGGTGCGGGTTTGAAGGAAAGCCATCCGCACGACATTCAGATTACGAAGGAAGCCCCGAACTACTCCATCCACGGCTGATTTTAAATTTGTATTACGGAACCTCTTCGTCTGCACGGCGAAGGGGTTCTGTTTTGTTTCCCGCAGTTGCACAAAAACCGGTAAGCATGCATAGTGAAGGACATCTGATGCAAACTAAAGCAAAAATCCGTATTCTATATCGATATTGGAATATCATATACTATTATATATAGGATGGCTTTGCAGCAAAAAAAACGCATAGGAAACGGCGCACATAGGGGAGAGGCAGGTGGACAAAACTTCGAAAATGTCCAACATATTTTCCGGGTAAACTGCATTTTTACGCGTTCTCTTTCAAAAACAGGAGAAAACTTGTCGGATTTCGCTGTAAAATGCAGGAATTCGGCTTCTATCCGTCGTTCGTGCACAACACACGGAAACTTGTATTTTTGTCGAGGACACACCCCTGACGCGGCTTTTTTTGGCGGATTTTGGGCGGATTTAATTACAAAATTGCAATACTATCATGAAAAACTGCACGGTGTGTATATGCCTCAAGGTCATAATTCACAAAAATACACGAAAATTAGGACGGGATTTCCATAGTTTTGCCACTTGCGATTTAGCGTTTTATGCTGTATTATGTATGCAATATGAATTTTCTTTGAACGAAAATTTCATAATTCTATCACCTATCACATTAGGAGGAACAAGAAATGAAACTGAAAAAGGTTTTAGCTCTGGTTCTGTCCGCGGCGTTGGTTGTTTCCGCATTCGCTGGGTGCGGCGGCAACAGCTCCAAGACATCTACCGAGAGCATCGCAGCTTCCGAAAGCAGCGCAGAATCCACCGAGTCCACCGCCTCCGGAGATTCCACCCCGGCTGCATCCGGTGACGCTACGGCAACCTTCACTCCGAAGACCGTAGACGCGGCAAAGACCATCAGCCTGAACGCAGGCATGGAGCCGACAGGCCTGAACACCCTGACCTCCACATACTCCATTGAGTTTGCTATGTTCAAGCACATGTATGAGAACCTCGTCTCCCTCGACGATGACGACAACACAGTCCCGGGCGCAGCCGAGAGCTGGGACTACGATGAGGATACCCTCACCTACACCTTCCACCTCCGTAAGGACGGCGTTTGGACAAACGGCGACCCGGTTACGGCGAATGACTTCGAGTTTGCTTGGAGTCAGGCTTTGAACCCGGATGTTGCTTCTGATTACGCTTACTTCCTCTACTTCATCAAGAACGCTGAAAAGTACTTCAACGGTGAAGTTGCTTGGGACGAAGTTGGTGTAAAGGTTGTCGATGATTATACCCTCGAAGTTACCATGGAGCAGCCGACTCCGTACGCACTGTTCCTGTTCTCCTTCGGCACTCTTGCTCCGATCAACCAGAGATTCTATGAGGCTGTAGGCGCAGACCTCTACTCCACCGAAGCGCAGTACTTCTGCACGAACGGCCCGTTCGCTCTTACTGAGTGGAGCCACAACGATAAGATCGTTATGCAGAAAAACGATGCATGGCACGGCGCAGCAGATGTAGAAGTTGAAGAGATCGATTGGAAGATCATCACCGATGCCAAGCGCAGCTCTCTCCTCCTTCCTCGCAGGCGACCTGGATATGGTCGGTCTCGGCACCGGCGAACTCATCAAGCAGGCTACAGCAGCAGGTGCTACGATTCAGTCTTATACGGATGGTTCCGCATTCTACATTTACTTCAACACAATGACCAGTATCTCTCCAATGTAAATCTCCGTCGTGCACTGTTCAATGCAATTGACGCGCAGAAGGAAATTGATACGGTTTGGCAGAACGATAACGAGCCGATGACTTCCTTCACGGCGCCCGGTGTTGCCGCTGCTGACGGCACCTCCTTTGCAGGTAAGGTCGGCGAGCTGTATGCGCCGTCCCGTGACCAGGAAAAAGCTAAGGAATACCTTGCAACGGCTCTCTCCGAGCTCGGCTGCACGGTAGATGATCTCTCCGCTCACCTCTCCATCGACTGCGGCGACTCCCCGACGTCTATTGCAGAAGCTTCCTTCTATCAGGAGCAGTGGAGACAGGTTCTCGGCATCGAGGTTGCCGTTAACTCCATGATCACCAAGCAGGGTTCTCAGAACCGTAAGACCGGCAACTATGTCATGTCCATCACCGGTTGGGGCCCGGACTACAACGACCCGAACACCTTCCTTGACATGTGGGTCACCGATGGCGGCAACAACCAGACCGGCTTCTCCAACGAGAGATACGATGAGCTCATCGACCTCGCAGCCAAGGAGACAGACCTTGAAAAGCGTGAGTCTTACTTCATCGAGTGCGAGCAGATCATTGCGGATCAGCTCCCGATCGGCCCGTCCTTCTGGAGAGCTCCGTCCTATGCTTGCTCCGATAAGATCAAGGGCGGCATGCACAGATCTACGTTCCAGGATATCAACGCTGTTTACGTAAAGCTTTTCCTAATCGAAAAACCCTTTACGGGCGCTGACCCGGATACTTAAAAGAAATTCAAATACGGTTACGGCTTGCGGTGCATCTTAAAAGGGTGCGCCGCACCGAACTGTATTTATTCTTTTAATCTTTTACTTCAACACTTTTAGGTGATATACGCATCACTGTGTTGGGTGAGTAAAGCCTTGTTTTCCCCGAAATTTTGGGGATTTCCGCGAACGGCAATACAAGCTGCATTCGCTAAGTTCACAAAATTGATGTGCCAAAGGCGGCAGAATAATTTCCGAGCTTTTGCGCACATTTTTTGTTATATTGTCATATTGTCGTTTATTCGGACAAGGCCTGCGGACGCTTTGGCGGCATCGTTCCCAAAAACGTCGGC
>ENA-OQHN01000590-OQHN01000590.1-human-gut-metagenome-genome-assembly--contig:-NODE-590-length-12140-cov-4.032465_pt1 | contig 12140 bp, 5 predicted proteins | sample MGYA00242564_ERZ504721 | MGnify/ENA primary metagenome ERZ504721 (study PRJEB26092, sample SAMD00036212) | human gut metagenome | host: Homo sapiens | study: EMG produced TPA metagenomics assembly of...
CCTGAGCAGCTTTTTTGCCTCGCCGCTGTTTGATGAAAACAATCTGGAACCGTAGAAGCTCCGATGCTGTTTGCGTCGGGGCTTTGCTTTGTGTGAACAGGGCGGCGGAGTGACCGCCGCCCCTGCGACTTATTTCAGCGCCGCCAGCGAGGAAACGATTTCTCTGCCGCCGTCCATATCCGTTCCTGACTTGCTGAATGTCCTCCAGATCGGTTTCGTAGATACGGCCTGTTTCGTGGGCGCGGCGGGTGAGCTGGTTGAGGTTGTTGCTGGAATACCGAAGCAGGGACACCAGCTCCCGCAGCTCCGGAAGGTCGAGCTTCACCACATATCCGTCAATCGCCATCTTGCGGAGATACGCCGCCATGTTGGTGGTGCCGAACTGCGCCATCTTTGTTTCGATCATTTCCCGTTCCTGCGGCGTGACGCGGAATTTAAGCTGAATATCCCGCTTGCTGTTTTGCCATCGCTCAGCGCTCCGGGGCTTTGGACTTCGCCGAAATTTTCGGCGAAGTTGTTTCAGGCGGCTTTTTCAGCTTATCCCGGACAGAGGTTTTCTGCCGCTCCTGCGCGTAGGCTTTGCGGGTCTGGCTGAGAAACAGATCGACCAGACCGGGATGGCTGTTGACGGCCAGATAGCAGTTGCGGTCAGTACCCCATGTGTCGGGATTGGCGGGGATGGACATGGCGTTTGCCCATGCCCGGTTGTCGGGTGAATACCGTCTGTCCCAATCCGCTTGACAGACGGTGATGGCAAGGACATGGAACGTGCGGTCATAGCCGAACTGCTGCACCACCTGATCGACCGCCGCTGCATCCAGCCGGTTATCCCGGTAGTGGTCACGGATGGCGGCTTCAATCGCTTCCTTGCAGGCCGTGTTCGCTTGATTGGAAGCGCGGTAGGCCGCAAGCTCGTCATGCTCTCTGGCGTAGGCTGCCGGGTGCTTGTAAACGGGGAGATTTTTCATTATCGTGCCTCCATTTCTTTTTTGTGGGGCTTTTCCGGTGCGCCATGAACAGGCGACGCTTTCAGCCTATCCAGAACGGAAGGCCGCGCAGATTTTGCAATCGCCTGCTCAGGCTGCGGCTGTCCCTTGCCGTCCAAATTCAGCTCCATATCCAGCTCAATCAGCCGCGCCGTTTTCGCGGCCAGCTCCTGCTCCTGCGGGAACGGCTTACCGACCTCAGCCTTTGCCGCTGCCTGCTGGTTATAGAGGTTTTCAAGCTGCTCCTGAACGCTGCGCAGACGCTCCGGCATTTTATCCAGCGCGTTCTCGATGCGGACAAGGTTGCCTCTGGCATCCGAACCGAGTTCAACGCGATGGGTCATCCGGCCTTTCAGCGTCAGCGTGTACGTTTTCCACATGGAATCAAAAGCAACGGACATGGTAAAGCCGCGATAGCTGCCGATCTGTACCGGGTCTTTGCCCTTGACCTCCTTGCAGGTGTCCAGCAACGCGGCACCGCGTTTTCCTTATCGGTGAGCCGGTCGCTGCGAATCTCCATGCCGACAAAGCCCTCTGCCGGGAGCGGATGCGCCGCGAGGGTCTGCATATCCGCCTCCAGCCCACGAACAAAGCCCTTGTGTTCTTCTATCTTTTCCGGAAAGTATTTCAGCAGACTATCCTCCAAGCGGAATTGCTTGCTGTTGTGGTCTGCCTTCATAATTTTGAGCTTGGACACCTCAATGTCCAAATCCATGCGCTCCTTGATGCGGGGATCACCGGCACACAGCGCCTTGATCTCCGCAAAGGACAGCGCCGTAGCGTCCACGTCCTCGCAGGAGCGAACCGGGGATTTTGAGGTCATGATCTGAGAGATGAATTTCTGCTTATTTTCCACCGTTTGCCAGAGGTAGGCGTCAAACGTCCCCTCGGTCACATAGCGGCAGACATGAACGAGCTTGTTCTGATTGCCCTGACGCTCAATGCGGCCTTTTCGCTGTGTGAGATCACGAGGACGCCACGGGCAATCCAAATCGTGAAGTGCGACCAAACGATCCTGCACGTTGGTTCCTGCGCCCATTTTGGCCGTGCTGCCCATCAGGACGCGCACCTGACCACTCCTGACTTTTGCGAACAGTTCCCGCTTTTTGACCTCCGTGTTGGCGTCGTGTATGAACGCGATCTGTTCCGGGGGCATACCGGCGTCAATGAGCTTTTGGCGCACATCCTCATAGACCGTGAACGGCGTGTCAGAGCTTTCCTCCAATGAAATCGCGCTCTCCAGCGCATGAATTTCCGGGCTGTCCAGCGTACCGGGGGAAGCCTTTGCCGCCCGCTGCGAGGGCGTGGTCTTTGGCGTAGAAATGTCGCAAAACACAAGCTGTGTCAGTTTTTCCTCCTCGCCGTCACGCCAGTATTGGAGAATGTTCGCCACACATTGATTGACCTTGGTGGTTTCCTCATCGGGGAGCATGGGATTGATGATGCGCTGGTCAAGCCCCAGCTTGCGTCCGTCCGAGGTAATTTTGAGCATATTGTCCACATCCGGGCTGACCGCACCGCTGTGTACCTTGGACGCTCGTTCCGAGAGGGCTTTCACCATGTCCTGCTGGATCTGCGTGGGTTTGGTGGCGATGGTGTGATACGCAACCTCCGGCGTGGGCAAGTGGAGCTGATCCGCCGTTTTGATGTCGGCGACCTACTTTGAACAGATTCATCAATTCGGGCAAGTTGAAAAACTTTGCAAAGCGCGTCCTTGCCCGGTAGCCGGTTCCCTCCGGGGCAAGCTCCAGCGCGGTGGTGGTTTCACCAAAGCGGCTTGCCCAGCAATCGAAGTGGCCCATACCCATCTCTCGCAGCCGGTCATGCTGCAATAGGCGCTGGATGGTGTAAGCTCCGTCATGGAGTTGGAAACCGGGGTGCCGTGGCAAATACCACGCCGCGCCCGCCGGTCAGCTCATCCATGTAGCGGCACTTGGAGAACATATCCGAGGATTTCTGCGCATCGGTGGTGGAAAGCCCTGCCACATTGCGCATCTTCGTATAGAGGAAAAGATTTTTATAATTGTCCGACTCGTCCACAAACATCCGGTCTACGCCAAGTTGTTCAAAGTAAATCACATCATCCTTGCGGTCGCTGGCTTGCAGCTTTTTCAGCCGTGCCTCCAGTCCCTTTTTCGTGCGCTCCAAACTCTTGATGGTGAAGCTGTTGCCGCCTGCGAGCTTGGTATCCTGAATACCATCGGTGATTTCCTCAATCTGCTGGTGAAGGAGCCGTTCCTGCTGCTCCGGACTGATGGGGATACGCTCAAACTGGCTGTGGCCGATGATAACGGCGTCATAGTCGCCGGTGGCGATACGGGCGCAGAATTTCTTGCGGTTGTGGGTTTCAAAGTCCTTCTTGGTAGTGACAAGGATGTTGGCCGAAGGGTAGAGCCGCAGAAACTCGGATGCCCACTGTTCCGTCAGATGGTTCGGCACGACAAAAATGGATTTCTGGCACAGTCCCAACCTCTTAGATTCCATCGCAGAGGCTACCATTTCAAAGGTTTTTCCCGCGCCAACTTCGTGTGCCAGCAGAGTATTACCGCCATACAGCACATGGGCGATGGCGTTTTTCTGATGCTCTCGGAGGGTGATTTCCGGGTTCATCCCAGAGAAAACGATGTGGCTGCCGTCATACTCGCGGGGACGAGTGCTGTTCATTTCCTCGTTGTATTGCCGTACCAGCGTTTCGCGCCGCTCCGGGTCTTTCCAAATCCAGTCCTTGAACGCATCCCGGATAAGCTGCTGCTTCTGCGCGGCAAGGGTGGTTTCCTTGGCGTTGAGGACACGGCGCTCCCGTCCGTCTGCATCCTCAATGGTATCGTAGATGCGAATGTCGCGGAGGTTCAGTGCATCCTCCAGCAGCCGATAGGCGCTGGCGCGGTCTGTGCCGTAGGTGGTGAATGCCGCCACGTCGTTGTAGCGCACCATGCTCTTGCGGGAAACCTGCCATTCTGCGGTGTACGGGACATAGCTGATCTCGATCTGTCCGCGCAGATAGCGGGGCGTTTCAAAGGTTTCGTACATGAATTGCTCGATGTACTTCTTATCAAACCATGTCGCACCCAGCCGCACCTCAATCTCACTGGCTTCAAGGTCTTTCGGCTGGGCAGCAATCAGGGCGTCCACATTCCCAGCGAAGAATGGGTCGCGCGCTGCCACACGCTGCGCGGTGCGAAGCTTCTGCCGGACGTTGCCAGAGAGATATTCGTCCGCCGTTTGCCAGCCCTTCGCCCAATGCTCGCCGCCGTCCTCCAAGTCAAACGGGCCGCTGTTGGGTTCCTTGTAAATGACACCCTTCAAATCCTCAACGATCTGCGGGATTTTCTCGCTGCCGCCCATGAGGGAGGCCATGAAGTCGAGATCGACACAGGCTTTTTTCTCCGATGCAGACAGCAAGGGCTTCGCTGGCGGTATCCACAGAATCTACGCTGCGCTGCTGCTTGATAGTGCGCTTGTGGAACATATCCGCCTTGCGCTCCAGCTTTCCGTCGTCATCCAGCACTTCCAGCGAACACAGGAGGTAGTAAGAGGAATCGTCAGAGAACGCAAGACGGTTCGCACGGTCATTGATTAGGCCATGTTTTGCGGAGAACGCATCATAGAGGCGGTTTAGCTCGGTCTGCGCTTCCTGAATCCGGCTTTCTGCGCTGTACTCGTCCATTTGCAGGGCAATCAGCTCATTCACGCAATCCCGCAGCGCGACCATGCCCTTGACACGCTCGGCGGCGGTGGCGTTCAGCTCCGGTTTGACCATGCGGCTGTTTTCCCGGTAGTACACCTCGCCGTCCACCACGGTGTAGGAGTAGTTTTTCACATTGGGGTCTGCGGGGATGGACGTGTCGATCTGTTCGCCCTCGCCCAGCTCTGGCAGTTCCGCCTCCTGATAGGTGCCGCGAATGTTTTTCACGGCATCATGGAGCTGATCTGCAAGTGCCAGCCCCTCAATGGGGACAACGGTAAAATCCTGCTTGCCGTATTGGGTGCTTTCAGAGGCCTGCCTGCCGAGGATCATCTCCGGGTGGTCAACAAAATAGCGGTTGATGGCAAAGCCATCCTCGTTCTGACCGAGGTGTACCCAATCCGGTTCGATCTCAATGGGACGGTCACGCTTTTGGAGAAAGAGAATGTCCGAAACCACATCCGTACCGGCGTTGGCGCGGAACGCATTGTTGGGCAGACGAATGGCACCCAGCAGCTCCGCCCGCTGCGCGATGTACCTGCGGACTTCGGGTGATTGCTTGTCCATCGTGTAGCGGGAGGTCACAAACGCGATCACGCCGCCCGGACGCACTTGGTCGAGGGTTTTGGCAAAGAAGTAGTCGTGAATGGAAAAACCGAGCTTGTTATAAGCCCGGTCATCTACCTGATATTGTCCGAACGGGACGTTGCCCACGGCGAGGTCGTAAAAGTCTTTTCTGTCCGTTGTTTCAAAGCCCGCGATGGTAATGTCCGCCTTGGGATAAAGCTGCTTGGCAATACGTCCGGTGATGCTGTCCAGCTCCACACCGTAGAGCTTGCTGCCCTGCATCTGCTCCGGCAGCAGGCCAAAAAAGTTGCCAACGCCCATAGACGGCTCCAGAATGTTACCGCTCTGGAAGCCCATATTGCCGACCGCTTCATAGATCGCCTTGATGACGGTAGGGCTGGTGTAGTGGGCGTTCAGCGTGGACGCTCTGGCCGCAGCGTATTCCTCCGGGGAGAGTGTGGCGTACAGCTCTGCAAACTCGTCCGACCAGTTTGGCTTATTCTCGTCGAAGGCATCCGCAAGACCGCCCCAGCCCACATAGCGGGAGAGGATTTCCTGCTGCTCCGGGCTGGCCTGTAAGCCCTCAAACTCCAGCTCTTGCAGGAGGTGGATCGCCGCCATATTTGCCCGAAACTTTGCTTTTGCGCCGCCGACGCCGAGGGCATCATCAGTGATGTGAAAATTCTGCGCGTCGCGGTGGCTTGCCGCCTTGAAGTCAGCGTAAGCGGCCTGCTCCGCAGCGGCAATGCTGGGAAAGCCCTGCCACTCGCCGTCAACGGGAATAGATACCGCAGGACGGTGTGCGGGAGGCTCGTCGATCTCAGCCTGAGAGATGGCATCATCAAAATCAGGCACAAACTCGCCCATTTCCGAGAGTGCCGCGCGCCCTTCCTGCTCCAGAATCAGCCTTTCTTCATCGCTCATGGCGGGCGGTTCAGGCTCGGCGGGTTCCGCAGAGGGCGGGTCATGCTCCGGTTCCGGGATGTGCAGCGTTTGGATTTCTATGTCGTAGGGCAAGTGCGTTTTCTCGGCAGGATAGAACGCGACGGGTTTGGTGACAGGCTGCGGCTGCTCCCGTTCCTGCTCTTCAACAAACGAGCGTATAAACGCAATGTGTTCAGCGCGGAAGATGGGAAAGCCCTGCCTGTTTTGAAAAGTCACATCGCGCAGAGATACTTCATCCGTGCTGAAATTTACGCTGTCAATGACAAACTTCCGTCCGTCAATCTCCAGCTCCATGCCAATGGGGATATACTCCTTGGCATCGGCCTCGTTGAAAACATCATAGCCGTCGGTTTCATTTGGCTGCGCAAACACGAAACTGTGTCCATGCTCCAGCAGCCGCTTTGCGGCGCTTGCCCATTGTCCAAAATCATAGCCGGTCACAGCGGTTTCGCCCATACCGGGAATATCGCGTTGCAGCAGGCGGCGATTCAAAGCGCTGGCGGCGCGTTCTGCATCCGCGTCATAAAAAAGCAGCCGTTCTCCGACACGGACACCGATGAGCTTTTCGGGATGCTCTGCACGAAGCGCCTGATATGCCGAAATATTCGGCGCAAGCTCACGACCCTGATCTGCAATTCGTGTGAGGACAGCAGAAACCGGTTCGGTTCTGTGTTCCGGATCGTGATTGCTCTCGCTGGAGGATGAAACGACGCTGAGATGCGCGATAGTTTCATCTGCGGAATCAACATTATAGAGCTTACCATCAATTTCCACGCGCTGCCCCATAAGGTTTTGAACCGCTTGCGGCGTCTCCGGGGTTGGCTGTTCTGTGTGCTGCGCCGCAATGACGCGCTGCGGCTCCGGTTCAGAAACCTCGAAATATCTGGTGTCGAGGTAGCGTTCAAAGGAATTGCGGTCGATGCTGACAGGTTCCTGTCCGGGTACGTTCGGTAACGTGTGCCAGACGTGATCTTCATCTACACGCGCGATAACGCCGACTGCTGCTATGTGGTCTAACTCTATGGATGAAATGCGATCTCCAATATGATAAGTATAGCCAAGCGGTGTTGTAAACGCCGGAGGGGATAGCTCAATTCCCATATCCCGTTTGATGCCATCCAAGTAAGCAATGGCGTTATTCTGTTCTGCAAAGCGGAGCGTTTGTTCCCCATCTCCGCAGAACCGTTCCAACACCTCATCCCAAATGCCGGTAATTCCGCCCTCGCCGGGATGCAGACGAATGGAGTATCGGTCAGGTGAAAATAACCGCAGTCGCTCATTCTCATCGTAAAATTTATTCTCGCGGATGAGCTGTGCCAACCGCCGCTGTACCTGCGCCCATGTGAGCGTCACCGGCTCGGCGTTTCCTACATGGATATACATGGGAGTTTTGCTATCTTCCCAGCCATATTTTGTAGCCAGCCATGCGGCGGTGCTGCGTTCTCGCCCATGCGCCTGCATATATAGTGCGACTTCCTGCTTGCCCTTTAGGTTGTTGTGCCAATCCAGAAGCGCGTTGTCAATGTCCTCCTGTGTGATCTGATAGGGAGAGGGTGCGACCGTCGCTGCCAGCGTGGGATACAGTTCCTCCAAAAGCTCCTGATGCAGCCGGTTATGGAACGCGGGCATATCAAAGTACAGGCGGACAAGCTGGAGATCATCAGATGCCGTGACAATACGACGGATAGCGTCCGCGCCCTCCAGATAAGCGTTCTGGCGGTCTGAATTGCGGCAGGCATTGACAAAAGCCGTATCTTTGGAAAGCGAGTTGCCGACGGTCAGCTTGTACCCGTCAAACAGCTCTCGCACGGTAGGCTGTGGTGGCAGCTCGGCGGCGTGGTCGCGGAACACCCGCGTCCCATCCGCGCCGAACTCCGCTTCATAGGCATTGATGGCCTGTTCTGCCTCGTGGTCGATGGACGGAAGCGTATATGCCGTGTGTTCATGGCTGGAATCGCCAATGCGCGAAATTGTTACATCATGCTTTTCCCGCAGCTTTTCAACGTATTTCTCCAAATCCTTTGCAGGGAAGCCGCACATGGTAACACGGCCTACTCCCTCCAAATTGCGGCGCGTCAGCTCAAGGCTGAGATCATCTGCAACTGCCCGCGCATCCTCGCCATACAGCTCGAAGAAGTCCCCAACCTGATACAGCACAATTTCATCGGGGTGCGCCGCCTTTACGTCGTTATAGTCGTTATAAACCGCGTTCCGCATGGCGTCCTGCGCCATTTCCTTGTCATAGGCTGCCTGCTCATCCGGCGTAAGGTAGCGGTTCAACCGAACCAGCTCCGAGATGCGCGAAGCGACCTTGTTCCAATTCATCTGAATGTCTGCACAGCCGTTCTTTTTCAGCACAATGCCTTTGCTGCCGTGATCTTCATAGCTGCCGCTTTCTCTGGATACAGCATGGGTGCGTCCTCCGATGCCGTATTCCTTTTTCAGAAAATCAGCGCTCTCTTTTGTCGTGTGCGGAGTCTGGAAAAACTCATGGATGCGGGTCTTTCCACCCTCAAAGCCGCTTCCATTTGCAAGAGAAGCCGCAATTTCATCTTCAGTGATAAACCGGCCCGTCTTCGGAACAGCCGCCATATCGGAGTGATATTCTTTGCGCGGCAATGACAGATCTTCCATACGTGTAAGAAGCGCCTGCGGACGGTGGAAATGGAAACGCAGAAGCTCCCGGTTCTCACGGTATGCGTCAAGAAATACTCTGTGTTCTGCCAGAAGCCTTTCCCGAAACTCCGGATTCAGCAGATCATCCGTCAGGCGCTCCGTTTCCTCTGGAAAAGCTGGTGCTATGGATATTGCCCAAGCAGGACAGATACCCCAGCGATTTTGCTTCATCCGAGAAATCGTGATAAAGATTCCAGACATCCACAGCAATACCCAGCCGCTCATAGCGCGGGGCTTCTGTGACTTCAAGATTGGTGGCAAATGTGCCGCCGTCCAGAAGTTCCTCAATACGCTCCGCCGCATCTGCCCAGCCTATCACTTGTGCAGAGCGAAGATAGCGAGAGGTATCTCCGGTTGCAATATGGATACCATCGTCCCCGTACCATGCGGAAAGCCTGCCGTTATCCGTAATCAGGCCGTTGCCGCCGTAGTAAAGAGCTTTCAGAAATGCCGCGCAATCCTCTAAAGGTTTTTGCTTGGAGAATTCCGCAGTCAATTTTCATCCGCGCTGCATCCGCATTTACCGCCCGCGCGTCAGGATGTGGTCAATATCATCCTGAGAAATGAACATAGAAAAAGCGGAGGGTGTTACACTCTCCGCTTCTGCGATGGATTGAATTTGTTCTGCCTCTGAGGGGAAGAAGGACATCTGCGCCCCAGCAGGGGCATCGAACATATTTAGCTGAACACCAGTTCCGTGAGGATCGTTTCCTCGGCCTGCGCTTTCAGCGTGTTCATCAGCCCTACCCACTTCATCGGGTCGCTGGCTTTCAGCGCTTCCGTCACGCCTGCCGACTTCATCAGCTCCGGCATCATCTGTTCCAGCCGGTTGTTCGCTGCCTCGTCGATCTCCCGCAGATGGGGGTACAGCTTCTCGGACAGCAGCAGGCTGTTCCACAGCACCGGACGATGCTCCTTCAGGTAATCCTTCCGCATCCTGCCGTACTTGCCCAGCGGGGCTTGCGGCTGCTCTGTCAGGCTCAGGTCGGGAATCAGATAATCCCCGCTGCGGGTGTAGGTCAGTTCGCTCATGGCTTTCGCTCCTTTCCGCGATTTTCTCGCGCTCATAATTCTTGATGGTGACTTCGATCTGCCGCAGCACCAGCTCGCTGGACTGGCTGATGGCCGTTCCAAGAGCGGCGACGGTCTGCGGGGTATTGAAATCAAAGACATTCAGAAAATCCTCATGCTCGAAGTAATCTCCCGGCTGCATCCCGCAGCGGGACAGCAGCGCATAGGTGGTGCTGACAACGGCGGCGTTCCGAAAAGCGGCTCCGATGTTGAACTCATCATAGTCCTCCAAAAAGGAACCGTCAACGATGCCGACAATATCGCGCCAGTTGTCGTGCCAGTATTCATCTACAAGCTGCGCCGCCACACGCTCCATCTGATCGGCAAGTCCGTTTTCACCGGAAACGTCGAAGCGCTGTTCCAGCGCCGCAGATACCACCTCACGATGCTCCTGCCGGTATTCCCAAAGATAAGGGCGGCGAGAGTTCTCGCCGCCGCTGGTATCGGAAACATCGAATACATATCGGAGTTTGGGTTGGTCGCTGCTGGTATCCACAAGGGCGATGCCCTTGCTGCCTCGCCGCACATAGCGGCGCATCTGCTTATTCCAAAGATCGTATTCCGCGCAGGCCGTGGCTTCCGGGCGCTGGGCGAAAATCATGAGCTGTTCATTGTAGGGGTACTTATACAGCCTTGCGGCGGTGGTCAGAAATGCCGTCCACTTCTGGTAGCTTCCCGTGATCTGCTCCGCCGTGCGGTCTGCCATCTGCGCATAGAGCTGTACTTTACTCGGCATCCATATCCTCCTTTTCAAAATCGGGGAACAGGTCGAGCGCGTCATATTCTGCGTCGCTCATCCTGCGCAGCTTTGCGATGGCGCTGTCCGTCAGCTCCCGCAGCTCCGTTTCATCCGCAGCGAGGTAGCCGCGCATTTCCTCCAGCGCCGCGATCAAGCCCGTGCGGGTACCGGTGTTGTAGAGGCTCATAAGCTGGCGTTCTTCAAAGGTGATGTTCATATCAAAGCTCCTTTTCCGCGCTCTTTTTGGGCGCTGTTTTGTGTGGACGTTCTTGGGTCGGTTGGCTTTTGAGCTGCTCCAGCACAGACTTTTTCTTTTCCCGGTGTGCCGCCTCTGCCAAATCCATCAGGGAGATGGACATACCGGCCTTGACCTGTGCTTCAAGGTCGGCGACGGTGGGCTGTTTGGGGCCGTTGTTGATAATGCCGTCGATCATGCCGTAATCATCCTCCATCGACATTTCGGCGGCTTTCAGGTAATTCTCCGGTTTCTGAAAGGCGGGCAGCTCCTGAAATCCCATGCTGTCACAGTAGTGATAGGATACCTTGCCGTCCTGTTTCAGCGCAACGATGTCGCTGACGGAGAGGCTGTGTCCCACAAAATCGCCGGGGCGCTCGTCGTTGAAAATGTAGTAGAAGTTTTCAAGGATTCTGCCGGTATCATCGTCCGGGTACACCTCGCGGGTATAGATGGCTTCATAGTTGGCAGGGTCAGGCGGCGCGGCCAAACTGCCGAGATTGGCAAAACGCAGCTCGACCGGCGCATCCCGGCGCAGTTGATAGATCGCCATAGAATCGGTGGGGCTGTTCAAAAAGCGCTGTTCCACATCACGGGGCGGGATATGGCCTTTGACCGCATCCCAATCCGGTTGTGTGATCCCGAACATTCCGTCATGCTTGATGATGTCCTCGGCCTCAAAAACCATTTCTTCGGCGTTGTCGGGATGGAGCATATAAACCGTGATGTCATGCTCCAGCAGCTCCAGCGCCCGGTCTTTGGAAAGCGGGAGCATATCGCCGTCCAGATACCCATAGCTGCGCATATCGTCCACCGTCAGCGTGGGGTCGGGCATCGGGGTGGCCTGTTCCAGCTCTGGCGAAGTTGGAAGTGTGCCTGCGGCACGAGAACCGGCCTCCTCGTGAACAACCTGATTGTCGTCCGATGACAATTCGAGTGAGTACAAAATCCCTGCAAACTTGTTTGACAAAACTTCAAACGGCACGGTCTTATCATAGCCATGTGTTTCGCAGATACGAATCGCAGCCGCCAAAAGAAAGTTTACATCATCGTCATGTACTGTTCCGCTTTCCAGAAGGTGTAGAGTGTCCTTGTCGTAAAGTTCATAGGCATATTTTGCACCATCTTCTGTTATGCGAAGATGCTTGCTCCCACCATCAACCGCATACCAACGCTCATTAGCGTCGAGTTCCTTTAAGGAAGTGTGACTTTTTCTGAAATGCCTCAACTTCCAAC
>ENA-OQHN01000591-OQHN01000591.1-human-gut-metagenome-genome-assembly--contig:-NODE-591-length-12097-cov-27.574018_pt1 | contig 12097 bp, 9 predicted proteins | sample MGYA00242564_ERZ504721 | MGnify/ENA primary metagenome ERZ504721 (study PRJEB26092, sample SAMD00036212) | human gut metagenome | host: Homo sapiens | study: EMG produced TPA metagenomics assembly of...
GGTCAAGAACTGTCATCAACCAACAGCAACAGACATCAATAAATATCCGGTTTTTCCAAAGTTCCACTTTGGGAAAAGTAAGGAAAAACAGAGATAAACAAAGCCTCCGGCAAGGCAGCTCGGTCGAGGGCTCTGCATTTGCACATATCAGAAAACAAAAAGAAAGCAATATCAGAATATTACACCCCAAAAATGCCCTGCCGGCTGTTGCATAATGAAACGACATACTTGGCTGATTGGTGTGGTTCTCCTTTCATGCGGACAAATTCCGGTAACAAAATGACAAAGCAGATTCTCCCTAACACATTACAACCCGTGAATGGGCTGAATGATTTTCTTTTTTTTGCCAGCCGATTTTATGAAATTGCCGCCGATAGTTCGTACTTTCGGAAAAAGATGTTATATTTGCAAATGAAAGAGTTATTTGACAGCATAGCAATGTAAAACGCTGAAATTCGCACGGTTGCTAATTCGTTACCGCTACTTCTCAAATAATTCGCTAAAAGTTTATTCTTCAATCGGTTAAGTCAAACCAAGAAAAATCTAAAATAAATCTACAACAACAGCTCAACGTAAAAAATCCCCGCTTCTTCCATTTTCTTTTGCCTAAGCCTAACCCGTTTTTCCCACACAAAAACAGCACTTTCCTTATTCTTTTTTGTTGAAAAGCAGCATAATAAATGTAGCCGTACCACAATAAAAACCCCGTTTTCCAGTTGCGGGCCCTGCGGTTGCCAACTGCGAACCGCAGGGTTTGCAGCTGCGGGCTCTACAGCCCGCAATTGGAAAACGAGGAATACTACATGCTGTTGCAACATTATACAAGATGCGATAGCGGAAAAACAACAAGGCAAAATCGCATTTATCTTACGCATTCGGGATGAAAAGTCACGGTTTAACCTTTTTTAGCCCCTGATATGAACAAAATCTCCCCAAATGCAGGAAATCTTGTTTTAAACAATAATATACTGATTATAGGTCGATTAAGAACTGAAAGACGGATAAAAAGAGCCTTTTCTCGTGACGACCGAATTTGGTCGTCACCTATCGCCGTCCGTGTCACCACGTCTGTATCGCTCTCCCACAAAGGGATAGAGACTAAAAGTGACGAGTGACAACCGTTTTTCTTTTTAACCCCTTTCTCTTATTCGGATAAGAATTGCTATTTTTGCAGATAAAAGAACAAAATTATGGGAGCAGGAAAATGGATTGGCGGTATCATCGGCTTCATGGCAGGCGGACCGCTCGGCGCATTGGCAGGATATGCACTCGGGTCGCTGATAGAGCTCGGTGGCAATACTGCAAGTTATACGACAGACTATGGCAACGGGCAGACTGAGGAAGATGTCTTTGCCGGGCAACGGAACAGTTTTCTTTTTTCGATGCTGGTAATGGCCTCGTACATCATACGGGCAGACGGACGCATCATGCACAGTGAAATGGAATACGTCCGCAATTTCCTACGGACCAACTTCGGCGTTGCGGCAGTAGGCGAAGGCGAACGGATATTGCTCAACCTCTTCGAGCAACGCAAGCGAATGGACATGCAGAATCCTCTCGCATTCAGACAGACCATCCGTGATTGCGGCCGGCAGATAGCCGCCAACCTCACATACGAGGAACGCCTGCAACTGCTGGGATTCCTTGCCAACATAGCCCGGAGCGACAACAACGTCTGCCGCGAAGAGATAGAAGCGCTGAAAGAAGTGGCAACCTATATGGGACTGTCCGAAAAAGAAGTGGAATCCATGCTTAACCTGGGCGGCAACTCCCTGGAAGCTGCCTACAAAGTTCTGGAAATTCTTCCTACAGCCACCGATGAGGAGGTGCGTGCCGCCTATCGCAAACTGGTACTGAAGCACCACCCCGACCGGGTAGCCACACTGGGAGAAGACATCAAACGCGCCGCCGAAGAGAAACTCCAGGACATCAACAATGCCAAAGAGATAATCTACAAAGCAAGAGGTATCAAATAGCCGCGAAAGACTGTCTCACCGAAAAAAGGCTTCAATCCCCCAAGAATATTAATAGAATCCTATCCGATATGAAGAAAATTTTTGCTTATCTCACACTGGGTTTTACTACCCTCACCACCTATGCCGCAACTCCTCTCTGGATGCGCGACATACAGATTTCACCCGACGGCACGGAAATCGTTTTCTGTTACAAGGGAGACATCTACAAAGTTTCCGCAAAAGGCGGTACGGCCACACAGCTCACCACGCAGGAGTCTTACGAATCGTCTCCCGTATGGTCGCCGGACGGCAAACAGATAGCGTTTGCCAGCGACAGGCAAGGAAATTTCGACGTATTCGTAATGCCGTCCGATGGCGGTGCGGCACAACGCCTGACCACCAACTCGGCAGGAGAAATCCCTTCCGCATTCACGCCCGACGGCAAGTACATCCTTTTCTCCGCCGCCATACAGGACCCGGCCGGAAGTGCGCTCTTCCCCAGTCCTGCCATGACCGAGCTTTATAAAGTCCCCGCAACCGGCGGACGCACCGAACAGGTATTGGGCACTCCCGCCGAAGCCCTCTGCTTCGACAAAACGGGCGACATGTTTTTCTACCAAGACCAAAAAGGATTTGAAGACCAGTGGCGGAAGCACCACACCTCTTCCATTACACGCGACATATGGATGTACGACTGCCGTACAGAGAAGCACACCAACCTCACCCGCCACGCGGGCGAAGACCGCAACCCCGTCCTCTCGCCGGACGGACAGACCTTGTACTTCCTGAGCGAGCGCAACGGCGGTTCGTTCAATGTGTACTCCCTACAGCCGGCACACCCCGAAGCGGTAAAAGCGGTAAGCAGTTTCAAGACCCATCCCGTGCGCTTCCTCTCCATAAGCGGCAACGGAACATTGTGCTATGGTTACGACGGTGAAATATATACCCAGCAGGATGGCGCCGCCCCGCAAAAAGTACAAATAGAGATTATCCGCGACGACCGGCCCGATACAGCCCGCCTGACCTTTACCAACGGAGCCACCTCGGCAACCGTTTCGCCGGACGGCAAGCAAGTGGCATTCATCGCCCGTGGCGAAGTGTTCGTCACTTCGGCAGACTATGCCACAACCAAACAGATAACCCACACCCCTGCCGGTGAAAGCGGCCTGTCTTTCGCACCCGACAACCGCACGCTGGCTTATGCCAGTGAGCGCAACGGCAACTGGCAGTTGTATCTTGCCAAAATAGTCCGCAAGGAAGACCCCAACTTCCCGAACGCCACCATTGTAGAAGAAGAGGCATTGTTGCCGTCAGCCACCGTTGAGCGTGCTTTCCCGCAATTCTCGCCCGACGGTAAAGAGCTGGCATTCATAGAAGACCGCACCCGCCTCATGGTGGTGAACCTTGATACGAAGAAAGTGCGCCAGATTACCGATGGCTCCACCTGGTACAGCACAGACGGCGGGTTCGACTATGCCTGGTCGCCGGACGGAAAATGGTTCACCCTCGAATTCATCGGCAACAGGCACGACCCGTATTCCGATATAGGTCTTGTCAGCGCACAGGGCAACAGCCCCATCATCAACCTGACCAACAGCGGCTACATGAGCGGTTCGCCCCGTTTTGCCCTCGACGGCAATGCCATTCTCTTCAAGACGGAGCGTTACGGCATGCGCGCTCATGCCTCATGGGGTTCGCAGGACGATGCCATGCTCGTTTTCCTCAATCAGGACGCCTACGACAAATACTGCCTGAGCAAGGAAGACTACGAACTGCGCAAGGAGCTGGAAGCCGAACAGAAAAAAGCGCAAAGCAAGGACACTGCCAAAGGTAAGAAAGGCAGCAAGAAAGATGCAGGACAAGAAAAAGCCGCGGACGATGACAAGGCTCAGGTAAAGGACATCACCGTAGAACTGAAAAACATGGAAGACCGCATGGTACGCCTCACCCCGAATTCCTCGGACATGGGCAGCGTCATCATCTCCAAAGACGGTGAGACCCTTTATTACTTTGCCGCCTTTGAAGGCGGTTACGACCTTTGGAAAATGGATCTCCGCAAGAAAGATACCCGGCTGCTTCACAAAATGGATGCCGGCTGGGCTTCCATGGAAATGGACAAAGACGGCAAGAACCTTTTCCTGCTGGGCGGCAAAACCATGCAGAAGATGAATATGGCATCCGATGAGCTGAAGCCTGTCACTTACCGGGCACAAGCCAAAATGGATTTGGCGGCGGAACGCGAATATATGTTCAACCACGTGTACAAACAGCAGAAGAAGCGTTTCTACAACACCGACATGCACGGTGTAGACTGGGATGCCATGAGCGCCGCCTACCGCAAGTTCCTGCCTCATATAGACAATAACTACGACTTTGCCGAACTGTTGAGCGAATGGCTGGGCGAGCTGAACGTATCGCACACCGGCGGCCGTTACTACGCTTCCGGACAAAGCGAACCGACTGCCAGCCTGGGGCTGCTTTTCGACTGGAATTACCGGGACAAAGGGATGCGCATTGCCGAAGTCATAGAGAAAGGTCCGTTCGATAACGCCTCAACTAAAGCAAAGGCAGGCATCATCATTGAAAAGATTGACGGCACAGAGATTACCCCTGAAATGGATTACTACACATTATTGAATGATAAAGCCAAAAAGAAAACCCTCGTCTCACTCTACAACCCGCAAACCAAAGAACGCTGGGAAGAAGTGGTAATTCCGATAAGCGGCAGCGCGCTGAATACCCTGCTCTATACCCGCTGGGTGAAACAACGTGCGGCAGATGTGGACAGATGGTCCGGCGGACGGCTGGGATATGTTCATATCGAATCGATGGGCGATGACAGTTTCCGTTCCGTCTACTCGGACATTTTGGGCAAATACAACAACCGCGAGGGCATCGTCATCGACACCCGCTTCAATGGCGGCGGACGCCTGCACGAGGACATCGAAATTCTGTTCAGCGGCCAGAAATACTTCACGCAAGTGGTTCGCGGCCGCGAAGCCTGCGACATGCCCAGCCGCCGCTGGAACAAGCCTTCCATTATGGTGACCTGCGAAGCCAACTATTCCAATGCACACGGCACACCGTGGGTGTACCGCCACCGGAATATCGGCAAACTGGTGGGTATGCCCGTTCCGGGAACCATGACAAGCGTATCCTGGGAGCGTCTGCAAGACCCGTCGCTCGTATTCGGCATCCCCGTAGTGGGTTACCGCCTGCCCGACGGCAGCTACCTGGAGAACAGCCAACTGGAACCGGACATCAAAGTGGCCAACTCGCCCGAAATCATCGTAAAGGGTGAAGATACCCAACTGAAAGTTGCCGTAGAAGAACTGCTGAAAGAGCTGGATAAATGATGATTTCTTTTAGGCACGGATTTCGCGGATTTCACGGAAAAAAACAAAGAAAATCTGTATTTTCCGTGTAATCCGTGCCTAAAAAGAAACAAATAGCAAGCGAATGTTAGTTTTGACACACCCTCTTTTTTGAAGGACAATATGTCGGGGCTTCCGGCAGCTCCTTTTCAATCGCCCATATCATTCAGATGTATCTCCAATGCCTTCACCGAGATATAAATCTCATACACCGAAATTGCCAGCGAGATAATCAGCAGCACCAATGCCAGGCCGAAGATATAGACCGATACCAGATGAAGCCGGATATAGATAAAGAACATGCTGACCACACACAGCAGCAGGCTTGCTATGCCGGTTACCTGCATAGCCCGCGTCAGGTAAAGCCGTTGCCGCAGATTGGCAATCTGTGCGGCCGTCACCGATGAATGACTCTTCTGATGTTGCTCTTTCAAAGCACGTACAAGACCGGCATAGGACAGAAAACGGTTGGTATATGCCAACATTATCAAAGATATTGCCGAAAACAGCAAAGCGGGGGTAGTTAAATCAATTTCCATAAAACGTTTTTCTTCATTCTTTTAAAACCTGCAAAGGTAAGCAATAAAACCGAAAAGGAAAATAGCCTTCCCTATCTAACTTTTTTCCATTACCTTTGTTCCCAAGAAAAGACCTAATTCATCAAAGCCTATGTTCACAGACTTGCTCAATTCCTCTTATTTCGCCCTGTTCCTCATCGTAGCCCTCGGCTTCATGTTGGGAAGGATTAAAATCAAAGGATTGTCACTCGACGTATCCGCCGTTATTTTCATCGCCCTGCTATTCGGACATTTCGGCGTCATCATCCCCAAGGAGCTGGGTAACTTCGGACTCGTACTGTTCATCTTCACCATCGGCATACAGGCGGGACCCGGCTTCTTCGACTCCTTCCGGAGTAAAGGGAAGACCCTCATCATCATCACCCTGCTCATTATCTGCTCCGCCGCCCTTACGGCAACGGGACTGAAATATGCCTTCGACATCGACACGCCGAGCGTGGTGGGACTCATAGCCGGAGCGCTTACCAGTACGCCGGGACTTGCCGTTGCCATTGACAGCACCCACTCGCCGCTGGCATCCATTGCCTACGGTATCGCCTATCCGTTCGGAGTAATCGGCGTTATCCTGTTCGTGAAACTGCTGCCCCGCATCATGCACATCGACCTCGACCGGGAAGCCCGCCGCCTGGAGACAGAGCGCCGCGGACAGTTTCCCGAATTGCTCACCTGCATCTACCGTGTCACGAACCCCGTAGTTTTCGGACGCAGCCTGATGCAAATCAATGCCCGTGCCATAACCGGTGCTGTAATCTCCCGCCACAAGCACGGCGAGCAAATCTCCATCCCCACCGCACACACCGTACTCCGTGAAAACGACTACATACAGGCAGTGGGCAGTGACGAAGCCCTGAACCAGCTTGCCACCCTGGTGGGCGAACGCGAAGAAGGGGAACTCCCGCTCAGCCACACCCAAGAGATAGAATCCCTGCTGCTGACCAAAAAGGATATGATAAACAAGCAACTGGGCGACCTGAACCTGATGAAGAACTTCGGCTGTACCGTGACGCGTGTCCGCCGAAGCGGAATAGACCTTGCCCCCTCGCCCGACCTCGCGCTGAAATTCGGCGACAAGCTGACGGTGGTAGGCGAAAAGGAAGGACTGAAAGGACTGGCGCGCCTCTTGGGCAATAACGCCAAGAAACTGTCCGATACCGATTTCTTCCCGATTGCAATGGGTATTGTGCTCGGAGTGCTGTTCGGCAAACTGAATATATCCTTTCCCGGCGGTTTGTCGTTCTCACCGGGGCTGACGGGCGGTATCCTGATAGTGGCCCTGTTCCTCAGCGCAATAGGCAAGACGGGTCCTGTCATCTGGTCGATGTCGGGCCCTGCCAACCAACTGCTGCGACAGTTGGGACTGCTGCTGTTCCTCGCCGAAGTAGGTACGTCGGCAGGAAAGAACCTGGTTGCCACCTTCCAGGAAAGCGGCTGGCTGCTGTTCGGAGTAGGCGCAGCCATTACCCTGGTTCCCATGCTGATAGCCGTGATTGTGGGCAGGATAGTGTTTAAAATCAGTATTCTCGACCTCTTGGGAACCATTACCGGCGGCATGACAAGTACCCCCGGTCTGGCGGCCGCCGACTCCATGACCGACAGTAATATTCCGAGCGTGGCATACGCAACGGTCTACCCCATTGCAATGGTATTCCTCATACTGTCCATTCAAATCATAGCTACAATGATTTAAGACAATGAAAGCACTGGATAAAGAAACAGCTATTGCCCGGATGAATACGTTCGGGCGCAACGGTACGCCCTTCCTGTTTGTTATCGACTACATGCAGGAACATTCGTACGTAGAACCTCTCGACGGGATAGATGCGTCCGTATGCCTCTACCAGTTCAGAGGAACAGGCAATGCACCTGATGCCGGTGCCCGGTATGCCGGAACGATAGACTGGGAATTCACACCGCCCGCTCCCGCCGACTATCGCCGTTCTTTCGATACCGTAAGGCGCAACCTGCTGGGCGGCAACAGCTACCTGACCAATCTGACATGCAAAGTGCCGCTCCGCACCAACCTGACGCTGAAAGATGTGTTCCTGCATTCACACGCCCTGTACAAGCTCTGGCTGAAAGACCGGTTCGTCTGCTTCTCGCCCGAAATCTTCGTCCGCATGGAAGAGGGCAGGATAAAATCCTTTCCGATGAAAGGCACGATTGACGCCACCCTGCCCCATGCCGAATCAATCCTGCTGGACGATGCCAAAGAAGCAGCCGAACATGCCACGATTGTAGACTTGATACGCAATGACCTCAGCATGGTTTCCGAACATGTCACCGTAGCGTCCTACCGCTACATAGACCGCCTGCAGACCAACAAAGGGCCTATCCTGCAGACAAGCTCCGAAATATGCGGCATGCTGCCCGGCGATTACACAAAGCGCCTCGGCGATATTCTGTTCAGCCTGCTGCCCGCCGGCTCCATTACCGGCGCTCCCAAACCGCGTACCATGCAAATCATTGCCGAAGCGGAAGGCTACGAACGGGGATTCTACACCGGAGTCATGGGTTGCTACGCCGACGGACGGCTGGACAGCGCCGTCATGATACGCTTCATCGAGCAGGAAGACGGACAGCTCTATTTTAAAGCCGGCGGCGGCATCACCGCCCAAAGCCGTTGGGAAAGCGAATACAACGAAGTAATACAGAAAATATATGTGCCGATTTATTGAAACCATACGGGTGGATTGCGGAGAAGTGCGCAACACGGCTTACCATGAACGGAGAATGAACGATACCCGTACGCACTTCTGGCCTGAAAGCCCCGCTCTGCAACTGGCCGGCTACCTGCCCGCCATTCCCGGAAGCGGCGTACACAAGCTGCGTATAGTGTACGGGCAAAACGGCATCGAGGAAGTGACCTGTACCCCTTATACCCTGCGCTCCGTCCGCTCACTGGCACTGATACAGGCCGACGACATCGACTACGCCTGCAAAAGCACCGACCGCAGTGCGCTCAACCGGTTGTTTGCCCGGCGCGGCGCGTATGATGATATTCTGATTGTACGCCGGCATCTGCTCACCGACACCAGCATCGCCAACATCGCCCTCTTTGACGGCAGCCATTGGCATACTCCGCAACATCCTCTGCTGAAAGGGACCAAACGTGCCGAACTGCTGGACAAAGGTATTCTTACGGAAAAGGACATACGCATGGAAGAACTTCCGGCTTATTCCACCGTCCGCCTGTTCAATGCAATGATAGACTGGGGCGAAGTGGAACTGCCCGCCGATTGCCTGCATCCGGTATTCTGAAAAGCACGAATGTGGAGCCAACAGTTTCCATTTCCCAAAGATTTGTCTTACTTTTGCAAGCGGAGTATAAAGTCATCCGCTACCGTAACTTAACAAATACAATTATGCGTTATACCGTTTCCGCTCCCGATGTACCGATGCATGCCGCTATCCGGCTGCCGGCATCCAAAAGTATCAGTAACCGTGCGCTTATCCTGCACGCCCTTGCCCATGGCAGGCAGACACTCTGCAATCTGAGCGATTGCGACGATACCCGCGTCATGGTGCGCGCGCTGCAAGGCAATCCCGAACATATAGACATCATGGCGGCAGGGACGGCCATGCGTTTTCTCACCGCCTACCTCAGCGTAACGCCCGGTGTCCGTATCATTACCGGAACGCAACGTATGCAGCAGCGGCCCATCCGTATTCTGACAGACGCCCTGCGCCAGCTCGGTGCAAACATCGAGTACGCAGGCAATGAGGGCTTCCCGCCCCTGCGCATCACCGGTTCGGAATTGCAAGGCTGTGAAATATCACTTGCCGGAAACGTGAGTTCACAATATATATCCGCCTTGCTGATGATAGGAGCTGTTCTTCCCAAAGGGCTGCACCTGCATCTTACGGGCTGTATCATTTCCCGTCCCTACATCGACCTCACCCTCAAGCTCATACGGGACTTCGGCGGACATGCCGAATGGAGTTCCGAAAACAGTATCACTGTATATCCCGGCGGTTACCGGGATGTTCCGTTCACTGTAGAGAGCGACTGGAGCGCGGCATCCTACTGGTATCAGATACTGGCGTTGAGGGGGAATGAAGAGGAAACGGTAGAGCTGCTCGGACTGTTCCCCCACAGTTACCAGGGTGACAGCCGCGGTGCGGAGATTTTCTCCCGCCTGGGCGTACACACCGAATACACGGACAAGGGGGTGCGGCTCACGCTCGCGGGGACGCCCGTTGACCGTCTCGAAGAAGATATGGTAGATATTCCCGACCTTGCGCAGACCTTTGTCGTCACTTGCTGCCTGATGAATATCCCTTTCCGCTTCACCGGTCTGCAAAGCCTCAAAATCAAGGAGACCGACCGCATCACCGCCCTTATCGCCGAACTGCGCAAATTAGGCTATGCGGTACGTTCCGAGCAGGACAGCATCCTGCTGTGGGAGGGTGAACGCTGCCCTGCCGAAAGCGCTCCCGTTATCGCCACCTACGAAGATCACCGCATGGCAATGGCATTTGCCCCCGCCTGCATCGCACTGCCGCAGATAAGGATTGACGAACCCCAGGTAGTATCCAAATCCTATCCGGGCTATTGGGAAGATTTGAAGCAAGCAGGCTTTACCATCTGTCATTAACATCGCCCGACGCACCGCTGCGGACAGCCTGATTGCATGACGGTCGAAAAGCATTCCGGCACACTTTCTTTTTGCCTGTTCAAAAGCGGGCAGATACGAAAACAATGTGTATCTTTGTCCGTTCTATTGTATAAGGACACTTTTTTTTCAAGGAAAGAGAACGTATGTGGATACTGATTATTAGCCTGATTGCCCTTGCCGTCGTAGCTGCCATAGCCGGAACCGTACGCAACCGCAGACTCCAGAAGAAAATTGACAATGGCGAACTGGACGCTATGCCCGAAGTGCAGGAAGTGGATGCGGAATGTTGCGGACAACACGAGGTATGCGAAAAAGAGAGCCTGCTCGCCGCCGTCAGCAAGAAGATAGAATACTATGACGACGAGGAGCTGGACAAATACATCGGAACCGCTCCCGACGAGTATACGCCCGAACAGGAAGATGAGTTCCGTGACGTGTTCTACACCATGCAGTCGGAAGACGTGGCAGGGTGGGTGCGCAGCCTGCAACTGCGCGGCATTGCACTGCCCGACAATATAAAAGACGAAGTATTCCTGATTGTAGGAGAAAGAAGAAATAATCACTAACCCCCGCCGCATGGAACTTTTACAATATACATTCTTTCAACATGCCCTTATCGGCAGTCTGCTGGCAAGCATTGTCTGCGGAATTATCGGTACGTACATCGTCACCCGGAGGCTGGTTTTTATCAGCGGCGGACTGACGCATGCCTCTTTCGGCGGTATAGGCCTGGGACTGTATGCGGGGATTTCACCGATTCTGTCGGCAGCGGTCTTTTCCGTACTGTCGGCATTCGGCGTGGAATGGCTCAGCAAACGGAAAGACATGCGCGAGGACTCTGCCATTGCGGTATTCTGGACACTGGGAATGGCATTGGGCATCATATTCACATTCCTGTCTCCCGGATTTGCACCCGACCTCTCCGCCTACCTGTTCGGGAATATCCTGACTATTACGTTTGGCGACATCGCCCTGCTGGGCGGACTGGCAGCACTGCTCATCCTGTTCTTCTCGTTTTTCCTGCATCCGATAATCTATGTGGCATTCGACCGCGAATTCGCCCGCTCGCAAGGAATACCCGTACAGACCTTTGAATATGTACTGATGATGTTCATTGCACTGACTATCGTAGCCTGCCTGCGTATGGTAGGCATCGTGCTGGTCATCTCATTGCTGACAATCCCGCAGATGACTGCCAATCTTTTTTCGCATAGGTTTCACCGCATCATCTGGCTGTCTGTGGGCATCGGTTACCTCAGTTGCCTGGGCGGGCTGCTCATTTCATACTATCTCAATGTTCCTTCGGGAGCAGCCATCATCTTCTTCTCCATTATTATTTATGCAATCTGTAAAGGGGGAAAAAGCTTTTTGGTTAATTCTGAAAAACTTCTATTAGTGCCTTATACAAAAGACTTTGTGAGAATTACCCAATTTTAAGGAAATGAACCACTTTTTAGCTGGCTGAACATTTCGGTGTCACTCCAATAGCCCACCGACTATTTGTTACTGGCCTTTAACTGTAGTTTCCAAGATTCTGTTTCTTCTACGTTGTTATTGGTTTTAATGCTGTTTGC
>ENA-OQHN01000594-OQHN01000594.1-human-gut-metagenome-genome-assembly--contig:-NODE-594-length-12075-cov-1.838634_pt1 | contig 12075 bp, 15 predicted proteins | sample MGYA00242564_ERZ504721 | MGnify/ENA primary metagenome ERZ504721 (study PRJEB26092, sample SAMD00036212) | human gut metagenome | host: Homo sapiens | study: EMG produced TPA metagenomics assembly of...
GCTGCCCATTAACCAAGCTCACCGGCCTGCCCTGCCATGCGCCGCAAGGGCATGGCCACAACCTGAACACCCGCGCCGCGGCCCTGCGCTACGCCCGGGAGAACGGCAGGGACTACAAGGACATCACCGTCATCGTGGCCCACTTGGGCGGCGGCATCTCCGTCAACCTGCACCACAACGGGAAGATTGAGGACTTCATCAACGACGAGGAGGGTCCCTTCTCCCCTGAGCGGGCCGGCGGCCTGCCCATGTTCGACGTGATCAAGGAGTGCTTCAGCGGCCGGTACGACTACAAGGGCATGATGAAGCTGGTGAAGAACCAGGGCGGCCTGATGGCCCACCTGGGCACCACCGACAGCCGCGCGGTGGAGCAGATGATCCAGAGCGGCGACGCCCACGCCAAGCTGGTCTACGACGCCATGATCCTCAACATCGCCAAGAACATCGCCAAGTGCGCCCCCAACGTGTGCGGCAAGGTGGACGCCATCCTCCTCACCGGCGGCATCGCTTACTCCCAGTATGTCACCAGCGAGATTGAGAAGCGGGTCTCCTTCCTGGCCCCCGTGGTGGTCTACCCCGGCGAGGACGAGATGCGCTCCCTGGCCCTGGGCGGCCTGCGGGTGCTCCGCGGGCAGGAAACGGCCAAAATTTTTCATAAATCAGAGTCCGCTAACGGATAGAATGATTCGGACTGCTTCAATAGTGGAGCCGGATGCCGTACCATCGGTATCCGGCTCCATTTTTCTAAGAACGTCTCCTCCCATCTCTATCAGCCATCAGGCAGGGGACACCGCGAAAGATCCGCTGGTTTTCAGCTTCCTTTCAGCTTCGTTCTGTATTATGATCAGAAGGACACGTGGGACAAACGCAGGAGGGACAGCGTTGAAAATTTTGATTATAGAGGATGAACAGCTGCTGGCCGACTCCATCGCCGAGGTGCTGCGGCGGAAGGGCTTTGAGGCTGAGGCCGTCTATGACGGGGAGACCGGGGCGGAATACGCGGAGCTGGGCGTCTACGACCTGCTGATTCTGGACGTGATGATGCCCGGCCTGGACGGCTACACCGTGGCCCGGCAGGTACGCGCCAGGCATCTGGGCACCCCCATTCTGATGCTCACCGCCCGCTCCGGCCTGGAGGACCGCATCACCGGTCTGAACGCGGGGGCCGACTACTACCTCACCAAGCCTTTTGACACCCGGGAGCTGCTGGCCTGCGTCAACGCCCTGCTGCGCCGGCAGGGCGCCCAGGTCAATCAGCTCACCCTGGGCAATACATCTCTGGATCTGTCCACCGCCGCCCTCTCCTGCGGGGCGGACAGCATCCGGCTGTCCGCCAGGGAGTTCGACATCATGCGGCTGCTCCTCCAGGCGGGCGAGCGCAATTTGTCCAAGGCGGCCCTGCTGGAGCGGGTATGGGGGTACGACTCCGACGCGGTGGAAAACCATGTGGAGGTCTACGTCTGCTTTCTGCGGAAAAAGCTCGCCAGCATCGGCTCCAACATCCGCATCGAGTCCATCCGCCGGCTGGGCTACCACCTGGAGGTGAGCGGCGATGATTAAGCGGCTGCGCCTGAAGTTCATTGTCATCAACATGGGCATCGCCACCATCCTGCTCAGCGCCATACTGGGCCTGGTGTTCTACTTCACCAGCGCCAATCTGGAGACCGAGAGCATCCGTATGATGGAGCGCATCGCCAGCCAGCCCTTTCAATGAACGCGCCGGGCGAGCTGGGGGAGGACGTGCGCCTGCCCTTCTTCACGCTGCAGCTCGGCCCCCACGGCGAGCTGCTGGACGCCAGCGGCGGCTACTACGACCTGTCCGACGACGCCTTTCTGGGCGGCCTGGCCCAGGCCGCCGCGGCCTCCCCCCGCCGCCTGGGGGTGCTGGAGGAGTATAACCTGCGCTATTACCGCTCCGACGCACCCATGAGCCGCTTCCTGGTGTTCGCGGACATCTCCAGTGAGCGGGCCACGCTGGACGGACTGCGCAGAACCTGCCTCCTGATCGGCGGTCTGAGCTTCCTGGCCTTCCTATGGGTCAGCGTTTTGCTCTCCAAGTGGGCGGTGCGCCCGGTGGAGCGGGCCTGGCAGCAGCAGCGGCAGTTCGTCGCGGCCGCCTCCCACGAGTTGAAAACCCCGCTGACCGTCATCATGACCAACGCGGAGCTGCTCCAGGACGAGGCCAGGCGGAGCACTTTTTCCAGCAGCATCCTCACCATGTCCCGGCAGATGCGCGCCCTCATCGAGCAGATGCTGGAGCTGGCCCGCACGGACAGCGCCGAATCCCACCTCGTGCTCCGGCCGGTGGATCTCAGCGGTCTGACCGCCCGGAGCCTCCTGCCCTTTGAGCCGCTGTTCTTTGAGCAGGGCCTCACCCTGATCTCCCAGGTGGACGAGGGGATCACCGTCAGCGGCGATGAGGAAGCGCTGCGGCGGGTGCTGGAGATTCTGCTGGACAACGCACAAAAGTACTCCAGCCCCGGCGGCGAGACCCAGGTAACTCTCCACCGGAGGGGGCGGAATCACTGTGCGCTGACGGTGGCCAACCAGGGGGAACCGATCCCGCCGGAGGCCCGCCGCCAGATCTTCCAGCGCTTTTACCGCGCTGATCCGGCCCGGAGCCGGAATGGCAGCTTCGGCCTGGGGCTGTCCATTGCCGAGGGCATTGTGGCCCAGCACCACGGAACCATTGACGTAACGTGTGCCGGAGGCTTTAACCGCTTCCGGGCGGAGCTGCCCTGCCAACAGGAGTAGCGGCGCCGGAGTAAGCCGCGTCCGGAAATCAGAGAATGAAATCAGAGATACAGGAGGCATGTGTATGAAATTTGCACTTTTTGATCCTGGGGGACTTTTGCCCGGAGACCGACCGGGCGGCCATACACGGCGGAGCGGCGCAGATGCGCGGCGTCTCCACCCTGGAGGACGCCTGTGCGGCCGCGCGGGAGCTGCTGGAGCAGGGCGTCGGCTGCATCGAGCTGTGCGGCGCCTTCGGCCCGGACGGCGCGCGGAGGATCATCGAGGCCACCGGGAACCGGATTCCGGTGGGATATGTCACCCACCTGCCGGAGCGAGGCAGGCCGTCTACCGCGTCCGCTTTCCCCAATGACTGACCGGAGCGGCGCTCCGAACGACCGCGCGAGGGTGCGGCCCTGCTGGGCCGCACCCCTTTTTGTCCTCCGGGGAACCGGGCTTTCAGCGTCGTTTCAGCATTCCTCTTTATAATGACCTCAGGTGCCATGCACTCAAATGGAATCGAGGAGGTCAACCATGATCACAGTGGAACACCTGACAAAGTGTTATGGAGATTTCCTGGCGGTGGACGATCTCTCCTTTGAAATCGAGGAGGGGCATGTCTACGGCTTCCTGGGGCCAAACGGCGCAGGAAAGTCCACCACCATGAACATCATAACTGGCTGCCTGTCCGCCACAAGCGGGCGTGTGCGCATCGACGGGCACGACATTTTCGAGGAGCCCGGCGCGGCCAAGCGGCTCATCGGCTACCTGCCGGAGCAGCCACCCCTTTATCTGAACGAGACCCCGGTGGAATACCTGCGGTTCGTGGGCGAGGCCAAGGGGCTGCGGGGCGGGGCGCTGGAACGCCAGATCGCGGAGGTGGTGGAACAGACCAGGCTCACCGGCGTGCGCCACCGCTGCATCTCCGCGCTCTCCAAGGGCTACCGCCAGCGGGTAGGCATTGCCCAGGCGCTGCTGGGCAGCCCCAGAGTCATCATTCTGGATGAGCCCACGGTGGGGCTGGACCCCCTCCAGATCATTGAGATCCGGGAGCTCATCCGGCAGCTGGGCCAGACCCATACGGTTCTGTTCAGCTCCCACATCCTGTCCGAGGTGCAGACCATCTGCGATCAGATCCTCATGATCGCCCACGGGAAGCTGGCGGCCTTCGGCGCGCCCGACGAGCTGGAGAGCCGCCTGCTCACCCCCAACGAGATCACCCTGACCGCCGAGGGGACGGAGGAGCAGGTGCGCGCCCTTCTGGACGGCATCGGCGCCATCACCGGCCGGTCCATCACGGCGAGGAGGGCGGTCTCGTCACCGCGCGCCTCAAAACCGGACGGGAGGCAAGCCTCCACGACGTCTCCCGCGCCCTCTTCTTCGCCTTTGCCGGGGCGGGGGTTCCCCTGCTGGAGATGGCGCTGAAGAAGGCCAATCTGGAGGATATCTTCATCGAGCTGACGGAACAGAGCGCGGAGGCCCCGGCCGCCGCGGAGGGAGAGGAGGGGCAGGCATGACCGCTGTATTCAAGCATGAGCTGAGAAGCTATTTTCACTCCCTGACCGCCTATGTGTTCGGCGCGTTCCTGCTGGCCTTCATCGGCATCGGCGCCATGCGCTACAACCTCCAGGCCGCGGTCAGCAACTTCGAGTATGTCCTCAGCTTCGCCAGCCTGGTCTTTGTGGTCATCGTGCCGGTGCTGACCATGCGTGTGCTGGCGGAGGAGCGCAGGCAGAAGACCGACCAACTGCTCTACTCCCTGCCCATCACCACCGTGCAGATCATCGCCGGGAAATATCTGGCCCTGCTGGTGCTGTACCTGATCCCCCTGGCCATCATCGCGGTCTATCCGCTGATCTTCGCCCAGTTCGGCGACGTCTATCTGCTTACCTCCTACGGCTCCATCCTGGCCTTTTTCCTGCTGGGCGCGGCCCTGATCGCCGTGGGGGTCTTTCTCTCCTCGCTGACCGACAACCAGGGGCTGGCCGCCGGCCTGGGCATCGCGGTCATTCTGCTGAACTACTACAGCGTCAGCCTCTCCGAGTATGTCTCCTCCACCCCGGTGGGGGCGCTGGCCGCCCTGCTGGTGCTCATTCTGGCGGTGGGTGCCGTGGTGCGCTATCTGACCCGAAACAGCAACCTGGCCTACGGCGTCTGTCTGGTGCTGCTGGCCGCGGTGGCGGCCCTGTACTTCGTGGACAGCACCGCCTTCGAGGGCCTGCTGCCCTCGGTCATGTCCGCCCTCTCCCTCTTTGAGCGGTTTTACACCTTTGTCAACGGCGTGTTCGACCTGACGGCCGTGTTCTACTACCTGACGGTGGCCGCCCTCTTCCTGTTCCTCTCGGTGCAGTCTTTGGAGAAAAGGAGGTACAACTGATGAAGAAGCGGCCGAATGCAACACCCTCCGGCCCGGCAGGACACAGCCGCCAGGCCTTTCAGGGCGGAACCTACTCTCTGATGCTGACGGCGGCGGTGCTGGCGCTGCTCATCGTCCTCAACCTTCTGGTGAGCGCCCTGCCCACCAACCTGACCCAGTATGACATCAGCGCCTCCAAGCTCTACTCCGTCACCAGCAACACCAAGGTGGTGGTCAACGCGCTGGAGCAGGACGTGACCATCTACTGGATCGTGCAGTCCGGCGAGGAGGACGCGGTGATTGAAAACCTCTTGGGCAAATACGAGAGCCTGTCCGACCACATTACCGTGGTCAAGAAAAACCCGCACGTCTACCCCACCTTCGCCGAGCAGTACACCGACGAGACGGTGAAAAACAACAGCCTGGTGGTGGAGTGCGGGGAGCGCAGCCGGTTTATCTCCTACGACGATATCTATCTGTCCGAGCCGGACATGTACACCTACTCCTACAACACCTCCTTTGACGGCGAGGGCGCATCACCTCGGCCATCGACTATGTGGTCAACGCCGAGCAGCCCCAGCTCTACCGGCTGGAGGGCCACGGCGAGAGCGAGCTGCCCTCCACCTTCCAGGATCAGCTGGAGAAGGCGAACATGGAGCTGCACGACCTCTCCCTGCTGACCGTGGACGCCATTCCAGAGGACGCCGCCTGCCTCCTCATCTACGCCCCCACCAGCGACATCTCCGGGGAGGAGCGGGATATGCTCGCCGACTATGTGACCGGCGGCGGCAAGCTGCTGGTCATGGCCGGCCCGGTGGATGGCGCCTCCCTGGACAACCTCTACAGCCTCCTGTCCAAGTACGGCGTGACGGCCAACGAGGGGATTGTGATCGAGTCCGACCGGGAGCACTACGCCTTCCAGGCGCCCTTCGCCCTCCTGCCTGACCTGGCCTCCAGCGCCATCACCGACTCCCTGATCGACGAGCGCTACTTCCCCATCCTGCCCCTCTCTCTGGGCCTCACCGTGGGGGAGGACACCAACGGCGCCACAGTCACCCCCCTGCTCACCACCTCGGACGCCTCCTACAGCAAGCTGGCCGGCTACGAGCTGGACACCTACGACAAGGAGGAGGGGGATCTGGACGGCCCCTTCACCCTGGCGGTCTCCGTGGAGGCCGGCAGCGGCCAGATGGTGTGGTTCTCCTCCTCCGCCTTCCTGGACGACAAGTATAACGCCCTTTCGTCGGGGGCCAACGTGAACCTGGGGGATGAACGCCCTGTCCTCCCTGGTGGGGGAGAGCGAGGCCATGGCCATCCGCAGCAAGTCCCTGAACTACAACTACCTGACCATCAGCGAGTCCACCTCCTCCCTGCTGAAGGTGCTCATGATCGGCATCGTACCCCTGGCCTACCTGGGCGTCGGCATCGCCGTGGTCGTAAAGAGAAGGAGGATGCAGAATGAAGCGGTATAAGCGGCTCTATGTGGTGCTGGCGGTGCTTCTGGCGGCCTGTATCGCCACCTTTGCCCTCAGCCGGTACAAGGCCCAAAAGGAGCAGATCCAGACCAGCGGGGAGACCATCCTCTCCATCTCCGCCGACGAGGTGGAGAGCCTCTCCTGGGACTACGACGGGCAGACCCTGTCCTTCCACCGGGACGGAACCTGGAGCTACGACGACGACGCGGCCTTCCCAGTGGACGCCGAGCAGATGGACCTACTTCTGGAACCCTTCGCGGCCTTCGGCGCAGCCTTCATCATCGAAGATGTGGACGATCTGGGGCAGTACGGCCTGGATAACCCGGTGTGCACCATCCGCATCACCGCCGGCGGGGAGACTCAGACGATCCAACTTGGGGGATTACAGCAAGATGGACGCCCAGCGGTATGTCTCCATTGGGGACGGAAACGTGTACCTGGCTGCCCACGACCCCCTGGACGAGTTTGACGTGACTCTGGATGAGCTGATCGACCAGGACGACATCCCCGCCTTCGGCCAGGTGTCGGAGCTGCGCCTCTCCGGCGCGGAGAACTACGCCGTCTCCTATCAGGAGGACGGCGGCAACACCTACCGGGAGGACGATGTGTACTTCACCGAGCGGGACGGGGAGCAAGTCCCGCTGGATCCCGACCGGGTGGAGGACTATCTCCAGGCCATCCAGTCCCTGTCGCTGACGGACTGCGTAACCTACAGCGCCAACGACGACGATCTCCAGGCCTGCGGTTTGGACAGCCCCGAGCTGATCATCGAGGTCGCCTACGACGGAGAGGACGGGGCCTCCGGCACCTTTACGCTGAACGTCAGCCGCGATCCGGACGAGCGGGCGGCGGAGGCCCCCACCGACGGGGAGAGCGAGGAGGAGATCACCGCCTACGCCCGGGTGGGCCAGTCCAAGCTGCTCTATCAGATTACCGGCGCGGAGTACGAGGCGCTGATGGCCGCCTCCTATGACGCTCTCCGGCACCAGGAGGTACTGCCCGCCGCGCTGGAGGATATCAGCCAGGTGGACGTGACCCTGGAGGGCGAGACCTGCACCCTCACCGCGGCGGACGGCGCGGACGGGCCGGCCTTCGCCTATCAGGGCGAGACGCTGGAGAACACCGATTTTCAGAGCGCCCTCCAGGCCCTGACCGCCGTGTCCTTCACCGATGAGGCCCCCACGGGCAAGGAGGAGATCACCCTGACCCTCCATCTGGAGGGGGGAGGGCTCCCCCTCCGTCCAGATCGCCCTCTACCGCTTTGACGGGGAGAACTGCCTAGCCACGTTGGATGGCAAACCGCTGTGTCTGGTGGATCGGAGCGCGGCGGTGGCGCTCATTGAGGCGGTTCACGCCATTGTGCTCAACTGAACGCCATACGGAAAAAGAGGCCCCGGAATCACTTGGGATTCCGGGGCCTCTCAGCTTCTTGTCAAATTCTTGTCAAAACGAATTGTCTGCTCCGGCGCGGACGGTCCGGGCCGGTGGGCTGTCCCCGCAGCTTACGCTCCGGTCCCGCCCGCCACGGCCAGCGCCGCGGCCTTGATGGTGGCCACCGCCGCGGCAATGCCCATATGACTGCTGACGCACAGGTCATATTCCCGGCTCTGGCCCCACTTGCCGGTGGCAAAGTAGTTGTAGTAGGAGGCGCGGGCCTTGTCCTGGCGGAGCACAAAGCTCTCCAGATTCGGCTCCTGGACGCCGTACTCCTCCCGGGCGCGGCGCACCCGCTCGTCCAGCGGCGCGTGCACAAAGACGCTCAGCCGCCTGGGGTCGTCCCGCAGGATGTAGTCGGCGCACCGGCCCACGATGACGCAGGACTCCCTGGACGCGGCCTCCTTGATGACCTTGGCCTGGGCAATGAACACCTGGTCGGGCACCGACGGAGTCTGTACCGCGGTGTAGAGGTCGTACAGGAAGCTGTTGGTGGGACGTTGATGCTCGGAATCCCGGATGAAATTCTCCGAGAATCCGGTCTTCCTGGCCACCGCCGTGATGAGCTCCTTGTCGTAGAAGGTGATACCCAGCTCCTCCGACAGCTGCTTGGCGATGAGCCGCCCGCCGGAACCGTACTCCCGGCCGATGGTGATGACAACGTGCTTCATAAGGACACCTCCTATCCTGATTTTATTATAATACAAACCCGCCGGTTCGTCAAAGCGGATTTTCTCAACCCCAGCCGAATGTCCCGCCGGCAGAGTACTTGGAGGGCAGTACGGTGTCGATGGCGATTTTGTCCACGTCCCCGTTCTCCCACAGGCGGAGCAGATCGTCAGCCTCGGCGTACACCAGCGCGCCGGTCACCTCCACGCCGTTGGCCTCCACATAGGCGGCGGCCTCCGCGAAATAGCTCTGATAGTAGTCCGCCCAGACCTCGCCCCCCAGCAGGGCCTCTATTGCCTGAGTCCGGTCGTTCACATAGGCCAACAGGCTGCGGAACCGCTGTTCATAGGCCACGCCCACGGCCCGCTCCAGACTGGCCTGGGCCCAGTTAAACATGGGATAGTCCTCCCAGTCGGGACTGAAGCCGCTGCCCCGCGCATCCAGCATGGGGAATCCCAGCATGCTCTCCTCCCCCGTACGGACGCCCGCCCACAGAAAGCGGATGCCGCTGTACTCCTGCTGCTCCTCCAGCCAGTACAGCTTTACGGGGTTCAGATGCTCCGGAAAATGCACCCACGCCGCCACATAGGAGGTGCCGGGCAGCTCGCGCAGGTAGTCCGGGGTGTGGCGGCTGAATTCCAGTTTATCACTGACGCGCCCGCTCTCCGCCGACTCCATAATCTCCAGAATGCTCCGCCCCGGGACTGGAGTGCGCCAAGAATCCGTCTGCATGGGGGCCCAGCTCGCCGCTCCGCTGGCTCGTCTCCCCGGTGAGCCACGCCTCCGTCTCCACCGTGAGGGTGTAGCGCCCGAACCCCTCCGGCTGCGCCGAGGCGGCTGTCACCGTCGTCCCCGGGGCGATCAGGCTGTAAAGGGCAGTAAGATCCACCGCCACGTCCTGACTCTCCACGCGCAGATAGCGCTCCGCTTCCTCCGGCGGCAGGTCTCCGATGCTGATCACCTCCACGCCGTTCTCCTCCACAAGAGAGTCCGGCGCGCGATCTTCCATTCCGCCCACCGTGTAGGCGTTTGGCTGATAGTACAGGGACGACACCAGGGGGCTGACCACGAAGCGAACCCCCAGCAGGACGGCCAGCACGATGCAGGCCGCCCACACCGCCGTCCGCCGCAGGCGGCGGTTTACCTTCTTCTGAATATGCCGTACCTCTCCGGCGGGGCCTGCGTCTCGGCCGCCCCAGCGCGTCCTCCACCTGCTCGGCCAGGTAGTCGGCAATGGCCTCGCTCTTCTCCAGCTCGGCCTCCACCAGGGCCCGCTCCTCCTCGCTGGCCTGCCCGGCCCGGTATTTGTCCAGCAGTTCCCGAAATGTCATATCTGTCCCTCCAATCTGCTCTTCAGCTTCTTCCGCGCCGGCACAGCGAGGGTGCGGGCCGCTCCGGGGTGAGTCCCATGGCCTCCCCCGCCTCCTTCAGGGAGAGCCCTCCATAATAGTGGAGGGTGACGATCTCCCGATCCACCGGGGAGAGGGCCTGCACCGCCCGGTAGACGGCCCGGCGCCGCTCCTCCTGGAGCAACTCCTCCAGCACGTCTCCCTCCGCCGCCAGCTCTGGGCCGGGCGGCTCCGGGGCCAGGCGGCGGCTGCGCCGCACCTGATCCAGCCACAGGTTGCGGCACACCTTATACAGCCAGCTCCGCCACCCGGCGTCCGCCCCGTCCAGGGCCAGCAGGGCGCGGCAAAAGGCCTCCGCGGTCAGATCCTGGGCCTGGGCCTCGTTCTGGCACAGGGAATAGGCGTAGAGATACAGCTCTCCGGCATAGCGCCGGTACAGCTCCTCCAGCGTGCGCGGCTCCACTCCGCTCCCCCCTTTCTGTCTATTCAACGTCTCAGCCGAAAAAAAGGTTACACTTTCTCCGGCATCTTGCATCACTCAATTCATTTTTTGCAGAACAGCCCAATTCCCCGGTGGCTTTCCCGTCATTTTTGCAATTTTATTTTTTTCCTCTTGCATTTTTAGGGAAAACAGATTATAATAGCTCCATCGTGGAAGCGCGGGGCCTCTCCCCCGCGTTCATCGCTCAAATTCGGCCGCCTGCCGGGCAGGCGCCACGCAAAGGGGTTTGGCAATATGGCATTTACCTTTACCAATTCGTATCTCCAGGGTGTCTATGAAGATGTCTGCAAAAAGAATGCCCACGAGCCGGAGTTCCTCCAGGCCGTCGGCGAGGTGCTGGAGTCCCTCCAGCCCGTGGTGGAGCAGAACCAGCGGCTGGCCAAGTCCGGCGTCATTGACCGGATCGTGGAGCCGGAGCGCAGCCTGCTGTTCCGCATCTCCTGGGTGGACGACCACGGCCGGGTGCAGGTCAACCGGGGCTACCGGGTGCAGTTCTCCACCGCCATCGGCCCCTCCAAGGGCGGCCTGCGGTTCCACCCCTCCGTCAACCTGTCCATCATCAAATTCCTGGGCTTCGAGCAGGTGTTCAAGAACTCCCTGACCGGCCTGCCCATGGGCGGCGGCAAGGGCGGCGCGGACTTTGACCCCAAGGGCAAGAGCGACAACGAGGTTATGCGCTTCTGCCAGTCCTTTATGACCGAGCTGCAGCGCCACATCGGCCCCGACACCGATGTGCCCGCCGGCGACATCGGCGTGGGAGCCCGCGAGATTGGCTACCTGTTCGGCCAGTACAAGCGCATCCGCAACGAATTCAACGGCGTGCTCACCGGCAAGGGCCTGAGCTACGGCGGCTCCCTGGCCCGCACCGAGGCCACCGGCTACGGCCTGTGCTACTTCGCCGACGAGATGCTCAAGGCCGCCGGCAAGTCCTTCCAGGGGCCAGAGCGTGGTGATCTCCGGCTCCGGCAACGTGGCCATCTACGCCAACCAGAAGGCCACCGAGCTGGGCGGCAAGGTCATCGCCATGAGCGATTCCAACGGCTATATTGTAGACGAAAACGGCATTGACTACAAGGTGATCCAGGAGATCAAGGAGGTCAAGCGCGCCCGCATCAAGACCTATCTGGACTATGTACCCACTGCCAAGTATTTCGAGGGCTGCCAGGGCATCTGGACGGTACCCTGCGGCATCGCCCTCCCCTGCGCCACCCAGAACGAGCTGCCCCTGGAGGGGGCCAAGGCCCTGGTGGAGCACGGCTGCTTCGCCGTGGCCGAGGGCGCCAACATGCCCTCCACCCCCGAGGCGGTGGCCTGGTTCCAGGAGCACGGCGTCCTCTTCGCCCCCGCCAAGGCGTCCAACGCCGGCGGCGTGGCCACCTCCGGCCTGGAGATGAGCCAGAACTCCATGCGCCTGAGCTGGAGCTTCGAGGAGGTTGACCAGAAGCTGCACACCATCATGCGCAACATCTACCACAACGCCGCCAACGCCGCCGCCGAGTACGGCATGGAGGGCAATCTGGTGGCCGGCGCCAACATCGCGGGCTTCATGAAGGTGGC
>ENA-OQHN01000595-OQHN01000595.1-human-gut-metagenome-genome-assembly--contig:-NODE-595-length-12053-cov-6.994885_pt1 | contig 12053 bp, 10 predicted proteins | sample MGYA00242564_ERZ504721 | MGnify/ENA primary metagenome ERZ504721 (study PRJEB26092, sample SAMD00036212) | human gut metagenome | host: Homo sapiens | study: EMG produced TPA metagenomics assembly of...
CCATGGTAGAACCACCCGCGGCGGAGCCACTCAAACCAATCTTCACACCAGTCGATAAAGTCGCGGAATTCCCCCATTCCGATGAGCTGCCGGAAGGTTGCCAAGTATTTGACATCAACACTGACGATTTCTTCTACTCCACGTATATAACGCACGAAACATATGTGACGCGACGTGACGTGGACGGCAACGACCTCGATCTGCAGATGACCATCTACACACCGTTCCATGACGATGGCAACATGCCCGACGGTAAACCAGAAGCAGGTTGGCCGGTAATCGTGATCATACGTGGAGCCGCTTTCTTTAAGCCGAACCTGTCCAGTTTCAACAGTCTATATATTCGACTGGCGGAAAAGGGATATATGGTTGTAGTGCCGGAATATCGTCCAAGCACCGTCGATCCGTTCCCTGCACAAATGCAGGACTGCAAAACCGCTGTACGTTATGTGCGCCGCAATGCCGAACGGCTGGATGCTGATCCTAATCGCATCGCATTATTCGGTGACTCTGCTGGCGGCCATACCGTACTTATGGCAGGTTTTACCGGTGATCGCGAGCCGGATACTCCAGATTACGGCGAGACCAGTGCTGAAGTGCGCTGTATCATCGACTGGTATGGTCCCACCGATTTTGTGAAAATGAACTACTATCCGAGTTCGCAAGATCACAATCCTGCGCAATGCCCGGAAGGTATGGAACTCGGCGGCGTTAGTGTGCTGGAAAACCCGGAACTGAGCCGTGCAGCTTCGCCAATGACCTATTTGAGCGCTGACAGGCCGACTCCGCCGACCTTGATTATGCATGGCGGTCGTGATCTGCTCGTACCGTTCAACCAGAGTTGCAGGCTGTATGCGACCATGAAGGTGCTTGATAAAGACGTGACTTTCTACAAGCTTGACAATGCCAGCCATGCCGCCTATGGATTCCGCAGTGACAAGGCAATCGGGTTGGTACTTGATTGGCTGCGGAAGCGTTTGTGAAACTGGCGGATAATGCGGTAATGCTGTAACGTTACCGAACTGCTGCCAAATCGTTGCCGAGTCGATATGAGAAAACGTCAATCCGATGATGTTACGTGCATCTTGGATTGACGTCTTTCGTTATTTGCTGGACTTTTGGGAATATCGCGACTTTATCGCTTGCGGGGGTAGGGGCCGGAGACTTCCCAACCGAGCGACATAAGCGTCTTGCGATCGGCTTTGTCGAGCTTGGTGCAATCCAGCGCTTCGATCAGGTCCGGACGCAGCTCGTCGGTTTTCTCGAGCGCCTCATCGCGGCGGAAACGATCCACTTTCGCATGATTGCCGGAAAGCAGCACGTCCGGAACCTTGATGCCACGCCATTCCGCGGGCTTCGTGTACTGGCGGTGCTCCAACAGCGCGTTCTCGCCCGTATACGATTCCTCAACAATCGAAGCGGCATTGCCCATAAAACCGGGCAGCAGCCGCGTGATCGCCTCCAGCATGACCGACACTGCGACCTCGCCGCCGTTCAACACGTAATCGCCGATCGAATATTCGCGCACGTCAATGCCTTGCGCGCGGTAATACTGCGGAATGCGCGCGTCATACCCTTCGTAACGGCCGCAGCCGAACAGCAGATGATCGGCATGGCTCAGTTCCGTCGCATCCTGTTGTGTGAACAGCGGGGCGGAAGGATTCGGAAAAATCAGCACAGGACCTGCGGAAGATGGTGCAATATCAGTTTTTTCGGAATTCTCAGGACCTGCGGAAGATGGTGCAATATCAGTTTTTTCGGAATTCTCAGGACCTGCGGAAGATTGTGCAGTGTCGGAATCTGTAGTATCGCAAGAATCGCCAATATCGAAGGAATCCGCAGAATCCTCAATATTTTCCGTATTTTCGATTACCGCAGGCTCAAGCTGCAGCAGCTCGTCGAGGCATTCGCTCCACACTTCCGGCTTCATCACCATGCCTGCGCCACCGCCGACAGGAGTGTCGTCGACGGAATGATGTACGTCGTGCGTCCAGTCGCGCAGATTGTGCGCGGTAACCTCCACAAGCCCTTTCGACTGCGCTTTGCCGAGCAGACTGAGGTTCAGCACTTCAAAATATTCCGGGAAAACAGACACGATATCGATCTTCATAATGTTCAGAATACCGGGATGCCTGCCAAGTGGCAGGAAACATAAAAAGTGGGCACTGGATTCCAATGCCCACTTGAATGGATATGTGATCGAAAGCGCGTAATCATGAATGCTTACGCAGGATCGCAAACGATCACAGTCCCGGAATAAGACCTCCAGGCGGATCGAGGGTCAGATAGCCCTCTTCGAGGTCGATGTCTGGTACGAGCTCGTCCACGAATGGCACGAGCGCGCTGTTCTCAACCACAACGCCGTCGGCATCCTTCACCGGATTGGCGAGACGAATCTTCAGCAGCCATTGGGCCACTTCTATTACGTCAACGACTTTGCCGACCACCACGCCCGGTTCGAGACCAAGCATATTGTCTTCAGCCAGTCGCGCCTCAAGACCGATGAGGTCTTTCGGATACCACTCGTCGGCTTCAAGCATGTCTTCCGGATCGTCCGCCTCGCCATACAGCACAATGCCGTTGGCTGCTTCGGACTGGTCGCGGTTGTCAATGCCTTCGAACTTGATGATCCAACGGTTTTTGAAGGTACGGGAGTTCTCCACCACATACTCTTCTTCGCAGTCTTTCGTGTACAACACAGCACCGGGAGCGAACCGGTATTCCGGTTCGTCCGTAAAGATCTGCACGGTGACTTCGCCTTTGAGCCCCTGCGCACGCCCGATACGACAGACCCTCAGCAGCTCGGGCTGTTGAGGGTCGTCAGAATGCATATCACGCACCACGCTAGGATCTCACCTGCGCACGTCCATGATGTCGACGCGCACCTTGTGGTCGGACAGTGCCTGCACCACGGCGCGAATCGCATTTGCCGTGCGTCCGCTGCGTCCGATGACGCGACCGATGTCTTCCGGGTTGACGCGCACGCGAATGAGTTCGCCACGCGCGTTCTCATGGGACTTCACCGATACGTCGTCGGGAAAATCGACGATGTTCTTAATCAGATGTTCCACAGCCTGGGCGAGCATGATCACTCGGCTTCCGCAGCCGGCTCTTCAGCCGGAGCTTCCTCGGTAGCGGCGGATTCGGCTTCAGCCTTGGCCTTGGCGTCAGCTTCGGACTTTGCAGCCTTCAGCTTCTGAGCCTGAGCCTCAACGGCCTCAACGCGAGCGGCGGCATCCGGGCCAGCCTCAACGGTCTTCAGGGTGCCTTCAGCACCGTCAAGACCCTTGAACTTCTGCCAGTCACCGGTGATCTTCAGCAGGTTCAGCACCTGCTCGGTCGGCTGAGCGCCAACGCCGAGCCAGTACTGAGCGCGCTCAGAGTTGATGTTGATGGTCGAAGGCTGGGTGTTCGGGTTGTAGGTACCGATCTCTTCGATGGCGCGGCCATCACGCTTGGTACGGGAATCCATGATCACCACGCGGTAGAACGCGTAGAACTTCTTACCCATGCGCTTCAGACGAATCTTGGTTGCCAAAATGGCTCTCCTTGTATAACTAGGGGTGTGCGTTTCGTTTTCTGTGTGGGGCACGGAATCCGAAACCCACGTGTTCCTCACGTCACGCGATAGTTAGAGGGCCTCGCGCGCGCGAATAACTTACCAAGTATAACCGTGGGGTACGGACGGATGGGTCTTAGGATGTTTCCCGCTCTATGCGACTTGCCGAATCCGTGCAAAACCGGGAAGTCGTTTGTCTGATTCTGCGGAAACGGTCAATTATGCGGCGAATATGATGCCTTGAATGACCGAATCGGCAGAATCGGACATTTGCTGGCATTCGTGAGATGTTTGCGTGGGTCTACATGGCGGAATCGTCGGAATCAGGCAGGCTGGCTACACTTGGAGGTTCCGAGTTTGCGTATATCCGTTCGGAGTGAACGGTTTGCATAGGGGGAGTTGCCTGAATGATTATCGCGCTTTGGATTGCGTTGATTATTTGCGTTGTATGGATTGCGCTTGGCGAGATGCCGGCTGGTTGGGATGGCCATTTGCCGCTGCCGTACTTGATTGCGTTGATTCCGTTGCTGTGGATTCCGACGCTTGCGATCGCCGTCGCCGGTTTCGCGTTGCATGAGCCGGCTCTCGGGGGAGTCGCTGCGGTGGTCTGTCTTGCGTCGCTGCTACGCAAAATCGCATATTGGATGGAAAATCTTAATTCTCCCAATACTGCGCAGAGGGTTGCCGAAAAACTTGCGGAAAAGCGTGAAACATCTCGTGAAACAGGCAATGAAGCTGTTACGGAATCCGCGAAACATGGCCGTTTCCGTGTGATGACGCTGAACTGCCGATTTGGTCGCGCCAACGCTGCGGCAATCGTCAGTGCGGTCAAAAAACATGATATTGCAGTACTTGCATTGCAGGAATTGACGGACGATCTGGTTGCGCAATTGGACGCTTCGGGATTGTCTGATTTGCTTCCGTACCGTCAGTTGGGGGAGAGCAAGGGAACGGACAATGGCGGATTCAACGGTGTGTGGATTCGTATTGAACCAAGCGACATGTCTCCGGTCACTGCGGTGATTCCCGCGGCCGACGTGCCGGGCGTGTGCTTCCCGATCGATTCGATGCGCGGCATCACGTTTGTTTCGGCACATCCGAAGTCTCCGATGCGCGGATGCAGGGAATGGTCCGCCGGCATCATCGGTTTGGGGGAGTTGGCGACCACTCAGAAGCAGGGCGACATCACCGTTGTGTTGGGTGATTTGAATTCCGGCACCGATCATCCAAGCTTCCGCAAGCTGCTGAATGCGGGCTTCAAGGATGCGGCCTTGTGCGAGGCGAAGGGCCGTCATGCCACGTTCCCATCATGGCTGCCGTGGCCGCGCATCATTCTCGACCATGTGCTTTTCACCAAGGGATTGGACGCTTCCGACGTGAGTTCGTTCTGCGTTGAAGGTAGCGATCATCTTGCGCTTGCTGCCACGTTGACGTTGAAGTAGTTGATGGCGATTATAAGGTAGTCGATTCAGCTGAAAACAGCTGATTGGAGTACGCAAAAAGGGGATGCGATTCGTCTTGAATCACATCCCCTTTTTATACGTTACCGTTTTCGCGTCGCTTGCTTTAGTGCAGCAAGCCGGACAGTCCGCCGCCAAAGTTCGGCGGCAGCTCACCGGCATCGCCCATCAAGTCTTGCAATCCGGCGGGAAGTGCAGGATTCTGCGGCTTCTTGGCAAAAGCGGAACCGCCGGAAGGCTTACCGTCGGAGTTCTTGCCGGCAAGCTTGTCGCGCAATGCCTTCTCTTCAGCCTCGCGCTTCATCGGATTGCCGGACTTACCGCCCTTCTTCTTGCCCTTCTTGCCTTTACCCTTGCCTTTGCCCCCGCCCATGGCAGGGCCGCCAAAGCCAGGCATGCCAGCGCCAGCCTTGTTGCTCATACGCTTCATCATCTTCGCGGCCTGCTCGAAACGCTGCAACAGCGCGTTCACCTGCGAAACGGTCACGCCGGAACCGTAAGCGATACGAGCTCGACGAGAACCGTCAATAATCGAAGGATCACGACGTTCCGCAGGAGTCATCGAACGAATAATGGCTTCAGTACGATCGATTTCCCTCTCGTCGAACTGCTCAAGTTCCTTACGATGCGCGGCCATGCCCGGAATCATGCCAAGCAGATTCTTCATCGGACCAAGCTTGCGCACCTGTTGCAGCTGATCGAGGAAATCATCCAAACCAAAGGAACCATCGGAAATCTTGATGGCGGCCTTACGAGCCTCTTCCTCATCGAACTGCTTCTGCGCCTGCTCGATCAGGGTGAGAATATCGCCCATGTCGAGGATGCGGGACGCCATACGATCCGGGTGGAAACCTCGAAATCCTTCAGACCTTCGCCAGTGGAAGCGAACAGAATCGGCTTGCCGGTAACGGAGGCGACCGAAAGCGCGGCACCGCCACGGGCATCGCCGTCAAGCTTCGAAAGCACCACGCCGGTGAAGTCCACGCCCTCATCGAACGCCTTCGCCGTCTGCACGGCATCCTGACCGATCATCGCGTCGATTACGAACAGGATTTCGTTCGGCTGCACGGCGTCGCGAATATCGCGAGCCTGCTTCATCAGCTCTTCGTCAACGCCGAGACGGCCTGCGGTATCGATGATGACCGTGTCGTACAGCTTCTGCTTGGCCAGCGCAACAGCGTCACGCGCCACCTTCACCGGATCGCCGGTGGTCAGACCCGGTGAAGCAACGGCTTCGCCACCATCGGACTGCACGCCCTTTTCCGGAGCGTACACGGGCACGCCTGCACGTTCGCCAACCACCTGCAGCTGCGTCACCGCGTTCGGACGCTGCAAATCGGCCGCGACCAACAGCGGAGTGTGGCCGGAATCCTTCAGCCAGTAGCCGAGTTTGCCTGCGAGGGTGGTTTTACCAGCACCCTGAAGACCGGCGAGCATGATGACGGTCGGCGGATTCTTCGCAAAATTCAGCGGTCGGTCAACGCCAGCGCCAAGCACGGCCGTCAACTCTTCGTTGACGATCTTCACGACCTGCTGGGCCGGATTCAGCGCCTGGGAAACCTCGGTGCCGAGCGCACGCTCGCGGATTCGGCCGGTGAAGGAACGCACCACGTCGAGCGCCACATCGGCGTCGAGCAGCGCGCGGCGGATTTCGCGGATCGTACCATCGATATCAGCCTCGGAAAGCTTGCCTTTGCTCTTCAGATGCTTGAACGCATTCGAGAGCCTATCTGTCAAAGAACTAAATGCTGCCATAATGTTCCTCAGTCTAGCCGTCCCGCGGGAAATTTCGCATTCCAATTAATGGTGTTGATGATGTTCGGTTGATATTCGGTGAGATGCTTGATGCTATTTGCATGAGAAATGACAATCCCGTCTCTTCCAATAGGAGAAGACGGGATTATTGCTTATTAAGAGCGCTGCGGATTATTTGAGGGTCCAGGTGGGACCCTGGGGAGTGTCTTCGATGGCGATTCCGGCTGCGCCCAAGGCATCACGAATGGCGTCGGCGCGGGCGAAATCCTTGGCCTTGCGGGCTTCGGCACGCTCCTCCAGTTGTTCGGAAACCAAACGGTCAAGCGCAGTATGCTCAGCGGAATCGGCACCGGCTCCGGCGGCGCCGCCGGCCGCACCCTCGCTTACCCACGGTTCCGCCAACGGATCCAAACCAAGCGTATCGAGCATCGCACGCACATTCACCAAAACAGCGCGAACTTCATCCTTCGCAACATCCGAATCAACACGATCGGCAAGCTTCGAAAGCAACGTGTTGCCAGAACGAATCGCCGTGAAAATCGCAGCGGAGGCGCCGGAAACATTAATATCGTCATTCATTGCGGCGACGAAATCAGCCGGCAGCTCATCGGCGGAAACCGAAACGATCTCCTCACGGGACGGCTGCCCGCCAACGGCGGCACCGGCACGTTCGATGAAATTCGACACACGATCGTACGCGGACTGAGCCTCGGTCAACGTCTGATCCGACCATTCCAACATGGAACGATACTGCACGGAACCAAGCGCGTAACGTACCACCCAAGCGGAATTTTCCGCCAAAACCGCCGGCACGGACAAGCCGTTGCCCAGCGACTTCGACATCTTCTCACCCTTGGCGGTAACCCATGCGGAATGCATCCAACGAGCCGCCGAATCGTAACCGGCGGCACGAGTCTGCGCCATTTCGTTCTCATGGTGCGGGAAACGCAAGTCCAGCCCGCCGCCATGAATGTCGAACATATCCTTCAAATAGCGGTGGCTCATCGCCGAGCATTCAATATGCCAACCCGGGCGACCCGTGCCGAACGGAGTATTCCAACGCGCGTCAAGCGGATCGGAATCCTTCGGAGCCTTCCACAATGCGAAATCACGCGGATCATGCTTGTCTTCCGACATGTCCGCAGGATCAACCGGATTGTACTTGTCGTTGCCCGTATTGTCGACAGACGGACCCATGGCATCGGCCACCTCGGAAGCGGCATCGGCCACAGCGGTCTGCTTCTGATGCGTCAACTCGCCATAATGAGGCCAGCTGGCAACGTCGAAATACACGTTGCCGGTCGGATTGCCGTTCTCATCAGTCACCACGTAGCCGTGGCCATTGTCGATGATCTGCTTGATCAGATCGATCATGTCGATCATATGGCCGGTCGCACGCGGCTCATACGTAGGCGGCTCAACACCCAACGTGTTGTAAGCCTCAGTGAATTCACGCTCGTAAATGTACGCGCGCTCCCACCACTGCTGACCGGCGGCCGCAGCCTTATCGAGAATCTTGTCGTCGATATCGGTGACATTGCGCACGAACGTGACCTTGTAGCCCAAACGCTCGAACCAGCGACGCACCACGTCAAACGCGACAGCCGCACGAATATGGCCGATATGCGGCGAGCTCTGCACGGTGGCGCCACACACGTACATGCCGACCTGACCAGGCTTGATCGGCGTGAAATTCGACACGGCGTGCGATGCGGTGTCGTACAGCTTCAGATCGGCAGCGGCGCTCGCCACTGCGTCAACTGCGGTTGCGACGCTAGAAATGTTGATATTCTGCGGTTCTTGCGTGTTCGTCATAACCACGAGAGTATTGCCAGAATCGGACATGCATGCGAGATGAAAATGAACGGCAAAACGGTTTTTGTTGGATTTGTGAACATCGTTTACGTAGGTGATGCAACAATAGAACGTATGACGCAATCGCAGGTGCTGATTTTGCAACACGTTCCGTGGGAGAGACCGGGACGCATTTTAGACAGTCTGGATGATTTGGGACTGCAGTATCAAATCATCAATGTCGCCAAGCAGAAGAAACCGGATTTGCCTGATTTTGGCGAGGTTTCCGGCGTGGTGATCATGGGCGGCCCGATGGGTGCGCTCGACTACGACAAGTATCCGGGATTAAAGGCCGAGGCCAAGCTCGCGCGGGCTGCGGTCAGCGTTGGCAAGCCGGTGTTGGGCGTGTGTCTGGGACATCAGATCATCGCCACCGCGCTGGGGGCGAAGCTGAAGTCGGGAGATGCTCCGGAAATCGGTTTTGCGCCGATTAAATGCATCGACAAGCATGATTATTTCTCGATGTGGAACAAAACCGTGGATGTGCTGCACTGGCATAACGACGTGGTGTCGTTGCCGGAGGGCGCGCAGCCATTGGCACGATCCGCGAAGACCAAGGTGCAGGCGTTCCGTTTTGGTTCCGCTCTGGGCATGCAGTTCCACTTGGAGGTTACCCCTACTCTGTTGGAGGAGTGGCTTGACGAGTCAAGCATGGTCAAGGATCTCAAGGCTGCCGGCGGGTCGAAATCGCAGTTGCGCGAGGCGTTCGCCGAATATAATCCGCAGTTGCAGCCGCTTGCGGATCAGGTGTTTTCGAGTTTTGCCGCTCGTTGTAATTCGTATGGGCAGAATTTGGCTCAGGCGCAGCAGGGCTGATCGCCGAGTTGCGTGCGGTTCCGATTGCTGCGTAGCGCTGGTGGCGATTCGCAAGTTGCGGCATTGCCTGCAGGTTTGGGAGATGTTCCCGCTACATTGGTGACTTATGCCGACTTATGATTTGGGACTTGAACACGTTTCGCTTGCTTTTGCGACCAAGAATATTTTCAACGATGTAACGCAGGGTGTTTTTGAAGGCGACCGCATCGGCATCGTCGGTAAGAACGGCGACGGCAAGTCCACGTTGCTGCATTTGTTCAAAGGCACGCAGGAGCCGGATTCCGGTCGCGTGACCATTCGCGGCGGGCTTACGTTCGGCATGCTCGACCAGCGTGACCCGCTCGACGACAACGCCACCGTGCGCGAAGCTGCGCTCGAAGGCCGTGAAGACTACGAATGGGCTGCGGAAACCAAGTCGCGCGAAATCGTCGAAGCATTGCTTGGCGGCATCAGCTTGGAAGCGAAAATCGGTTCGCTTTCCGGCGGTCAGCGTCGCCGCGCCGATTTGGCACGCCTGTTGCTCAAGGATTGGGATATTCTCGCACTCGACGAGCCTACAAACCATTTGGATGTGGTGACCATTCACTGGCTGGCGGAACATTTGAAGAACCGTTGGCCGGCCGGATCCGGCGCGCTGCTGCTCGTCACCCATGACCGTTGGTTCCTCGACGAAGTGTGCGAATCCATGTGGGAGGTGCATGACGGCGAAATCGAGCCGTTTGAAGGCGGCTATTCCGCATACATGCTGCAGCGCGTGGAACGCGATCGCCAAGCCGACGTGCGTGAAACGAAACGTCGCAATCTGGCTCGTAAGGAACTTGCCTGGCTTACCCGCGGTGCCCGCGCCCGTTCCACCAAGCAGAAATTCCATGTGAAGGCCGCGCGTGAGCTCATCGCCGACGTGCCTCCGGTGCGCAATACGCTGGAATTGAAGCAAATGGCCACATCTCGCTTGGGCAAGCAGGTGGTTGACCTGATCGACGTGACGCAGATTTTCGAACATGTGCAAGGCGAGGCCGATATCGATCCTGACGTTGCCGACATGGAAGCGTCGGCGTCGCGCGTCGATGTGGTGCCGGCCATGTATGCCGAGCCGCAAGTGCATGGTTCCGTGGAAGTTGCCGTCGACGATCTGACTGATCCGCGATTGGTGGATGCCGGTGTTGCAGCGGCGCAAGTTGCTGCAGCTGCGAAAGAATCGCAAGAAATTCAGGAATCGCAAGAAAATAATACTGATGATTCTGCAGAAGAAATTACTTCTGCAGCGCAAAAAATTACTGTTACCGGTCGTAAGATTCTTGACGACGTGACATGGCTGATCGGGCCGGGCGATCGTTTCGGCATCGTCGGCGCGAACGGTGCCGGAAAATCGACGTTATTGAAGATTCTTGACGGCACGATCACCCCCACTGTAGGTCATGTGAATATCGGCAAAACCGTGAAATTCGCGGTGCTTTCACAGCGTCTCGACGAATTGGAGAAGCTCGGTAAATACAAGATCAAGGAAGTGCTGAGCCGTTACAAGCCGAGCTATATCGTGGACGGCAAGGAAACCACGCCGGGGCAGATGATGGAGCGTCTCGGATTCGAGTCGGCGCAGCTGATGACGCCGATCAAGGACCTATCGGGTGGTCAGAAGCGTCGTATGCAGTTGCTGCTGATCCTACTGGACGAGCCGAACGTGCTCATCATGGATGAGCCCGGCAATGATCTCGACACCGACATGCTCGCCGTGATGGAGGATCTGCTCGACACTTGGCCGGGAACTCTGATCGTCGTCTCCCATGACCGGTATCTGCTCGAACGCGTCACCGATCAGCAGTTCGCGCTGATCGGCGGCAAGGTGCGCCACCTGCCCGGTGGCGTGCAGGATTATCTGGACATGACTGAGGCCATCAAGAACGGCAAGAATCCGTTTGCGGACGAAAAGGCAGGTGCCGGCAAAGGCAAGAAGGGCGGTTCCGCTGGGACTGCCGGTTCCACGACCGAAGGCACCGCAGGCAACTCCGCAAGTGGGTCTGCGACTGCTGAAACCGCATCTTCCGCGCCTTCTACGCCGAAACTTTCCGGCAAGGCCTTTCACGAAGCCTCCAAGCGCGTATCGGCAATCGAGCGCAAACTCGCCAAACTCGAAGAGCAGAAAGCCGATCTTGAGCAGCAAATGGCCGCGCACGACCCCAGCGACTACGAGGGCCTAGGCAAGCTCAACGACCAGCTTCAAGCCGTCACCGACGAGTCCGAAGAACTTGAACTCGAATGGATGGAACTCTCCGAACAGCTCGAGTAGCATTCGTATCGTCCGCGTCAATTACCGGACAGGGTGTGCATGTTGTGGCGGCGGCGCAGCTCCTCCATCGTTTCCGGTGAATGTTGGCCATTCGTGCGACAGCGATGCGTGGCATTCCATGTGCCAATGTCATATTCTTGTTATTGCAGGAAACCTTAGCTATTCTTGTCGGAGAGACCAATGGAGGTGCCTTATGAATCAAGTGATGCGAAGAAGCGCCTGTTGCTTGTTGTCCAGCTTGTTGTTGTGGTCATGCGTTGGTTGCACGAAAGCTGCACATGAAAGTTTCGGTGATGGCTCCGTACAGAGCGGCAGCGAGAAT
>ENA-OQHN01000597-OQHN01000597.1-human-gut-metagenome-genome-assembly--contig:-NODE-597-length-12045-cov-2.224115_pt1 | contig 12045 bp, 15 predicted proteins | sample MGYA00242564_ERZ504721 | MGnify/ENA primary metagenome ERZ504721 (study PRJEB26092, sample SAMD00036212) | human gut metagenome | host: Homo sapiens | study: EMG produced TPA metagenomics assembly of...
GGCAGTGCGGAGACAAGGGAGGCCGTGGCGGAGGTGCTTTCAGACAAGCACATTTGACCGCGTATTGCAAAACGTGAAAGAAATTTGCAGAATTTTTGGAGAAATAAAATTTTCTTCGAAAAGCATATTGACAAAACACCTTCGGAATTATACAATCTACACAACGGACGAGATGTCCTGGAAAGAAAAATTTATCGAAAATGAGGAGGAAGAACAATGAACATAAAGAAACCTCTTGCGCTCCTGCTCGCCGCCGGTATGACTCTGGGGCTGGCCGCCTGCGGCAACGGCTCCCAGGGTAACAGTGAATCCCCCGCGCCCGGCGGCGAGACCGGCGGCAGCTCCAGCGGCACCGTTGAACTCAACCTCTGGTCCTTCAATGTCGGTGGGTTTGCCGAGGCATCCAATTGGGAGCCTATCATTGCTGCTTTCAATGAGCAGAATCCCAATATCAAGATCACCGTCACTCCCATCAACTATCAAGACGGTGATCAGAAGCTGACCTCCGCCATCACCGCTGGCACCGGCCCCGACATCATTTTCGAGGGCCCCGAGCGTATCGTGGGCAACTACGCCCGTGAGGGCCTGATGGTGGATCTGTCCGACCTGTGGGAGACTGGCGGCTCCGACATTGCCGAGGGCATCTCCTCCGTGTCTCAGTTGGACGGCACCTACTACATGTATCCCCTGAGCGTGGCCGCTCACTGTATGGCCATCAACTACGAGGCCTTTGAGGCGGCCGGTGCCCTCCCAGTATATCGACGAGGAAACCCGCACCTGGACCACCGACAACTTCGTAAAAGCCATGGAGGCCGTTCGTGACGCCGCGGCGGCGGGCACCGTCAACGTTGCCAACCCCCGGCATCATCTACTGCGGAGCCCAAGGCGGGGACCAGGGTACCCGCGCCCTCGTCAACAACCTGTACTCCGACTACTATGTCAATGAGGACGGCACCTCCTACCTCGCTAACAGCGAGAACAACGTCAAGGCTCTCAAGCTGCTGCAGGATATGGTGAACAACGGTTCCATGTCCGCCAATGCCAGCTTCGCCGCGGCCGACGAGCTGCAGGCCTTTGCCAACCAGACCTGCGCCGTGTCCTTCTGCTGGAACTACTCCAATTACACCCAGTATGCTGAGCAGACCCAGTTCACTCCCTTTGCCATGGCCTTCCCCTCCGACGACGGCAAGCCCGAGCTGGAGATGGCCGGCCCCTATGGCTTCGGCGTGTTCAACAACAAGGATGAGGCCAAGATTGAGGCCGCCAAGAAGTTTGTGCAGTTTGTCTGCGACGACCAGACCACCGGCATCGAGGCGGTGAAGACCACTGGATTCTTCCCTGTCCACGCTGACTGGGGTGACGTCTATGCCGGCGACGCTGACGCCGAGACCCGCGCGCCCTTTGCCCTGATGAGCGACTACCTGGGCCGCTACTACAACCTGACCGGCGGCTGGACCGAGCAGCGCGGTTACTGGTGGCCCATGCTGGCTGAGATTATGACCACCGGCGCTGACGTGCAGACTGCGGCCGACAACTTTGTGCAGCAGGCCAACGCAAACATTGGCTGAGAGCCCGATCAACGCATTTGAATTGCGCACACCTGTGCCCGCTCCCTGCTGAGAGGGGGCGGGCACATGCCTTTTTCATTTTTAACCCACCAGCCGGGAATGAAGGAAAAAGGTAAAGGCCAAACTTACCAACATTGGAAAGGAGGGAGACACATCATGGCTGCAAAATAGCCCGTGACGGCCAGGCCGGACGGAAGCCCAAAAAGCAAAAGCAGTCCCAATTCTCCGGCATGAGCCGCGCCCTGGTGCGGAGAGAGACCATCTCCGCCTATCTGTTCCTGCTGCCCAGCCTGATCTTTTTCGTGACCTTCGTGGTCGTGCCCATGTTCATCTGCCTGTTCTACAGCTTTACGAAGTATGGCTTGGGCGGTATCAGGGGTTCGCAGGACTGGAGAACTATATCAAGCTCTTTCAGGACCCTATTTTTCACAAGGGCTTCCTGAATACACTGATTATCGTGGTGGTGGCGGTGCCCTGTGTCACCGCTTTCTCCCTGTGGGTGAGTTCCGCCATCTATAAGATGCACTCCATTCCCCGCTCCTTCTTCCGCTGTGTGTTCTACCTGCCGGTGGTCACCGGATCGGTGGCCATCACGGTAGTGTGGAAGTGGATTCTGAATCCCTACAACGGCATCCTTAACCAAGTGGCGGGCACGACCGGCTTTGACTGGTTGGGCACCCAGAGCACGGCCCTCTGGTTCATCATCCTGATCCTGTTTACCACCTCCATCGGCCAACCCATCGTGCTGTATGTGGCGGCACTGGGCAACGTAGACCAGTCCCTTATCGAGGCCGCCCAAGTGGACGGCGCCACCAAGCTTCAGGTCTTTTGGAAGATCAAGTGGCCCCAGATCATGCCTACCACCCTCTACGTGCTGGTTATCACGACCATCAACTCCTTCCAGTGCTTTGCACTGATCCAGCTGCTGACCTCCGGCGGCCCCAACCACAAGACCGATACCATTATGTACTACATCTACTACACCGCCTTCAAGCAGTACAAGTACGGCTACGGCAACGCCATGGGCGTGGTGCTGGCGGTGATCATCGCCATTCTGTCTGCTGTCCAGTTCAAGCTGGGCAACAAGGATAATTAAGGAGGTGCGGAACAATGCGTGCAACTGCTGCAAAAAAGCAAAAACCGTTGGAGCGCCATCCCAGTAAACTGAAAAAGATGAGCGCCTACGCCATTCTGGCGATCATCCTCATCAGCATCATGGCGGTGCTGTTCGCCTTCCCGCTGTACTGGATCATCACCGGCTCCTTCAAGACCGGTGCCGCCATCAACGCCACTACCCCCGAGTGGTGGCCCAGCCAGTGGGTGCTGACCAACTACCAGAAGCTGTTTGCCGGCAAGCGTGCCCCGCTGTGGCAGCTGGCTGTGCCCTTCGGCTCCAAATTCAGCGCCAGCGGCGAGCCCGTCTACTTCTCGGTAGGCCCCATGGCTCCCGCTGCCATCCGCTGGATGATCAACACTGTGTTCATGGCCGTTATGTCCATGATCCTTACCTGCCTGACCGCCGCCATGGCCGGTTATGCGCTGGCCAAAAAAGCGCTTTGTGGGCCGCAAGCTGCTGTTCACCCTCATCGTCTGCGCTATGGCACTGCCCAAGCAGGTCATCCTGATCCCCCTGCTGCGGGAGATGAGCGCACTGAACCTGTACAACACCATCTGGGCGGTCATCTTCCCCATCGTGGGCTGGCCGTTCGGCGTGTTCCTGATGAAGCAGTTCAGTGAGGGCATCCCCACAGAAATGCTGGAAGCTGCCCGCATCGACGGTGCCAGCGAGGCACGCACCTTTGTCAAGATCGTGCTGCCCATGGTCAAGCCCGGCATCGGCGCACTGGCCATCTTCACCTTCATCAACAGCTGGAACGACTACTTCATGCAGTTGATCATGCTGTCCAGCACCAGCAACCTGACCATCTCGCTGGGCATTGCAAAACTGCAGGCAGAGAACAGCACCGACTTCGGCCTGATCATGGCCGGTGCCGCACTGGCCGCAGTGCCGATCATCATCATCTTCCTCATCTTCCAGAAGTACTTCACCAAGGGCATCGCAATGGGTGCGGTCAAGGGCTAAAATTGCGACAGCGGCAAGAGGGCAAAAATACCCCCCGCCCGGAGCAAAAAGCCTCAGAACCTGATACGAACGACTATTTTATCTTGAATTATTACTGATTGCAAAGAAGGGCTTGAAACATGAAAGATATCAAAAAATATCAGGGTGTCATCCCTGCCTTTTACGCCTGCTATGACGCAGAGGGCAACATTTCGGTGGAGGGGTCAAGGCGCTGACCCGTCACCTGATCGCCAAGGGCGTCAAGGGCGTGTATGTGGGCGGCTCCTCCGGCGAGTGCATCTACCAGCACGTCGAGGAGCGCAAGACGGTGCTGGAAGCCGTGATGAGCGAAGCCAAGGGCAAGCTGACCGTGATTGCCCACGTTGGCTGTAACAACACCGCCGACAGCATGGAGCTGGCACGCCACGCCGAGAGCGTGGGCGTGGACGCCATTGCCTCCATCCCGCCCATCTACTTCCACCTGCCGGAGTACGCCATTGCCAAGTACTGGAACGATATGTCCGCAGCAGCACCCAACACCGAGTTCGTCATCTACAACATCCCGCAGCTGGCTGGCACGGCGCTGACCATGAGCCTGCTGAACGAGATGCTGAAGAACCCCAACGTGGTGGCCGTGAAAAACAGCTCCATGCCCACGCAGGACATCCAGATGTTCAAGGATGCCGGTATCGCCGCCCGCGGCGAGGGAAACTTTGTGGTGTTCAACGGCCCGGACGAGCAGTTCGTTTCCGGCCGCGTCATCGGTGCAGACGGCGGCATCGGCGGTACTTATGCCGTAATGCCGGAGCTGTATCTGGCCATGAATGCCCATCTGGAAAAGGGCGAGATCGCAAAGGCACGCGCTATCCAGTACGAGGCCAACCGCATCATCTACAAGATGTGCTCTGCCCACGGCAACCTGTATGCCGTGCAAAAGGAGATTCTGCGCCGGATGTATGGTCTGGAGCTGGGCAGCGTGCGCGCCCCGATGCCCGGCCTGATCCCCGAGGATGAGCCCATCGTTGCCGAGGCACAGGCCATGATCGAAGCTGCCATCGCAAAGCTGTAACAGGATAAAAGCGCCCCTCTCCGTCTCTTTTTCAGAGGGGAGGCGGGCGCTTCTTTTATTGGAGGAAACGCGAATGATCTGCGATACCTTGCAGCATCTGGGCCGGTACAGGGGACTGCACCCCAACTTGGATACCGCCATTGACTATCTGCTTACCCACGACCTTGCCGCCCTGCCGCTGGGACGCACCGAGGTGGACGGCGATAAGGTGTTCATCAACCTGATGGATGCCACATTGCACCCAGACGCGGGCTACCACCCGGAGTACCACAAGCTTTATGCTGATTTACAGGTGGATCTTACCGGCAGCGAGGGCTGGGGCTACACCAATCTGCCCGGCGCGGAGATCGGGGAGTTTACCGGGGACTGCGGCTTTCAGGACAGTGCCAGCGTAGTGACCGGTGCACTGGGCGAAGGACGCTTTGTACTGTTCTTTCCGGAGGAACTGCATAAACCCGGCCTTGTACAGCACGGCTGCGTCAGCGTGCGCAAGGCCGTTGTCAAGATCAGAATGGAGGAGTAAGAATGGATAAGGAAAAGCTGTTTGCACAGATCAAGGGCGGACTCATCGTGTCCTGTCAGGCACTGGAGCACGAGCCGCTGTATACCAAGGAGGGCGGGGTCATGCCCCTGATGGCGAAAGCTGCCGCCATGAGCGGGGCTGTGGGCATCCGCGCCAACACCGTGCGGGACATTACCCAGATCAAGCAGGTGGTGGACCTGCCGGTCATCGGCATCATCAAAAAGGATTACCCCGGCACGCCCATGTACATTACCGTCACCATGAAGGAAGTGGACGAGCTGGTGGCCTGCGGCGTGGATATCCTTGCCGTGCAGGGCACCGGTGCGCTGCGCCCGGACGGCTCTACCTCCGCGCAGTTCATCCGCGCCATCAAGGCAAAGTACCCCGAACAGCTGGTGATGGCTGATTGCGATAACCTTGAAAATGCCATGCTCTGCGCCGAAGCCGGTGCCGACTTTGTAGGCACCACCATGCGCGGCTACACCCCGGAGACCACCGGCATTGATGATATCGACTTTGACTTCATCCGCAAGCTGTCCGCAGAGTGCCCGGCAAAGATCATCGCCGAGGGTCATATCCACTACCCGGAGCAGGCGGTCAAGGCGCTGGAAGCCGGTGCCTTTGCGCTGGTGGTGGGCGGTGCCATTACCCGCCCGGCAGAGATCACCGCACGCTTTACCGGTGCCATCAACGCCGCAAAGAAATAACCAGGGGAGTGCCTGCTATGAAACACTATCTTGGTATCGACATCGGCGGCACCGCCGTCAAGCTGGGCATCGTGGACGAAGCCGGTGCAGTGCTGGCGAAAGCCGAAGAGAGCGTAAGCTTTGACGGCTACCGCACCCTATCCTGACCACGGTGCTGAAGGCTGCACAAGCTTTCCTTGCCGCGCAGAGCGTCCCGGCGGAAAGCCTTGCGGGCATCGGCGTTTCTGCCACCGGGCAGATCGACAGCCGCAAGGGCATCGTGGCGGGCACCTGCGGCAACCTGCCCAACTACATCGGCGCACCCATCAAGGCGGAGCTGGAAAAGACCTTTGGTCTGCCGGTCACGGTAGCCAACGACGCCAACTGTATGACGCTGGGCGAGGTGTGGGTCGGCGGTGCACAGGGCTATACGGACGTCATCGGCGTGACGCTGGGCACCGGCGTGGGCGGAGGCATCCTGACCGGCGGCCGTCTGCTGGAAGGTGTGCGGGGTCTGGGCGGCGAGCTGGGACACTACCGCACCCACGCGCTGGACGGCGTGGACTGCACCTGCGGCGCAAAGGGCTGCTGGGAGCGCTACGCTGCCACCACTGCTCTGGTGCGCGCCGCACAGGAGGAAAATCCGGCATGGAAGGATGGCCGCGCTATCTTTGCCGCCGCAGAAGCGGGCAACGAGACCGTGCTGGCGCTGCTGGACGCATGGACGGACGAGATCGCGCAGGGGCTTGCAGGCATGGTGCATATCTTCAACCCGCAGCTGATCCTGATCGGCGGCGGCGTGTCCGCCCAGCAGAAGCTGCTCATCGAGCCTATCGCTGAAAAGGTGAAAGCATCCGTCATGCCCGCCTTTGCCGAAGGGCTGGAAATTCGTGCCGCACAGCTGCACAACGATGCCGGGATGGTGGGCGCTGTGTACTACTTCCGGCAGACGATGGAAAAGGAGTGATTTGGTTATGAAAAAGCATATTCTCTGTCTGGGTGATTCCAACACCCACGGCTACTGCGCCGACCCCAACGACTGCGCCGACCACGGCATCCGCTTCAACGAGGACGAGCGCTGGACCTGCCGCCTGCAAAAGGCGCTGGGCGAGGAGTATCTGGTCACCGAGGAAGGTCTTTCCGGCCGCACCACCGTGTTCGTGGACCCGCTGCATGAGTCTATGGATGCGCTGAGCGTGGCTTACGCCCTGCTCAAGAGCCACGAGGTCATCGACCTGCTCATCATCATGCTGGGCACGAATGACGTCAAGGAGCGCTTTGGCGCAAACGCCGCCTGCATCGGCGCGGGCATGGAGCGGCTGCTGCTCAAGGTGAAAGCGTGGACTGCTGGGGCGGCAAGGCACCTAACATTCTGGTGGTGGCACCGCCCTGCATCAAGGACGGCTTCCACGATGCCGTCATGGGCGCAGGCTGCGTGGAAAATCCCGCGGGGTCGCCGACAGCTGCGCATTGTGGCCGAGCGGCAGGGCGTGCACTTTATGGACGCCGCCGAGTGCGAGTTCAACGAGGTGGACTTTATGCACCTGACTTGCAAGGGTCACGCCCGGCTGGCAGAGCTGCTGACCGCAGAGGTGCCAAAGCTGGTCTGAGTGTGTTAAAAGAAAATGGACGGAGGAACGTCAAAGACGCTCCTCCGTCCATTTTTGTGCGGTGATGTGAGATGATATCAGAGGTTATGTGGCGCTTTTAGCCTGCTTGAGGATACGGATTACCTTGTATTTGGGTACATACTTTTCCGGGGCGAAATCCTCTTCCAGATAGCCCTGCTCGACACACCAGCGGGCGGCGGCAGCGGCATCGGTGGCTTGTGCAACGGTGGGCTGGGGGCAGCCTGCGTTCTGCCACAGCAGCTCAGCCAGCTGGCCCTGAGTCTTGGGGATGGCCGCATCTGCGGGCAGCAGGTTCTTCAGGATGGCGCGGGTAGTGATCTCGTAGCCGCCCCAGACTGCTGCGCCGCCAATGGCAACTGCTGCAATAGCACCGGCGGCGGACTCTGCGGGTGCTTCGGGCTCTTCGGGCTCTTCAGGTTCGGGCTTCGGCTGAGGAGTATCAACACCGAAATCCTCGTCCAGCGGCTGATCTGGATCGGGTCGGGTCGCCGGAGTAGCGGACCACTGTGCTGTCAGTCTGACAGCACCCCGGGGCATGATGAATGCGATCTCCTCAGTACCCTGCTCCATATCAGAGCCAAGCGTGCCGACCGTTACGCCAAAGTCCGCGCTGGTGCCTTCTTCCACTTTCCAGTGATGGAATTGCATGTTTTCAGCAGGTGCATCAGCCTTGATCGTGACTTTTTCGCCCGCCTTTACGCGCACAAAGCTGTCCTGCGTGCCATTGATTGTACCGCCTTCCACGATGACCGGCAGACTCATTGCGATGGCGGGAATACTGTAGACAGCACTCAGTTCCACAGGCTTGTCAGACATGGTGAACATAAAAGTTTCGTTTTTGATCTTTGCCCCGCTGGCATCCAGCAGATAATTGTTTTCTGCGTCCACCGTAACATTCAGGCTATTGCCGTCCGCATCGATGATTGCAGTAAGGCTGCCCTTTTTGAGCTTCCAGCCTACGAGCTTGGAAAAGCTTGCGTTGCTGTCGTGACCGGTCACGGTAACGGATGCACCCTCCAGTGCATACACCGTCTCACCGGTGGTATTGTCCGTTTGGGCAGTACCGTTGCTCACCTTGACAGCAGCCTTGTAGACAGCGGTCAGCTTGACGGCTGCATCCGGCATGGTGAAGCTCAGAGGGCTGACCTTCAGCTCCTCTTCGGTCTTGCCGATATTGCCGCCAGATACCTCCCAGTGGTCAAACTGGTAATCCTCGGGGCTGCCTGCGGTCACGGTAACGGCTGCGCCCGGGCGGGCAAAATCTGCATTGCTGTTACCGTTCACTTTGGCAGTACCGCCGGACACCTCAAGCTTGTTGCTGTGGTGTGCGGTCAGTTCTACATTGCCTGTAGGCATGATGAACGAAAATTCCTTCTGCGCCAGTTTTTCGGCAGAGATCGTAAAGCCTGCGGGAGCATTTACTACTTCCCAGCCGTCAAATTTTCGCTCGTCAGTTTCATCGATCTGGGCGGTGACGGTCACTTTTTGACCGTTGAAGCTGTCCAGTTCTCCGCTGGTTGTATCGCCTGCTGTGGCGGTTCCATTGTTCACCTTGAGGTGAGCATCCTGCTTTTCTTCAATACGGAGATAGCTGTAGCGTGCATTCGCCTCAATGGGGGTAACACCGGCATCAATGGCTCCCTCTTCCCCGTCTTCGCTGGTAAAGTAGACGTAGTCTGCACCATCCGTGCGGTGGTAGGTAAAGTTACCAGCATTTGCGAGTACACTGCCGCCATCTTTCTCACCGTGAATCGTCACAGGGCCGTCGCAAGTGATGTCAGCCTTGCCATAGCCGCTCAAGACCCGAGAACTGCCCGATGCATCGATTTCCACTTCGTTAGCTCTGTGGATGATCAGCGTACCATCTGCATTGCTCGTATAGCCTATAGCATAGGTGCCTTCCGGTGCATTGATAGTCACTTTTCCCGGTGCAGGTGATCACTGCCCTGCGGCCGATAGCGGAGTAGTTGTCGCTGGAAATTGTCACGTCGTGGGCTCTATTGATGGTCAAGTTGTGGACTGCAATGTTTTCCTTGCCATCCAGCACCACGTCAACATCATCCGGCACCTCAATGGTAATAGTATTAATCGTCTTAGTAGTATTGGTAGATGTCAGTATCTTCTGCACCGGGTCATAGTGGAAGGTATAGTTGCCTGGGGTGACGACAATGTTCTCATAATCCGCCGGGTCGATCACATTATTATTGATTTTGATCTCCTCTGCGACGTTCTCCGCATCCAGCACACTGACCGCACGGTTGCCGCTGATGTTCAACTGCATCAGTGCATCAGTGCTCTCAGCCAGAGCTGGGGCTGAGAGGGTGAACATCATGCATCCGGCTAGCGCTGCCGATACTGCACGTCGGATAAGTTTTGCCTTGTTCATTTGGATGACTAACCTACCTTTTCCCCTCCGTTTCCATTAGTTATCTGGGCGGGGGGGGTATGTATTGCGGTACTTCCATTATATTACATTTTATCGTATTTTGGAAGGGAAATGGCGCGAAATGCCCAAAAAGAGCACGAATTATCGAAAGTATCACTCTTTGATCGGCTCTGCCCCTGCCGTTCTTCCGTTCTGCGTGCTTTTTTGCCCCAGCACCGCCTTTTTGTTGACAAGGCACCGGCTTGCTATTATAATAGTGTAGTCAAAATGGCATTCCTGTGCGGCTTTGTGGCTGCGCGAAAGAAATACAGCTAATAACAAGGAGAGATTCTCAAATGGCACAAGAGATCAAGATGTCCGCTGCCGGTCTGAAGGCAATGCAGGAGGAACTGGAATACCTCAAAACCGTCCGCCGCAAGGAGCTGGCTGAAGAGATCAAGGAAGCCCGCAGCCACGGCGACCTGTCTGAGAACAGCGAGTACGACGAGGCCAAGAATACGCAGGGTCTGGTGGAGAACCGCATCACCGAACTGGAGCAGACCATCAAGAACGCAGTTATAATCGACGAGAGCGAGCTGAGCGTGGATAACGTCTCCGTGGGTACCCACGTTACCATCCGCGAGACCGGCGAGGACGAAGCCGAGGAATACGATATCGTGGGTCGCACCGAGGCTGACGCCTTCAACGGCAAGATCAGCGATGAGAGCCCCGTAGGCCACGCCCTGATGGGCAAGGCTGTGGGCGATAAGGCCGAAGTGCTGCTGCCCACCGGCCAGACCGTGGTGTACACCGTGCTGGCCATCACCCATTCTGCAAACTAAGTAGGAGTAACCATGGAAGAGCAAAAGAGAAATCCCGCTGCGGGTCTGTCCGAGAGCGAGCAGGTACAGGTGCGCCGCCAGAAGCTGGCCGACCTGCAGGCCGCCGGCAACGACCCCTTTACCCTGACCAAGTTCCCGCAGGACGCGTATTCCGCTGACCTGAAGGAAGAATTTAAGGAACTGCCCAACGAGACCGACAGCGGCAAGCTGGTGGCACTGGCAGGCCGTATGATGTCCAAGCGCGTCATGGGCAAGGCCAGCTTTGCCCATCTGCGCGACGACAAGGGCGATATCCAGCTTTATGTCCGCCGCGACGAGCTGGGTGACGAGGCCTACGCCGCCTTTAAAAAGCTGGACGTGGGCGACATTATCGGCGTGAAGGGCGAGGTGTTCCGCACCAAGACCGGCGAGCTGAGCGTGCGCGCCACCGAGTTGACCCTGCTGGCAAAGAGCCTGCGCCCCCTGCCCGAAAAGTTCCACGGCCTGACCGATACCGAGATGCGTTACCGTCAGCGCTATGTGGACCTGATCGCAAACCCGGAGGTGAAGGACACCTTCATCAAGCGCAGCCGCATCCTGAAGGAGATCCGCGCTTATCTGGACGAGAAGGGCTTTTTGGAGGTGGATACCCCCATCCTGACCCCGTTCGAGATCGGTGCTTCCGCGCGCCCCCTTCTACACCCATCACAACACCCTGAACATGGACATGGTGCTGCGCATCGAGACCGAGCTGTACCTCAAGCGCCTGATCGTGGGCGGCATGGATCGCGTGTACGAGGTGGGCCGTATCTTCCGCAACGAGGGCATGGACCCCAAGCACAACCCGGAGTTCACCACCATTGAGCTGTATCAGGCCTTTACGGATTTCCATGGCATGATGGATCTGGTGGAGGAGCTGTACAAGCGCCTTGCCCTCAAGATCTGCGGCAGTCTGGTCATTCCGTATCAGGGCAAGCAGATCGATATGAGCCACTGGGAGCGCCTGACCATGGTGGAGGCTGTGAAGAAGTATTCCGGTGTGGACTTCAACGACTGGCAGACCGATGCGGACGCCATCGCTGCCGCCAAGGCGCACAACGTGGAACTGCCCGAGGTGCCCACCAAGGGCGCCATTCTGGCCGAGTTCTTCGACGCCTTTGTGGAGGACAAGCTGATCCAGCCCACCTTCATCTACGATTACCCTGTGGAGATCAGCCCGCTGGCCAAGCGCAAGCCGGATGATCCCGCCTTCACCGAGCGCTTCGAGTATTTCATCGACTGCACCGAGTACGGCAACGCCTTCAGCGAGCTGAACGACCC
>ENA-OQHN01000598-OQHN01000598.1-human-gut-metagenome-genome-assembly--contig:-NODE-598-length-12033-cov-4.965060_pt1 | contig 12033 bp, 8 predicted proteins | sample MGYA00242564_ERZ504721 | MGnify/ENA primary metagenome ERZ504721 (study PRJEB26092, sample SAMD00036212) | human gut metagenome | host: Homo sapiens | study: EMG produced TPA metagenomics assembly of...
GCCGACGCATCGTGTCGGAGGCACCTTCTCCAATGATTTCGCATCGGTACGCCACCCGTCTCGCATGATGAGTCTTGACGATGTCTTTTCGCTTGAGGAACTGCATGAATGGTACGACGGTGTTATTCGGGGACTTGATTGGCCTGAGACGAAGCCTTTGCCGATGACATGCGAAGTGAAAATCGACGGTCTTGCGCTTAACCTCATCTACCGTAACGGCGTGCTCGAGCAAGGTCTGACCAGAGGTGACGGCGTGATCGGCGAGGATATCACGCTCAATGTGCGCACCATCTCCACCATTCCGCAGAATCTTGCGGGACCGGAAGAAGACATTCCCGAATTCGTGGAGATCCGCGGTGAGGTCTTCATGCGATGGGACGATTTCAACACGCTCAACAAAGAAAACGAGGATGCTGGGCGCGCGCCTTTCGCCAATCCACGTAACGCGGCTGCCGGAAGCCTGCGGCAGAAGGATCCGCGCATCACCGCCACCAGAAGGCTGAGCTTCTACGCGCATGGCATTGGAACGCTCCAGTGGGGCGCCAAACGTGGTGCCGACCATGATGCGGTCAACAACCAATCCGAAGCGTATGGGTTGTATAAGAAGTGGGGCATACCCGTTTCGCCACATAACCGTGAGGTCACCACATTCAGCCAGATTCTCGACATGATCGATTACTACGGCGAGCATCGTGGAGACATCGAACACGCGCTCGACGGCATTGTCGTAAAAGTGGATGATTTGGGATTGCAACGATCGTTGGGCGCGACCTCGCGTGCTCCGCGTTGGTCCATCGCCTACAAGTACCCGCCGGAGGAAGTCAATACGGAACTGCTTGACATCACCGTGCAGGTGGGGCGCACCGGCCGTGTGACCCCAGTGGCCATATTGAAGCCCGTATATGTTGCGGGTTCGACGGTGTCGAGAACCACCTTGCACAATCCATTCGAAGTGGAACGCAAGGGTGTGCTCATCGGAGACACCGTTGTGGTGCGTAAGGCGGGCGATGTGATTCCCGAACTCGTAGGTCCTGTGCTGGAACGCAGGGAAGGACACGAAGACCAGCTGCGCCGTTTCGTGATGCCTTCGCACTGCCCGAGCTGCGGGGCGGAACTCGCTCCGGCCAAAGAGGGGGACAAGGACATCCGCTGCCCGAACGTGGAATCCTGCCCGGCACAGTTGACCGAACGCATCATCAATCTAGCATCCAGGAAAGCGTTTGATATCGAGCATTTAGGCGACCAATCCGCCATCGCTTTGACGAATCCGGAAGAAGACCGTCCCGATTCGACGGCCACCTACGCGCCGAACATCACGGAAATCGTGGTGGAGCCGGGCGCGGAGCCCGAACCGTACGAGCCTGTGGAAGGTCTGGAGCTGCCGGCCCGCCAAACACCGGTGCTGTCCAGCGAAGCCGGTCTGTTTTCGTTGACGTCCGCCGATCTGCAGGATGTTCGCGTATGGCGTGAAGCGCCGATCATCGAAATCCACGAAACCATCGGCAAGAACGGCAAACCGAAAAAGATGCGCAAACGCATTGGCGGATCGGGCCTGTGGCATCAGGTTCCGGCGTTCTGGACAGCTCCTACAGTTGCGAGAAAACGTAAGGACTCCGTCGACGAATCCGCGGAATATCCCGAATATGACGTGCCCGAAGATGCCGTGGTCGTTCGCGAGGAAACCAAAGTGTCGCGTTCCGGAACATCCAGTGTGCAGCCGATATATATACGCCCCGCGGAAAACACGAGGAAAATGCTTGACGAAATGGACAAGGCGCGCCATGCCGACCTATGGCGTGTGCTTGTGGCCCTGTCCATTCGGCGGCTCGGTCCTCCCACGGCGCGTACCATCGCCAACACATTCGGTTCGCTCGACGCCATCGAACAAGCCAGCGTGGATGAACTGTCACAGATAGACGGCATCGGTCCGGAAATTGCCGAATCCGTGGTCACCTGGTTTGCTTCGGCCAAGAATCCAGGCGATTGGCGTGGCATGGTGCTGGAAGCATGGAAGGCAGCCGGAGTGGGAGTCGGACAGGCACAGACCAGTGCTCTGCCGCAGACACTGGAAGGCAAGACAGTGGTCGTCACTGGTTCGTTGGTTGATTTCTCGCGGGATTCCGCCAAAGAGGCGATTATCTCCCGCGGTGGAAAGGCCGCAGGATCGGTCAGCAAGAAAACCGATTGGGTGGTCGTCGGCGAAAACGCTGGTGCCAAAGCCGCCAAAGCCGAGGAATTGGGAATCGCCATGCTGGACGAGGACCAGTTCAAACTGCTGCTGGAAAACGGAACGGTGTGACGCGTGCCATATCAAGCCGGCAACGTAATCACAAGAAGGCTCTGGCATGCCGCGCTTCCAGACGCTAGTCTGGTACGCGGCTAAAGGAGGAACCATGACCGACGAGCGCACCATCGAAGCGCGCATCTATGAGCGACTCAGCAAAGTAATCGACCCGGAACTGGGCCGATCCGTGACCGATCTGGGCATGATCGCAGCCATAGACGCGATACCGGTGGAAGGTAAGGCGAACACCTACGAGGTTCGTGTGGAGGTCGAACTGACGGTGGAAGACTGTCCACTGTCGCAGACTATCACCAACCAGATCAACGGAGCGGTGTCGTCATATCCGGAAGCGACATTGCTGCCGCGCATCGAAGTCGGGTCCATGAGCCAAGACAAGCTCACCCAACTTGTGGCAGGCCTCAAGGCCGAACGTAAACAGAATCCGTTCAACAAGCCGGGCATCAAAACCCGTATTTTCGCCATAGCATCCGGCAAAGGAGGCGTCGGCAAGTCTTCCGTCACTGCGAATCTTGCTGCCACATTTGCCGCATTGGGGTACGACACGGCCGCCATCGACGCCGACATCTATGGTTTCTCACTGCCGCGACTGTTCGGCGTGCATACGCAACCCACCAATCTGAACGGCATGCTCATGCCAGTCACCGCATGGGGTGTGAAATTGATTTCCATCGGCATGTTTGCCGGCGCCGATCGTGCGATCCTTTGGAGAGGCCCGCGATTGCAGCGTTCTCTTGAACAATTCCTTTCAGACGTATGGTGGGGCGAGCCTGACGTGCTGCTGCTCGACTTGGCACCAGGTACCGGCGACATGGCGATTTCCGTGGCGCAGGCTCTGCCGAACGCGGAACTGGTGGTGGTCACCACGCCGCAGCCATCCGCCTCGGACATTGCGGTCCGCTCCGGCCTGGTGGCATTGCAGGTGCCGATGAAGGTACGCGGCGTTGTGGAGAACATGAGCTATTACGAGCATCAGGGCGAACGCCTGCGGATTTTCGGCGAAGGTGGGGGTGCGCGTGTGTCGGAGCAGTTGACCGAAAGCCTTGGCTACGATGTTCCTTTGCTCGCACAGCTACCGTTGGAGCCGGAATTGCGTGAGACCGGTGAGGCCGGCCGCCCCGCCGTGTTGAACGAGGATGGCGCGTTGCGCGCCGATGGCATTGGCGAGACGTTCAGGAATCTGGCCGAATCGTTGATGCACAGACCTATGTGATGTGCGGGGCACGTATCCAGGCCGTCATGACCCGCGGTATGGACAGTGGCCTAATGCGGCTGCGGATTCACAGCTCATCCGGGGAACGTCTGGGTGGAAAACGAAGCGAAATGAAATGACCCTTGTGAAAATCTTGTGCCTTGTGTAGTATCAAGCGCAGACACGGGGGCCGTATGGCTGAGAGGAAGCAAGCGCTTCAACCGTATGAACGTATACCGGGTAATGCCGGCGCACGGACGTCTCTCTTTTCCCGTGCCTTGACATAGAGAAAGGCACATTCATGACCGTAAATGAATCTTCCGTGGTGAAGAAGCATAACAATAAATGGCGAGTTGTTGACATCGTCGTGGCCGCTATCATCGCGGTTGCGGCTGGCGTGATTTTCTGGGGCTGGGATGTCATCTGCGCCGCTCCGATTACGCTTTTCGAAGCGGTGACGCCGGGCTTCGAAGGCTTGTTGAACGGCATCTGGCTGTTTGCGGGTCCGCTGGCCGCCATCATCGTGCGAAAGCCTGGCGCTGCGTTGTTCGCTGAAACCCTTGCCGCCGCTCTGGAGCTTGCCATGGGCAATCCGTGGGGCATCGGCGGTTCTTTGATTATCGGTATCTGCCAAGGTCTCACTGCCGAAATCGGTTTTGCGATTTTTGCATACAAACGTTGGGATTTGCTGTCGACCACCATCGCTGGAACCCTCGCCGGCTTGGGATGCTTCCTGTATAACTGGACCGTGAATCCTGCTTGGGCAGGTTTGCGTATTGTCGTCAGCTGCGTCACTTCCGTTATTTCCGGCGCTCTGGTGGCTGGAGTCCTGATGTATCTGCTGCAGCAGGCCATCGCTAAAACAGGCGTGCTTGACCGTTTCGAATCCGGCCGTGCGAAGGCCTTGGTATGACGATTCGTTGATGAAGTCCCGTATCGCATTCACAGTGGTGGATACGGGACTTCTTTGATGCGTGTTCGTTCTGCAAACGCGGAATGCAAGAGGAATGAAAGAACGATTCATGGGTACTGATGCAGAAAAATCGTTTTCCGCAGCCGGGGTGGTCGCACGCGATTGGGGATGGCGACACGCCTCACGTAAGGATTTCGCGTTAAGGCATGTGGATTTCACCATACAGCCAGGGGAGCGCGTGTTGTTGTTGGGCGCTTCCGGCGCTGGAAAATCGACGTTGATGTCCGGTCTTGCCGGCGTGCTCGGCGGCGATGACGAAGGCGAGCTTGAAGGAGAGCTGCTGATTGACGGAGTGGACGCCCGTCAGGCACGCGGACGTTCCGGATTGGTGTTGCAGGATCCTGACGCGCAGACGATTCTGGAACGTGTGGGCGATGACACCGCTTTCGGTTGTGAAAATCTGAATCTGCCGAAAGGTGAGATTTGGAGCAGGGTCTGTTCCTCACTCGACATTGTTGGACTCGGCTACATGAAACTTGACCGCTCCACACGCAGACTGTCCGGCGGCCAGCGCCAGCGTCTGGCCTTGGCCGGCGTGCTCGCCATGCATCCCGGACTGCTGCTGCTCGACGAACCGACGGCCAACCTCGATCCGGAGGGCGTCAAGGAAGTGCATGATGCGGTACGCCATGTGCTGGAACAGACCCGTGAAACCTTGGTGGTGGTGGAACACCATATTGACGTATGGCTTGATCTGGTGGATCGGGTTATCGTACTCGGCAAGCCGGAGGCCGACTCGCATGTCAGCGGCGTCATCGCAGACGGCACTCCGGAAGAAGTGTTCGGCAGCATGGCATCGGTGCTCGCAAAGGGCGGCGCATGGGTTCCAGGACGAGCCATCGAAAGTCATACCCCTGAATCCAGCCAATCGTCGGGAGATGTTGTTCTGCGAACGGAGGATCTCAGCTTCGGGCGTGACTTCGCGCTTGGCGAGCATGTGAACCTCGTGTTCCATGCTGGCGAGATCACCGCACTGACCGGCAAAAACGGCGTGGGAAAATCCACGCTCGCGTTGACTTTGGCCGGCTTGCTCAAGCCGATTTCCGGCCGTGTGAGCATGGATGAGACCATGGTTCCCGCACGTAGGGAGAACGACGTCTTCACTTGGAAAAGTCGGGATCTGCTCGGACGGATCGGCATGGTGTTCCAGGAGCCGGAACACCAGTTCGTCGCATCCAGCGTGCGTGACGAAGCGGCGGTCGGCCCCAAATCCATGGGCAAGAGCGAAGAAGAGTCTTACGCTATAGCCGACAACATGCTTGAGCGTATGAATCTTGCTAGATTCGCTCAAGCTAATCCGTTCACATTATCGGGCGGCGAAAAAAGAAGGCTTTCCGTTGCCTCCATGCTGGCCGCCGCGCCGAAAGTCTTGGTGATGGACGAGCCGACGTTCGGCCAAGACTTCACCACATGGACGGAAATGGTGAAACTGATCGCCGGTGCGCGTGACGCCGGCTGTTCCGTCATCATGGTCACCCATGACGAACCATTGATCGAAACGTTGGGAGCGCGTCGCGTTCTCGTAAGCGAGGGGGAGTGAGATGGAACAGTTGGAAACCATCAGCGTGGTACCGCACAAGGAACGTCATGACGATGCCAAGCCGGCATCGCCGTCATGGTTCGTGGCAAAAATCAATCCGGTCAGCCGTTTCATCGGCGCGCTGATACTATGTATTCCCATGTTCGTGACGCTGGACGTGGTCTCCGCGTCCGTGGCACTCGCATTGGAGGTGTTGTTGCTCTGGATTGGCGGCGTCGCTCCGTGGACGGTGCTTCGTAAAACCTGGCCGGTGTGGATTGCCGCTTCGGGAAGTTTCATTTCCGTGTCGTTGTATGGCAAGACCTCCGGGGCCGTGCTGGTCAATCTCGGTGATGTCGTTGTGATTTCGCAGGGATCGTTGTACTTGGCGTTGGCCACGTTCCTGCGTGTGGCGGCCATTGCCGTTCCCGGCGTGATTCTTGCGCTTGGTCTTGATCCGACTGATTTGGCCGATGGTCTGGTGCAGATTCTGCATTTGCCGTCGCGTTTCGTGTATGGCGGTTTGGCTGGCATGCGCATGTTTACTTTGCTGCAGGATGATTGGCGTGCGCTTGGGCAGTCCCGTCGTTCTCGTGGATTGGGCGACGGCAGCGCCGTCAAACGTGTGTTCTCGCAGGCGTTCAGTCTGCTGGTCGTGTCGATTCGACGCGGCACGAAACTCGCCACCGCCATGGAAGCTCGTGGTTTCGGCGCGGACGCTCCGCGAAGCCAGGCTAGGAAATCGAGCTTACATGCCGTCGATTGGCTGTTTTACGTGATTTGCGTGGCCGTGCCGGTGATTGCGTTGTCTTGCGCTTATTTCACCGGTTACTGGCATTGGGCTTTTACCGGCACTGGCAATTAATCGGAGCAGGGCTGCGCAGTACGAGGTTTGTTGAATGCGCGGCGGATTTGCGAAGGGCGTTTCATTCGTTGTATGGAATGGAACGCCCTTCGCATTTGCCTGTTGTTTTTCTCAAAAGGATATGTGATATCCGCTACTTGGCAAGCTTGTCAAGCAGCAGCGCTTCGGTGATCACATTGTTTTTCAGGCTGGGAAGACTGATGGATTCGTTCGGGCTGTGCGCGTTGGCCTTCGGATCCTCCGGACCGGTGACCAGCACCTGCGCGTCCGGGAAAATGCGCTGCAATTCCGGAATGAACGGAATCGAGCCACCTTCGCCCTTATTGACCGGAGCCACGCCAAACGCCTCTTCCATGGCGTCCATGGCGTCTTTGGTAGCCTCGGCATTTGGATCCATGGCCCAACCCATGCCATTATCAAGCTTGTCGACCCACACTTCGGCGCCAAACGGAGCATGCTCGACCATGAACCTGGCAAGTGCTTCCTGAGCCTCTTCCGGACGCTGGTTTGGAGCGGTGCGCAGGCTGAGACGGAACGTCGTTTCAGGGGAGATCACGTTGAACGATCCCTCCACTGGATGAGCATCGAAGCCGATGACGGTCACGCTCGGCTTGGTCCACAGACGTGCGGCCAAAGAACCGGTGCCGGCCAGACGGTAGGAATCGACGATGCCGGCGTCCGTACGCACGGTTGCCTCATCCATATCTCGCTGCAGTCCGCCGATTGGATCTTCTGAGGCGACGCCCGGTACCACCAAATCGCCATGCTCGTCATACATGGAAGCGATCAGCATGGAGGCAAGCGTGTTCGCATCGAGGATCGGTCCGCCGTACTGACCGGAGTGCACCGGATGATGCAGCGCCTTGACGTGCACGTCAATATCGGTATTGCCTCGCAGCGACGTGGTGAGCGAGGGGATTTCAGCGGACCAATTGCCCGAGTCGGCGACGATGATCACATCGGAATCGAATTCGTCCTTATGCTCCTCGATGAAGGGAATGAAGCTTGGCGATCCCATTTCCTCTTCGCCTTCGATGAAGACTTTGATATTGACCTTCAAATCGTCGCCGAGCGCCTGCAATGCGCCGGAATGAATGGCGATTCCGCCGCCATCATCGGCCGCGCCGCGTCCGTACAGGCGTGTGTCGATTACCGTGCCGACGAATGGGTCGGTGTTCCATACGCTGGCATCGGGCACCGGCTGCACGTCGTGATGCGCGTACAACAGCACGGTTGGAGCGTCGATATCGACGATTTTCGAACCGATGACCTCCCAAGCGCCCGGCGTGCCGTCGGGATTGTGCGACTGCACCACATGCGCATCGACACCTACCTTGTTCAGCTCTTCGGCCACGAATTGCGCGGACTGTTTCATATGATCCGCGGTAATGCCTTTTGCGGAAATGGACTGCAACGCGATTTTCTTGTTCAGCACGTCGACAATGCGGTCAAAATCCGCTTCGACGCGCGCGCGAATCTCATCGGCATGTAAAACTGCCATACTGCTCCTCCTTATATATGCGGCATATACGCATCTTGGAAACGTGCCGCCGCATGCTATCGAATGACCATTGTATCCGTCGAACCAATCACGTCCAATCGTTGACATGAATGAGGCAAGGCGTCGATACGTCAATTTACGCTCTATAGGCATGAGTGTGTTTAATAAGAAGGAAGATGCGGACCAGGAGCCTGTCGGGAAGAAGGCTGCGGAGCCTACTGCCGGCAAGGGGCGTCCGACGCCGAAGCGCAAGGATGCCCAGGCGCAGAATCTCCGTCCGCTGGTTCCCAAGGATCGTGAAGCGAGCCGCAAGGCTGCCAAGGCGCGTATGCGCGAGCGTGAAAACGCCGAATACGATGCCATGCAGAAGGGCGACATCAACCATATGCCGAAGTCCGAGCGTCTGCCGTGGCGTATATACATCCGCGACTACGTCGATGCCCGCTTCAACTTGGGTGAGTTCTTCATTCCGGTCGCCTTCGTCATTTTGATCGGTTCGATTTTCGTGACCTACAAGTGGCCGGCGTTGGCATTGCCGTTGATGCTGCTTATGTACATCTATCTGTTTGCGGTGATCATCGACATCGTGATCATGTGGCGCAAGCTCAAGAAGAAGCTCATTGAAAAGTTCGGCGAGCAGTCCGTGGCCAAGGGCATGCGTTCCGGTTCCTACGCGTGGAGCCGTGCCATCCAGATGCGTCGCTGGCGTCTGCCGAAGCCGCGCTATCAGAAGCGTGGACACTGGCCCGAGTGATCCATTCTGCGAGAATCGCAGTTGCTTTTTCAAGCCGTCGGCGAAAACCGACGGCTTTTCCATTACCATGTAACCAGTTGTAACGCACGAATCAACGAGGGCAGGCATGACTGAACAGCATTTCGACATTGTCATCATCGGAGCGGGACCAGGAGGATATTCCACGGCATTGCGTGCCGCGCAGCTCGGCAAAACGGTGGCGCTCATCGAACGCGACAAAACGTTGGGAGGCACCTGCCTCAATCGTGGTTGCATTCCGTCGAAGGCGTTGCTGACGGCCGCACACAGTGCGCAGAACATACGCCAGGCGGAACGTATGGGCATCAGTGCCACCTTACAGAGCATTGATTTCGGCAAATTACGTGACTTCCGTACGTCCACGGTGGAGACGATGACGAAGGGGTTGGCGGGATTGCTGTCGCATCGCGGCGTCACGGTGTTCCGCGGCGAGGCTGAGTTGAGGGACGTTCATGATGTGCATGTCGCGCCGGCCGGGGGAGAAGCGCAGGTCATGCGTTCCTTCAAGGCGGGAGTGGAGGAACCCGTCGGGTCGGAGCTTACCATCAGAGGCGAAGATATTGTGCTGGCGACCGGATCGCGACCGTTACCATTGCCGGGCAACCCGTTTTCAGGTGCGTTGATCGATTCGACGCAGGCTTTGGAATTGGATACGTTCCCGTCCAGTGCGGTGATTGTCGGAGCGGGTGCGGTGGCGTTGGAATTCGCTTCGTTGTGGAATGCCGCGGGATGCGAAGTGACGTTGCTGATCCGCAAGGACCGCGTGCTGTCGTCTTGGGAGAAGCGGGCTTCGATGACGTTGACCCGCGAGCTCAAACGTCGCGGCATCAGCGTGGTGACGCGTACGTCGGTGGATTACGTGGATACCGGTGCGAATTTGGGCGCCACCGTGCATTACAGGCAAGGCGGCGGCGAGGAGGAGCGCACCGCATATGGTGAAGTGGTGCTTGCTGCTATCGGACGTATGCCGAACACCGATGCCGGCTGGTTCGCATCCAACGGCATCGAATTGGAGGAACGCGGTTATGTTTCGACCGACGCGTATGGGCGTACGAATGTGGAGGGCGTATGGGCCTTGGGCGACATCACTCCGGGGCATGCTTTGGCTCATCGCGCGTTTGAACAGGGCATCACCATCGCCGAAACCATCGCAGGACTTGACCCCAAGCCGGTATCCGACGAAACCGTGCCGCAAGTCGTGTTCTCTTTCCCTGAAGCGGCAAGCGTCGGTCTTGCACTCGACGATGCGAAATCGTGTGAAACCATCATCAATCCGCAGGAAACCGCATATCCCATGTTGTCCAACTCGCGTATGCTCATGAGTGGGGAAGGCGGATCCATGACCATCGTCAGCGGTGCGCTGGCAGGCGCTCCGGATGTTCCCCTCGTGCTTGGCGTGCATATCGTCAGCCCGATCGCCAGCGATCTGATCGCGGAAGCCGAACAATTGGTCGGCAACCGGGTGCCGCTCGCCGCCGCGGCGAGGCTCATTCACCCGCATCCCACCTTTAGTGAATCGTTCGGCGAGGCGCTGCTTAAGGCGGATGGCAGGCCTCTGCATACCCGATAATCCCCGTCAATCAAGGAAAAACGGCGGAAACCGTGCGATATGGCATGGTTCCTGATAAACTACCGTTCCAGTGTGAGTAACCGCATAACCAAGTGAGGAAGTCGATGGCAGACAAAGAAGAGCCAAAGAAGAAGCAAAGCACCATCAAGCAGATCATTCAGATCTTCAAGTACACCCACGCCGAAGATAAGGCTCTTCCGTGGTTGTGCGGCGGCGTGTTCGTGGCGCCGATCGTTGTGTTCGTGGTGCTTGGCATCGTGTTCAAGTGGTCGGTGATCGGATGGATCACGTCCATGATCCTCGCCATCATGCTTGGCCTGCTGTTCGCCACCATGATGCTCACCAACCGTGCCGACAAAGTCGGATACGCCAAGCTTGAAGGGCGTCAGGGTGCTGCCATCAGCGTGCTCGGCAATATTAACAAGGCCGGCTTCAACTTTCCGCAGGAGCCGGTGTGGGTTGATCCGAAGACCAAAGACGCCATTTGGCGCGGCACCGGTTACAACGGCATTTATCTGCTCGGCGAGGGCGATTACAATCGCGTCAAGCGTGCCATGGACCGTCAGGAGCAGAATATCAAGGGTGTGACCGCCGGTTCCGATATTCCCGTCTACCGTATCTACGTCGGCCAGGGCAAGAATCAGACGAGCCTGAAGAATCTGCGCAAGACCGTGCTCAAGTGCAAGAGCTACCAGCCGACCAGCCACAAGAACAAGCTGATGGCAGCCATCCATCCGAAGAGCCGCTTCATGCTTACCAAGACCGAGCTGAACATCCTCAACGAGCGTCTGCGCACTCTGCAGATGAAGAACGGCATGGGCATTCCGAAGGGCGTCGACCCGATGCACCCGCAGCGCATCAGCCGTCGTGCTATGCGTGGCCGCTGATTTTCCTGGAATCGTAAAGCCGGCTTACATATGGGAACCTCGATGAACACATTATCGAGGTTCCTTTTTTCATATCTCCGTTACCTTCCGCTGGCCTGCGCGCATGCGGTAAGGTTTTTGAGAAAAGAAATGGACGTCGCAAGCGACATGACGACACGAATGTCCACAAATTGAACGGTTTTGCAGAGGCAAATACGAGCGTTCGTAACAATTGAACCCCAGTTTTTCGCGAAATCATCCTTCGAATATGTCATTACGAAACATTCTCGTAACCCAATTGGCGAGTGAGCGAAACGCGCGTTCCTAGACTAAGAGCCTGTAAGTTACTTATTCGAAAGGAGCGGTCCCGTGACTGCACTTGAAACCAAGGCTGATGCTGAGGCCCTTATCAACAAGGAAGGCATTGAGTATGTCTCCGTTCGCTTCACCGATCTGATCGGTGTTCAGCAGCA
>ENA-OQHN01000599-OQHN01000599.1-human-gut-metagenome-genome-assembly--contig:-NODE-599-length-12018-cov-2.567152_pt1 | contig 12018 bp, 19 predicted proteins | sample MGYA00242564_ERZ504721 | MGnify/ENA primary metagenome ERZ504721 (study PRJEB26092, sample SAMD00036212) | human gut metagenome | host: Homo sapiens | study: EMG produced TPA metagenomics assembly of...
CAAAAAATTTGAGGACGATCTTTTCCCATGGTGTCCACGGGGATGAGAAGGCGTTCAGCCAGAAGGAACGCACTCCGGTAGTGTAGGCGTCCGGGTTTTCTGCGATCCACTTCGCAGGCTGCCGGCGCATGGTTTCCTCCGGCACGAGGCACCCGCAGTTCGGACAGGCCCATGAGATCGGCCCGTCTATGCTGTACACCTTTTTCCCCGCGCACCTTTTTGACGGTGTGCTTGTAGTGGATCCGGTCGAATATGATCTCGCCATACTCGCCGCACTCCGGCACTTATGGCACAGCCGATTCCCTGTGTGCCTTGGTAGTAGCTGCTTTCAATGTTCGAGGCCCCTTTTATTGTCGGGGTTGATACCTCGACGGCCTTCGCATTATAGAAGGTGGTCTGTCTGGCTTCTGCCAGAGCCCACGGATCGCCCTCGGTTCCGGCACTGATCGCCCAGCGGTCGCGCTCGTCGCCGATAATGTAGCGGGCAGGAGTGGAAGCAAGAGCCGACGGGCTATTGGATCCCGTGATTGTCAGCATACCGCCGGGGAAGGATTTCTGGAGGATCGTGTTCCCGGAGTCCTTAGCCTTAATATCCGAAACCTTGGCTTTCAGCACCTTGCTGTCCCGGATCATGGGAGCGATACGCAAGCGGGAAAACTTTCTGGCGTCGTCAAGCGTTGGCTGCACAAAAATAATAGAGCCCGGATCTTGGTCTATGATGTAGCCGATTATATTCAGCTCCAGCTCAGACTTACCTACCTGAGACGCTGCCACCATGACGATCTTGCGGATTTTGGGATCCGTGAACGCTTCCATAGGTTCCCGGAGGTATGGGGTTCGTGACGTGCGCCACGGGCCTGCCTCTGCTGAGGTTTCCGGGGAGAGTCGCCGGTGCTTGTCGGCCCACTCGTCCACGGTCAGGCTCTCAGGCGGGGCGAAGCGTTTGACCGCTCCGGCGATGGCGGTATTGAGCTTCGCGGCGGCTTTTTTAGTCGTCCGCGTCATCGGCGAGCTGCTCGCTCCAGCCTTCCCGATCCCTTACTCGCCGGGCGTACACCTCGGGATCGTATTTATAACCGGCCAGCTCCGTCAGGATCTTGTAGACCTCTGTGCGGATGATCTCAGACGCCTCGGCGGGTGTTGCTGCGCCGGTGACGTCGACGGCCAGACGGCCCGGCAGGGCCACGAGCATCGACCTGATATTGTAGACGAGGTCGGTCATCACAGCCTCGACGTCCTCGCTGCGGTGCATGGTGCCCTCGAGCTCACTGAGCTGGAGGGCGGCGATGTCTGCCTTGCTGCGCTTGAGGTCAGCCTCAGCCTCCAGACGTCGGCCCTCGATCTCGCTGTCCTTCTTCGACGGCTCCCGGCCGTTGGCCTTGGCCGTCAGGTATCGGATGTACCTCTGGATCGTCGGCAGCAGGTCATAGCGGTTGGCGTTGCCTTCCTTGACCGCGGCGATGACGCCATCCTTGGTGAGCTGCTGTACTCGGCGGGGCGTCATGTCGAACAGGGCCGCGATGGTCTTGCTGTCGACGAGCTTGTTGTTGGTTGGGTTCGGCATGGCGTTCCCTCCTTTCTGCCGCTCGGGCGAAACGAAACGGCCCGAAAAAAATTTTTCCCGGCTGCGCGTTTTTTGGGCTCGCCAGCACCGCAGGCCAGAGGGGCCCGTCACAGTACCTTGCGGCGCTGTGCGTGGCCGTGGAGGCGTCTGCGCGGCGCTGTGGCGCGCTCTGTGCGCGTCTGGCGGTGTGGGCCGGGCTCGGTGTCGGGTGCGGCTGTTGACGCGCTGTGCGGCGTTCTGGTGGGCTCTGGCTTAGAGGCCGAGGGCTCGCTTCATGTGGTGCTCGAGGCGCTTGCTGGTCTCGGTGTTGAGCCGGAGCATGATGGCCTCGTTGGTGCGGTCGCTGGTTATCATCTGCGGCACCGAGATGGTGGTCAGCTTCTTGATGTCGGTGCGGGTCTTGCTCATTCGCTGGAATGGGATCCAGCTCGTGCCGTCGCTCTTGGTGTTGCCTGTCCCCATGAGAATATTGTGCGATCGCTGCGAGAACGGCCGCCCGGGGTTCTTGTGTTCAAATAGCGGCCAACTACCTTCTTCTGCCCCTTGAGCACCTGCGCCTTCAGCGTGTAGCTCTTGCCACGGGGCGGGGCCTTCGGTGTCATGCCGAAGTGCACGGGAGTCAGGAGCCTTCCCTTGTAGGTGATGGCGAGCTCCTCGATGGTCTCGCCGGTGATCTGGATGCTGCCGGCCATCTTCTTCGGCTTGCCGCTGCCCGATGGCGTGATCTCCGACTTCTTGATGTTGTAGACGGCCGTGACCTCCTGAGCGATCCAGCCCGGAGCTCTGGCCTTGACGTCCTTGATGGTGTTGCTGATGGCCTTCTTGCCGCCGTTCTCGATTGCCTCGAGGTCAGCGACGAGCTGGTGCAGGTTGCTGAGCTGCGCCGAGATGCTGTTCTGCGGCATGGCCGTCGCCTCCTTCCTATACGCAAAAAGAGACCGGCGGGCGTTGGTTCGCCCGTCGGCCTCTTGCCGTCGGTTGTTATTTGGTTTTCCTCTGGTCAGCCGCTCGGAATTGTCACGGCGTTGCCCGTGTGTCCGGCGGTCTTTTGCAGGATATAGAATAGCACGGGTCGCTTACTGCTTTCAATTCCTTTTACTTCCCTTTTGTTCCTTTTACTGCGTTTTACTGCCGCAGCTCAGGCAGGGGCTCCAGCTCGTCCAGCACGGCGGCGAGGTTGAGCAGGGCGCGGCCGTGGATCTTGTATGTCCTGTTCTGGTAGGCGTCCACTCTGTCGACGTAGTCCCCGCCGATCACCGAACAGGACGCCGCAGGTGCTCTCCCAGTCAGCCCGGTCGAAGTAGCGCAGCCGAATGACGGCGCGCTCGTCGGGGTCGGAGAGCTGGAGGATCAGGCCCTCGATGGCGTTGCGCTCCTGCTTCTCCTCAGCCTTGAGCCGGTCGATCTGTTCCTCGAGCTCCATTTTCCGCTCCACCATCATGCCGGTGCGGTCGGATGGTGTGCCGGATCCGCGGGGCATACCTGTCAGATCAGGGCCGGGTGGTGAGGCCATCGTCATCTCCATGCGGTCGAGGCGTTCGAGCTGGTTGTCGATGTCCCTCAGCATGGCGGTGTAGGCCGCGAGCCTGTCCTTGATCCGTTGTGTGATCGGCTTCTCGCTCATTATGTCAGGGCGTCACTCCTGCTCACCTCCTTCCTCGTCAGGCTCGAAGATCGCGGCGATCTCCTCGCGCGGTAGCTCTCGGCCTTGACGGACGCAGCGCACGGTTGTCTTTCCTGTTATTCTGATATACCTCTTGACGATCACGTCCGTGAAGGCGGGCGTCAGCTCCATGATGTAGGAGGGCTGCCCGTATGCCTCGCAGGCGGCCAGCGTCGTGCCGGAGCCGCCGAAGGGATCATAGACGCCCGTGGCGAAGTCCGTGTTGTCGACCAGCTTCTCCAGCAGCTCGACGGGCTTCTGTGTTGGGTGCAGCTCATTCCCGGAGCGGGAGATACTCAGGACGTTGCCGTAGCCCTTGTGGCCGTCGAAGTGGGTGGCAGCCTTGGCGCCGAACAGAATTAGCTCATGCTGCGAGCGCCAGCCGACGCCCATGCCCGGCGTGCCCTTGTCCCATACGATCTCAGACTTGACGCCGAAGCCGGCAGCCTCGACGAGGTCGAACAGATATACCCACATACGCCAGTCGGTGAAGATGTAGGCGTAGAGGCAGGGGATGTCGGTGAGCGCGCCGCGGATCAGGTTTTGGTAGCCGCGCGTGCTGAGGATGTCGTTGGCGATCTCCGGGGCCTTGCCGTTCTTTCTCTCGGTGCCGATGCTGCCGGTCGACTTCTGCGACTCCTTGCTGCCGCCCGAGCAGTAGGGCGGGTCGGTCAGCAGGATCTCGGGCTTGTTGCCGTCGAGCAGCAGGGCGCGATCCTCCGGCCGGGTGCAGTCTCCGCAGAGGACGCGGTGCCGGCCGAGTATCCAGAGGTCGCCGTACTGTGTGACCGGCGCGGCCGGGGCCGGGATCTCGGCGTCGGGGTCGCTGCTCGGCTCCTTGGTGTGCAGCGCCTCAGAGAGGGCCGTCACGATGTTGCCGTAGTCGTCCTCGGTGTAGCCGCTGAGCATGAACGGGATCTCGCCGGTGTCGATGTCGGCGAAAACCTCGGCGAGCATCTTGTTGTCAGTGGTGGCGAGCTCCGCGATGCGGTTGTCAGCCGTCAGATCGGCCAGCTCCTCGGCCTCGCTTGCGTAGTCCTGATAGTCGACCGGGGCGTCGGTCAGGTCGTCGAGCTGCGCGGCCATGAGGCGGCCGTGGCCCTTGGTGACGAGCCCGCTGCGCTTGCTGACGGTGATCGGAGCACGCCAGCCGGTCGCCCGGATGATAGAGGCGAGGAGCTTGATCTGCTCCGGCGGGTGCTGGTTGGGGTTCTGGGTTAGGTCGCAGATCCTTCAGCGGGACGATGGCGTCGTGTGCACAGAACACAGGGACGCTGCCGGGCGTATGCCTTGGGCGTGCCTGCGTGCTGTGACTCCTCGATCTCGGGGCGGTCTGCGGCTGCGGTTTATTCATGGCCGTCACCTCCTGTGGAGAATTGTTTCTCGATCCACTTGTGGAGGCTTGGAGCCCTGCCAGTTGTTTCGGCCGTCAAGACGGTTTTTCAGCCGTTCCAGTTTCGCCTCCTCGACCTCCTCGGTGGATCTGTGGAAGATGATGCGGAGCTGGTCGAGCATGATCTGGACGTCTGCCATCTCCTCGACCGCGTTCTCGAGCGCGGCCGCGGCTTCTGCTGCACAGCTCGCGCGCTTCACCTTGCAGATGGCCTTTGTCAGCTCGGCCATTTCCTCGACGGCCATGTCCATTTGTGCCGGTTCCCCGTAGAGCCTGATTGCGTGCTCCAGCAGGGCCCGGCGTGCTTCTGCGTCCATCATTTGCGGGCTCCTTTCAGCAGCTCGCAGCAGAGCACGACCACGAGGCAGATCAGCAGGATCCCGACGGCGATGACGGCCGGGATCCAGAGCGGGGCCAGTACCCACAGCCAGCTCCAGTTGATGACGCCGGTGAGCTTCAGGACGATGAAGGCGACGGCGAGAAGGCCGCAGAAGCCGATCCCGCCGGCCGTCGTGTTGTTTCTTTCGTTGTTCATGTATTACCTCCAGTATTATTTTCCGAGCCCCTTCAGCGCGCAGGCTGTGCAGGCGGTTCGGACGTCGGGCTCCAGTGCGAGGATCCGGCGGGCCGTGTCTGTCTGCCAGCACTCAGCGCCACAGACAGGGCAGGTGGTGGGCTGCCAGTCGTCCGTCGGAGGCTCCGGGACGTTATCGCGCAGCGGCATGGTGAGGATCCCGCCGTCTCCGGGCTGGTGGGGCGAGAGGATGAGCTCAGGCTCGTCGGGGATCATGGTGCCGAGGAGCTCGTTGTACTTCTTGAATATGGCCTCCGACGCTGCGCTCCAGCTCTCGCCGTGCTCCGTGTCCTCCGGGGTGGCGACGTGGGCCAGCTCGTGCGCCAGCAGCTCAGGGGCGGCGCTGATGGGCGCCTCGGCCGAGATGCAGACGATCGGCGTGCTGCCGTCGTCGGGAAAGATGGTCAGGCCGTAGGCGGTGCCGTTGGTCTCGTCCCGCAGGTCGGGGACGTACTGCGCGACGTACTCGACGCCGGGGTAGAGCTCAGAGAAGGCCCGGGCCACGATGGCCGTCGGGTCGTTGATGAAGGGCGAGGCCATCGGGCCGATCTTCTCGTACTGCTTCAGGGCCGTGTAGGTCTCGCGCAGCATGGCCCGCACTTCGTCCTTCTTGATGCCGTTGATGGTGGGCCCGTTCAGGATCAGGTCGAGCATCCTGTCGCTCCAGTCCTGCATCAGGTGGGTCTCCGGCATACCGCAGCCGAAGGGCACGACGTCGACCTTCTCACGGGTGAGGGTTTCGTATTCTTTCACGGTGCTGCTCCTTTCAGAAAAGCCGAGCGGGCCGGAGCCCGCCCGGCGCTCCATTTACTGCATGACGACGACCTTGCCGGCGTCGATCAGATCGCCCATATTCTTCAGGAAGTAGTCGGCGATGTTCTTCTTGGCCTCGAGCTTCCAGATGCCTCCGTCAGCCTCGAAGAAGCCGATCCCCTCGTCGGGATCCACGCGCAGCAGGAACTCGCTCTCGGGCTGCTCCACCTCGAGGAAGGTGCGGAACGGCCGCAGCATGACGCGCGGCTTGATCTCAATGAGTGCGTTGAGGGCGACGCCCTGACGGGCCTCGACGGTCTGCGTGACGCCGTTGTCGTTTGTGCTGACGCTGTTCTCGTTGGTCATGCGGCTCAGCAGGTCGAGCAGGTAGGCCGTGCCCTCGTTAGGGATGCAGAGACTCCGCAGCTCGATCAGGGCTACCTCGCGTCCTCTGAAGCCGGTACGCAGGCCCGGGGCGTCAGCCTTGGCGCGGTAGAGCGTGTTGCGGGAGAAGTCGCTCAGATAGGTGGTCATCACCTCGACGGTGTCGTTGCTCTTGACCTGCACCATGATGGTCGTGTCGACCTTCTCGAGCTCGGTGCGGATCAGCTTGCAGATGCTATCGAGTCCGCTGACGCTGATGCAGTCAGGGCGGTCGACGTGCGGCGGGATGCGGGTGAGTGATGCGTCGGCGTAGGTCTGGCCGTTAATCTCGAAGATCTTGGTCTCCTTCAGGCTGACGATTTTGTCGATCATTTTTGCGAGCATTGTATTGTCCTCCTTGTTCTGTGTTGTGGGTGTTTATCCGTGCTGGACGAGCTTCAGGAGTTTCGGGGCCTCCTGCTGCGTGCCGTCCATGTTCATTTGGCCGGGCACCTGCGGCACCATCTCGGCGACGACGAGCTCGCCGTTGCCGTCAGAGGTGACATAGAGGGCCGTGGCGACGGGGTTGGTGGCTGCGAGCGTAGACTTGGCCGTCACGGAGACGCCGATGGTGCGGCGCTCGTCGTCCGGGGCCAGCTCGATGGTGAGGGTGATCTTGCGCTTGGCCGTGGCCTTCGTGTTGGGGTCGAGGATGTTCTGGATCACCTTGTCCATCTCATAGTCGACGCGCTCCTCGAATGCGCCGCGGGCCATCGACATGATGCTGTCGCGCTGGTTCTGTTCGTTCATGGGGTTTCTCCTTTCTTTCCGCTGCCGGCCGTGCCATACTTCTCGAGCGTGTCCTTCATCGCTCCGGCGATGCACTCGGCCATGATGGTCGCGGTCTTGGTTTCGCTGTTCTTGGCAGCCTGTTCAATAGCTGCGCGGATCTCGTCGGGCTCATAGCCTGTGTTCTCATAGGCGGCGAGCTTCTGGACGAGCACCTCCTTGGTGGCTGCGCTCCAGTAGCCCGTCTTGATGCCGTTGACTCTCTCGTGGGTCAGACATTCCATGCTGGCCCTCCTCTCAGGTGGCCGATCCGAGCGTCATCTGCTCGGCCTCGGTCGGGTTGTCTGCGTAGGCTGCGGCCGTCTGGCCTGTGGGGCCCGAGGGCTCCGCTCTGGCCCACACGGCCTCGGTGGCGTCCGAGCGGGTGGCCTTACGGCGTCCGACCGTCGTGAGGATCCCGATCTCCTTCAGCTCCGTGAGCCGTGGGGCGACGTAGTTGCGGTTGAAGTACGGGATCCGGCCGGCTGCGACGAGCTCCTCAGTGATCTCGCTGGCCGTGAGCTCACGGTTGCCGAGTGTCTCGAGGATCAGGCGGCAGCGGGCGGCCCGCTTGGGGAGTACGGCGTCATAGCTGCGGCGCCGGGTCTCTTTGGTTGTCTGGTTCATGTGTTTCCTCCTTTCCGGCCAGCTCGACGCTGTCGGCTGGCGCGTCCTTGACTTCAGGCGTCGGTGCTTCGTTGCCCCACACGTCCCATCCCGGGGCGGCTTCTCGGGCAAAAAGCTCGATGCGGGGTAGGTCTCCCATCAGCTCGACGATCTTGTCGCGCACTTCGGCAGGCTTTTGACTATGCCTGCGCAGCGGCGAGAACACGAGCTGACCGACGCCGGCGCTGATGCGCTTCGGCTTGCCTTTGATAGCGATCAGGCAAGGCTCGGTATTACCTCGAGTCCAGCGGCCGAGGCCGAAAAAGTAGCCGTTTCCGCTGCGGTTCTGCTTGATCCACTGGAAGGCGATCGACTTGTATTTGAAGCCCCACGCCTCGATCAGGTCGAGGGCCTCCTGCATCTTCGGGTATGTGGCCCACATAAAGAGCACACAGTCGTCAGCAGCTATACCCCCCGCCCCGCAGGGTTGACGGGGAGCTGCTTCAGCTCGTTGATGCTCATGGTCGCGTACTGCGCGGCAGCCGCGCCCGAGCATCCGCTGTCGCTGTAACTCCACGGCGGGTCGGCGTAGATGATGCTGTATTTCTTATCCGGGAACGGGATCACGTTGTTGCCTCCTTTCCGAGCACTTCCGACTCGATGCCGTGCAGGAACTTGATGAAGCCGGCCGTCGCCGGTACTTCGTAGCGGGAGAGCTCTGCGTGCGTCATGTACTTGCGGCCGTAGATCTCGGCCATGTCGCGCCAGACGGGCCACGGCACGCGGTAGAAGTCCGTCAGGCTCATGGAGACGAGCACGAAGGCGATGGCGCCGAGTTTGTGATGGGCCTCGAGGTCGTCCTGCTGCTCTTGAGTGAGCCGGCGCTGCTCGATGCGCTCGTCGTCGGTGTGCTTGGCCTCGAAGTAGATGCTCCGGCCGCCCTTCAGGGTGCCGCCATAGTCCGGCTGGGCCTGCTTGGTATAGCAGGCGAGGAACTGGCCCTTGCGGTTCTTGGCGCCGAGGGGCTTCATGGGCTCCGGCGTCTTTTCGATCTTTGCGAGGCCGCGGCTGAGGTAGTAGTCGCACGAGGCCGAGATGATATTCTCGAAGTAGCCGCCGGCGACTCTGGCCTGCTTGCCGCGGATCTGCGCCATCATGTGTTTTTCGGCTGCGTAGGGCATCGGGTCGTTGTAGCCCTCCGCGTTCTTTCTCGGGTCGTACTTCGTCACGGCGTTCAGCCTCCGATCTCGATGTGGACGCCCGGATCGGAGATCAGGCTGGTCGGCGAGCGTGAGGATGGTGGCACCGTCGAGGTGGACGTGGATGGAGCCGCCGCGGCAGGCAGGTGGATCGTCACGCTACCAATGTTGGGATCGTCCTCCTCGCCGCTTTCGGGCTCCTCGTCAGGCTTCAGCTCGCTGATGGCCTCGAAGCCGTTTCGGACGGGGATGCCGTGCGCCTTGGCGAGCTCGATCTCCGCGGCCATACCGGCCGAAGGGTGGTCAATACCGAAGGCCCACAGCTCGGAGCAGCCGAGCACCAGCTCGCTACCGATCTTCAGGGCCAGCTCACGCTCCTCGGGGACGTTGTCGTCCATGAACTGCGTGAGATAGATGTGCGGGGTGACGGGGATGACGCCCTTCTCCACAGCCGCGCGGCTGTACTCCTTGGCGCGCTGGATGTTGTTCTCGTAGTCCCCGCGGCACGGGGAGCAGATGTAAACCTTTTTCATGTTGTTCCTCCTATCGTGAGCGCCAGCTCTGGCCGGTGAGGGTGATGCCCCTGCACATTTCCATGAGCCGGTCGATGGTGGCCCGGGCCGTCATGCTGTCGTGGCTTTCTCGCGGCGTCATGCGGTCGATCAGGGCCTCGGTGTCGTAGTTGGTGGTCACTATGGTCGGCAGGTATGCCTCATAGCGGCCGTTGATGATGTTGTAGACCGTGGAGATCGCCCACTCGGTCGGCGGCTCCTTGCCGATGTCGTCGATCACAAGGAGCGGGACGGTCTTGTAGATCTTCAGGACGTCGCTCTCGCTGCCGCCGGTCGTGGAGTAGGTGCGCTTGATGCGCTCCAGCAGGTCGATCATCGTCATGCAGATGACCGGCTTGCCTTGCGCGATCAGGTGGTTGGCGATGGCAGCGGCGAGGTGGGTCTTGCCGGTGCCCGGCGGGCCAGCGATAAACAGGCCGTTGCGGCCGGGTTCCTGACGGCCGGGCTGCGGCAGCATGGCGTCGAAGCCTTCGGCATAGCGCCGGGCGGCTGCCGCTGCTCGCTTGTTGTCGTCGGTGAGCTGGAAGGTGGAGAAGGTGCGCCGCAGGAAACGGTCGCCCATGCCTGACTCGCCGACGATGCGCTTGATGCGATCCCGCATTTTCTTCTCCTCCTCAGCCTTGGCGGCTGCGGCCTCAGCAGCTTCGCGCTCTGCCTTCGCCTTCTCATAGGCAGCCACGGCCTCGGGGCAGGTGCATCGCTCGGCTCCGTATGGAGGCCAGAGGATGCGGTTGCCGAGCTGGATGCCCTTGTGGTAGCGCAGGGCGCCGCAGAACTCGCAGGGGACGGGCTCAGGGACTCCGGGACGGCCGGCGAGGCGCTCGTCGTTGCTCCAGATCCAGTTACCGGCGTCACTCGTCGTCGGCCGGCTTGAAGCCCTTGCCCCAGTCTCGGCCGGAGCTGTCGGGCTGTTCAGGATCTCGCTGATTTTCTGCACCTTCGTTCACCTCCTCATTGTCCCAGTAGCCGCCGTTGAGCCATGTGCTCGGGTTCGGTATGTAGCGCCCATTCTCCCGGCGCCACTGGTCGCTCCGCTTCTGAGCGTCGACCGCCTGCATGATCCTCTCGTGGAGCTCAGCGGTGGGCTTGATCTTGTTCCACGCCTTCAGAGCGTACTGCTTGCCGGTCTTTTTCGGGTAGGCTTTCCAGAACTCGAGAAATCTGGCCTCGACGAGCGACTTCGTGCCGCCGTCACCCCCCTCGTCAGAGGGGGAAGGGGGTGTACTACCTTCTCTTGTCTTATCTTCTCTACTCTGGTCTACTCTGCCTCCGGCTTTCTTGCGGCTGTTTGCCGGTCGTCCTGCGGTCGGCGTTGGGTCGTCCGGCGAGGCGTCGGCAGACGCCGCAGCAGCGGCCCGGCGACTGCGGGAGCGCTCTTTCTCGGCTTGCCGCTTGGTCGATCAGCTTGCCGGCGTACTCGTACCAGTCGTGGATCTCCAGCGTTCCGTCCTCGGTTATGTCCAGAAAACCGGCGCTTTTCATGGCTTCCACGAAGGTGTCCGGCTCCTTGTTCCATTGAGCCGCTCGCGCTATGTTCCTGTTGCTTATCCCTTCCAGCGAGCCGCTGGGTGCGTTGTCCAGCGCCCAGAGCCAGAAGGAAGTCAGAAGGCCCAGCATGTGAGGCGGTTCAATCTCCAGCTCGTCGGCAGCCGCCAGCAGCTTTCTGTGATCTTTAAGTTGTTGGTGGACTTGGATCCATGCCACTGTGAGCACCTCCTTTCACGGTCGCCTTTCGGCTTGTTTCTGTATGTTCTCCGGTCTGTCCGGCGGTCGCCCTCCGGTCAATTAAACGGGAGCTCGTCGTCCACGCCGTCCGGGATCGACATGAAGCCGTCCCCGGCGTCTGTCTGCTGTGCGTTGCCATTTGTACCGCCTCCCTCGTAGTTGCTGTCTGCAAAGTAGATACGGGAGGCCGTAACCTCTACCGCTTTGCGGTGTTTCCCGTCATTGTCCTGCCATTTCCTCGTCGTGATCCGGCCCTCGACGACTACCTGCCGCCCTTTGGTGAGGTACTTCCCGCAAAAATCGGCCCATTTATCCCAGCAGACAACGGGGATATAGTCGGGAGTGGTGTCCTTCTTTTTGCTCGGCACCGGCACGGCCAGATCGAAGCGTGCTACCGGGGTGCCTCCGGTGGTGTATCTGATTTCCGGCTCCTGAGCCAGACGGCCTAAAAGGCCCACATGGTTAAACATTTTAGTTTCCTCCTTGTCCTTGCCTTCTTGCTGCGTCCAGTGAATTACAGATCTCGTCATACTGCGCCCGCGTCAGCAGGTGGGGATCCTGCTGTCCGTATTTCTGCCGGATCCGGTCGTCAATCTGCTGCTGTGTGTAGCCCACGTCCTCACCCTTCCGGTACATACGGGAGAGCTGGGCGTCGGTGAGCGGTTTCTGAGCCCCTGTGTGCCCGTTTGAGGCGGGTTTTCCTGCCTGCTGGGTATTTCTGCCCGCCGGGCTGTTCTGAGGCGTTGTGCCCTGATTTTGAGCCGGTGGCTGTGCCTGC
>ENA-OQHN01000602-OQHN01000602.1-human-gut-metagenome-genome-assembly--contig:-NODE-602-length-11974-cov-2.194817_pt1 | contig 11974 bp, 10 predicted proteins | sample MGYA00242564_ERZ504721 | MGnify/ENA primary metagenome ERZ504721 (study PRJEB26092, sample SAMD00036212) | human gut metagenome | host: Homo sapiens | study: EMG produced TPA metagenomics assembly of...
CGCCGAGCGCAACACGTGGTACCACCTGGGCGTCAACAGCGACTCTCAGTTCATCTATTGCCTCAAGCGCATGCTCGAGCCGAATGAAAGGAGCATGTAGACAACAATCTCAACCCGATGCCACAGGTTTATGTCGACGAGTACCGACCTGTCAGGGATAAGATATCCGAACTGATGGAGCGAACCGAGGCCATGCTCTCCACCACGAGGTTCAACGAGTATGACGACGTGCTGTCGGAGGCCGACAAGCTCAAGGACGAGCTCTCGGTAATACGCAAGCACCATTACGACCGCATGCAAAGCGACCACGATGTGAGCAACCTAAAGATTTCGCTCGTATATCTCAACATACTGCAGGAGAGCCAGGAGTTCCTGAGCATCATGCGCCATCAGCTTAGGGCTGCCAACCGGTTCTACGGCAACTGACGCCTCTCCGGGGCTTGGCCGTGAGTCCGCCGCGCAAGGGTCTGAAGCAGGCCCCTGCGCGGCGGATTCTGTTTGGTGCCAACGCCAGGCGCCTGCCGCGGGACATTCCGGCCGGCTATGCCCATGTCTGGGTGGCGGGGCGCCAAGCGGCTCATTCCGCCACGGGCCTGGCGGTGTTGCAAGATGTGCCGTTTTGCACCGCGATACGGGCCGTTTTACACCGCGATACAGGCCGTTTTGCAGAGTGAAACGGCACGTTCCCGTAAATGGTTGGCCCTCAGGCGGATCGGCAATCCGTGCCGCCGGCCTTCGCCACCGCCTGCATTTCACAGCCCAAAGCCATGCAGGCAGGTGGCGCCAAGCCCGGCCGGAGGGTGGGCATGGGCCCGGCCGATTTGTTATGAAATGTATATGGCATGATTGTTTGTCGCATATAAGTGGCAAACATACGTTAATGTGTGTTCATTTACCTTTTTGAATAGATTCGTAGATGTTTCGAACGCTTTAATCAAATATATTGCTAAGAAAAATTAAAATGCCCCGGGAGTTTTCTGTTATAAGGCGGATTTTACCTAACTTTGTTGCCCGGAACATAATGATATAATGTAATCCGGACATGATATTGGCCATTGGCAGGGCAGAACGATTCTCTCCCAACTCGGTAGAAAAGGACGCAGCGATACTGGAAGGCGTGGCTGACGTGCTTCGGCACGACGGCTACGTAGTCGAGACCGTTGGTGAAACGGCTTTGCAACCCGGTCCCGTTGCAGAGGCATGCTTGTCGATGGGGCGCTTGCCCCAGACGCTGGCGTACCTCACCCAGATGCAGGCCCGGGGCTCGGTCGTGGTCAATTCGCCGGCCGGGGTCGACTTGTGCTGCAACCGGAGGCGGCTCACCGAAGCCTTGCGGATGGCAGGCGTGCCTGTGGCCCCTGCCGAAGGCAGCCACGGCTATTGGCTCAAAAGAGGCAGCGGAGTGGCCGAAAGCCGTCACGACGTGCAGTTTGCGGCCACCAAGGCCGACGTCGCCGTGGTGATGGAGGCCATGAGGCGGCACGGCGTTGACGACATAATGGTGTCGGCCCACGTTGAGGGCGACCTGCTGAAGTTCTATGGCGTGCATGGCACCGGCTTCTTCCGGTATTTCTATCCCGGCGACGACGGGATGTCGAAATTCGGCGACGAGAGGCTCAACGGCCGCCCGCACCACTACATTTTTGATGAGTCGGCATTGCGGCTTGCCGCCGAGCGCGCCTCGAGGGTGGCCGGAGTGGATGTTTACGGAGGCGACTGCATTGTCAGGGCCGACGGCAGTGTTTGCCTGATCGACTTCAACGACTGGCCCAGCTTTTCACGCTGCCGCGACGAGGCGGCGCAGGCCATTGCGAAGCTGACGGCCGACCGGCTTGCACAAACAATTAAAAAGAAAAGAGTATGGCATCAGATATTTTGACTGGAAGCCGCGGATGTATATTCGACTACGGTGGCACACTCGACACCGGAGGCAACCATTGGGGGCGTGTGATATGGCATTCATACGAGCGCATGGGCGTGCCTGTAGGCGAAGAGCTCTTCCGCGAGGCCTATGTCTATGCCGAGCGTGAGCTGGGGCGCAACCCCATTATACAGCCCGACTATACTTTCGAGAAGACGTTGTCTGTCAAGCTGCGCATAGAGATGGAGCACATAGGGCGGTGCTTGGGAGGCTTCGATGCCCCCAAGTGGCACGGCGCGGTGCTCGCCGACCTCTATGGCTCGGTCAAGGCCGAGACCGCGCGCAGCCGTGAAGTGCTGGCCCGGCTGGCCGGACGCATGCCGTTGGTGCTCGTCAGCAACTTCTACGGCAACATACACACCGTGCTCGGCGAGTTCGGCCTTGACGGCCTGTTTGCCGGCGTGGTCGAATCGGCTGTGGTGGGGGTGCGCAAGCCCGACCCGCAGATATTCTCTCTCGGCGTCAAGGCGCTGGGAATGGAGCCGGGCGAGGTTACCGTGGTGGGCGACAGCTATGCCAAGGACATCGTGCCGGCAAAGGCTGTAGGCTGCCATACCGTGTGGATGCGCGGCGAGGGCTGGACCGACGACGAGGCCGCCGACACCTCTGCGGCTGATTTCACCATACACAGACTGGCCGAGTTGCTGTAATGCGGCAGCGGCAAATCATTGCAGAAGACTTAAAAACGACATTGAAACAGTTATAAGTATACATACATTTAATATTAAATTGTAATGAAACAAACTAATGTAAAGCCGGCAGACGGCAAATTAGGCATTATGATTGTCGGCAACGGCGCCGTTGCGACAACATTCATGACAGGCGTGTTCATGACCAGGCACGGATTGGCCAAACCAATTGGTTCTATGACACAGTACGACAAAATACGTGTCGGCCGCGGAGCAGATAAGCAGTACTTGCATTACAGCGATATAGTGCCACTGGCAAAGCTCGACGACATCGTGTTCGGAACATGGGATGTTTATCCGCAAAACGCATACCAGGCAGCAATGTATGCCGAGGTGCTGAAGGAGAAAGACATCAACCCTGTCAAGGACGAACTGGAGAAAGTCGTACCGATGAAGGCCGCATTTGACCGCAACTACGCCAAGAGGCTTGACGGAGACAACGTCAAAGACTGCAAGACGCGCTGGGACATGGTGGAGCAGATACGCCAGGACATACGCGACTTCAAGCAGAACAACGGCTGTTCGCGCATTGTTGTCATCTGGGCCGCGTCCACAGAGATATACGTTCCGGTAGACGAGACGGTGCACGGAACGCTTGCCGCACTCGAGGCTGCCATGAAAGCTGACGACCGCGAGCACATCGCACCGTCCATGTGCTATGCTTATGCCGCGCTTACAGAGGGCGCCCGTTCATCATGGGAGCCCCAACACAACCGTAGACATACCCGCCATGTGGGAACTGGCAGAGAAGACGAAGATGCCAATAGCCGGAAAGGACTTCAAGACAGGCCAGACGCTGGTGAAGAGCGGGTTCGCCCCGATAATCGGAACAAGGTGCCTGGGCCTGAGCGGATGGTTCTCGACCAACATACTCGGCAACCGCGACGGTCTCGTGCTCGACGAACCGGCCAACTTCCACACCAAGGAGGTGAGCAAGCTCTCTACGCTTGAGACCATACTGAAGCCCGAAGTGCAGCCCGACCTCTACACCGACTATTACCACAAGGTGCGTATCAACTACTATCCGCCGCGCAACGACAACAAGGAAGGATGGGACAACATCGACATCTTCGGATGGATGGGCTACCCGATGCAGATAAAGATCAACTTCCTTTGCCGCGACTCGATACTGGCCGCGCCGCTGTTGCTCGACCTTACACTGCTGAGCGACCTTGCAGCACGTGCAGGCCGCTACGGCATACAGCGCTTCCTGAGCTTCTTCCTCAAGAGCCCGATGCACGATTACACCAAGGGCGAGGAAGCCGTCAACAACCTCTACCAGCAGTATACCATGCTGAAGAACGCCATACGCGAGATGGGCGGCTACGAGGCAGACGAGGAAATAGATTGACGATTGACGCGGGCGGAGCCACGCTCTCAGCCCTTATTTGACATTGTGGAGCCGGGAAGCCGGTCGTATGGCCATAGGCCTGTGGCGCGACGGCATGTTGATGCAGAGGCCGGGGCAGGCCGCTTAACTCACGGCCAGCGCTTGTTTTGGGTGTTTCGGCTTCTCGGCTCCATTGCTTTCTTGTTTTTGTGTAATGCCATTTAAGCTAAAAAGATTTGGGAAAAAACAGAATAACATATTTGATTCTCATGCTGTTTGCCGTTGTGTTGCAGCTCAATGCGCAGATTTCTGGATATATCATTGACGGCGCAACGGGTGACAGCATACCTTATGCCAGCGTGATTTACCGCGGGCACAATGTCGCAGTGGCCTCAAATCTGAGCGGGTATTACACCATAGAGCGGCATGACGGATGGCAGCTTACGTTCAGTTCGGTGGGCTACGAGCCTCAGACGGTAACCATCGGGCCCAAGACCAAGGGGCGGCTCGACATAAAGCTCAAGCCCGACACGCGCAAGCTGAAAGAAGTGACGGTGCGCGCCAAGCGCGGAAAGTACAGCCGGAAGAACAACCCGGCCGTGGAACTGATGAAGAAAGTCATAGCGGCGAAGAAGCGCACCGACCTGGACAACCGTGACTTTTACCAGTACAACAAGTACCAGAAGATAACCCTGGCCATCAACGACATCACGCCGGAGAAGCTGCAGACGCCAAAGCTCAAGAAGATGCCGTGGCTGCGCGACCAGGTGGAGAAGTGCCAATACAACGGAAAGCTCATTCTGCCGCTTTCGGTCGACGAGACCGTGACGCAGAAAATATACCGCAAGGACCCTCACAGCGAGAAGAACATTGTGAAGGGGCAGAACTCTACGGGCATCAACGACCTGTTCCAGACCGGCGACATACTCACAACCACGCTCAAGGACGTGTTCACCGACGTGAACATTTACGACGACCAAGTGCGCCTTCTGCAGTATCCGTTCACCTCGCCGATAGGAAAGAACGCCATAGCTTTCTACCGTTTCTACATCGAAGACACTGTGTTTGTGGATCGGGAAAAATGCTTCCACCTGCACTTCCTGCCCAACAACCAGCAAGACTTCGGCTTCAGGGGCGACATATACATCATGGCCGACTCGTCGTACCAGGTGAAGCGATGCGAGCTTACCATACCCAAGCGCAGCGATGTCAACTTCGTAGAGAACCTGCGCGTGCTCCAGGAGTTCAAGCAACTGCCCGACAGCACGTGGGTGCTTACGCAAGACGACATGGTGGCCGAGCTTAAGCTGACCGACTTTCTGGCAAAAGCCATCGTCATACGCACCACAAGGCTCAGCGACTACGCCTTCGACGCGCTGCCAAAGCAACTGTTCAAGGGCAAGGCGCGTGAGGTAAAGGAGGCCGATGCGATGATGCGCGACGACGATTTCTGGAATAAGTACCGCCAGGTGCACCTCACACAGAGCGAGAGCAAGATGGATGCGTTTGTCCATAACCTTGAGCAGATAAAGGGATTCAAGTATATCATCTTCGGCGCGAAGGCCCTCATAGAGAACTATGTCGAGACGGGCAACCCGAGCAAGGTCGACATCGGACCCATCAACACCATGATTTCGAGCAACTTCATCGATGGGGTGCGCACCCGACTGAGCGCGCAGACCACCGCCAAGCTCAACCCGCACCTCTTCCTTAGCGGCTATTATGCCCGGGGATGGGACAGCCACAAGAACTACTACAAGGGCGAAGTGACCTACTCTTTCAACAAGAAGGAGTACTTGCCGAGGGAGTTTCCAAAGCGCACGCTGACGTTCTCGTCGACCTACGACGTCACGTCGCCGTCAGACAAGTTCATGCACACTGACAAGGACAATGTGTTTACGGCGCTGAAATGGACGAAGGTGGACAAGATGATGTTCTACAACAGGCAGGAACTGACCTTCGAGCGCGAGGAAGACTGGGGCTTCAAGACCACGGTGTCGATGAAGACCGAAGAGAACGAGGCCTGCGGCTACCTGCATTTCAGGCCGATGGCCACCGGAGCCGACACCAAGTTCCGTACCACCGAGCTGCGCGCCGAGTTGCGCTTTGCCCCGGGCGAGACCTACATCAACACCAAGCAGCGCCGACTGAAGATAAACCTCGACGCCCCGGTGTTCACCGTCAGCCACACGCTCGGGCTGAAGAACGTGCTCGGAGGCGACTATGACTACAACTATACGGAGGCCAGCATCTACAAGCGCTTCTGGGTGAACAGCTGGGGAAAGATAGACTGCTACGTCAGGGGCGGCGTGCAGTGGAGCAAGGTGCCCTTCCCGCTGCTGTGCATGCCTGCCACCAACCTGTCGTTCATCATACAAGACCAGACGTTCCAGCTCATAAACAACATGGAGTTCCTCAACGACCGCTACGCCAGCCTTGATGTGTCGTGGGACATGAATGGCAAGCTATTCAACCGCCTGCCGCTCATCAAGCACCTCAAGTGGCGTGAGTTCCTGGCCGTGAGGGCATTGTGGGGCGACCTTACCGACAAGAACAACCCCATGCTGGCGCGCAATGCGGGAAGCTCCGTGCTGATGCAGTTTCCCGAGGGTTCGTATGTCATGAATCCCTCGACGCCATACGTCGAGGTGGCTGTCGGTGTGCACAATGTGTTCCGTTTCTTCCATATCGAGTATGTCCGCAGGCTCACCTACCTCGATTTGCCCACAGCCACCAAGCACGGCGTGCGCTTCAAATTCACCTTGAAGTTCTGAAAAACTTGGCTGCCGAGAGCGTTATCTGCCGCTTTTTGCTTACTTTTGCGGGTGTAACCAAACAACAATGCTTATGAGAAAGATAAACAACCCTTGGCTTTCCAAGCCTGGATACGACTGTTTCGGTTGTTGCCCTGACAATCCGCTGGGCGTCAAGATGGAGTTTTACGAAGACGGCGACAGCGTGGTTTGCTTCTGGAAGCCGCAGGCCCACTACCAGGGATGGATAGACACGTTGCATGGCGGCATACAGGCCACGCTGATAGACGAGTGTGCTTCGTGGGTGATGTTCCGCCGGTTGCAGACCACAGGCGTCACCACCAAGCTCGAGGTGCGCTACCGCAAGTCGATAATGACCACCGAAGAGCAGATAACCATACGTGCCACCTTGCGCGAGATGCGCCGCAACCTGGCCTTGATTCATGTCGAGATAGCCAACTCAAAGGGTGAACTCTGCACCGAGGGCGAAGCCACCTATTTCACGTTTCCGCCCGAAAAGGCAAGGGAGATGGGGTTTACCAGCTGTGATGCCGACGGCGACGGCGTGACGGCAGAATGACGGCCGGTGGCTTGCGCCGCCCGTCGTGGCCGGCAAAGCCAAAAGAGAAAGGGCCAAGCATGTCTCCCGACAGTCTTGGCCCGATGTTTTCTAACTAACTTATTATCAACTATTCATTACTCATTTTCATTTCGGATGTCATGCCCTACAATTCGCCTTGCCATTTCATGGTGTTTGAGGCATAGCCTCGGGCGATTTTGTTTAGGGCACAAGGAATATCGACTCAGCCTCGGCAGGGATAGTGCCAACGAGTGCAAAACGAACTTGCTCATGTATTGCCGCCTGCCGCTTATCCTTTCGAATGATAATGCCGACGAGTGCAATGTGAGCTTTCTCAAAGATTGCCGAGTTCAATTTTTCTGATGCAAAGATAGCTACAAATTCATTACAATGTCGCCGTTATATTGAAAAAACTAACGTAAACGTTTGCGCATTTGGTCTACTTTACGTAATTTTGCAGCAAGAAGCGGCCGTGTTTGCGGTTCGCCGCTTAAGTGCCAACACTCATTGCAGCAGCTGCAATGGTTAGAAACAATTATTCACGACCTTACAACAAACACTTAAAACTATGGCTGACAGCAGACGAAGAGTTTCACTCAAAGACCTTGCCCAGGAGCTTGGGGTGAGCATTGCCACCGTGAGCCGCGCCCTGCGCAGCAGCCCAGAGATAGGCAAGGAGATGCAGCAGCGGGTCAAGGACTTGGCCCAGAGGCTCAATTATCGTCCCAATCCATTTGCAAGAAGCCTGAGGCGTGAGTCGCCGAGGGTGATAGGCGTGGTCATGCCCAACCTCGTCTCCCACTACTATGCAGCCGTTCTCGACGGCATAGAGGACGAGGCGGCCAAGGCCGGCTATTCTGTGATAAGCGCAAACAGCCACGAGGATTTTGCTGCCGAGGCCAGGGCCATCGACAATTTCATAAGCCTGCATGTGGAAGGCATAGTGGCTTGCCTGGCGCAAGACACCACCGACTACTCTCATTTCGAGGAACTGGCAGCCATGGGCATACCGCTTGTGTTTTGCGGACGCACATGCCTGCCCGACCGTTTCTCGTCGGTCACGGCCAACGGCGACGAGGCCGCCAGGCAGGCCACGCAGCACCTGATAGACACCGGCAGCCGCCGCATAGCCTTCATCGGCGGCCCCAACCACCTTGACATGGTAAGGAGGCGCAAGCACGGCTACCTTGAGGCCTTGCGCGACAACCGCATAGCCATTGACCGCACGCTCGTTGCCTGCGACCGGATTGACTACAACGTGGCGATGAAGGCCGCCGGGCAGATGCTGGCCCGGCCCGACCGCCCCGATGCCATACTGGCTTTCAACGACACAATCACCTTTGCCGCCTTTGCCGCCATCAAGCACATGGGGCTCAGCATACCCGACGAGGTGGCGCTGATAGGCTTCACCGACGATGCCCATGCGGCGTATGTCACCCCTCGCCTGTCGGCCATCGTAGACCAGTCTCACCTGATGGGCGTTACGGCGTGCAGGATGCTGTTGCGCAACATAGCCGGCGACAAGGCTGTGTGCCGCGAGGTGGTGCCCCAGCAGCTTGTCATCAGGGAGACCTCGGCCAAGCGGAGAGACTTGCTTTGAAGCCCCCTCGGCCATCTGTTTGTATTTAATTGCCATGCCGTGGCGGAGTGGCGTCAAACCCGCTGAAGGCCAATGGGTTACGGATATGGGCCGTTTTGCATTGCAAAACGGCCCATATCGCTGTCCAAAACCTGCCGTTTTGCGGTGCAAAACAGCCTGTTTGGCACCGCCGCGGCTCACGCTGCATACTGCTGTAAACATCATTCGCTGCTGTGGGGCTGCCCATGCACCACCCTGAAGCGGCCGTCGTTGGCGTGTCGCAGCGCCGCTTGCGTCCGTTTGCGGCAACCGGGCTGTGGCGCCGGCCCGGTCATGCCGCCCTGCCGACCGCGCCGTTCAGTTGCCCTCGCGGTAGAAGTCGAGAGCTTCAAATATCTCGTCTCTCGTGGCCGTCTGGTTTATCCTGATGTCGCCGATGCCGCCGAGCAGCGTGAAGTTTATCGTCCCGGCCACGTTCTTCTTGTCGTGAGTCATCAGTTCAAACAGCGTGGCATAGTCGTCGCACGTTATGTTCATCTTTCCGTAATGCTCGTTGATAAACGCCACCGTCTGCCTCATCCTGTCTGCGGGGAAGCCCGTTTTCACCACACTGAGATACAGCTCGCACACCAGTCCGTAGGCCACGGCATACCCGTGTAGCACAGGCCTGTGTGCCAGGGCGAACGACTCGAAGGCGTGGCCGGCCGTGTGGCCCAGGTTGAGGGCCTTGCGCAGCGAGCGTTCGGTGGGGTCTTCGAGCACAATCCTCTCCTTTACGGCCACCGAATCGGCCACCATCCGCCTCAGTTGGCCGAGGTCCGGGTGCTCCACGTCGAACGACAGGAGCTCGGCCCACATTCGTTCGCTGCTTATCAGGCCGTGCTTCAGCATCTCGGCATACCCCGACAGCATGTTCTCGGTGTCCATGGTGCCAAGGAAGTCGGTGTCTAATATCACGCGGCTGGCATTGTTGAACACCCCGACCTCGTTTTTCAGCCCGTTGAAGTTTATGCCAGTCTTCCCGCCGACCGATGCGTCTACCATGGCGAGCAGCGTTGTCGGGACGTTCACGTAGCTTATCCCGCGCTTGAATGTCGATGCGGCAAACCCGCCAAGGTCGGTCACCATGCCCCCTCCTATGTTTATGAGCATAGAGTGGCGCGTGGCCCCCATCCGGCCCAGCTCGGCCCACACGTGTTGCAGCGAGTCGATGTTCTTGTTGGAGTCTGTGGCCTTTATTGTAATCAGCCCGGCCTCATTGACCCCGGGGCAGCTTGCCGCCAGCGGCAGGCACAGGCGTGCCGTGGTTTCGTCGGCAAGCACGAAGATGCGGTCGGGGGCGCATTCGGCAATCGCCCCGGCCAGTGCCTGGCCCAGGTTATCGGATATTGTAATCTTCTGTTTTCCATTTTTCAAGCTGTTTTGCATGTTGCAAAGTTACTGTAAATATGTGGGTCTTGAAATAAAAAGGCGTTATTATTTTGCCGAATGTCAAACTTGACGTATCTTTGTGGCATATTTATCGCTGTAATTAAGGATAAACTACTTAAACGACATGGAGAAAGAACACGAACAGAGAGACCTTTTCCACGAGGTCAACGAGGGTTATACCATCCTTGAGGCTATCAACGAGGCCAAGCGTTGCCTTCACTGCAAGGTGCCGTCGTGCCGCAAGGGCTGTCCCATCAGTCAGGATATTCCCGACTGGATAAATGAGATATCGAAGGGAAACTTCGGCAATGCGATGAAGATAATCAACGACAAGAGCAACCTTCCGGCCGTTTGCGGGCGCGTGTGCCCCCACGAGAAGCAGTGTGAAGGCCACTGTGTGCTCACCAAGAAGGGCCAGGGCATACATGTGGGCAAGCTGGAGCGCTTCATCGCCGACTTCGATGGCGACATGGGTCTGATACGCGAGAAGCTGCAACCCAAGACCCGCGGCCGCGTGGCCGTCATCGGTTCGGGGCCCGCCGGGCTCACCATAGCCGGCGACCTGGCCCGCATGGGCTTCAACGTCGAGGTGTTCGAGATGGAGCCCGAGCCAGGCGGCGTGCTCATGTTCGGCATACCGGAGTACCGTCTGCCCAAGGACGTGGTTGACCGGGAAACGGGCGCGGTGGCGGCGCTGGGCGGGAAGAAGGCCGATGCCGCGGTCACCTGGCTCATCGACCTCATGCTGGGCATCCCCCATATCGTGCTGCTCATCCTCATCTCGTTCGCGTTGGGGAAGGGCTTCTGGGGCGTCACCATCGGCGTGGCCGTGACGCACTGGCCCAGCCTCGCGCGCGTCGTGCGCGCCGAGATCCTGCAGTGTAAGCAGTCGACGTTCGTGGCTGCGGCGCGGCGGCTGGGGCAGACTCCTCTGCGCATCGCGGCGAAGCACATGGTTCCTTACGTGCTGCCCCAGTTCATCGTGGGGTTGATTCTGCTGTTCCCGCACGCCATCCTGCACGAGGCCGCCGTGACGTTCCTCGGCTTCGGTCTGCCGCCCGAGCAACCCGCCATCGGCATGATCCTCAGCGAGTCGATGGCGTACCTGTCGGCCGGCATGTGGTGGCTCGCCGTGTTCCCGGGTCTCGCGCTCATCGCGACCGTGCTGCTGTTCGACCTGGCGGGATCCAGCCCGCGCAAGCTCGTCGACCCGCACAGCGCGCAGGAATAGGAGGCCGTCATGGACGAAGCGAACCGCAAGAACCCGCTTGAAACGGACGGCAGGAACCCGCTGCCGGAGCATCTGGCCGCTCGCGAGCGGGCGCTGTACGAGGCCGCTGCCGAGCTGGAGCGCCTGACCGACCAGCTGTTCGGTGCGGAAGGCGCCGGCCGCGACTGCGCGATAGCGTCCGAGGATCCGATCGACGGCCTCGCGCCCGACGTCGTGCCGCACGAGGCTCTTTCGCACAAAGACGCGCAGGTGCACCACCATCATACGCACGCGCCCGTTTCCCGCCACGAGCACGGCCACCACCTGCTGCAGGTGGAGGACCTCAGCGTGGGGTTCCGCATGTACGACGAGGACGCCCCTTCTTCGCGCGAAGCAGCGCGAGGTCGAGGTCATCCATTCTTTAAGCATCTCCGTACATGCAGGCGAGATCGTGGCCGTGGTAGGCGCGTCGGGTTCCGGC
>ENA-OQHN01000603-OQHN01000603.1-human-gut-metagenome-genome-assembly--contig:-NODE-603-length-11962-cov-3.444782_pt1 | contig 11962 bp, 17 predicted proteins | sample MGYA00242564_ERZ504721 | MGnify/ENA primary metagenome ERZ504721 (study PRJEB26092, sample SAMD00036212) | human gut metagenome | host: Homo sapiens | study: EMG produced TPA metagenomics assembly of...
GAGAACTTTCTTTTACCGCTGAGGAGCATGAAGCCTTGAAAGAATTTATCCGGCTGTATATGCGGGCCGATAATATGGAACGGGAACACATCTACTTCCGGGGCCATGCAGACGGATTTGCCTATCTGAAGAAAATCGGCGCTTTCAAAACTGAATAGTTTTTTGGGCGGCATGGAAAAATCCATGCCGCTTTTACATATCCAAATTCATTCGCACCCCCAAAAAGGGTCTTGAACAAAACAAGTTTTTACGGATTAGGAGTAAAAATCTATTGAAATTCTTGGAGTTTTTGGATATGGCTTAAAGCTGCCGACCCAAACTGCACATTCCCCATTCATATCTGCATATAAATCGCAAAAGTATATGCAGAAAGTCGATTGGAGCAATCCAGTCGGCTTTTTCCATATCTGAAAAGAGTATCAGCCCCTTTTACATAGTCAGCTACCCCACATGGGGCGGCTAATCTATGGCTATGTGAAGGGGGGCTGTATTTTTTTTATGCCTTTTTACGATTCAGAAGCCATCGAACGGGCAAGGCAGGTGGACCTGCTCACCTACCTGCAAACCTGCGAACCCCAGGAGCTGGTCCATGTGTCCGGCAACGTCTACTGTACCAAGACCCATGACAGCCTGCGGATTTCCAACGGCAAATGGTGCTGGTTTTCCCGCGGGATTGGCGGTTACAGTGCGCTGGACTATCTCATCAAGGTCAACGGCTATTCCTTTTTTGGAGGCCATGGAAACTATCTCCGGAAGGGCTGCCATCCCGCCGCCTTCCTTTGTGCCAGCGCCGAAGGAGGAAAAGCCCAAGCACCTGCTTCTGCCCCAGGCCGCCCCGGATAATCGGGCGATGATGGCCTATCTCAAAGGCCGGGGCATTGACCAGGAGATTTTGGACTACTGCGTTCAGACCGGGCGGATTTATGAGAGCCGGAACAAGGGCCACAGCAACGTGGTTTTTTCGTGGGCTTCGACAAGGATGGCAAGGCGCGGTTCGGCTGCCTGCGGGGAATCAGTGAAGCCCGGTTCCACGGGGATTTAAGCGGCAGTGATAAGCACTTTTCCTTCGCCCTGCCCGCTTGCGTGGAAAATCCGGCAGTCCATCTGTGCGAGTGCGCCATTGATGTGATGTCCTATGCCACTCTCTGCAAGCTGGACGGGATTGACTGGCGGCGGCACAATCTGCTGTCCCTGGCCGGGGTGTACCAGCCGAAGAAAAAGATGGAGGAAAGCAAGCTGCCGGTGGCCCTCACCCGATTTTTGGATGACCACCCCCATGTGAAAACCGTCTATCTCCATTTGGACAATGACACGGCTGGCCGGCTGGCGGCCAAGGCAATCATGGCTGTCATGCCGGAGGGCTACCGTGTGGAGAACAAACCGCCGCCCCGTGGAAAGGATGTGAATGATTTTCTGTGCCACCGGCTGGGGATTCCCATTCGGGGCAGCCACAGCAAAGAGCCGGAGCGGTGAGTTGCCAGTTTTGCAGCTTCGACAGATTCTCCCTCTTGCAAATTGTTATCATATATGTTAACATTAAAGCAGTGAGGTGAGAGTATGGATGAACTGCGCAAACGGCAGAAAATCATATCCCAGCTTGTGGAGGCCCGTCTGGAGCAGGGCATTTCCCAGGCAGAACTGGCAAGGCGGCTGGGAATCCAGCGTTCCGGCATTAACCGCCTGGAAAGTGGGACACAGAACCCCACGCTTGATATGATCTTAAAAATCGCCTCGGCGCTGGGAAAGGATGTTTCACTGGAACTGAACGACAAGGAGGAGCCTATGAGTAATGTTTACAGTCTCCGCATTTATGATACGGAGCTAATGCGCTTTTCCATGGAAAAGCAGGGCTTGTCCGGCCTTGTGGCTGAAATCTTATACACCAACGAGGAGCAGGCCCATTTGCTGCCTTTGGATATGGAGCGCACCGGCGAGGGCGTCATTCATTGGCTGGAGCGGCGGGTTATCCCCCAAAAAACCGCGCCTTTGTGGACGAGATTTTGAAAACCCTTGGCCTCAGCCACAACGACACCAAGGGAATCATCGACGTGTGCAAGGGGCTGTCGCTCAACGACAGCTATTGGGTGGTGCCGGAAGGATTTGAGGGGGGATTCTCCCAATACAATCTTTACGAAAATCGCTTTTCCGAGATACTGGCGCTGGTGGCCTATACCGGCGCAGGCGGGAGCAGGCAGGCGTTTACCACATCCCCGGAGCTGACCACAGGCGGTATGCTGCCCAAGGCGTGGCGATATGTGGAGCACGATGGGATTTATCTCTACAAGGGCGGCACGACCGGCGCGTCCAATGCGGGCCGGGAGCCGTACTGCGAGTATTATGCTTCGCAGATTGCGGAAACCATGCGTCTGAACGCCGTGCATTATGACCTGGAGAATTGGAAAGGCATTACCGCCTCTAAGTGCGCCCTGTTTACCAACATCGACACAGCCTATATCCCCATCGGGCGCATTGTCCGAACCGGGGGCATTGCCGCCTGCCTTGCCTACTACGACAAGCTGGGGCCGGAGTTTTCCGAGCAAATCCGCAGTATGCTGGTGTTTGACGCTCTGATTTACAATGAGGACCGCCACTTTGGAAACTTTGGCGTCCTGCGGGATAACCACAGCGGCAACATTATTGCGCCCGCCCCCATTTTTGACAATGGGCTGTCCCTGTTCTGCTATGCCGGTAAGGAAGATTATGCGAATCTGGACGAGTATGCAAAAACCCGTTCTAACCCCTACAACATCTCCTATGAGGAAGTGTGTGCAGAGGTCATGGGGCCAAAGCAGAAAGAGCAGCTTCGCCGCATGATCGGGTTCCGGTTCAAGCGCCACGAAAGCCTGGGCCTGCCGGAAGAACATTTGCAGGCCATTGAGAAGCATTTGGAGAGCCGGGTGCGTAAGCTGCTGGCAATCCCCACCCGTCATCTGAAACAGGAGAAGGCGCGGTAAAAACGAATCTCTTTTTTGGAGAGCGTTCTGAAAATGGACGCTCTTTTTTGCTGCCCATTTTTAGAGAGGAGCGTGAGTGATGAACCATTATGATGTTACCATCCGGGAAACGCTGGAGGTGAAAATGAAGGTGGCGGCAAACAGCCGGGAGGAGGCCGAGCAGTTTGCCAGGGACCAATGGAAACGCGGCGAAGTCGTTCTGGACGCCAGCCATTTTACCGGCGTGGAGTTCCATGCCAAGCGGTATTTCCGTGACCGGGGCGAGCGATGAGTTCTTTTTTCGCCTGTCCCGGATTCCCCGCAGGGGAATGGAATGTAGCTGTACCAGCAAGCATCGCCTTTGTGATACCACAAAGGCCGCTTGTTAGGGGGAACGCCCCCTAATACCCCTTTTGAAAGGATGGAGGTTTTCATGGAAGGATTGTTTTTCGCCATTGGATTTCTGCTGGGCGGTGTGGTCGGCGTGCTGATTATGTGCCTGCTTCAAATCAACCGCATAGGCAGAAAGGAGGATTCGGAAGAATGAGAAAACGCAACGTACACGTACAGTTTTGGCTGGACAAAAAAGAGGCGGAAGCCTTCAACAAAAAAGTAAAGCGCAGCGGCCTTTCCCGTGAGGCGTACCTGCGCCATCTGGTGAACGGCCTGGTTCCCCAGGACGCGCCGCCGCCCGCCTACTACGACTTTATGCGGGAGCTTCACCGGATTGGCGGCAACCTCAACCAGATCGCCCAGAAAGCCCATGTGCTGGGCGTCATTGATGAGCGCCGCTATGATGAGGAAATGCGAAAATTCGACCAGCTCGTCCGGGACATCACCAAAGCGGTGATCCTTCCCCGCGCTATGGACACGAAGGGGTCCCCGCGAAGCCTGCTTCGTGGGGAGAAGGAGCACCCGCGAAGCGGTGAGCCTTTTGACGCTTGCGGCAAAAGCGGCAAGCGGAGCGCGGTGTGACGTGGCTACCACGTCTATCTGGCGGGTGAACGGCTGGCTGGGCAAGGTTCTCATCTATATCGAGAATCCAGATAAGACCGAAAATCCTGATTTCTTTGAAAAGCAGGATATGGATGGCAAGGAGGCCCAGGGCCTATCCGATGTGATCGAGTATGCCGTCCAGCAGCAAAAAACAGGCAAGACGGTGGAAAGCGAAGGCGAAACGGTCATGCGGCAGTTTGTTTCCGGGGTGAATTGCAGCCCCTCTACGGCCCGCGATGAGATGATAGCGGTAAAAAAGCGTTTCGGAAAGGAGGGCGGGACTGTGGCCTACCACGGCTATCAGAGCTTTGCCCCCGGCGAGGCCACGCCGGAGCTGGCCCATGAGATCGGCCTTGCCCTGGCAAAAAAGCTGTGGGGTGAAAAATACCAGGTGCTGGTGGCTACCCATCTGGACAGGGAAAATCATCTGCACAATCATTTTGTAGTGAACACGGTTTCCTTCGTGGACGGCATCAAGTACCATCGTACCGAGCAGGATTATTTCGATATGCAGCGGGAATCCGACCGGCTGTGCCGCGAGTATGGGCTTTCTGTCATTGAGAACCCCCAGCGGGGAAAATCCAAGCACTACGGGGAATGGCGGGCCGAGCAGGAAGGCCGCCCCACCTATCTCTCCCTCATCAAAGCCGATGTGGATACTGCCATCCGCCAGTCTATGACGGAACGGCAGTTTTTTTATCATCTGCGGCAGATGGGCTATGACGTCAAGGTGGGCAAGGATATTACGGTCCGCCCGCCGAATTACCCCCGTGGACGCAAGCTCATGCGTAACTTTGGCGAGGACTACTCGATGGAGAACATCCGCAGGCGGATTTTAGCCCAGCGCCGCCCCCAGCGGGAACACAGGCCGGAGCCGTTTCGGTGCAGGCTACACGGGGATTTGAAACAGGCCAAAAAGGTGACGGGGTTCCGCGCCCTCTACTTCCACTACTGCTATCTGCTGGGGGTATTCCCCCAAAAGCAGAACCGCCCGCCCAGGCGGGTGCCTCATGCACTGCGGGAGGATTTGATCCGGGCGCAGGAGCTTACCGATGAAGCCTGCCTTCTTTCCCGCCACCGCATTGACACCCTGGAGCAGCTTAACGCCTATCGGTCCGATGTGAAATCTCAGTTTGCCGGCCTGACGGAACAGCGGAAAAGCCTGTACCGGAAACTTCGCACCAAGGCAGTGCTGGCCGACCCTGCCAGGCAGGAGTATATCCGGGCTGAGATCTCCAAACTATCTGCGCAGATCAAGGAGCTGCGCCGGGAGGTGAAGCTGTGCGGGGATATTGCCCTGCGCTCCACTTCCATCAAGGATAAGATACAGGCCGCCCGTGAGGAAGTCTCCGGCAGGGATGAGAAAGCCCGCCAGGAGCCGGAGCAGGGCCGGGCGGCTCCCCCAGGAAGGAGATGATTTTTGATGTATAACTCAGGCGACGCGGCGGAGCAAGTGGTACGCATGAGCCTGGAGGGCGCTGAATTTGCCCTCAAAATCACCGGTTCTGCTGCTAAAAATCTGGCCGCCGCCCTTTACACGGTACTGAAAGACCAGAAAAAGACCAAGGGCAAAAGCCCGCATTGAAGCCATGCTGCGGGAGAAGCGCCCCTTAAAGGTTTACACCATCAAGAAGGAGGATTGCCCGGAGTTTGCCAAGCAAGCCAAGGGGTACGGGATTCTTTATGCGCCCATCCCGGTGAAGAAAGGCGACGACACCATCGACATTCTGGTGTTCGAGGATGACGCTGCCAGAGCCAACCGGATCGTGGAGAAGTTCAAGCTCACCGTTGTGGATACGGCTTCGATCAAGGAGGATATTGAGAAATCCCGCGAACAGCGCGGCAGCGAACCCGCCGCGCCGGAGCAGGCCATGCCGGAAAAGAGTGTGGACGACCAGCTTTTGGATGAGCTGATGGAAAAGCCCACCCAGAAAGAAAAAGCCCAGCCGGAAAATCCGGCAGCGGAGAAGAACGCCCCTTTTGCCCCAGCGGCGGAAAAATCCCCTCCGTCCGAGCCTATCTCCGAGAGCAGCAGCAAGTCCGCAAGGGGTACTTCTGATGGAGCCGAGAAGCCTTCCGTCCGGCAGGAGCTGCGGGACATCCAGGCCCAGCGGAAGAAGGAGGCGAGGCTGCCAGGCCGAGAGCCGGCTGCACCCCAGAAGAAGGCGGCTCAGAAAACAACCCGGACCAGCCGCCCAAACCCAAAAAGAAGCCCAAATCGAAAGAGAGGTAATCTGTGATGAATAATTTTGACGATCTGTTTGAACAGCAGCCCCAGGCGGAGGCCGCGCCGCAAAAGCAGGAAAGCCAGAAAGAGCGCCCCAAGCGCCAGTGGTGGCAGATCCGGGAGGAAAAACAGCGAAAAGAAGCCTATGCCACCTTGGACCGGATTTTTGGAGAGTTCTCCGAGGGTACGGGCAGTATGGAGGCATATCTGGATGTGCAGAGCCGTTTTCCCTTCCACTCTGCTCGCAATGCACTTCTGATTGGGGATAAATGCCCCGACGCGGTGCGTGTAGGCGGCTACAAGGAGTGGCACGCCCAGGGGATCGAGATTTTGGAGGATGAGAAGCGTTTGCCCATCATCATTCTGGAGCCGGGCAAGGCATACCGGCGTGAGGATGGCAGCGTGGGCCAGAACTTTTACGCCAAGGAAGTCTATGATATTTCCCAGACTACGGCGCGGGATCAGGTTCAGCCCCAGGTGCGCTACGATGACCGTCTGCTCTTAAAGGGCCTGATTGCCAGTTCCCCGGTGCCCATCCGGGCCGTGGAGGAACTGCCACAGGGCCGTGGGGCCATGTTTTCTGCAGAGCAGAACGCCATCCTGGTGAAAAAGGGCATGGACGCGCCGGACATCTTCCGCTGTGTTTCTCTGGAGGTTGCCAACGTGCAGCTTGCCCAAAGCATGGACGGCTATTCCAGAGAGACAGATGGCTACAAAGCCTATGCTGTCAGCTATATGCTCTGCAAGCGGTATGGCGTGGACGCCAAAGAGTATGAGATTTCCAAACTGGACGGCGTGTTTCAGGGGCAGGTCCCCAGGGAGGATATTCCTGCTGCCCTCACCGATATGCGGGATACGTTCAAATCCCTCAATGGCCGTATGGCCAGGGCTATGGGCCTCACCCGCGACAGCAAGCAGAAGGAACAGGAACGGTAAAGGAGGAGTAGACCCATGGAAAAACAGGAAAAAGTCGTCCTCACCCTGGACAGCTATGAGCATGGGATCATGATTCGCGCCCTCAACGAACTGCGCAACGATATGCTGGAGGAACAGCGTGACCCCGGCCCGGTGGAGGACGTTCTGCTGAAAACCATTGACGCCCCAGCCCAAAAAGACAAGAAAGCGAAGCGCCGGGATGAAGCCAGATAATAAGGCGGGCGGCCCCTGGCTCTATGCCCTGGGGCTGGTCCCGGTGATCTGGTTCGCCCTGCTGATTGCGCCTGCCATTTCCGGGGGACTTTCGGAGATCGTCAGCGCCCTGCCTGCGGCAATGAACAATCCATTCAAAATCGTGTGGTGTGAGGACAGTGTAAAAACTGTCCTCATTTTTATTGCCGCCTATGGGCTGGGCATTGGCATTTATCTTTCTTCCCGGCGCAATTACAGACGAGGTGAAGAACACGGTTCCGCCAAATGGGGCGATCCGCGGGCCGTGAATAAGAAATACCGGGACAAGGATCCGTTCAAAAACCGCATTTTTACCCAGCACGTCCGCATGGGCCTGGACGGGAAAAAGCACCGCAGGACGCTCAATTCCCTGGTATGCGGCGGCAGCGGAGCAGGAAAAAGCCGGTTCTATGCAAAGCCCAACCTGCTCCAGGCGTCCCATGTCTCTTACTTTGTGCTGGACTGTAAAGGGGAACTGCTGCGCGACTGCGGCGGCCTGCTGGAACGGATGGGCTACGAGATCAAGGTGGTAGACCTTCTGAACATGGAGAAAAGCCATTGTTACAATCCCTTCGCCTATCTGAAGAACGACAACGACGTGCAGAAGATGGTCACAAACCTGTTCAAATCCACCACCCCAAAAGGGAGCCAGTCAAACGACCCCTTCTGGGACACGGCGGCCAGTATGCTCCTCATGGCGCTGGTTTTCTATCTCCATTATGAAGCGCCGGAGGACGAAAAAAACTTTGCGATGATAATGGAAATGCTCCGGGCCGGTGAGGTGCGGGAGGATGACGACAGCTACCAATCGCCGCTTGACGAACTGTTTGAGCGCCTGGAAATGCGCTCACCCGACCACATCGCGGTGAAGTATTACAAGGATTACCGTTCCGGCAGCGCCAAGACCTTAAAATCTATCCAGATCACCCTTGCCGCACGGCTGGAGAAGTTTAACCTGTCCAGCGTGGCCGCGCTTACCGCCACGGACGAACTGGATTTGGCGTCCCTCGGCGAAAAGAAGGTGGCGCTGTTCGCGCTGATCCCCGACAATGACAGCAGCTTTAACTTTTTAGTCAGCCTGCTTTACGCCAGCACCTTCCAGGAGTTATTTTACAGCGCCGACCGGGTGCATGGCGGCAGCCTGCCCGTGCCGGTGCATTTCCTCATGGACGAGTTTGCCAACGTCAGCTTGCCGGACGATTTCGACAAGCTGCTGGCCACCATGCGGAGCCGGAACATCTCGGTGTCCATCATCATCCAGAACATCGCCCAGCTCAAGGCGTTGTACGAAAAACAATGGGAATCCATCATGGGCAACTGCGACGAGTTTTTGTACCTGGGCGGCAACGAAACCAGCACCCACAAGCTGATCTCCGAGAACTACCTGGGCAAAAGCACCCTCTGGCTGGACACCTACGGCAAGAGCACCGGGCATTCCGGCAGCTACTCCACCAACAACCAGATCACGGGCCGGGAGCTGATGACGCCCGATGAGGTCCGTATGCTGGACAATAACCTGGCCCTGCTCTTTATCCGTGGCGAAGCGCCGCTGATGGATGAAAAGTATGACCTTTTGAAACATCCCAACATCAAGTACACCACCGATGGCGGCGCGCCTGTCTATTCCCACGGCGGCACTGAAAACGCCGTGGCGGATATGACCATTGGCCGCCTCACCCCCGGCGACCTTGCCAATATCCAGGAGCCGGAAACCCTTTACGAACTTCTGTCCGATGAGGACATGGAGAATATCTTTCAATTTAAGGAGGACACCAAAAATGAAACTGTTTCATAAGGAAAGCAAGCAGAAGAAAGAAACCCGCAGCCTGCCCATGGGAAAAAAGAGCCGGAGCGCCTTTGCTGTTTATGCAGCCCTGGTGCTCATGCTGTGCTGCTGCACCACTACGGCCTTTGCCGCCAGCGACCCGTTGACTGTTATCAACAACCTCAGTGATTTCATCTTCGGCCTGATCCGCGCCGTGGGTATGATCCTGCTGGGCTTCGGCGTCGTGCAGATCGGCCTTTCTCTGAAAAGCCATGACCCCAGCCAGAGGGCTAACGGCTTTCTCACCTTGGCCGGCGGTGTTGTGATTACGTTTGCGAAGGAGATTTTGACCCTGATTACCGGCTGATTCTAATAACGGCAGTGTGGGGGCAGGCCCATGGCGGCCTGCCCCTTACCGTTGCCGGAAAGGAGGTTGTTGAATGTCCGATAACTGGGTTGTTCAAAATTTGCAAAATGCCCTCGACACCTGGAACAAGTACCTGTCCGAGATCTGGCAGCTCATCACCCAAAGCCCGGAACAGTTTAAGGGTGGCTCCATCTGGGGCGTCATTGTCAACATCCACGACGCGGTGCGGGCCATTGGCCTTGCGCTTTTGGTGCTGTTCTTTGTAGTGGGCGTCATGCGTACCTGCGGCAGCTTTGCCGAGGTAAAGAAACCGGAGCACGCCTTAAAGCTGTTTATCCGGTTCGCCATTGCCAAAGGTGTCGTGACCTATGGGCTGGAGCTGATGATGGCCCTCTTTAATATCGTCCAGGGCCTCGTTTCAACAATAATGAACGCGGCGGGCTTTGGAACCGCGCAGCAGACGGTTCTCCCCCAGGAGATTGTCACGGCGGTGGAAAGCTGCGGCTTTTTCGAGAGTATCCCCCTCTGGGCGGTGACGCTCATTGGCGGGCTGTTTATCACGATATTGTCTTTCATTATGATAATGACCGTCTACGGGCGGTTTTTTAAGCTCTATTTATACACGGCCATCGCGCCGGTGCCCCTGTCCACCTTCGCCGGGGAACCGACCCAAAACGTGGGCAAGAGTTTTATCAAGAGCTATGCCGCCGTGTGTCTGGAAGGGGCCATCATTGTGCTGGCCTGTATCATCTTTTCCCTGTTCGCGGCGGCCCCGCCTGCTATTGACCCCAATGCGGCGGCAGTCACCCAGGTGTGGAGCTATATCGGGGAGCTGGTCTTTAATATGCTTGTCCTCGTGGGCGCGGTGAAAATGGCCGACCGCGTGGTGCGCGAGATGATGGGCCTGTAAAAAAGGAGGAAAATAAATGCGTTATCAAACCTATGTGCTGCACTTGATTGATGGAACCGCCATCCCAATGGTGGAGGATTACGACCTGCCCGCTGAAAAGGGAATTGTGGGCACTTCTCCAAAGCAGCCCCAGACGAGATTTTTACCGTGGGCGACCGGCTGCTGGGCTTTGCCTATATACCCAAGAGCAGCATTGTTTACCTGGAAACCGGCGATGTGATTGTGAGGTGATATTTTGGAAGTCAAGATCAACCGGGAAATCCGCAACTACACCGAATCCATGTTTTTCGGGCTGAGTATGCGGCAGTTCATCTTTTCTGTCCTCGCCTGCAGCGTGGCCGTGGGCCTTTACTTTATCCTGCGCCCCTACTTTGGGGTGGAAACCCTGTCCTGGATGTGCATTTTGGGGGCGGCCCCCTTTGCCATGCTGGGGTTCATCACCTATCACGGTATGACGGCGGAACAATTTATCTGGGCGTGGCTGCGCTCGGAAATGCTGGAGCCGAAGGAGTTTAAGTTCGAGGACAGCAACTACTACTATGCGGCCCTGAAAGATACCATCGAGGAGCTGCAAACCGGGCGGCCCGGCAAGAAGCGCCGGAAGGAGCCGAAACACTTTAGCAAACGGAAGGAGGCCAAGCATGATTAAGACCATCAAAACCATGTCCAAGCAGGAAAAGGAGCGTTACACCGTCCCCCGGAAGGTGCAGGATGTGATCCCCGTCCGCCGTATCTGGCCGGACGGCATCTTCCTTGTGGGGAACAAGTTCTCCAAAACCTATAAATTCAGCGACATCAACTATCTGGTGGCCAGCCGCGAGGACAAGGAATCCATGTTCCTCACCTATTCGGAGCTGCTCAATTCCCTGGATTCCGGTGCGGTGACGAAAATCACCATCAATAACCGCCGTATGAATCAGGCCAACTTTGAAACGTCCATCCTCATGCCCATGCAGGGGGATTTCCGGGATGAGTACCGGGGGGAATATAACCAAATGCTGCTGGATAAAGCCACCGGAGCCAACGGCATTATGCAGGAAAAGTATATCACCATCTCCGTGGTGAAGAAGGATATTGAGGAGGCCCGCGCCTATTTTTCTCGTGTGGGAGCCGACCTGATTTCCCACTTTGCGGCCCTTGGCTCCAAGTGCGTGGAGCTGGACGCCACCGAGCGCCTGCGTATCCTGCACGACTTCTACCGCCAAGGCGAGGAATCCGAGTTTGTTTTCAATGCCCGTGAGATGATGAAGCGGGGCCACAGCTTCAAGGACTATATCTGCCCGGACGGGATCGAAAAAAAGAGCGACTATCTGAAGCTGGGCGGCAAGTTCTGCCGGGTGCTGTTCCTCAAAGACTACGCCTCTTATATTAAGGATAACATGGTGACGGAGCTTACCGATTTCAACCGAAATCTGATGTTCTCCATCGACATTGTGCCGGTGCCCACGGATGAAGCCGTGCGGGAGGTAGAAAACCGCCTGCTGGGTGTGGAAACCAACATCACCAACTGGCAGCGCCGCCAGAACGCCAACAACAACTTCTCTGCTGTGGTCCCCTACGATATGGAATTGCAGCGCAAGGAAAGCAAGGAGTTTTT
>ENA-OQHN01000604-OQHN01000604.1-human-gut-metagenome-genome-assembly--contig:-NODE-604-length-11959-cov-4.423005_pt1 | contig 11959 bp, 10 predicted proteins | sample MGYA00242564_ERZ504721 | MGnify/ENA primary metagenome ERZ504721 (study PRJEB26092, sample SAMD00036212) | human gut metagenome | host: Homo sapiens | study: EMG produced TPA metagenomics assembly of...
ACGTGCCGGTGGATGTGAACGATCTGGTCACGTTATGCAAGTTGGCCGATGGAGAGTCGCCCGTTTGGCAAGCGGTATCGTATTCGTTTTTCCGCCAATGTGGCGGAAGCGGGTGATATGGAGTTTGCGAACGTGCCTCTTGACGTGTTCAAGAAGGCTGCTGTGGACCAGATCAGTGACGGTCATCCGATTTGGTTCGCTTGTGATTGCATGCAGTTCTCGTTGCGTGGCGATGGCTATTTTGATTGCGATACCGTGCGCGTTGACCAGCTTTTCGGTACGGAATTCACGTTCGACAAGGCCAAGGGATTGGAGTATGGCGATTGCCCAAGCAATCATGCCATGACGTTGACTGGCGTGAATTTGGATGCTGACGGCGTCCGAACCGTTGGAAGGTGGAGAACAGTTGGGGCAAGGATAATGGTCAGGATGGCTATTATGTGGCGTCCGATGCTTGGTTCGACCGTTATGTTACCGAACTGATCATTCGCAAGGAGTATCTCGATGAGACCACACGCGAAATACTGGCCGATCAGCCGGTCGAGCTTGAACCTTGGGAGCCGCTCACCAAGCGAAGCCGGTGAAGGCTTGCGCATATCGCGCATGATTCGGTTTGATTGCAATAAGGAATGAGATAAACAGTGGAGGGCGTCGATTGACAGATTCGGCGCCCTCCACTTATTGCAGTATTTAGTCATTATTTAATTGCTATTCGGCAGTACCAAGGCATGCTTCGAAGGAACGGCGGGTGAGGCGTCCACGGTTGACGACGCCCACGAGCTTGCCTTGTTCAGCCACCGGCACTTTCTTGTACTGTTGATAGCCGAACATCTGGCAGACTTGCGCGATATTGGCATCCGATTGCACGGTGACGGCCGGCTTTGCGGCAATAACCATGACGTTCATATCAAGCAGTTCTGCGTGAGACAGTTCCGGGAATTCGCCACGGGCCATGCCAGTGACCAGCGTGGAAATGTCGGAAACCGGCGCGTTGTCTTGTGCGAAGCGGCACAGTACGTCGCTATCGGAGATGAAGCCGACCACGTGGCGTTCGTCATCGACGATAGGCATGCCGCTGATGTTCTTTTCCAACATCATGCGCACTGCGTCACGTACCTCGGCATCCGAGGCTACCGTGTAAACGTCATGCTGCATCACATCGGCAACGGTCTTGACATCCAAAGCGGGAACATGCTGTTGCGCGGACTTGTTCCATCCGGCGGCATCGCCGATGGCGTGAACTATCTTGCCGGACAATGGTGCGACGATCAGCATCTGAATCGGCAACGCGATGGTGAAATTGTAGGGGAACATGCGCCAGAATCCCGTGAACGCGCCGAATGTGAAACCGAATGCCATGATGGCGCCGAATACGGTCATCAGCACCACCATGAGGAATTTGACCGTGATGCCTTTCCATACCGCACGGTCGGTTGCCGCGCAGAATGTATTCATAATCGCGCGGGAGCTTGGCGTGCAGATGCACAAATCGCAAATCATGCCGACCACGTAGGCCAACGGCCAGTTGAACAATGCGTAGCTCCACGCCGCCGCACCGACGTCACCGATACGTACGCCGTAATTGAGTGCCGCCATCACATAAATCATGATCGCGGACATAATGAAACTGAAGAGAATGCCCTCCTTGCCGTTACGTGGCACGGAACTTCCTTTCGCTATGCGTTCGATGTGTTGCTGCATCGGCCCCTCTGGTCTGTTCCGCACGTCATGTTCCAACAGGAGCGCGGAAGGCTAGGGGGCGCATAACGAAATCCGAAAAGGTTCGGACGATCGCAATGGCGACTTCCTGGCAAACGAATCGACTCAAGCCCTCAATGGGCATGCAAGATGCGATTCATGAGTCGGGGCCGCTTGCAAATCACAGATTGTTCGCAGACCCCAAGACAAATACGGAAATACCGAACGTGCTCGAAACGCATGTGGAAAGAAAAAGCCGGACGTTTTCGCGTCCGGCATAAATACAATCCGAATAAAACTCGAATTACTCGGCTTACTCTTCGGCGACCAATTCCAAATAGGAATCATTCCACAGGTCTTCGTCGCCGTCAGGCATGAGCAGCACACGTTCAGGGTTCAATGCCTGCACCGCACCCTCATCGTGGGTGACGAGCACAATGGCACCCTCATACTTGGCGATAGCCTTGAGAATCTCATCGCGTGAGGCCGGATCAAGATTGTTGGTCGGTTCGTCAAGCAGCAGCACGTTCGCACGGCTCGTCACCAATGTCGCCAACGCCAAGCGGGTCTTTTCGCCACCGGAAAGCACGCGAGCCGGCTTCAACGCATCATCCCCGGAAAACAGGAACGAGCCGAGAATCGAACGCGCCTGCGTATCATTCAGTTCCGGAGCCACATGAATGAGGTTTTCCAACACTGTGGCATTCAGGTCAAGCGTGTCATGTTCCTGCGCGAAATAGCCGATTTTACAGCCGTGACCGTAATCCACGGAACCGGTGTCCGGCTCTTCCAAATGCGCGAGCAGACGCAGGGTGGTGGTCTTACCAGCACCGTTGTATCCCAAAATCACCACACGCGAACCCTTGTCAATAGCCAGATTCACGCCGGCGAACACAATGTTCGAACCATAGGCTTTCGAAACGTCCTTCGCCATGATCGGCGTGCGACCGCACGGAGCCGGCTCCGGGAACCGGATATCCGCCACCTTCTCCTGCTTTTGCGCTTCGGACGTGGTCTCGAGAAGTTTCTCCGCACGACGCATCATGTTCTGCGCGGCCACGGCCTTGGTCGCCTTCGCATGCAGGCGGATACCCTGCTGCATGAGGCGTTCCGCCTTCTTCTCGGCCACTTCACGTTCGCGACGGCGACGTTCCTCATCAACCACGCGCTGATGCAGGTAGGCTTTCCAACCGAGGGAATACATGTCGATCTGTCCGAGCTGCGCGTCCAAATGCCATACCTTGTTCACCACTTCATCCAACAGTTCGGTGGAGTGGGAGATGACCAGGAATCCACCCTCATATTTCTTCAGGTATCCGCGTAACCATTCGATGGAGTCGGCGTCCAAATGGTTGGTCGGTTCGTCAAGGATTAGCGTATCCGCGTCAGAGAACAGGATGCGTGCCAATTCGATACGACGGCGTTGACCACCGGAAAGCGTACCCAATTGCTGGCCCATGACCTCCTGCGGCAGGCCAAGGCTTGCCGCCATTGCGGTCGCTTCGGACTGTGCCGCATAGCCGCCGGCCTTTTCGAAATCCTGCATGGCCTTGTCGTAACGGTTCATCGCTCGGGTCATGACGTCCGGATCCGGGTCGGTCATCTCCTTTTCGGCCTTGCGGATACGACTGATGATGGAAGCGATGTCTCGCGCGCTCATCATGCGGTCGAGCGCGGTCTGTTCCGGATCGGCAGCATGCGTGTCCTGCGGCAGATAGCCGAGCTTGCCCGATACACGCACTTTGCCGGCGGTGGGCAGCATGTCGCCGGTGATCACGCGGGTGAGCGTGGTCTTGCCGGCGCCGTTACGTCCGACCAGACCGATCTTGTCGCCCTTGGCGACGTGGAAATTCGTGGGATGCAGCAACGTGCGCGCGCCGATCTGAATCTCAAGCTCCTGCGCTTCAATTGCCATGCCTCAACACCTCTGCACTTTCGTTACTGTCGTTCCAAACTGGCTGTGCCGCACATAACGGCCTGCCCATCATTTCATAAGGCCAAACGCCAATCGAACATCATACCGAACGCCTGTAACCACGTGAATCCCACCGCGTGGTACGCAATCGCAAATGGAATAGATTGCGCGGAAGCGTAACAATCAGATTATTCTGGTGAGCAGGCAAATTCGGAAGGGAGCAAACATGAAGAAAGCTTTGATCATTGTGGATGTGCAGCCGACATTTTGCGAAGGCGGCGAACTGGGTGTAGCCGGTGGCAATGCCGTCGCGGAACGTATCGCGGATTACGTGAATGCGCATCGCGGCGAGTACGAATACATCGCAACCACGCAGGATTGGCATATCGAGCCCGGCTCACACTGGTCGGAGCAACCCGACTATGTGGATACGTGGCCCGTGCACGGCAAGGCCGGCACTCCCGGCGCCGAACTTCATCCAGCGATCGCCGCGCTGCATGTAGAGCATCATTTCAAGAAGGGACAGTATTCGCCGTCATATTCGGGGTTCGAAGGATACGAGGATAATACGGATTCGATTCCTTCCCGCGAACAGGTCGCCTCTGACATGGCTACAGGGCGTACGCTTGCCGTTGCATTGGAATCCACGGGTATCGAACGCGTCGACGTGGTTGGCTTGGCCGAATCGCACTGTGTCAAGGAAACCGCGCTGGACGCCCGTAAGCTTGGACTTGAAGTGCATGTCATCGAAAACCTGACCGAACCGGTCAGTGAAGAACTTGGCATCGCAGCCCGCCAGCAAATGCTCTCCGCCGGCGTCATCCTCGACTAGTTTCTTGAGGAATGGGACAACGAATGGAGAAGGGATTGTTCAGCAGGCGTGTTTATGAGGTGGTGCGGCGCATTCCGAAGGGTAAAGTCGCCACCTATGGGCAGGTTGCGGCTTTGGCCGGAGCGCCACGCAACGCGCGTTTTGTCGGCTATGCCCTGCATTCGAATCCTGAGCCGGGTGTGATTCCATGTCATCGTGTGGTGTTCCGAGACGGCTCGTTGGCACCCGGATTCGCGTTCGGCGGTCCGGAAAGACAGCGGCTTCTGCTCGAAGAGGAAGGCGTTGTCTTCATCTCTCCGAAAGGTATGCCCGAACTAAGCGAGTCAGGCAAGATGAAAGACTCGAACGCCGGAGCTTCCGGACTGCGAGTCGATCTCGCCCGTTGTCAGTGGGACGCCTAGTCGCTTTCAATCCGTGCCAACCGCTTACGCCCCCAACGACATTTGCTTTATCCGCCGCGGTTGGATAATGGGTGCCTGCCATAAGGCGAAGAAAGCAACGGGGACGCAAAGGTGGAACGGCAAGGCATGTGGCAACAGGACGCACCAGGTGCGATATCGGTCGGAATGCCGGTTGTATCGTTGGCACCGGCTCCGCGAACCATGGCATAACATCGGCTTAAGTCGTTGGAAAATAGCGCGACACGCCGCGATTTGCGGAGTTGGCATGCTTCATGTATATTTTCTACTCGTTGCCCACCACGGTGGAAACAACTTGCGGACATAGCTTAGTTGGTAAAGCGCAACCTTGCCAAGGTTGAGACCGCGGGTTCGAGTCCCGTTGTCCGCTCCATTCGAAAGCTTCCGGAAGGAAGCTTTTTTCATATCCGATCGCAAATCCGGGCGTCATCCTCAATTCATCCCGACCGAAATCCGAACTGGAATCCTCCTCTGTTGAGAAAACGTTTGACCACAATGTGAACGTTCTCTTGAAAAGAGATAATCCATGCGAGAGGCTAGGAGAAGTTCCGCCAAAACAGGCACGATGCCGGGGGAGAGCGGAACGGACGGAGGTAAACAAATGAACGAGAACAGCGACATTATTTTCGTGCCGGACGATTCCGCCAGCCACGAGTGGACGGAACGGGACAGCGAACTCGTAGAGGAGTATGCGGCCCAGCTTATGAGCATGAGCATCTAGCCGGAAATTAGATGGGGCCGGGTTCCCTCTTCCATGACAGGAAAAGACGTCGCATTCGTACTGTAACTGCGGCGTCTTTTCCTTGTTTCGTTTAGAATGGAGACTTGCCGCCAAGGCATCGAACACATGGAAAGGCGTATTGTTGGCTGAGATCAGACGGGAGATGGAACGGCTTCGACCCGTATACGAAACCGGTGTCCTACGGTTGCTGCTGCGTAACAATTCCATGCTGTACGTCGCGTTGTTGCGTTCCACGTTCGACCCGCTGACCGGGGGAGCTGCCGCGCGAAATCGTCGAAGAACGGTTCGCACGCAGTCTCAACCGGCTCATCGAAACCGGCGATTACACGCTGAAAGACGGGCAGACTGCGCGCGAGGCCGCGCATTCGGTCCTGCTTGACCTCGCCCGCGAAGGGGAAGGCGACTACGCCTGGCTCGCCAATTCCATGGACGTGGCCTCGCACCGCTACCTGTACCGTCTCACAGCGCGAGCGCACCGTGCCATCGAAGCGCTCGACCGGCTCGAGGACACCACGAAAGCGCTGTCCGGCGCGCAGGCCAACAGCATCATCATGGAAATCGAGCATGCTCGCATGCAGTTGACCGCCGATCCGCGCGAACGCATCCGCCTGCTGAAGAGGGACATCGAGGAACGGCAGAAGGAAATCGACGAGCTGGAACATAGCGAGGCCTTGGAAAAGCTCACGTCCGAACAGGTCGGCGACATCATCGGCGTGATTCACAACACTCTGCGAGGAGTGCCCATCGACCTGCGCGAGCTCGCCCTTTCCGAACGGGACAACGGCGACGCGCTCCGACGGCGCATGCAGGCCGGCGCCATGAGCGTGGAAAGCATCCTCACCGCATACCATGACGAATACCGACGTGCGTTCCGCGAATCCGACAGCGGACGTCGTTTCGAAGACGCGTTCCAAGTCATCGTCACCGACGAAGGCCGGCGCGAGATCGACGACGCGGTGCGGGACATCGCCAGAAACCCCTATTTGGATGGCGAGCCGAGCGTGCTGCTCAACCAGGTGCGTTCCGAACTCAAACGCATCTATGAAGGCATCGAGGACGTGCGCCGGCAGATCCGCACGTCCGACGAGGCGGTCAGCCGTCTCGTACGCCAGCAGACCGACACGAGCTACCGGACCATGCTCGCCAAACTCAACCAGCTGTTCGCAAAGACCAGCGCCGAAGCCAAAGCCCATCCCAATGACCAAAGCCGGCCCTACCATACGGACGCCGGGCAGGCGAAATTCCCGACATTGCCATCTCGTCCGGCCAGATCAATGGCGCGCGCCGCATCATCCAGCCTGAACGACGCCCCAGCGGCGACCATCGAAGCGCCGGACCTCAAGAACATGGTCGAAATATGCGGGCCGCGGCTGACGCGCATGATCAGGCTTATCCGCAGCAATCCGGTGACGACATCGGACGGCATGTTCGTGGACCTCGCGGCAAGCTTCAACCAGCTGCCGAAAGCCGAACGGAGGGAAAGCGAACTGGTCGGCTTCCTCAGTGCCCTGCGCACGCAGGACGACTCGTCATACGTGACATGGCGCTGCATATCGATCGACGGCAGCGAACGCGTATGGCGCACCAAACCCATTCTCACCACCGAAACGACGCTCGACGACATCATCGAGGAGAGATAAGCATGACGGACTATATCGAAGCCAACATCGAGGAAACGATCCTGACAGGAGGGGAGCCGGTATTGGAAGAGGCCGGCAGCCAGCAGGCCTCGACCGCGCTGTTCAACGGCGACACCGGCGACATGCCCGTCGAAGCGCGCATGGCCGCGATCGCGCTCAAACGCGAACGCTACATCGACGGCAGCCTGTATGACCTCGCCTGCGAGAACCGTGAGGTCGTGGAACGTTCGCTCAACAACGACATGCTCAGACTGGTCGACAACACGAAATACCGGATCATGTACGCGTCGCCGGTCACCGACTCGGAGACATGCATCCGTTCGTTGAAAACACGTATGAGCCTCACCCGCGAGGAGGCCGCCACGCTTGCCGCGCTACGCATCAAAGCGTTGGAATACGAAAACCAGAACGCCGAACCATGCGACTGGCTTATCAGCTTCGACGACATCCGCGCATTGCTCGCCACCGGCGCGGGATTCCTCACCGCCAGCAACGACGAGGAAGGCACTGCGAAGAAAATCACGTCCATCATCTCACGCATGCGCACCTACGGGTATCTCGCGCCGATCGAAGACGACGACATGTACGTCCTCACGCCACTGGTGCCCATGGTGCTCGACCGCGGCCTCGCCGACCAGTGGCTCGGATCCGAAACCACGGACGAGAACGCATCCACCGACGGCCGCACCAACGCCGGCCCGGACGACAGGCCCATGGAAGACATAGAACAAGACGCATTCGATTTCAACACCGACGACAACCGTTTCGACGAGGAGGAACACTGATGGCAGACGGCATGAAGATCGTTTCCGACAAGTGGATGCTACAAAGCCGACAAATCGTCAACTGGGGCTCATACGGCGGCTGGCACGAATTCCGCCCATCCATGGACGAAACCATGCCGGTGACCCTGCTCGCCGGCGCCAGCGAATCAGGCAAATCCACACTCGTCGACGCGCAAATCTCACTCCTCTACCCATCCGGAACCCCCTACAACAAGGCGTCGAACTCCGGACGTTCGGAACGCAACGACTACACCTACCTGCGTGGCATGATCGGCGTAAGCGATAGCGAAAACGGCGAAACGCCGATCTTCCTGCGCGGCAAAGACGCCGACGGCACCCCACAGAACATCTGGGGCGCAATCGTCGACACCTACGTGAACAAAACCGACGGAGGACTGCTCTCCTGCGGCAAATTCCTCTACCTGAACGCCGGAGACGGACAAGACGGACTACGCCGCCGCTACATCACCTGGAACCGAACCATCGACCCACGACTCATGGACCAGTACCGCAACACACCATTCACCCGGTCCATGTTCGAAAAAACCTATCCGGAATGCACCACGCACACCAACGCCGCGGCATTCCACGCCTCCATCTGGCAGGACATGGGCCTAAGCGCCGACGCCTGCCGCCTCCTGCACAAAATACAATCGGCGGACGCCCCCTCAAAACTCGACGACATCTTCAAGCAAGGCGTGCTCGACATACCCGAATCCATCCGCCTCGCCCACGAAACCGTCGACGACTACAACCGGTTCAACGAAAACTTCCACAGCATGGAAGACAAAATGGCCCGCGTCGCCATCCTGCAAAACATCCAGACACGCTACGGCGAATACGCAAAGCAAACCAGCGAACGACGCGAATACGAACCCATCAACCCCGACAGCGAACATGGCAACGCAACACTGTCCGCATGGGCGCGCTCGCGCATGGCCAGCGAAGTGCGCGCTGGTCTGCCGGCCGCGCAGCGCAAGGTCAAGGAATCGCAGGAGGCCATCGATCGGGCGATGCAGCGCGTCGGCGAGCTCAACACGCGAATCGACGCCGTCAAGGAACGTATCCAAGGCATCGACGGCGGCAGTCTGCAGCAGCTCGGCAAGGATCTTCAACGCGTGCGCCAGGACATCGACGAGGCGAGCAGGCAACGTCATGCCATAGCCGAACGATTCGAACAGGTCGAAGGCAGGCTTCCCGACAGCGAGCAGACATGGGATGCCAAACGCGCCATGCTCGCCGAAACGCTCGACACATACGAGGAACGGTTGAAGGACGCGAACGCCAGATTCCAGCAGCTGGTAGGGGAGCGTCACGACCGCCAGCGCGACCGTGACAGCCTACGACGGGACTATCAGCGCAAACTCACGCACAGGACGCGCATCAGCGATGACATGGACGACGCGCGCGCGCTTATCATGCGGGCGACCGGATTGGACGCGTCCGAACTGCCGTATGTGGCCGAACTGATGGACGTGAACGAACAGGACGAACAGTGGCGTCTGGCAATGAACGTCACCTACGCGCCCATCGCGCAGACCATCCTCGTCGACAAACGCCACGAGCAAGGATTCGCGGCGAAAATCAGCGCCATCGACCCGAAACTCATGACACGACGCACGTGGCGGTTCATCGACACCGGCATGCAATACGAATCCTCCGCCAGCGAAGGCTGGATGTCGTCGAAACTGCAATACCGGGAGGACTCTCCGTTCGCCGGATGGCTGAAAAACCAGACGACGTCGCCACGGTTCGACGCGCGTTGCGTGCACGCCATCGACGACATGAACCATGACGAACGACAAGTGCAGGCCGACGGACAAATCAAATCCGGCGACCGTGGATTCCACGGCAGCAAAGGACTACACCAGGTCATCGGCTTCATGAACGAACAATACCTGGCCGAACTGAAAAACCAACTCGACAAGGCGGAGCAGGCGTTGCAGAACGCCGACCGTCGAAGCGAACAAATGTCCAACGCCATCAGCCTGCTGCAAGACGAGCACGAGCTCGCACGAATCGTAGCCGACATGCCATGGAGCAAAATCGACGTGAACGGACTACGGGAACAGGAAACGCGAATCCGCAGGCAGATCGAACGCATCGAAAACGACCCGGAACTCGGCCAACTGCAAACCGAACTGAAACAGCTCAACCAACAGGCCATCGCCGAAAACAGAAACCAGTACCAAGCCGAAGACGACCTCGACAAGGCCCAACACGCCGTCCAAGCCGAACAAGCATGGCTCGACGCCTACGGCAACGACGACTTCGACGACGCCACACTATCCAGCATGGTATCGAACCTACTCGCCGACGCATACGAGAACTGCTTCGGCGCATCCGTACGCGCGCAAGACCGGCCAAAACTCATCGCAGGCCTCTTCGACCATGAAAGCGAAACACCATTCCACACGCGCGCGCTACGCAACATCGTACGCATCGCACGCACACGAATCCAAGAAATCGACGCCAGATCCAACCAACTGCGCGCCGACACGGAACGCATCATGGACGACTACCTCAACAACCACTCCACAGACGACAACACCGTCATGGCAAGCGTGGAAGACTACCGATACTTCCTCGACGAACTCGACGAACTCAACATGCTCGTCACCCGCGCCGCAACCGACGAAGAATACGCCAACAGCGTCAAAAAACTCTACATGAGCTTCCAACAGCTCAACCGCGCGCTACGCACCGACGAAGAAAACATCAAAGAACAGCTCAACCGCATCAACAGCATGCTCAAAGGACAACAATTCGGCCCACAAGGCGGCAGACTATCACTCGACGTGACCTTCAGCCCAATCGACCGACAATTCGAAACAACCCTCAGCCGCATCCTGTCAAAACTGGAAGACTGGACGCGCAACGCAAGCGACAATCCCACGGAAACACGCAAAGCATTCAACAACTGCGAAACATTCGTGAACAGACTGCACAACGAACTCGACAAAATACACGACACCAACGGCATCAAAGCATACGGCGCACGCAACCTCGACCCACGCGTACGCAGCTCATTCTACGCAATCGTGCACCACGACAACGCCCCCGACGAACGCATCAGCTCCACCGGCGGAAAATCCGGCGGAGCCCTCCAAGAACTCACCTCATTCGTCTACGGCGCAGCCCTCATCTACCTCCTCGGCGGCGACCTCACCGCACGCCCCACCTACACCACGCTCTTCCTCGACGAAGCACTCATCAAAGCCGACGGCCGCTACACCAAACGCGCGCTCGCCGTACTACCCCGACTCGGCTTCCAAATCATCGTCTCCGCCCCGGAAAGCAAAACCGCGGAAATCCTCAACGTCGCCAACAGAGCATACGTCGCATACAAAGACCCATCCACCGGCAACTCATACCTACAGGAACTCGACAGCGAAACCATCACACAGGACGAAACACAGCCCACCACCGCACCCGCGAAACCAACAACGGAGGCATAACCCATGGCAACGGCCAGAAGCACCACCAACAGCGACATCCACAGCCAACTCAACGGATACGTCACCGACTATCTCACCAAGCACATGTATGACGCCAACACCTCCTGGCCATTGCGCAAAACCATCCGACTACCCAAACAAGCCGAACTCGAAGCCCATTACACGCACATCCGCGCCCAAGACGAAGCCATCCGCAACTGGGCACAACAACACCACTGCGAAACCAGCGAAAAAACCAAAATCATCTCCAACGGAATCGTCCGACAAACCAGCCAACTCATCGACTCGGTAACCATACCCGACCTCAACACGGCCCTCAACATCACCACACCACAAACACGCAAACTCTACCAACGCGAACACCAACGCGCACACACCATCACCAACCAATTCAACCTCGACTCCAACACCTCCATAAACATCGCCAAAATCCTCAAAAACCACGACGATACCGACTTCAACCTCGTCAT
>ENA-OQHN01000605-OQHN01000605.1-human-gut-metagenome-genome-assembly--contig:-NODE-605-length-11949-cov-24.701912_pt1 | contig 11949 bp, 8 predicted proteins | sample MGYA00242564_ERZ504721 | MGnify/ENA primary metagenome ERZ504721 (study PRJEB26092, sample SAMD00036212) | human gut metagenome | host: Homo sapiens | study: EMG produced TPA metagenomics assembly of...
TTGCTTGCGTCGGGTGTCAGAGAGATTGCCAGTTTGGACAGCTTGTGTTGGAACTCCAGGGTTACAGATTTGGTTTACTGGTGATTCCTTGCGCTTTAGCTACCAAGAAGTCACTTTGTGCGCGGTTTTTCTCATTGCTCTGGTCTATCTGCACAGATACGGGAAGAACGGGTGTACCGGCAGCTACCCCTTCGGTTTGGTAAGGGTGGTAACTGATAAAGTCCAGTGACACATCTCCTTCCGGATAGAATACTGTCTTTTGGGAACCAGTGTGGAGCCTTCCGTATATTCCAGGGCCAGATTGTCAATATACCGTTTTCCCTTGATGGAGCCGGAGGAAGTGGTTGCAAACAAGCCCATTCTGTCTCCTTTTTCAAAGGCGGTGTTTGTGACCTTGGTACTGGCCTTTTCCATTTTGATAGAGAACGTGATAGGTGTCGTCCCTTCCTCGATTTCCGCTTCTGATTCTTCGTCAATCCGGTTCACACAAGCTGTATTCCCTAAGGACATGCAGCAGAATAAAGAGGCAGCCAAGACTCCTCTTGCAAGAATAAGTTTTTTCATTGTATTATTATTGTGGGGCAACGGTTTTTCCGCTTTCCCAATTATACTCAATGAACCTTGTCTTAAAAATGTGGATTTAGCAGAGCTATAACCGGTATGGAAAAGTCTTTTACGCTTTTGGATGCTAATTATCAGTATCACGCTTGATGCCGCAGTGCTTTTTAATCTTATTTTTAATAACTTTTAATAGGTTTCGGGTACAAATGTAATTAAACGTGTTAAATGAAGAGGGATAAATCGATAAAACTTTTATAATTTATTTATCACACTCTGATTTTTTGCCTAACTTTACACGCTAAAATCGTAAACAGTAATTAGTTAAACCGTAGAACAGAGCTTATGCCTTTAAATTTACCCGATAAACTTCCCGCGATAGAGCTGCTGAAGAGGAAAACATATTCGTCATTGACAATTCACGGGCCACCCGGCAGGACATCCGTCCGCTGCGGATTGTCATATTGAATCTGATGCCGTTGAAAATTACGACGGAGACCGATTTGGTGCGTCTGCTCTCCAATACTCCGTTGCAGGTGGAGATTTCGTTCATGAAATCAAGAGCCACACCTCAAAGAATACTCCGATAGAGCATATGAAAGCTTTCTATACGGATTTCGACAAGATGCGTGACGAGAAGTACGACGGTATGATTATTACCGGAGCCCCTGTGGAGCAGATGGACTTTGAGGAAGTGACCTACTGGGACGAGATAACCGAAATATTCGATTGGGCGCGTACGCACGTTACGTCCACGCTTTATATCTGCTGGGCGGCGCAAGCCGGACTCTACCACCATTACGGTGTGCCCAAGTATCCGCTGGACGCGAAAATGTTCGGCATATTCGCACATCGCACCTTGCAGCCTCTGTATCCCATTTTCCGTGGTTTTGACGATGTGTTTTATGTTCCCCACAGCCGCCACACGGAAGTCCGCAAGGAAGATATTCTGAAAGTTCCCGGACTGACCCTACTCTCGGAATCGGAAGAGGCAGGGGTCTATATGGTAATGGCACGTAACGGGCGCGAGTTTTTCGTAACCGGTCATTCCGAATACTCCCCCCTGACGCTCGATACGGAATACCGCCGCGACCTGGCTAAGGGACTACCTATTGAGATGCCCCGCAATTACTATGTGGACGACAACCCGGACAAAGGCGTATCGGTACGGTGGCGGGCGCATGCCAACCTGCTGTTCTCCAACTGGCTGAACTACTTTGTATATCAGGAAACCCCGTTCAATATTGAAGAAATTAAATAAGAACTCCGAAAACTCAGTGGGGCCTTGTGCCCCTTTCTGTGGTGAAAGAAATATGATGAAGCAACGAAAAATAGAACTATTGGCCCCCGCCAAGAATCTGGAGTGCGGTATTGAAGCAGTCAATCATGGTGCGGATGCAGTATATATAGGCGCACCGAAGTTCGGCGCACGTGCGGCTGCGGTCAATTCTTTGGAAGATATAGCCGCTTTGGTGGCGTATGCCCATTTGTACAACGTATGCATTTACGTTACGGTCAATACCATTCTGAAAGAAGAGGAGCTTGCCGAAACGGAAAAGATGATTTGGGAACTGTACCGCATCGGTGTAGACGCCCTGATAGTGCAGGATATGGGAATTACCCGTCTGAACCTGCCGCCCATCCCCTTGCACGGCAGTACGCAGATGGACAACCGTACACCGGAGAAAGTACGTTTCCTGGCGGATGCGGGCTTTCGTCAGGTAGTGCTGGCGCGCGAGCTGTCACTGCAGGAGATACGCCGAATTCACGAGGCTTGTCCGGAAACGCCTTTGGAAGTGTTTGTGCACGGTGCGCTTTGTGTAAGCTACAGCGGCCAGTGCTACGTCAGTCAGGCATGTTTCGGCAGGAGCGCCAACCGGGGAGAATGTGCCCAGTTCTGCCGCCTGCCGTTCAGCCTGGTAGATGCCGACGGGAAAACAATCGTCCGCGACAAGCACCTGCTCTCCTTGAAAGACCTGAACCAAAGCGAAGTGCTGGAAGACCTGCTGGATGCCGGCGCCTCTTCCCTCAAGATAGAAGGGCGGTTGAAGGACGTTTCCTATGTGAAGAACGTTACGGCCGCCTACCGCAGCAAGCTGGATGCCATTTTCGCCCGTCGCAAGGAGTACGTACGTGCTTCTTCGGGGACTTGCCGTTTCGACTTCACGCCCCGGTTGGACAAGAGTTTCAGCCGTGGCTTCACCCATTACTTCCTGCAGGGTCGCGACCGGGAAATCTCCTCTTTCGATACGCCGAAGTCCCTGGGCGAGGAGATGGGTACGATGAAAGAGCAGCGCGGCAACTACCTTACCGTTGCCGGAGTGAAACCTTTCCATAACGGAGACGGTGTCTGCTTTCTCGATGAACAGGGGCGTTTGCAAGGTTTCCGTATCAATAGGGTGGATGGCAACAAGCTGTATCCGGCAGGCGATGTGCCCCGTATCAAACCGCGCACCCGTCTTTTCCGCAATTTCGACCAGGAATTTGAGCGCATCCTTGCCCGCAAGTCCGCCGAACGTAAAATCGGCGTTGGATGGGAGCTGGCAGATACCCCTTCGGGCTTTGCCCTGACTGCGGCGGACGAAGAAGGCAACCGCATAACCTTGTCTTTTCCCTATCCAAAAGAACTTGCGCGTACTCCGCAACTGGAGAACCTGCGCACCCAACTCGGCAAATTGGGGAATACTCCTTTCGAGGTCATGCCTCTCGGCGGCACGGACAGCCCCTCGGCAACAACAGCTCCCGCCATTGCAATCAACTTGTCGCAGAACTGGTTCATACCCGCCTCGGTGATAGCCGACTGGCGTCGCCAGGCGATAGACAAGCTGACTGCCGCCCGCCGCATTACTTACCGTCGTGAGTTACATGTGTGGAAACCCACCCGCCACCGTTTCCCGGCAACATCCCTGACCTATCTGGGCAATGTGATGAATACCGCCGCCCGCAGCTTTTATCAGGCTCACGGAGTAGCTTCCGTGGAACCGGCATACGAGAAGCAGGCCGTACCCGAAGCCGTACTCATGTTCTGCAAACATTGCCTGCGTTACAGCATGGGCTGGTGTCCTACGCATCAAAAGGGACATTCCCCGTACCGGGAACCCTACTACCTGGTAGGAACAGACGGCAAACGTTTCCGCCTCACTTTCGACTGCAAGAACTGCCAAATGAAAGTCAGCAGTTAAAAGCCAAGGATGGAGCTTACGTATAAAGCATACGGTATAAAGAATGAAGTATAAGGTATGGGGGAATACGCATAACGGATAGTGAAGATGATTGAGAATGAATGCCCAAAGTATATAATATGAAGAAAGAAGAAACAAACATAAACAGCCGTAAACACAGCGCCACCGTACAACGTGCGTCCCGCTCTTTATACCTTATGCCTCATACCTTATACTTAAATTTCATATTTTATATTTTATACCTTATTCTCGGTTCTTCTTGCCATTATCCCCGTCCGGACCTGGAAGACGGGAAACTGGGGGCAAAGACCCGCGATTCGCTGGCTTATCTGTACGAGCGTCATTATACGTGGAACACGAATCTGGAAGTGCAGGAAGATTCGGTGACGATAGCCTGCCTGCCTGTAAAGGACTGCTATAATACACTGTACAAGGGAGACAGGGTGGTAGTGGCGGAGTTTGCCATACACCCTACGGACAGTGTGGACAGCGTATGGGTCAAGCTCGCCCATTCTCAGGAAGTGCAAGGCTGGCTTCGGGAAAAGGACATGATCCGGGCGTTTGTGCCTACGGACAGTATCTCGCAGGCCATTTACCTGTTCAGCGATACGCATGCTTCCTATTTCATCGTTATTTTTGCGCTGTTTGTGGCGGCATGGCTGTTTCGCGCGTTCCGGCGGAAGCAGTTGCAAATGGTCTACTTCAATGATATAGACAGTGTATATCCGTTGTTGCTGTGTCTGTTGCTGGCGTTCAGTGCCACGGTGTACGAGTCGATGCAGGTGTTTGTGCCGGAGACGTGGCAGCATTTTTATTTCAACCCCACACTCTCGCCGTTTAAAGTGCCGTTCGTGCTATCCGTTTTCCTGATGAGCCTTTGGCTGTTTGTCATCGTACTGCTGGCGGTGCTCGACGATTTGTTCCGCCAACTGAGTCCGGAAGCGGCTGTGTTCTATCTGTTGGGGCTGGCTTCCTGTTGCATTTTCTGTTATTTCTTCTTTATACTGACTACCCATATATACATCGGTTATCTGTTTATAGCCGTATTTGTGTGGGTATTCTTCAGGAAACTGCGTTCGTCACTGGCTGCATCCCGCTATCGCTGCGGCAATTGCGGACAGAAAATAGGGGCGAAAGGGGTTTGCCCGCATTGCGGGGCAATCAACGAATAGGTTATTTGCCGGTACCGGCAGTTGGTACTCCGTGTACCAACGCTTGGTAGTCCGCGTACCATAGTGTGGTACTTCACGTACCAATGCTTGGTAGCTCCCGTACCAACGGTTGGTATTTCGTGTACCAAAGCGGGTATTACTTTGGTACACGCAACCGGTTTATATTAAGAGGCTTACAATTCTGATTTACCTGCTTGTAAAAGTCGGCAAACTCTGTTTGCTAAAATCTGCAACGCAGTTCTATTCCGGCCTGGATGGGACGTCCTTTCTGCATAAATCCGTTGCCCATGCTTTCGAAATAGAAGGCGGCGTAATCCTTGTCCAGTGCATTGCGCACCCAGAAGTCTATCTGTCCGCGGCCTTTCTGGAAACTGATGCGTCCGTTCAGTGTGCCGTAGAATGATTGGCTGACGGTGTTCTCTTCCGTCCAGTACACACGTCCCGCACCGGTGTATCCGGCATTCAACTGGATGCGCTCCAGCCAATATCCCGGGTTGATGCGGAAAATGTACTGTCCGCCTACGGTCAGCGTGTGTTTGGGAACGAAAGGCACGTAGTTACCGTTGTAGCTGATTTCCTGAAGCTGTCCGTTGACGCGGGCATTGGTTACGTAGTCCTTAAAGGTGGCATACGTATAGCCGTAGCTGGTGTTCAGCGTGAAGTCGGCAGTAATGGCGGCAGCCAGGGACAGTTCGGCGCCGAGACTGCGGCTTTTGCCTGCATTCACCGTTTCGCGTCCCAAGCCGCTTGCTCCTGCAAAGCGTGAGATTTGCTGGTCGCGCGTCTCCAGCCAGAAGAGTGCGGCATCGGTACGCAGACGGTTATTGAAAAGATTCAGGTGAGTACCGATTTCGTAGTTCCAGGTTTGCTCCGGTTTGTATTCGGTGGCGGAGCGGGCGTCGGGATTCTCGCCTGCGTCGGGGAACATTTCGTTGATAAGGTCTTTGTAGGATGCGCTGGGAGAACCCTCTACGGCTTTTAGAATCTCCTCTTTTGTCTGCCGCATCATGTCGTTTTTCAGGCTGGACTGCAACAGGTCGGAAAACATCTGGATGTTGTATCCGCCCGAACGGTAGCCCTTGCTCACGGTTGCATAGACGTTGCCCCGATTGTTCTTGAAGTCATATTGAAGGGCAAACTTCGGCAGCAGTTGCAGGTAGTCCTTGTCGATGGAACCGTGGTAGCGCGACTGTACGGTGAGCGCCGTTTCGGGCATCATCGGTATTTCTTTGATAACCTGCCCGCCCCGCACCATTTCTCCTTTGATACCTACCGTATAGTCCATTGCAGTGCCGGAGTCGTAGGTCATCTTCATCTTCTCATAATCCAGGCGCAGACCGGCGGTGAAAGATAATCCCGTAAGGCCGAACAGGTCCCGGAAAGTAGACTGGTGGAACAACGCTCCGTTGAGAAGCGGTGTGTCGAAATTACCGTTGATGAGCAGATTGCTGTTGCCGGGCCGCAAGGACGGCAGGATATTGATTCCCATACTGGGCATGGGCAGGGGAACTTCTATTTTGGACGGGATTACACTGCCCAGCATCTGCCCCAGCATTCCCATGCCGTCTTCCCTGAAGGTCACCGGAGCGTCGGTTTTCAGCCACTGGTAGAAGCCGAAGACGCCCGTAGCCCATTGCCAGCGGCTGCTGCCTTTGCTTTTCATCACAATCTCTTCGCTCAGGGTATGGATGCGTTGCTTCTGTTCCAGCGTATAGATGTCTTTCGCCGTAAAATCCTGGTCGATGAACATGCGGTCTTTCAGGAACTGATAGCCCGTTACGGCGCTCAGGGTGAAGCGCTGCGCCTGATATTCGAGGTTCAGCCCTGTATTCAGCAGGTTACGGTAGTAGCTGCTTTCGCGGTTGTTGGAGATTGTGCCGATGTAGGATTTCATCTCTTCGCTTTGGGCGGCGGGGTTGACGCTGCCGGTATAATAGTACGGATAGCCGCCCTGGTCGCTGTATTCGTAGCTCACGTTCAGGTCTGCTTTCCAGTTCTCGGAAGGCAGGTAGATGCCGCGGAAGCGTCCGCCGGCCGATTGGCTCTTGTCTGTCTTCTTATTCTCCAGCGCTGCGTTACGGAAGAAGCCGCCTTCGTAGTCATAGAAGCCGCCGGTAGAGAAAGCGAAACGCTCGGACACCCGGTGGTAATGCGTCAGCGAAGTGTTGTAGGCATTGTGCGTGCCTGCGCCGATGCGCAAGTCCGTGCCCTGATAGGAGAAAGGCGATTTGGTGTGAATCTTGATCAGTCCGCCCATCGCATTGCGTCCGTACAGCGTTCCTTGCGGGCCGCGCAGTACGTCGATGCGTTCGATGTCGGAGTAGTCGAAGTCGAAAGCGGACTTGTCGATGTAGGGGATATTGTCCACATACAGCCCCACGGACGGCGTGTTGATGCGCGAACCGATACCGCGGATATAGACGGCGGAAGTAAGGCGCGAACCGTAGTCGGGGATGAACATGTTGGGAACGAGTCCGGTCAGGTTCTTGATGGAGTTCACCTGTGCCGCCTGCATGTCCTGCTGCGAAAGCAGGGTGACGGCTGTGGGCTGTTCGCGCAGCTTGCGGTTTTCTTTGGGGGCTGCGATGACGAGGACTTCTTCCACGTCTACTACTTTCAAGGTGTCCAAATCTGCTGCCGACACATTACCGGCAGTGAGGAACGTCAGAATCAGGGGAATAATCTTATATTGTTTCATAACTGGTTTTGTTTCGCTTGCAAAGTAACGCGAAATCTCCAGCCCGTGCAATCCTAATTTATGAGGATTATGATGCCGGGAGATGCGGGGCGGCAGGGGGATTGCCATCCGGTTTATATCCTGTCGGCATCGATGTAGCCGTGCATCACGGCATAGATTGTCAGTCCCGATACGGACTTGATGCCCAGTTTCTCCACAATGTTCTTGCGGTGGGTGATGACGGTGGTGAGGCTGATGTTCAGTTTGTCGGCAATCTCCTTGTTGATAAGTCCTTTGGTGATGAGCACCAGCACTTCTATCTCGCGGGCGGAAAGCTCGTGGGCATCGGCGTTGCCGGCGGCATGAGGCGGCATGGCGGAGCGGAGACCGTCCGGTTGCTTGTCGGGGTGTCCGTGCTGGTGTCCGTACCGATGGAGTTGCAGAATGTCTTTTACGAGACCTTTCTCGTCCTGATAGATGTTCAGGGTCGGCACGCCCGATAGCTGAGGCTGGTTGTCGCCGCCTGCCAGTACGATGGTCTTGGGCTTTCGGGGCAGGAAGAATGAGGTATGCTCGAAATATATTTGGGAAGAGATGAAATAATGGGCATACATGTCGGGCGTATCATCCATGAGTTCGGCGAAGGAGCGGAACACACGGATGGTAGCCATCGGGATAATCTCTTCCAGAAGGTTCTGCAATCCCAAAGAGGTCAGTGTGTTGGGAGCGACGATTGCTATTTCGGGAGCTGTCATAACGGTATAGGTTTGCCCGCAAAAGTACGGATTATTTTTGTATCATCCTTGCAATGCGGGGAAATGAATTTCACCTGCATGCGGAACTCTGCTGTTCTCATTGCAGCAAAAGCCGGCCTGCGGCTTCCGCACACCGTTCTCCGTCGATACCTGCCGACACGATGCCGCCTGCATATCCGGCTCCCTCTCCGCAGGGAAACAGTCCTTTCAAACGGATATGCTGCAAGGTGTCTTTGTCTCTGACAATGCGCACCGGAGCCGATGTACGGGTTTCAACGCCAATCATGGCAGCTTCGTTGGTGAGGAAACCGTGGCTGTATTTCCCGAATTGCTGGAAACCTTTGCTCAGCCGGTCGGCAATGAACGGCGGCATCCAGAAGTGCAGAGGCGACGATACCAGTCCGGGGGCGTATGAACTTTCCGGCAGGTCGTAGCTGAGCTTTTTCCTGGTAAAGTCCGCCATGCGTTGCGCGGGGGCTGTTTGCTTCATGTTGCCCTGTTGCCAGCAGAGGCGTTCCAGAGCTTCCTGAAAATACATCATGTTGAGTTGGGAGTTGAAAGCCGGCTCTTCATTCATCATTCTTAACTCCTTATTCTCCAAGTCTTCCGGACGCAGCTCCACTACCATTCCCGAATTGCTCCACCGGGAACCCCGGTTGCTGGGACTCATTCCGTTGACTACGATTTGCTGGGGACCGCTGGCTGCCGGAACTACAAAGCCGCCGGGACACATGCAGAAGCTGTACACGCCTCTTCCGTCCACTTGGGTAACGAAGCTGTACTCGGCGGCGGGCAGGTATTTGCCGCGTCCGTTGCGGTTGTGGTATTGTATCCGGTCTATCAGGGAAGCGGGATGTTCCAGACGTACTCCTACGGCGATGCCTTTGGCTTCTATTTCCACTCCGTTGGCTGCCAGCCAGCGGTATACATCGCGTGCGGAGTGTCCGGTAGCAAGTATTACAGGACCAAGGAATGTCCGGCCGGTATCGGTTTCGATGCCTTTCACTTCATCGTTTTCAATAATAAGAGCATCCATCCGTGTCTCAAAGTGCACTTCACCGCCGCAACCGATAATGGTGTTCCGCATGTTTTCTATGACCCGCGGCAGTTTGTCCGTGCCGATATGGGGATGGGCGTCTACGAGTATGGAAGATGAAGCGCCGTGCTGGCAGAATACGTTCAGGATTTTGTCTACGTTCCCCCGTTTTTTACTGCGGGTATAGAGCTTGCCGTCCGAATAGGCGCCTGCACCGCCTTCTCCGAAACTGTAATTGGATTCCGGGTTGACGGTCTGTTCCCTTCCTATCAGGGCAAGGTCTTTCTTGCGGTCGCGTACATTCTTTCCGCGCTCCACGATGACGGGGCGCAAGCCTAGCTCTATCAGACGCAAGGCGGCAAACAGTCCGCCGGGACCGGCTCCCACAACGATAACTTGCGGCTTGTCCGACACATCGTTATAGACGGTTTCCTGATACTCCTTCTCTTTCGGCAACTCGTTGAGATAAGCACGCACGGTCAGGTTTACGAAGATGGTTCGCTGGCGTGCATCAATGCTGCGTTTCAGAATGCGCGTAGCCGTAATGTCGCGTGCGCTCACTCCTTTCTCTTGTATGAGGTATTCTTTTATGCGTTGTTCGTTGGCTGCAACCTCAGGCAACACGCGCAATTGGTATTCTTGTATCATTGGGTTTCTTTCTATATCTATATATAATGTGTATCAATCCGTATCTCCTGCGGCGGACTCATCCTATGGAGGACTTAGCCGAACAATGCCCGGAAGGCTTCTTCCACCTTTCTTACCGGTATCAGCTCAATCTTCAATTTGGACGTGTTCAGTCCCTGCAGATTATATTTGGGTAATATAAACCGTTTGAAACCGAGCTTCTCCGCTTCGCCGATGCGTTGCTCAATCCGGTTTACGGGGCGGATCTCGCCGGACAGGCCTATTTCTCCCGCCATGCAGATTTCGGGTTCTATGGCGGTATCCATGTTGCTGGACAGAATGGCGCTGATAACTGCCAGGTCGATGGCGGGGTCGTTCACTTTCAGTCCGCCGGCAATGTTGAGAAAGACGTCCTTTTGGGCAAGCTTGAAGCCGACCCGCTTTTCCAGTACAGCCAACAGCATGTTCATTCTCCGTATGTCGAAGCCGGTGGCGGAACGTTGCGGGTTGCCGTAAACGGCACTGCTCACCAATGCCTGCGTTTCTATCAGGAACGGTCGTATGCCTTCTATGGCCGAAGCGATGGCTATGCCGCTCATTCCTTCATGGTCTTGGCTGAGGAGCAGTTCCGAAGGATTGCTTACCTGCCGCAGTCCGTCCTGTCTCATCTCATAGATGCCCAACTCGGCAGTGCTGCCGAAACGGTTTTTGATGCTGCGCAGGATGCGGTACATATAATGTTGGTCGCCTTCAAATTGGAGCACGGTGTCCACAATGTGCTCCAGTACCTTAGGCCCGGCAATGCTTCCTTCCTTGTTGATATGGCCGATGAGGATGACCGCCGTATGCGTTTCTTTGGCGAAGCGCAGGATAGAGGCGGAGCATTCTCTCACCTGGGCTATGCTGCCGGGAGAGGATTCGAGCGTCTCTGTGGAGATGGTCTGTATGGAGTCTATTATGACTAAATCGGGGCGTGTATTCTTTATGTGGACGTAAATCTGTTCCAACGAGGTTTCGCAGACAATCAGGCAGTCGGCGGATGTGCCTGACAGACGGTCGGCACGCAGCTTCAGCTGCCGGGCGCTTTCTTCGCCGGATATGTAGAGGATACGTTTCTCCGGTATGCGGAGGATGGTCTGCAGCACCAGGGTGGACTTTCCGATACCCGGTTCGCCGCCTATCAGCACCAGCGAGCCTTGTACCAGACCGCCGCCCAATACCCGGTTCAGCTCCGCATCGTGCAGGTCGATACGGGGTTCGTCATCGGCAGCGATTTCATCCAGTGTCACGGGCTTTGCTTTGGCGGTTTCCATGCCCGATACCGGACGTTTGTTTACGGTTTCCTTGCGTACAATCTCTTCTACATAGGTGTTCCACGCTCCGCACGACGGACATTTGCCTACCCATTTAGGCGATTCCTGCCCGCAATTGCTGCATACATATACCGTTTTCTCTTTTGCCATAAAAGAACTTCCTTTAGAATAATTGCCCAAAGGTACGATTTTTCGTTTCAGGGCTGGCGGTGTGTCACAGAGTTTTTTCTATATTTGTTCTCAAAAATATAAAACGGGGATTATACTATGATAGAAGATATTCTTGAATACAATAAGCGGTTTGTAGAGAATAAGGGATATGAGAAGTATATCACCAATAAATATCCCGATAAGAAAATCGCCATCCTTTCCTGTATGGACACCCGTCTGACCGAATTGCTGCCGGCAGCTCTGGGTATAAAGAATGGTGATGTAAAGATGATAAAGAATGCGGGCGGAATCATTTCGCATCCTTTCGGTAGCGTTATACGCAGCCTTATGGTGGCTATCTACGAGTTGGGGGTGAAAGAGGTCATGGTCATTGCACATTCCGATTGTGGTGCGTGCCACATGAGCAGCGCCCAGATGATAGAGCACATGAAGGCGCGCGGCATCAAACAGGAAACGAT
>ENA-OQHN01000607-OQHN01000607.1-human-gut-metagenome-genome-assembly--contig:-NODE-607-length-11937-cov-4.093988_pt1 | contig 11937 bp, 14 predicted proteins | sample MGYA00242564_ERZ504721 | MGnify/ENA primary metagenome ERZ504721 (study PRJEB26092, sample SAMD00036212) | human gut metagenome | host: Homo sapiens | study: EMG produced TPA metagenomics assembly of...
CGCTCGATCACCGCGCGGCGGTCCGGCGTCTGCAGAAGCGGGCGGCGTTTATCGTTTTTGAGGCGCTCCTGCAATGGCGGCCAGCGGTACGTCGAGATAATAGATGGTACCGCCGCCTTGATGGAAGCCCTCTACGTTCTGCGGCTGCATCAGCGTGCGCCGCCCGTGGCGATGACGAAATGATTACTCTGCGCAAGCTCCTTTACGGTCTCGGTCTCGAGCGCGCGAAAATGCAGCTCGCCGTATTCTGCGAAAATCTCCTTGACCGTCATGCCGGTCTTCTTTTCTATGTACAAGTCCATATCGACAAACTGCATATCGAGCGCGGCGGCCAAGCGACGGCCGACCGTGGTCTTGCCGCTGCCCATGAAGCCGCTTAAAACGATATTGCCCGATTTTATGATTTCACCTTTTACTTTTTGTCCATTTCCCGTTCCCCGTTTCTTTCGGTTTGTTATGCGCGGAAAAGCCGTGCCGTTTCCGCTTCCGCATCGCAGATGAGCTGTTCGATATCGCTGTCCTTAAACGACGCGCCGTACCAGAGCTCGTGCGCGGCGACCGCCTGACAGACGAGCATGCCCATGCCGCCGACAGTTTTGAGTCCGCAGCTTGCGGCAAGCTTTAAAAATTTCGTTTTGCCGGGGTTATAGACGGCGTCGAACGCGGCTTTGCAGCGAGAGAGCACGTCTTCCCCGACAGCACTGACACCGGTTTTGGGGTACATACCGAGGCTTGTGGTGTTGAGCACAAGATCGTAGTGCTCGGTTTCCTTTGCGAGCTCGTCATAAGACAGCACGCGAAACACGCCGGTTTTGCTGCGCGTGCGGCAGAGCTCCGCGAGTTCATCGCTGAGCGCCTGTGCTTTTTCGAGCGAGCTTTCGCGGCAGACGATATCAAGATGCGGTGCATCGGCCGTGAGCACGGCTTCAAATGCGATAGCACGCGCCGCGCCGCCGCGGCCGAGCAGAAGAAGCTCGCCGTTAAAATCGAGCCCATAGCGCGCAAGGGCCTTTTTGCAGCCGACACCGTCCGTTGTGTAGCCGGTCATTTTGCCGTCTTCGACACGCACGGTAGTTGCTGGATCCGAAAAGCTCGCTTTTTCGTCGATAGCCGTCGAGCAGGGGAATGATTGTCGGCTTTTGTGGGGGATGGTGATATTAAAGCCGTCGAGCGTGCGCAATGCGGGCAGCGCCTGTGTAAGGGACGGTACATCCAGCACGGAATATTCCGGCTTATAGCCTGTGAGGGAGAAGAGGCGGTCATGGATAAACGGCGACATCGTGTGCCCGATGGGGTGCCCGATGACGGCAAAACGGCGAAGCTGCATTTTAAGGCTCTCCTTTAAAAACAGAAAAATTTAGCACGGAATGCGGAATTGCTATTGACAAATAAGCCGTGCATCCATACAATGTATGTGAAGTACACCCCGATTGTATCATGCCTGCGGCGTTTTGTCCATACGGCAGACGGTGCAGTACTTGACAAATACTACACGATAGGAGGAAAATTAAATGGTTCTGGAGAAAGTTATCGATATTATTGCTGAGGAGCTCAGCGTAGATCCCTCCGAGATCACCGAGGATTCCAACCTGGTTGAGGATCTGGACGCAGATTCCCTTGCTGTTGTTGATCTTGTCATGTCCATCGAAGATGCTTTCAACGTAGAAATTCCGGATACGGAAGTTGAAAACCTCAAGACGGTTGGCGAAATCGTTCAGTTCATCGAAGAACATCAGGGTCAGTAAATTTTACGCCTTGTGCAAAACGATATGAAAACACCGGGAGCGGCTTTCTGGCTGTTCCCGGTGTTTTTTTTCGCTGATTTAATTTGTTCCGATGGACAGCTGTTTTGTTGGTACTCTGTTTCTGCAAATTAGTTTAAACTAACTTTTAATTATTTATGTATAAGTATCTTTGGTACAAATTGCACCGAATAGTACAAGGAAAGAAGAAACGAACCTTCTTTTCTGTTTTTTTAAATAAAATCTTAGGCGGCCCGCACAAAGATGGCTACCGCTCTTGCTTTTCAGAAAAATTCCCTGTATAATAAGAAAAGATATGCCCGCTTTGGGCCCGGCGGCACAGCGTTTGCCGCACGAATCGTGAAAGGACTGAATTTCTTGGCGAATCAGAAGAAGATGGTCAACGACATCACTTCCATGGACGTTGACTTTTTCCAAAATGGTACACCGATATTGTTAAAAAAAGCCGAGCTGATGGATTACTCCAGCGTAAAAGGCTGCATGATCATCGAGCCGTACGGCTACGCGATCTGGGAAAACATTCAGCATGAACTGGACGATCGCTTTAAGGCGACGGGTCACCAGAACGTTTACATGCCGCTGTTCATCCCGGAATCCCTCCTGCAGAAGGAAAAAAGACCATGTAAAGGGCTTTGCGCCTGAAGTGGCTTGGGTAACGGAAGGCGGCAACGAGAAGCTGAGTGAGCGCCTGTGCGTACGCCCGACGAGTGAGATTCTCTTCTGCGAGCATTACCAGAAGATCATCAACTCTTACCGCGACCTGCCGAAGCTCTACAACCAGTGGTGCTCCGTTGTGCGCTGGGAGAAAACGACGCGTCCGTTCCTGCGCTCCTCCGAGTTCCTGTGGCAGGAAGGCCACACCATGCACGAAACCGCAGAAGAGGCCATGGAAGAGACCATGCGCATGCTGCACACCTACGAGGAGTTCTACAAGAACGTGCTCGCCATTCCGGCTGTGACCGGCCAGAAGACCGAGAAAGAAAAGTTTGCGGGCGCTGTGGCGACCTACACCATTGAGCCGATGATGCACAACGGCGTTGCTTTGCAGGGCGGCACGAGCCACTACTTCGGCGACGGCTGGGCAAAGAACTTCGGCATTACGTTCACGGGACGCGACAATACCCTGCAGCACCCGCACCAGACCTCCTGGGGCGTTTCCACCCGCATGATCGGCGCCATCATCATGGTACACGGCGACGACAACGGTCTTGTACTGCCGCCGAAGGTCGCGCCGATCCAGCTGGCAATCATCCCGATTGCACAGCATAAGCCCGGCGTGCTCGACAAGGCAAACGCGCTGTATGAATCCCTGAAGACGAAGTTCCGCGTGAAGCTGGACGACACCGACAACTCCCCCGGCTGGAAGTTCAGCCAGTATGAGATGCAGGGTGTGCCGCTGCGTTTGGAGATCGGTCCGAAGGATATTGAGCAGAACCAGTGCGTGCTCGTCCGCCGCGACACGAGAGAGAAGATTTTCGTTTCGCTCGATAACCTTGAGGGCGAGATTGAAAAGGCACTGCAGGCTGTGCATGACGGTCTTTACGAGCGTGCGCTGAAGAACCTTGAAGAGAAGACCTTCACGGCGACGACGTATGAGGAGTTCCTCGACATTGCGGAAAACAAGCCCGGCTTCATCAAGGCCATGTGGTGCGGCGACAGCGCGTGCGAGGACAAGCTGAAGGACGCGACCGGTGGCGTGAAGTCCCGTTGCATTCCGTTTAAGGAAGAGCACCTCTCTGATGTTTGCGTTTGCTGCGGCAAGCCGGCAAAGCACATGGTCTACTGGGGCAGACAGTACTGATTTTTCTGCTTTGCGTAGCGCTATATCAAATCGGCATACGTGTTTTACACGGTTTTAACTGTGTTTTTATAAGCAGAATGTTGTAAGAATACTTTAGGGCACACCGTATTTTTTGCGGTGTGCCTCTTTTTTTGCTCTTTTTTATGAAATGCACGGCTGATTTTTGGACGCGCAGGCAACAAAGCAAAAGTTTTTATGCAAATGATACAAGCAAAATAGAAAAAGCTTGTGCAAATCCGCTTTTTTCACAAAAAGGGCTTTACATTTGCTTTGGAATGGTCTAAAATACAAGCAGAAATAAATCGTTAGGAGTCCGTATGGACTTCGGCGTAAATTTAGGAGGAGAATTCCAATGGCAAATGTAAGAGTTGGCTTTATCGGCTGCGGCGGTATTGCAAACGGCAAGCACTTCCCGGGCATGGCCCAGCAGGAAGGCGTAGATATGTGCGCATTCTGCGACCTCATTCTTGAGAGAGCAGAAAAGGCCGCTAAAGAGTACGGCACCCCGGACGCTAAGGTTTACACCGATTATCATGAGCTTCTGGCAGACCCGACGATCGACGCTGTTCACGTTCTGACCCCGAACGTTGCACACTGCGAGATCACCGTTGCTGCTCTTGAGGCTGGCAAGCACGTTCTGTGCGAGAAGCCGATGGCTGCTACCCCGGCTGACGCTAAGAAGATGCTTGAAGCAAGAGACAGAACCGGCAAGATGCTGACGATCGGCTATCAGTATCGTCACTTCCCGGAGAACCAGGTTGCTAAGAAGGTTGTCGATTCCGGCGCTCTTGGCGATGTTTACTATGCAGAGGCTACATACCTCCGCCGCCGTGGCGTTCCGACCTGGGGCGTGTTCACGGATAAGGCAAAGCAGGGCGGCGGTCCGCTGATCGACATCGGTACGCATGCTCTTGACCTCACGCTGTTCCTCATGAACAACTACGATGTTGACTATGTTTGCGGCACTTCCTTCGAGAAGCTCGGCCACACGCTCGATGCTAAGCATCAGGGTCAGGTCAACTACCGCGGTGAGTTCGATACCTGGAACAACGAGACCTACGACGTTGAAGACTCCGCTGTTGGCTTCATCAAGATGAAGAACGGCGCTACGATTGTTCTGCGCGCTGCTTGGGCTATCAACATGGCTGAAGACTACGCTGCAAACGGCGAAGCTTACACGATGCTGGCTGGTACCGAGGGCGGCCTCGATACGAAGGAAGGCCGTGTCCGTCTGAACCATGTTGTTGCTGAGTACCCGACCATTTCTTGGGTTGGCAACAAGGTCAGAGGTTTCATCCCGGGCTTCTCTCAGGGTCCGGCACCGAAGTCCAAGGAAGCTGAGATCTGGGTCAAGGCTCTGAAGGGCGAAGGCGAGCTGTTTGTTACGGCTGATCAGGCTTATGTCGTCACGAGAATCCTCGATGCGATCTATGAGTCCAACAGAACCGGCAAGCCTGTTTACTTCGACTAATTTTAATCAGTACATTTTGTGTGCGGCGGCATTTCGTGTCGCCGCACATTTTTTAAGGCGGAGTTTCCGCAAACGTTATAATTTTCAGAAAGGTGGTTTTCCCCATGGAAAATATCAATGTTCAGGTTTATTCCCTGATTTCCGAGCCGATTAGCCCGATTGAGAAGCTGAAGACCATTGCAAAGCTTGGTTTTGCAGGCGCAGAGTTCACTGCAGACTTCACGGAAGTGCCGGTTGAAGAAATGAAGAAGGTTCTCGCAGAGAACAATTTGAAGGTCGATTCCGCTCACGTCGGTCTGGATCAGATTGAAGGCGTTCTCCCCTACTTCGCGGAGCTGGGCGCAAAGCTCGTCATCTGCCCGGCGACAAATTTCTGCAACAAGGCAGAAGCTGAAGAAGTTGCAGCAGATCTCAACCGCCTCGGCAACATTGCGAAGCAGTACGGCATCAAGATCGGCTACCACAACCACACCGACGAGTTCTATGTGGACGAGGGCAAGTATCTTTATGACTGGCTCATCGATGCATGTGACCCGGAAGTTACGGCTTTCCAGCTTGACTGCGGCTGGTGCAGCGCAGCAGGCGTAAACCCGGTAGACTTCATCAACAGCCACGCAGGCCGCATTGCAAGCATCCACATTAAGGAAAACAGCGGCGTTATCGGCGCAAACAAGCCGCAGTCCCGCCACGACACCACCCCGCGCTTCAAGTTTGAGAAAGACGCTGACGGCAAGCCGATCTTCCCGCCGGAGTTCCTCAAGATGAAGGAAGAGCACGACAAGCTGAACGTGCCGCAGGGCCAGGGCATTGTGGACTGGAAGGCTGTTAAGGCAGCTGCCGACGCACAGTGCGACAACGTCATTTACGTTGTTGAGCGTGAAGCCAGCTACAACGATCCGCAGGATCGCGTAGCTTGCCTTGCTGAAGACATTGCATGGCTGAAGGCTAACCTGTAATTTAACTGAACGCAAAATGAGCCGAGCACAGAAGTTGTGTTCGGCTTTTTTGCTGCGCAAAAAAAGAAGCTTGCGGGGAACATAGCGTAGCGACACTAAAAATTTCGCCCGCCTTTTCAAAAGCAGAGGGGACTTGGGGCAGTGCCCCAAGTCCCCTCAAGTTTTCTCGAAGAAAATTTAAATCAAAGCCTTTATTCGTTCGCTTTCACAAGCAAATGCGAAGCGCTTAGTGCTGGATCTGCTGCTCTTCCTCGTCATCGTTATGGCTCCACGGCGAGGGGGCCAATTTTTTATGCAGCGCAACAAGCTCGTGGTCGTAGTTATGTCTGACTTCACACTTTTTGTCGAAAATCATGGTCGCTTCGTCGTCTGCGGTGCAAGCCGGCCACTCCGGCAGGTCTTCGCTGGACGGTTTGCCGTCACGCGCGAAGTTGAGCCACGCGTCGCACATCTGCTTTTCGAGCAAGTCGGTCACGCCGGGCTCGTTATACGCGGCGACGAGGCTCGTGTTATGGAACACAAACGGGATCTCGCTGCAATGCCACGCGATATGCCCACCGTCATACGGGAAGGTGTAGGTCATCATATACGAATATGTGCCGCTTTCCGGGTGCTGTGCTTTTTTCAAGATGAAATCAGTAGACGGCGCACGGAAGATGGAATCCATGAACAGCACGTCGCTGACGTCCTTATCCGGGTAAACCTCGGCGAACATCTCCTTGAGCTTTTTGCCCTCTGCGCCGTAGCGTTTTTCGATCATAGAATCGATGAGTGCAGCATCGGCCTTTTCCTCTTCGCTTAATGCCGGCATGAACGAGAACTCGCCGAGCACGGTGCCAACCATGACCGGGATGGTTTTTGCGTGCTCCGTGAAACCGACCTCGAGCGGATCGCCGAGGTACCAATCGTTTGCAAGCGGGTTGCCGCCGACGTATGCGCCCGTTTTTGCGACCTCCGGCGCGACCTTGTTGTACGCCGCCGCGAGCTGTGCGTACGGGATGGTCTCCAGTGCTTTGACATCATCGAGCTTCAATTCTGCCAGAAGCGCCGTGACGATGGCTTTGCCGTTCTGCTCCGTGGAATTGCCGGAGACGAAGTGATCGATGCAGCCGCTCTGCACGACGCCCTTATGGAACAGGCCGTCCGCCGCAGGGGTCTGCATCAGCGTCCAGACCTTCATACCGCCGCCGGACTGGCCGAACAGCGTGACGTTTTCCGGGTCGCCGCCGAAGTTTGCGATATTTTCGTGAATCCACTGCAAAGCTGCGACCATATCGGCGTTGCCGGCGTTGCCGGAATTCTTATATTCCTCGCCGAACGGGGAAAGGTCGAGATAGCCGAGGATATTGAGGCGGTGGTTGAGTGAAATGACGACGACATCGCCGTATTTGCTCATGTTTTCGCCCTCGTAGGCGATGTGCTCAATGGAGGAGCCCGCCGCGAATCCGCCGCCGTGCAGCCAAACGAGCACGGGCTTTTTGGCGTTCGGGTCAAGATGCTGCGTCCAGATATTGAGGTACTGGCAGTTCTCATCGAGCGGCCAATAGCGGTGCGGCACCATCAGCTCGTTGCTGGGCTGATCCTGCTGCAGCATGGGGCACACGTAGCCGTAAGCCAGCGCGTTTTTGATGCCCTCCCACGGCTCTACCGGGGTCGGCTGGTGGAAACGCTTTGCATCGGCGTATTTTACGCCGTGGAACACATATGTGCCGTCAAGCTGAAAACCACGCAGCTTACCGGCTTTGGTCTCGACGACCGGGTCTGTTTTGGTGCACATGAAATTTCTTGCCATATATCACAACTCCTTAAAAATTTGACAAGTAAAAAATAACCTTGCAATGTTAATTGTAAGGTTATTTCTTATAAATGTCAATATTCTAATTTTTGATTTTATGTGCAATTTACAAGAACAGGTCTTTTAAAAGCTGCTTGCCGGTCTTTGTGCGGAAGATGTTCTCGTACACCTTTTCGGCGGCTTCATGGGTCATGCCGCTCTCGAAAATGTTTACGAGGAAATCGGCTTCAACGAGAATTTGATAATCGATGCCGTTGATGTTCGTGTACGTGTGGTGGTGGCCGATGAGGTAGCAGATGCGCTCTGTCTGCTCATGGGTATAGCCGCACGCGGGCAGCATTTCGAGTGCGATGGGCGGGCCTTCCACCTCCTGGTGAGGGCCGTTGCAGTTGCCGTATTTTTCAAAGCACACACGGATGCCGATGTCGTGCGTAATGGCAGCGGCTTCCAAAATTTCTTTTGTCGCATCGTCCACGTCTTCGCCCTCCGCGATGGTCTTTGCGAACGCGAACACCTTCAAAAAGTGGTTGACGCGCTCGACACAGCCGCCCTCGTACTCTGTCATTTTCAAAACGAGCTTGCTAAAATTTGTCATGTTTTTCACTTCTTTCTTTCAAAATCGTCTGCGCAGGGCACCCAGTACCGGCGCGTGAGGATGCCTTCTTCCAGCACTTTGTTTTCGAGTACGCCGCCGGCGCTTTCAATCGTTTTCGCCGATCCGGTGTTTGTATCATTGCAGGTGATGAGTACCTTTTTGATGCCGATTGAACGCGCAATGGGCAGCGCGAGCGCAAGCTGGATTTTGGCATACCCGTGGCGGCGCTCACTCGGCACAATGCCGTAGCCGATGTGACCGCCGAACAGCCTGAGGTAGTCGTTCAGCTCGTGGCGGATGTCCACGGCGCCGAAGAGTTTTGTTTCGTTGTCATCGGTGAGAAAATAAAGCGTTTCATTCACAAAGCCCTCGGGGACACGAGTGCGCTTTTGGATGCTTTCACGCCGCCATTCCTCAAACGGCAGATTTTTCGGATTTGCGGACGCGATGGGTACGATGCGCTCCGCGCCCCAGTCTTTAAGATATGCCGCATACTGCGTCGCTGTAATTTGTTCCGGCAAAATCAGTTTCATTGAAATTTCTCCCGTTATCTTGCCATGACGGCCTCGATGTCTTCGATGGTGCGCGGCACGGACGCAGAGAGGTTCTCTGCGCCGGTCGGCGTGACAAGGCAGTTATCCTCCACGCGGAAGCCGATGCCGAGATCTTCGGCGTAAATGCCGATATCAACGCAGAAGACCATATTCGGCGCGATGGGCTTGCCGAGTGCATCGACAACATCGTGCACGTCGTAGCCGACATGGTGCGCACCGCCGTGCCACATGTATTTGCCAATCTCATCGTAAGAGGACAGCAGACCAATCTTTTTCAGCTGCTCACAGCAATAGCGGCGGGCGGTCTTATCCACATCGTCCATGAGCATACCGGGCTTGATGGTGGAGAACATGTAGTTCGACGTATTGAGGGCACACTCATACAGCATGCGCTGCTCTTTCGAGTATTTGCCGTTGCACGGCCAGCCACGGGAGACATCGTTGCACTCGCCATCCCACTGCGCGCCAACGTCATTCAAGATCATATCGCCGTCCTTGGCTTGTCCCATGTAGCTGTCGTAATGGATGCAGAAGTTGTTTTCGCCGGCGGAAATGATGGAGTGGAACGCGGGCTCAAGCACGCCGGCGCTGGTGAGGGCGTAGTCGAACTCGGCTTTATACTCGTACTCATACATGCCGGGGTGCGAAGCGCGCATCATGCGCAGAATGCCTTCGCGCGTAACGGTCATGGCGCGACGCATGGCGTCAATCTCGCACGGAGCCTTCAGGGTACGCAGGCGCTTTAAGATAGGCAGGATATTTTCAACCGTGAGGAACGGGTAGCCGGTCTTAATGGTCTGCGCGAAGCGGTGGGCTTCATCTAAGCCCTCGTCCGGCGTATGGCGGTAGAGGTCGAGGTAGACGTGCTGCACGTTGCCGCTGTTCAAAACACGGTGGATATCGTTTTCAAAGTTCTCAACGAAGCGGATATCCGTGATTCCGGACTGCGCCATAACTTCATCGGCTTTCGGTCTGCGGCCCGTCCAGCGCTCTTTCATGAGATCCGGCGGGAGGATATAGATGGATTCCTGCACATTGCCGCCGATTTTTGTGGCGACCAACACAAACCCCGCGAATTTAATGCCCGTTAAATACAGGAAATTGCGGTTTGTGAAGAATGTATAGTACGCATCGGCGCTCTGACGCGGTGCGCTGCCGGAAAAGAACACGGCTGCGCTGCCGTCTTTCATTTCGGCGTACAGGCGCTGACGGTTTGCCTTGTGGAATTCTGCTGTCATGATAATCCCCCGATCCTTTAGTTGCTTATTTATTATTTCTTACGACTCATTTCTACGAGTCGTTCAGAAACCCCATTGACTGGGTTTCCTGCGGCTAAACAGTCCACCGGACTGTTTAGCCTACCTTCCTAGTCCTAATGTAGGCAAAAGGATTTCGTCGTCTGCGGACGACGAATCAGGGCTCTACCCTGATAACCCGCAAGTTTTCTGGAAAAACTTGACCAAAGACTTTGTTTGTCGCTTCGCTATGTTTACTTTAGCTTTGCTGCAAGTGCAACCCAGCCTTTTTCCTCTTTGCGGTCGATGATCTCGAATTTATCCGCGAGGCACGCCAAAACATCGTCTTCTCTGGTATCAATGATGCCGCTCATGATATAGACGGTATCGAGCTTCATAAAGCGTGGAGCATCTTTTGTGAGCAGAATCACGACGTCTGCGACGATATTCGCGACAACGACATCGAATGTGCCGGTAACCTTATCTGCCAGATTGCCGCAGATGCCGGTGAACTTATCGCCGACGTGGTTGATCTCTGCGTTTGCGACGGCGGTCTTGACGGCGAGAGCATCAATATCGACGCCAACGGCGCTGCCTGCGCCGAGCAGCAGACCGGCGACGGACAAAATACCGCTGCCGCAGCCCATATCAAGCATGGTATCGCCCGGCTTTACATACTTTTCGAGCAGCTCCATGCAAAGGCGGGTCGTTTCATGCGTGCCGGTACCGAACGCGAGACCCGGCTCCAGATGCAGCACGACGCGGTCACCTGCTTCGTACTCGTCCTCCCACATGGGGCGCACAAGCAAGCGGTTGCCGACGGGGATGGGCTTAAAATACTTTTTCCAGTTGTTGATCCAATCCTCCTCCGCACAGTTGGCGGCGGTGATGGTGTTCTCAATGCCGACGGCTTCAAAACGCTCTTTGAGGAAAGAAATGGCTTCCGCCGGGTTTTCCTCCGGGCTGATATACACATGGATGATGCTTTTGGTTCGGTCTTTTTTAAGAAGGTCTTCGTCAATGAGGTCGATATGCGCGATTTCCATCGCTTCCTCTTCTAAATGCGAATAGTCTTCAATATAAATGCCGTAGGGCACGACCATCTGCGCAATGTCGCCCGCGCGGTCCGTATCCGCCGCGGGAATAGTGACCTGTAATTCGGTCCAGTCTGCGTTTACCTGATCTGTCATACTTTTTAACTCCTGTTCTCTTTTTATAAAATGCAGAAAATTATCTATACATTTCTCATATAAGCTGATTATACAACGCGCCCGGAAAACTTGCAATAGGAGGCCCTGCGACAATCATGACAAAACGCAAATTTCTGCTGCAAGGCATCGCTTTAACGGCATTTTCACTGTTTTTCCGCATTACGAATATCGGCTACCGTGCGTATTTATCGGGCAAAATCGGTGCGGAGGGCATGGGGCTTTACCAGCTCATCTTCTCCGTGTTCCTGCTCGCCATCACGCTTTCCACTTCCGGCATCAGCTTGGCCGTGACGCGCATGGTGACGGCAGCCATTGCGGCGAACCACCGCTGCACGGTGCGCAGCGTGGTGACGCAGTGCTTTTTGTTCTGCCTGACGGTGAGCTGTACCATTGCGGTTTTGCTGCTGTGCTTTTCGGATTTTGCCGCCGCGCATATTTTGGGCAACGCCGGCGCGGCGCGTCTCTGCGCATTTTGGCGCTGGGGCTGCCGTTTATGTCGCAGTGCACGTGCATGAAGGGATATTTTTTAGCAGTGGACGAATCGCTTTCCACCTCA
>ENA-OQHN01000608-OQHN01000608.1-human-gut-metagenome-genome-assembly--contig:-NODE-608-length-11916-cov-20.200441_pt1 | contig 11916 bp, 12 predicted proteins | sample MGYA00242564_ERZ504721 | MGnify/ENA primary metagenome ERZ504721 (study PRJEB26092, sample SAMD00036212) | human gut metagenome | host: Homo sapiens | study: EMG produced TPA metagenomics assembly of...
ATGGTAGAATAGATGTTAGAGATGCATTTCCAACGGTTAATCCAGATGGTGTTGATTCCAACCCAAAGTCTGCATAGAGCTCCAGAATCCGTGAGTCAGGTGGAACCACAAGGCAATCAGCCAGATGATATACAACACGAAGAACACCGGATTAGAGAATGTCTGCATGATGTAGCCGTAACCGTCGGCTGCATGAAGACCACCCATCATCGGGTTGCCGATGATTTCAGCGAACTGCATTTTGTACCAGAAGTTAACGAAGTGAAGAGCCAGACCCAGGATTACAATGATACCCAGTACCAGCATGTTCTGAGATGCCCATTCCACGATTTTTCGGTTTTGCTGTCACTGCATAGCGTTCGTGACCGCGAGCTGCACGGTTCTGCATCGTCAGCCAGAAAGCGTAGATGATGTGAATTACAAACAGGGCAGCCAGTCCGACAGTAGCTACCAGCGCATACCAGTTGGCACCGAGGAACTCACAAACCATGTTGTACGCCTCGCCCGAGAACAATGCAACAAGGTTCATCGCCATGTGAAATGTCAGAAACAGGACAAGGGCGATACCAGTAACACTCATCACCACTTTCCTTCCAATAGATGAATTACTTAACCACATAAATGATTGAATTTAAATTATTTAATTGTTAGAACTATAAATTCGCACTCGAAGGTCCAAATTATGATGCAAAATTAGAAGATTTATTGAGATAACACAACAGATTATGGAAAAAATTCTGTAATCGGAAGCCGTGAGCCACACGTAAAAAGCCTATCTTTTGGGAAAATTCATGCCGGGCTTGCGCAGTAGTTCAATGGCCTTTTTCATGCTGTCGTTCAGCGTGTTAATCACCTGGAAGTATTCGTTCATGTCCCAGATGTCGCGGGCCAGCAGGGCTTTCAGCTGGGTCTTGACCAGCGGAAGTGCCGTACGGAACTGGGCCTCGTTGTAGGTGATGCCCATGGAGGTGCCTTGTGCCACCAGCTCATCGAGCATGGCCTGGCTCACCTCAAACTCGCGGTTGAAGCGGTCGAACGTCTTATACTGCTGGAGCCATTCTTTCCGGTGGCGGTCAATCAGCTTGATGTTCAGCTGCACCATGGCGCCTTTGTCGCGCAATGACAGATAATAGTTGGTGTACATCGTGGTGTCGATGGGCACGAAATAGTCGGGCATGATGCCTCCGCCACCGTACACGGTACGTCCTAGCTTCAGGGTCTTGGCCTTGAGCGAGTCGGGGAAGTGGATGCTGTCGGCACTCATCATCTCACCCCGGTTGTAACGGTCTATCAAGTCTTTATTGTATTGCTCGATGCTTTCGTAAGGTTTCTGGATACAACGGCCCGAAGGGGTGTAGTAACGGGCGATGGTCAGACGGATCATGGAACCGTCGGGCAAATCGATGGGGCGCTGTACGAGTCCTTTTCCGAAGGTACGCCGGCCTACTACGATACCTCTGTCCCAATCCTGAATGGCTCCGGTGACAATCTCACTGGCGGAAGCCGAGAATTCATCGACGAGCACCACCAGACGGCCTTTCTGGAAATCGCCGTCGCCCTTGGCTTCAAATTCTGAACGGGGGTTGCGGCGGCCTTCGGTATAGACAATGAGTTCTTTCTTACCCAAAATCTGGTCGCACAGGATGATGGCGGCATTCAGGTAACCGCCTCCGTTGCCTTGCAAATCGAGAATCAGGTCTTTCATGCCTTGCTTCTGCAACTTGTGGAGGGCATCGGTAAATTCTTGTCCGGTGGTAGCGGCAAAGCGGTTCACACGGATATAACCGATTTTTCCTTCTACCATGTACGAAGCATCCAGACTGTATACGGGAATCTTGTCGCGCTTGATGGTGAAGGGCAGCAACTCTTTCACACCGGCACGCAACACTTTTACCGTCACCGTGGAGCCTTTTGGTCCGCGCAAGCGGCGCATCACTTCGTCAGTGTTCATCTTCACACCGGCAATGACCGTGTCGTTCACTTCGATGATGCGGTCGCCGGCCAGGATGCCGACTTTCTCGGAAGGTCCTCCCGATACGAGCTGGATGACAAAGAGGGTGTCGGTAGCCATATTAAACTGGATACCGATGCCATCGAAGTTTCCCTGAAGGGGTTCGTTGAGCCGCTTCACTTCTTCCGGGTCGGAATAGGTGGAGTGCGGGTCGAGCTCTTCCAGCATGCTGACAATGGCGGTTTCCACCAGTTTGTCTTCGTCTACCTTATCTACATAGAGATTGGAGATGGCGAACTCGGCCAGCTGCAGTTTGCGCGAAGGCGAATCGAGCAGCTTGTTCTGGGCAGGCAGGGCAGTCCATGCCGCACATCCTGCCAATAAAGCGAATAGGTATTTTCTGATTTTCATGTGCATTCTTTCATTTTATTCCACTTCCATGCCTTCGGGCAGAAAGTCGGATACATCTTTTCCATACTGCAAAAGCTCACGCACGATGGTGGAACTGATGGAGGTCAGTTCGGGCTCAGTAAAGAGCAGGATGGTTTCTACGCCGGCCAGCTTGCGGTTGATGTCGGCAATGGTTTCTTCGTACTCAAAGTCGTGCACGGTACGGATACCGCGGATAATGAATCCGGCCTCGCGCTCGCGGGCAAAATCAACGGTCAGATTGTCGTATGCCTCTACCTTGATGCGTGGCTCGTCGGCATAAAGCTTGCGAATCATCTCTACACGCTTTTCGGTGGGGAACCAGGTTTTCTTTTTGTCGTTTATCCCGATACCGATAATAATTTCATCCATAAAGGTCAGGGCACGCTTCACCACGGAGTAGTGCCCGATAGTAAACGGGTCGAAGGTGCCCGGAAATATCGCTCTTTTCATCACTGATGACTGGCAGTTTTTAATTATTAATTCTTCATTCTTCATTCTTAATCAAGTCTTCTTCTACCACCAGGTTATCGATGATGAAGTTCTGGCGTTCCATGGTGTTCTTTCCCATGTAGAATTCCAGCAGTTCCTTCACGGCGTCGGTCTTGCGAAGGGTGACTTGCTCCAGGCGCATGTCCTTGCCGATGAAATGACGGAACTCATCGGGAGAGATTTCTCCCAGTCCTTTGAATCGGGTGATTTCCGGATTGGGACTCAGTTTCTCGATGGCAGCCACCCGTTCTTCGTCCGAATAGCAGTAGATGGTTTCGTACACGCCTTTCTTGCGGTTTCGCACGCGGAACAGAGGTGTCTGCAGGATATATACATGACCTTTCTTGATCAGGTCGGGGAAGAACTGGAGGAAAAAGGTAATCATCAGCAGGCGGATGTGCATACCGTCCACATCGGCATCGGTAGCCACGATTACCTTATTATACCGCAGTCCGTCGAGCCCTTCTTCAATGTTCAGGGCAGCCTGCAGGAGGTTGAACTCTTCGTTCTCGTAGACTACCTTCTTGGTGAGTCCGAAAGAATTCAGCGGCTTACCGCGCAAGCTGAACACGGCCTGCGTATTGACATCGCGGCTTTTCGTGATGGAACCGCTGGCGGAGTCTCCCTCGGTGATGAAGATGGAGCTTTCCAGACGGGGGTCGTCTTCTTCTTTCTTTCCGCCTTTCTGGTCGTTCAGGTGGATGCGGCAGTCGCGCAACTTACGGTTGTGCAGGTTGGCTTTCTTGGCACGCTCACGGGCTATCTTCGTGACGCCGGCAATGGCCTTGCGTTCTTTTTCGGATTCCTGGATTTTCTGCAGCAGGACTTCGGCCACATCGGGATGCTTGTGGAGGTAGTTGTCTACCTGCTCTTTTACGAAATCGCCCACAAACTTGTTGACGCTGACGCCCGACAAAGGATAGGGGTTGCCTTCGGAATCTTTCTCCGGTGCCATAGACAGTGAGCCCAACTTGATTTTGGTCTGGCTCTCGAACGTAGGTTCAATCACGTTGATGGCAATGGCAGCCACCAGTCCGTTACGGATGTCCTGAAACTCCAGGTTCTTTCCGTAGAACTCCTTGATGGCACGGGCTATGTGTTCCTTGAACGCGCTCTGGTGGGTTCCTCCCTGCGTGGTGTGCTGACCGTTGACAAAGGAATAGTATTCCTCGCCATACTGCGCACTGTGGGTAAAGGCTATCTCAATGTCTTCGCCCGTCAGGTGCACAATGGGATACAGTCCCGGCGCAGTCATGTTGTCGTTCAGCAAGTCTTCCAGTCCGTTACGGCTCACAATGCGGTGTCCGTTATAATAGATGGAAAGGCCCGTATTTAAATAGGTATAATTGCGGAGCATGGTCTCAATGAACTCCGGACGGAAGTGGTAGTTCTGGAACAGGGTATCGTCGGGCTCAAAGAAGATGTAGGTTCCGTTTTCTTCGTCCGTGGCGCAGGTCTCGTCGCTGACCAGTTCTCCACGTTCGAACACGGCCTTGCGCATCTGTCCGTCGCGGGCACTCCAGGCCACGAAACGGCTGCTCAATGCATTGACCGCCTTGGCTCCCACTCCGTTCAGACCGACACTTTTCTTGAAGGCCTTGGTATCGTACTTTCCTCCGGTGTTCAGCATGGAAACGGCATCGACCAGACTTCCCAAAGGAATGCCTCGTCCATAGTCGCGCACGGACACCCGCAGGTTGTCTTCCATCTGGATTTCAATGCGCTTTCCGGCTCCCATCTTGAACTCGTCGATACTGTTGTCGACGACTTCTTTCAACAGCACATAAATTCCGTCTTCCACCTGCGAACCGTCGCCCAGGCGACCGATGTACATACCGGGACGGGTACGTACGTGCTCCATGTCGCTCAGGTGGCGAATGTTCTCTTCGGTATAAGCTACAGAGGAAACGGTTTGTTCATTGAGTTCTTCCATATCTATTCCCCCTCTGTTTTTTAAATCATTTTCTTATAAGCACGGCGGCGTTTGTGTTGCACGGATTCGAATGCGCTCCACTGTGCCTGTACTTTCTTGTTGAGCTCAAGCTCCGGATTACTTTCCCCATACTCAAATCCCATCTGCTGGAAAATAGGCACAAGGTCGTAGAACAAGAGAGCGTTGACTCCCTTGCTCTGGTATTCGGGCTTCACGCCTACCAGCAGCAAATCGAGCACACGCGGACGCTTGATGAACAGGGCCTTTAACAGGTGGTACCAGCCGAAAGGAAGCATCTTTCCCTTGGCTTTCTGCAAGGCTTTCGACAAGGACGGCATGGCGATTCCCACTGCCACCAGGTTGCCTTCAGCATCTTCTACCAGCGACACCATGCGCAGGTCGATGAGCGGCAGATACATCTTTATATATTGGTTAATCTGTCCCTGCGTCATCTGCGAATATCCGTAAAGAGGCGCATAGGCTTCGTTAATCAAATCGAAGATTTTCTGCCCGTAGTTCTGCTTCTTGATTTCGCTCCGCTTGAGCTTCTTAATTTTCAGGTTGTACTTCTGAAGAATGATTTCGGAGATGCGCACAAACTTGTCCGGAAGCTGGTGGGGCACGCTCAGTTTGTATTCCACCCAGTCGGCTTCTTTCTCAAAGCCTAACTGCTCCATGTGTTCCGGATAATAGGAATAATTATAGATGGTGGCCATCGTACTCAACTGGTCGAATCCTTCAACCAGCATTCCTTCGGCATCCATATCCGTAAATCCCAACGGACCGACAATGGCTTCCATACCTTTTTTCTTTTCCCCATTGCTCTACGGCTTTCAGCAAGGCTGAAGACACTTCTTCTTCGTCAATGAAGTCCAGCCAGCCAAAACGGACTTCTTTCTTGTTCCAGGTGTCATTTGCACGGTGGTTGATGATGGCAGCCACACGCCCCACTATCTCCTCGCCTTTGTATGCCAGGAAATATTCTGCCTCGCAGAATTCAAATGCCGGATTCTTCTTGGGATTGAAGGTATTCAGCATGTCATCGTACAAATCGGGAACGGAATAGGGATTATCTTTATAAAGTTCGTAATTAAAACGAATGAACTTCTTCAGTTCTTTTTTTCCGTAGTGACTTTTTTAATCGTGATAGTCATTGTGGTATAATTTTTCTTTCGTTCGCTTTGAGTTTAGAAAAAATTTAAGGCTGTAAAGATAGTGTTTTTTCTCCTAAAAAGCTGGCTATTCACTGATTTTCACACTTTAAGGATTTTTTACGCAAGAAGCAAACGGCATACGAAAATTAGAAATTTGATGGGATTTTAAGGTATCTTTTCATTTCATTTCCAGAATAAAGAAAGCAGTAATTCCGGTAATCCACTGTTTGACAGTAAAATAAGTCATCTTTTCCCCTTGAGAATTGAAAAATCAGCTTCTCCCCGACGGATGGACGGGATTTTCAGATTCTCGCGGCGTTTATTTCCACCAGCCGCCGGGCAAGGCAAGAATCATGGCTACCACTTCGGCATAGTTTTTCTGTCCGGAAGGAATCTGGTTGCCTTTGAGGTAATACTCATACATCAGTTCCTGCACTCGTCCTACCCACGGATTGTAGCGTGCCTGCCAGTAGGCTTGCTTTTCACGAAGGGTCTGCAAAATCTCGGGACGGATGGAAGCAAGCAGTTGCCGGTAGTCTTCTTCTTCCAACAATGTAGCGGCATTGGAGAGCACATAGGGTAGCAGACCGAAATAGCCGGAGTAGCGGACGGCTGGTGAAACGGAGCGGATGCAAATCTGATAGGCCCAGAAGTTGGCTTCGGCCTCGCTGCTTATTCCCAACAGATGGGAATATTCATGGGCATAGGTGAACGGCCATTGCAAGGGAGGCAGCTCGCGGTTGAGCTGTGACTCGGCAAAAAAAGGGCCCATGTAGCCCAACACGCCGACACCGGAATAGAGTGCGTTGAACATGACTTGCTTGGGATGCTGGTAGCTTCTCGGTGAAGAAAGACCGAAACGGGAGGGCACCTGGGCAAAGAGTTGCTTCACCTCTTTTTCGATGATCTCGTGCGAAGGGAAAGGCGACTGCGTGTAGGCTTGATTCAAGCGGCGGGTATAGTCGGCCAGAAAATGCTGAAAGGTGGAATCCTGATAGGCCACATATTCTACAGAGGAACGCGTAAAGAAGTCTTTCCGGAAATAGTTGATTCCCCAGCCTACATAGAACCAGAGGTACACTCCTACCAGCAGCTCGGCTTCTGCACGCAAGGTCCACTTCCACCCTTTCTTTTTCTTCCAGCCCCACAGCGGTAGTCCGGCAAGGAGTACACACGCGGCTACAAAAAACCATTCTTCCATGGAGAAGGGTATCCAGGAAACCAGGGCCGACAACAGTGCGGACAAAGCGGGATAAAAGTGACGGGCATACATCTCGCCCCAATCGGGCAAGAGGCGGCAAAGGAAGATGAAGCACACCCCCAAGGCCTCTGCGGTCCAACGTACGTAACGTAAGGGAAAACTTTTCATATACACAATGTTATATGTTTTCAGACAAGGTGAAGGAAGTGACAAAGAAATTATATATTTTTGTAACACAGATTAATCATGAATTATACTTAGATAGAAATGGCTTTAAACTACATCTGGATTGCATTTTTCCTTCTGGCCTTCGTGGTGGCACTGGTCAAGCTCGTATTTTTAGGCGACACGGCCGTATTTCCGGAGATTATCAATTCTACTTTCGCTTCTTCCAAAACGGCGTTCGAAATCTCATTGGGACTGACGGGGGTGTTGTCGCTCTGGCTGGGCATCATGAAGATTGGAGAAAGAGGAGGCGTTATCCAGCTTTTCGCCCGTCTGCTGAGTCCGCTGTTTTCAAAACTGTTTCCGGAGATTCCGAAAGGGCATCCGGTGACGGGAAGTATTTTCATGAACCTGGCAGCGAATATGCTGGGGCTGGACAATGCGGCCACACCGCTCGGCCTGAAAGCCATGGAGGGACTGCAGGAGCTGAACCCACGAAAGGATACAGCCAGCAACCCGATGATCATGTTTTTAGTGCTGAACACGTCGGGACTGACACTGATTCCCATCAGCATCATGGTATACCGGGCACAGATGGGAGCCGCACAGCCTACGGACGTGTTTGTTCCGATTCTGCTGGCGACTTTCTTTTCGACGATGGCCGGTATCATTGCGGTCAGCCTGTACCAGCGCATCAACCTGCTGAACCGGACTATTCTGCTGTTTCTCGGAGGAGCCAGTCTGCTCATTGCAGGCATCATCTGGCTTTTCCTTCAGCTTAGCCGGGAACAGATTGACCTCTACTCTACCACCTTTGCCAATGTGTTTCTCTTTCTCGTCATCATCGGCTTTATCGTGTCGGGCATGCGGAAAAGAATCAATGTGTACGATGCCTTCGTGGAAGGAGCCAAAGAAGGATTTTCTACTGCCGTGCGCATCATTCCTTACTTGGTGGCCATCCTGGTTTCCATCGGTGTGTTCCGTGCTTCGGGCGCCATGGATTTTCTGATTCAGGGCATCGCCGGGGTGGTACGGAGTTGCGGAATAGACGACCAGTTTGTCGGCGCACTGCCCACGGCACTGATGAAGCCGCTGAGCGGTAGCGGGGCCCGCGGACTGATGGTGGACGCCATGAGCACCTACGGAGCCGATTCGTTTGTCGGCCGTCTGGCCTGCATCTTCCAGGGGTCAACGGATACTACATTTTATATTCTGGCGGTGTATTTCGGAAGCGTCAGCGTGACGCGTACAAGGCATGCGTTAAGCTGCGGACTGATAGCCGACTTTACCGGAATACTAGCTGCCATTTTCATCGGATATTTATTTTTCAATTAACATAAGCTATGATTAGTTATCAGACAGAGGGCATAGACATGCCCGCCATCAAGAAGCGCGAAACGACTGCATGGATCAAAGCCGTGGCCGATACCTACGGCAAGAAGGTGGGCGAAATAGCGTACATCTTCTGTTCGGACGAGAAGATCTTAGAGGTGAACCGCCAGTACTTGCAGCATGATTATTACACGGACATCATTACGTTCGACTACTGCGAAGGCAAGAAACTGTCGGGCGATTTGTTCATCAGCCTGGACACGGTACGCACCAACGCCGAACAGTTCAATGCGCCGTATGAGACGGAACTCTACCGCGTAATCATACACGGCATACTGCATCTTTGCGGCATCAATGACAAGGGGCCGGGAGAACGCGAAATCATGGAAGCCGCAGAAAACAAAGCACTGGAAATGCGGAAAGATTTCATGTAATTCGTATTTTTGCAAAGGATTAAAAACATAAAAGCTAATGGATTTCAAGTATGATGTAATCGTAATCGGAGCCGGTCATGCCGGATGTGAAGCAGCGGCTGCGGCAGCCAATCTGGGCTCAAAGACCTGCCTGATTACAATGGACATGAACAAAATCGGGCAGATGAGCTGTAACCCGGCCGTAGGGGGTATTGCCAAGGGACAAATCGTCAGAGAGATTGACGCCTTGGGAGGATACATGGGACTGGTGACAGACAAGACCGCCATCCAGTTCCGTATGCTGAACCGTTCCAAAGGACCGGCCATGTGGAGTCCGCGCGCCCAGTGCGACCGAGGAAAATTTATCTGGGCCTGGAGAGAAATTCTGGAGAACCTGCCCAACCTGCATATCTGGCAAGATACGGTGGAAGAGTTGTTGGTGGAGAATGGCGAAGTGACCGGCGTGGTGACTTGCTGGGGAGTGACGTTTCATGCCAAATGTGTGGTGCTGACTGCCGGTACTTTCCTGAACGGTCTGATGCACATCGGACACAAGATGCTGGCAGGAGGACGCTGTGCGGAACCGGCATCGTATCACCTGACTGAATCCATCACCCGCCACGGCATTACGGCCGGACGCATGAAGACGGGTACCCCGGTGCGCATCGACGGAAAGAGCGTGCACTTTGACCTGATGGACACACAGGACGGCGAGAATGATTTCCACCGCTTCTCGTTTATCAGCGAACCGCGCCACCTGAAACAGCTGCAATGCTGGACCTGCTTTACCAACGAAGAGGTGCACGACACACTCCGGAAAGGACTGGCCGACTCTCCCCTTTTCAACGGACAAATCCAGAGCATCGGACCGCGTTACTGTCCGAGTATCGAAACCAAAATCGTGACCTTTCCTGATAAGCCGCAACACCAGTTGTTCCTAGAACCGGAAGGTGAAACCACACAGGAACTTTACCTGAACGGCTTCTCTTCTTCACTCCCGATGGACATCCAGCTGGAGGCACTGAAGAAGATTCCTTGCTTCAAAGACCTGGTGGTGTACCGCCCGGGATATGCCATCGAATACGACTACTTCGACCCGACACAGTTGAAGCATACATTGGAATCGAAGATGGTGAAAAACCTCTTCTTTGCCGGACAGGTGAACGGGACAACCGGATACGAAGAAGCCGGCGGACAGGGTATCATTGCAGGTATCAACGCGCACCTGAACTGCCACGGCGGCGAGCCATTCGTGCTGGGACGCGACGAAGCTTACATCGGTGTACTGATTGACGACCTCGTGACCAAAGGTGTGGATGAGCCGTACCGTATGTTTACTTCGAGAGCGGAATACCGCATCTTGCTTCGTCAGGATGATGCCGACATGCGACTGACCGAACGGGCTTATCAGCTGGGACTGGTGAAAGCCGACCGCTACGAAATCCTGCAAAAGAAACGGGCCGAAATAGACCGCATCGTAAACTTCGTAAGCACCTTCTCCGTGAAGGCCGACAAGATAAACGACGCCCTCGAAAAGTTAGGAACAGCTCCGCTTACTCACGGATGCAAGCTGGTTGACTTAATCAGCCGTCCGCAGATTACGATTGAAAATATCGCTCCTTATATCCCCGCCTTCCAGGCAGCACTCGACAAAATCGAGGACCGAAAAGAAGAGGTAATCGAGGCAGCCGAAATCCGCATCAAATACAAAGGCTACATCGACCGGGAGCGTACGATTGCCGACAAGATACACCGGTTGGAGTCCATCCGAATCAAAGGAAAGTTTGACTACGCGAACCTGCAATCCCTGTCGACCGAAGCCCGCCAGAAGCTGGTGAAGATAGACCCGGAAACCCTGGCACAAGCCAGCCGCATCCCCGGCGTATCACCGAGCGACATCAACGTGCTGTTAGTGCTTTTGGGACGATAAAGCAGGTATGTTTCACGTGAAACAATTTGTTTAAGGAATACACATAAAATACTGGATATGAATAAAGAAACATTAAAGAAAAGCCTTCGAGAAATACCCGATTTCCCCAAGCCCGGAATTCTGTTCTACGACGTCACTACCCTGTTCAAAAATGCGGAATGCTTGCAGGGCATGATAGACGAATTGTATGAGCTGTACAAGGACAAAGGGATTACCAAAGTGGTAGGTATCGAGTCCAGAGGATTCATCTTGGGAGGTGCCTTGGCGGCCCGCTTAGGAGCCGGATTCATCATGGCCCGCAAGCCCGGAAAGTTGCCGGCTGAAGTCATTGAAGAAACTTACGCCAAGGAGTATGGAACCGACACCATACAGCTTCACAAGGATGCCATCAGCAAAGACGACGTAGTATTGCTGCACGACGACTTGCTGGCTACGGGCGGAACCATGGCGGCAGCTTACCGACTGGTAAAACGCTGCGGCGTGGAGAAAGCGTATGTCAACTTCGTCATCGAGCTGAAAGGACTGAACGGAAGAAACGCTTTCGAAAAGGACGTAGAGGTCACTACCCTTTTAGAACTATAACACGAGAAGAATCCCCTACAAAAAGGGGGAAATTATATGCAGCCTTCTTTGCAGGAAACCTCTCCTCAAAGAAGGCTGTATTCACCCTGACAAGAACCCTACGACATGGAAGAAACAGAAAAGACAAGCAACACCAGTGAATACCTGAAAGGAATCGTATTGAACCTTCCGGAAGGTCCGGGCATCTACCAATACCTGAACAAGGAAGGGGTCATCATCTACGTGGGAAAAGCCAAGAATCTGAAGCGCCGTGTCTATTCTTATTTCTCCAAGGACCACCAGTCGGCCAAGACACACATTGCTGGTTTCCAAGATTGCCGACATCCGCTACATC
>ENA-OQHN01000611-OQHN01000611.1-human-gut-metagenome-genome-assembly--contig:-NODE-611-length-11902-cov-2.993206_pt1 | contig 11902 bp, 5 predicted proteins | sample MGYA00242564_ERZ504721 | MGnify/ENA primary metagenome ERZ504721 (study PRJEB26092, sample SAMD00036212) | human gut metagenome | host: Homo sapiens | study: EMG produced TPA metagenomics assembly of...
AGATAGTGCCGTCGCTGGCACAGCTCAACCAGCGTTTTGCAGCTCTCGACAGCACATCGGCCACAGCAGCACCCGCCGACACGGCAAAGGCCGACACAACGGCAGCCAAGGCCGGGGCGTACAAGGGCTCGCTCGCAGCAGCGCTGGCCGCCAAGGGCACTGCCAAGAAGGCCGGCAGCAAGGACGCCGACGCCCAGGCCGAGCAGATACGCAGGCAAAACCCGCTCTTCTCGGTGCTCCAGCCTATGCAGGGCAACGCCCTCAGCGTGGTGGGATATGCCGTTGCGCGCGATACGGCCGACGTCAACAAGATAATCTACTCTGACATTGCACGCCAGGTGCTGCCCTCCGACCTGAAGCTGGTATGGAGCGCCAAGCCCGTCGACTTCGACAAGACCGGCACCATCTATGAGCTCCACGCCATCAAGGTGACCGAGCCGTCAGGGCGCGCACCGCTCGAGGGCAACGTAATCACCACCGCCCGCGACGGCTTCACCCAGATGGGACAGCCCTGCGTGACCATGCAGATGAACAGCGACGGCGCACGCCGCTGGGCACAGCTCACCAAGGCCAACATCAACCGCGCCATTGCCATAGTGCTTGACAACAGCGTATACAGCGCACCCAGGGTGAACAGCGAGATATCCGGCGGCAACTCAGAGATAACCGGAAACTTCACAATCGAGGAGACGAAAGACCTTGCCAACACGCTCAACTCTGGCAAGATGCCCGCCCCGACCCGCATCGTGCAGGAAGAGGTGGTGGGCCCGTCGCTCGGCATGGAGTCGATACAGCAAGGCTTCGTGTCGTTCATCATAGCCTTCGTGCTGCTCATGATCTACCTCATCATCCTCTATAACGTCATACCGGGCATGCTGGCCAACCTGGCTCTGCTGTTCAACCTGTTCTTCACGCTGGGCATCATGACCTCGTTCCAGTCGGTGCTCACCATGCCGGGCATTGCCGGATTGCTGCTCTCGCTGGGTATGGCCGTCGACGCCAACGTGCTCATCTACGAGCGCGCCAAGGAGGAGCTTGAGACAGGCATAGGCGTGAAGGAAGCCATCAACCGCGGTTACACCAACGCCTTCTCGGCCATCTTCGACTCCAACCTCACGTCAATCATCACCGGTGTCATACTGTTCGTGTTCGGCACAGGCCCCATCCGAGGCTTTGCCACCACAATGATTATCGGCTTGTGCTGCTCGTTCTTCACGGCAGTCTACATGACCCGCATCGTCTACGACCATCAGCTCAAGCGCGACAAGTGGCTCAACCTCACGTTCACCACTGCCATTTCGCGCAACATGATGAAGGACACCAAGATCAACTTCATGGGCAAGTACAAGAGCTCGTTCGCCATCTGGGGCATCGTAGCGCTCGTGTTCATAGGCAGCTTTGTGGTGCGCGGCTTCAGCCGGAGCATCGACTTCACCGGCGGACGCAACTATGTGCTGCAGTTTGAGAAGCCCGTGTCGCCCGAACAGGTGCGCGAGGTTCTGCAGGGTGCCTTCGGCGAGTCTACGTTCAGCGCCATAGCCCTCGGCACCGACGGCCACACCATCCGCATCTCCACCAACTACAAGATAGAGTCTAACGACCCCAACGTGGACAGCGAGATAGAGAACATACTCTACAAGGAGCTGTCGGCCGACGGGCTCGTCACCCAGAAGAGCGTCGAAGCCTTCAAGAACCCCGACATACGCGAGGGAGGCTCTATCATAAGCAGCTCAAAGGTGGGGCCGGCCATAGCCAAGGACATCACCTACGGTGCAATTGTCAGCGTGGTGATAGCCATCATAGCCATCTTCCTCTACATACTGTTGCGCTTCCGCAACGTGGCGTTCTCGCTGGGCTCTACGGTGGCCCTGGCCTTCGACACGCTCTTCGTGCTCGGCGTCTACTCTCTGCTCTGGGGAATGGTGCCCATGTCGCTCGAGATAGACCAGACGTTCATCGGAGCCATCCTGACCGTCATCGGTTACTCAATCAACGACAAGGTGGTGGTGTTCGACCGCATACGCGAGAACATGCACCTCTACTCCAAGCGCAACCTGTGGGACTTGTTCAACGACTCGCTGAACCAGACGCTGGCCCGTACCATCAACACCGGCTCGTCAACGTTGCTCGTGCTGCTCGTCATCATCTTCTTCGGAGGTGAGAGCATACGCAGCTTCTCGCTGGCAATGATACTCGGCATCGTGTTCGGTACGTTCTCGTCGATATTCATTGCAGCCCCCGTGGCCTACTTCACCATGGGCAAGGGCAGGCGCAATGCCGACAAAGAGATTGCCAAGGCATAAAAAATTGCGAATAACTAATACGATTTATATATAACTGTGGCGGCCGCTCTATGTGAATAGGGCGGTCGTTTTTTTATGCCATACCGCCATGGCACGGCTTAGCGACCCAGTGATGCTGCCGCCCTGAGGCCAGCCCATTTTTGCCGGAGGGGGCAGCCGTCGGCGCCAAGTCCGGGCGGCACAGGCACTCAAGGCAACGTGATGAAATGCCCGGGGCGCTAACAAGCAGCTGTTCAAAATCAACCGATACAATAGACTTTGCAGGTGTCTATATATATTTGCCACCATCTTGTTCGCTCTTTCGAGCCGCATACCAATGCCTCATCGGTAGCGCAGCCCGCCACTATCTCTCGCGGACTTTGTCATGCGGCCCGAAAGAGCGCACAATTTGATGGCAATTAGTTTTGAACACCTACTTACTCCATTTTGCAAAGATGAATGCGGGCAGTCGGGCAGATGCGCGAAGTTAGAATGAATTAGATGAGTTAGAGGGAGTTACGATGAGACATGTGGTGCTGGTGGACATCAACTGCGAAAGCCGCCGGCCGCCACCCACGGGCCACCGCAAGGAAGCCCAACTCACGCTGACCACCCGTGACTACCCGGCAACTTGCGGACATCCACATTGCACAGCATCTTTACACGGCTGACATCACCGAAGGCCGCCCCACGGCTTGTGGCTGCCATCACGCCCGACACCACGCAGACTGATGCCCTGCCGGGGGGATTGCCGAGCGGCAAACCGACGGCAGGGCCTCGGCGGCCAACTGCCGTGCAGACCGGACTGAGCGAACCCAAACCCCAAACGGGCCAAACGGCCGTGCAATACGGGCTGTTTCACACTGCAATACAGGCCGTTTGGCAGTGCAAAACGGCCTCCGCCGCAAGCCTGCTGCAGCCAAGCCTGCAACTGCCTGTGGCTCAGCGGCTCTGCCCAACGGCCGGGGCGGGCGGCTGATGGATGGGTACGCAAAATGCCGCGAACGCGGTTTTCAACTAAAACAATAGTTAAATAATCGGCCGGAAACTTGGAAGCTATTGATAAATTAACTATATTTGCAGTCGAAACGACCAACAGGCAAAACCTTCAGGCCACAGGTTTGCATGCCACGAGGCAGCAGCGCCGCATGGCAATCCGCCCCGGCCGGCATATCCGCACGGCCACCCAAAGGCCACAGCGCAGCCTGGACGCCACTAACAACAGACAAGAAACAAACCAATATGACTTAAAAACCAAAGGCAATGGAGAGACTGACTGCAAAAGAAGAGAGCATCATGGAGATGATATGGCAGATAGGAAGCTGCACGCCCAAAGACGTGCTCGCCATGATGCCCGAGCCCGCCCGCACATCAACACGGTGTCGACGATAATCCAACTGCTCGAGAAGAAAGGCTACCTCACCCACCGCCCCCACGGCAGAGGCTACCTCTACATACCCGCAGTGAAGAAAGAGAACTACGGACGACGCAAGTTTGAGTCGTTTGTAAGCCGCTATTTCGGCAACTCCTACATGAACGTGGTGTCGGCGCTGGTCAAGGAGGAGAAGGTGAGCGAGAAGGAACTGATAGACTTTGTCGACAAACTGAAACGCGAGAAATGACATGGCAGCAGCTATAATCTACATCATCAAGTGGGCGGTGGCACTCACTCTGTTCCACTCGCTCTACGGTCTCTTCATGCGCCGCGAGACGTTCCACGCGCTCAACCGCGCCGTGCTTATTTTCATCCTCGTCGCCTCGGCTGCACTGCCGCTGTGCCACATCGAGACTTCGAGGCCCAGCCCAATAGCCGAGGCCACGGCAAGTGCCGAGACTTTCATCATCGAGCAGGCCTACGACGAGCCCGCAACCACAGCCGCCACAACCACGCAGCCACCGCGGCTGGCACTGTGGCCCCGACTGCTGGCCATGGCCTACGCCGCCGGCGTGGCCGTGGGCTGGCTGGCCTACCTGCGCTCGCTGGCCTCGCTCTGGCTGCTCATGGCGCGCAGCAGGCGCATACGCACCGCCGCGGCGCCCCGGAGCGCGTCCGTGCTGGTGTCGGGCCGCATCACCGTGGCCTGCAGCTGGATGCGCTGGGTGATACTGCCCGAGGGGCTCGAAGGCCGGCAGCTGCGCTCGGTGCTCACCCACGAGCTGTCGCACGTGCGCCTGGGCCACTCGTGGGACATGCTGCTCTGTGAGTTCACGGCTCGCATGCTGTGGTTCCTGCCGTCGGCATGGCTGCTGCGCAAAGACCTCAGAGACGTACACGAATACCAGGCCGACAGCCACGTGCTGGCCAGCGGCATTGACAGCGACAGCAACCTGCGACTGCTCATAGCCGCAGCCGCCGGCAGCAGCGCAAGCCCGGCAGCCAACGCCTTCAACCACAGCCCCATCAAGAAGCGGCTCTACATGATGTGCCGCAAGCCATCGGCCAAGGCCGCGGCGCTCAAGGCGGCCTACCTGCTGCCCATCGTCGGCATGGCCGTGGCGGCCTTTGCCCGGCCCACCATAGTGGCCGACATCGGGCAACGACTGGCCACCGAAGAGGCCGAGGCGCCGCTCTTGTCGCCCAAGGCGCTCAACGAGGCCGTGGCCGGGGCCACAGCGCAACCGCCCGCCGAGGCCGCCGAGTCCGGCACACCGGCCGTCGACGAGCCTCAACCGGAACCGGTGGCCGAGCCCGCCCCTACCGAAGACTTCTCTACCGACCGCGCCATCCATGTGGTAGACAGCATAGCGCAAGGTATGGGCATGAGCAAGATAGGCAGCGGCACATACCTGCGCAGGGCTGAAGGCAGCATCCACGCCGACACCATACGCATAGGCGAAATCTACCTCGACGGCAGTTTCCTGCTCAGGTTCAACAAAAACGCCGTTGCCAAGCCCACGCGCCGTAGCGGCGGGCAGGGCAACGCCCAGACCTTCAACGTGCTCATCAAGCGGGGCGGGCCTACGGGCTACACCTGCGCCGGCTTCTCACCTGTCGGCGGCGACGGCCCGGCCAAGCCGGCCGACAAGCCACAAGCGGCACCGGGCAAGCCTGTGCGCGAGCTCGACGACACAGAAATCGTGCCGCTCACACTGAGTGAATACCGCCGCATGCACCACAAATACTGGATTGAGACCTATCCCGACGAGACCCACCTCGTGATGCTCAAGTACGTAGACAGAGACCGACAGCTCTTCCGCCTCGACGGCGTGACGCGCTACATCGAAGACCGCAAGACGGGCGACCGTTATATGTGCCGCGGCATCAAGGGCTATGGCAAGACGCAACTCGAGGGATATATCACGGGGCGGAAGGGCTCGATAGTGAAGTTTACGCTCATTTTCCCGCCTCTCGACAAGCATGTGGAGACCATTGCCGTGCGCAAGAAAGACGAGAGGTCGGTAACGCCGGTCCGACTGGACGACGTGATCCGCCGGCCGGCAAAGATAATAAGATGACACTTTAACAAACCCACTGAAATGACAAATCTACTGACACGAATGGCCCTCGCGGCCGCCACTGCCGCCTTGATGTGTGCCTGCGCCGCCTCGCGGCAGGCCGCATACGACCCAAGGCCCGACAACATCGAACCGAAACTCACACAGCCGCAGGCCGAAAACTATGACATCGACGACGCAAAGACTTTCGCCCGATACAGCTATCCCTACTCGGTGACCAGACCGGCAGGCCTCAGGCTGTTCCACTTGGCCTACTACCAGCTTTACCGGACTAAGGACGCCACCTACGTGACGGCCACTTACCCGCACAACAACCACAGGTTCTACTACTTCAACTCGGGCTGCACCATCATCGACAGCAACACCGGCGACCAGTACATGCTGCGCCGCCTGGAGTATTTCCCCACCGATACCTTCTTCTGGATTGATGCTATCGACGGCAACTTCGTGCGCTTTGTGCTCGTCTTCCCGCCGCTGCCTGACAACGTGGAGACCGTAGATTTCTTCATGCCGAGCAGCCCCGAGCGGCGCAATTTCAACGGAGAGGCCATGAGCGAGCGCGGCCTCAGCGTGAAAAAGCTGCGCAAAGACGTGGACAAGACGTACAGGCAAACTCCGCTTAAGCGCGGACGCATCATCTACTGACGCCCAGACCGACGGCCGCAACGCGCAATCCTCCACAACCATGCACGCCCCCTCACCGGGCCCCGGCAACAGCCTTGGGGCTCCGGCAGGCGGAGATTGTCAACCATAAAAATGCTAACGGAATATGAACAGACTGCTCAACATCATCCTCGTTGCCGCACTTGCGGCCGCAACGCCATTCACCACGCAGGCCGCCGGCGGCAAGAAAGCCAAGGCAGATTCAGTATATATCGGCGGCGAAGTCTACGACTCGTTCACCAAGGCGCGCATTAAGGCCGTGGTGACCATCACGAGCGAAGATTCCGCCCTGACCAAGACAGACACATGCTACATCTGGCGGACAAGCTCAAGCTTCGGCTTCCGCGTGCCGAAGCGCCCCATGCGCTACTTCATCCGCGCCGAGGCCGAGGGCTACAAGACCCTGGCCGACACCTTCGACCTGAAGCCGCGGGGGCGCAAGGGCTATTACACCATACCCCGGCTGCTCATGAAGCGCGGGCGCGACGACATATACAAGGACGTGGGGCTCAACGAAGTGGTGGTCCGCGGCACGCGCGTGCAGATAGCATACCGCGGCGACACCATCGTCTACGACGCCTCGGCGTTCAACCTGCCAGAGGGTTCGATGCTCGACGGGCTCATCCGCCAGATGCCCGGGGTGGAGCTCAAGGACAACGGCGACATATACGTCAACGGCAAGAAGGTTGACTACCTGCTGCTCAACGGCAAGGACTTCTTCAAGGGAAAGAACAAGGTGATGCTGGAAAACCTGCCTTATTTCACCGTGAAAAACGTCAAGGTGTATGACAAGAGCACCGAGAAGAGCGAGGCACTGGGCCGCGAGGTCGAGCCCAAGGACTTCGTGATGGACGTCAACCTGAAGCGAGAGTACGCCCGGAGCTACATTGCCAACGCCGAGGCGGGCGCCGGAACAGACAACCGCTGGGCCGCCCGCGCCTTCGGGCTCTACTTCGACGACCATACGCGCGTGGCCGTCTTCGGCAACGCCAACAACGTCAACGAGAACCGGCAACCCGGCAGCGACGGCGACTGGTCGCCCGCCAAGATGCAACGCGGGCTGACTCGCCACCAAGCAAGCGGGGCTCAGCCTGCAGACCGAAGACAAGGACAAGCGCATCAATGACAACTTCGACGCCCTGGTAAGATGGAACGACTCTGACAACGAGCGCCACAACTCTGTTGAGACATTCGCCTCAGACGGCAACATCGTGCGCGGCAGTTCGGCCTTCAACCGCAACAAGGACTTCAACCTGAACATCAACAACTACCTTACGCTGCCCAAGCTCCACATCTACAGCTACGCCAACCTCGACTACACAAACAGCAGCAACACCTCGTGGGGACGCGACTCAACGCTGCGCGACACGCTCACCAACCGCTCGTGGAGCGAAGGCCTCGGCCGCTCGCGCAGGCTCTATTTCAACGGCTATACGGGCTGGTCGCAGCCGCTGCCGTGGGGCGACTACCTCATACTCGTTGCTGACTACTCGTACAGCAGGCGCCGCCCCGCCGAGAGCTTCAGCCTTACTGGCACGCAGTATGCCGCCGACGGGGCCACCGACCGACGCAACAACTACGCCGACACGCGCTCCGACAACTACTCTTACGGCTTCAGCCTGAACTACGACTTCGCCCTGCCCGACCACTGGGCGGTGCGCCCGGGCGTGGCCTACCGCCAGGACCGCGAAATCAACGACAACGCCCACTACCGCCTCGACCGCCTTGCCAGCGACCGCTACGACGAACTTGGCCTGCTGCCGTCCACGCGCGACTCGCTGCTGCTGGCCCTCGACGCCGACAACAGCGCCTATACCAACGTGCTCACGCGGTCGTATGGCACGCATCTGGAAATCATGCACCCCATGGCCAAGAGCTATGTCTACGTGCGGCTGCCGTTATATTTCAGGCGCGAGGGAATGCACTACCGAAGCGGCGGGCTCGACACCGTGGCCTCACGCTCATACACCGACTTCGAGCCTTATGCACATATTGAGTTCAGCAAGGGCAAAAACAAGTTTGAACTGAACTACCGCATGCGCGTCACCCAGCCCGAGTTCCAGTCGATCATGCCCTCCGACGACACCACCGACCCGCTGGCCCTGCGCATCAACAACCCCGATCTGAAGGCCATCACGCGCCACTGGCTGGGCGGAAAGGCCACGTTCCGCTGCGACTCCATAGACCTTACGTGGTACGCCGGGGCCCAGGCCTACATCGTGCGCAACGACTTCGGCACGCGCACCACATACAACTCGCAGACCGGCGCATACACTTACATAGACGACAACGTGGACGGCAACTGGGACTTCGAACTCAATGGAGGGCTCAACGGCACGTTCGACAAGAAGCGGCGGCTGCGCTATGTCTTCGACGCGAGCGTGAAATACATTCACAGCGTAGACTTCGACGTGGCCTACGACACCTCGGCCGACGTGCTCAGCACGGTCGAGACAATGCGCACCAACCTAAACCTGAACCTTACTTACACGCTGGGAAAGCTCACGGCGGGCCTCGCGGGCAAGCTCACGGCGCGCAACAGCCGCAGCGACCGGCAAGGCTTCGAGGCCATAAACGCCTACGACTACCGGTACGGAGCAAACCTGAAGTACACCATCCCCGTGCTTAACCTCGACCTGTCGACCGACTTCAACGTGTTCAGCCGCCGCGGATACGGCAGCGCCGAGATGAATACTGACGACCCGGTGTGGAACGCCCAGCTCTCGAAGTCGTTCTTCAAGGGCAGCCTCGTGGCCAAGCTCACGGCCTACGACCTGCTACACCAGCTGTCAACCAAGAGCTACTCCATCAACGCACAGGGCCGCACTGAGACGCGATACAACTGCATCCCACGCTACTTAATGTTCTCATTAGCATATAAATTCACAAGGAAAGCGAAACAAAACGATAAAAATTAACATACAGAAAGACAATTGCCAGTATGATTACAATATTTAAATGAATTTCACGTTGTGTTAACATGAACATCAAAATTTATTTAACAATCATATTGACAATGCTGCTTGCCGCAGCAATGCCAGCCATGGCGAATGGCGCCGGGCGGCCCGCAAAGAAGGAGCGCACGGTGTTTCTCGGCGGCGAAGTTTACGACTCGTTCACCCGCACACGCGTAAAGGCCGTGGTGACGCTGCTGAACGCCGACTCGGCCACCGTCGACACAGACACGTGCGACCTGTGGCGGACATTCGCGAGCTTCGGTTTCACGGTGCCGCGACGCCCAGCCCGCTATGTGCTGAAGGTAGAGGCCGAGGGTTACGAGACGGCTTTCGTGCCCTACGACATGCAGCCCCGCGGCCGCAAGGCCGAATACCTGGTGCCCACCATACACATAAAGCGCGCCCAAAACGACATATATAGAAATGTGGGGCTCGACGAAGTGGTGGTCAGCGGCACGCGCGTGCAGATAGCATACCGCGGCGACACCATCGTCTACGACGCCTCGGCGTTCAACCTGCCCGACGGTTCGATGCTCGACGCGCTCATCCGCCAGATGCCCGGGGTGGAGCTCAAGGACAACGGAACGATATACGTCAACGGCAAGAAGGTTGACTACCTGCTGCTCAACGGCAAGGAGTTCTTCCGCGGCAAGAACAAGGTGATGCTCGAAAACCTGCCTTACTTCACCGTGAAGGAAATCAAGGTGTACGACAAGAGCACCGAGCGCAGCGAGATGCTAGGGCGCGACATAGAGCCCAAAGACTTCGTGATGGATGTCAACCTGAAGCGTGAGTACGCCCGGAGCTACATAGCCAACGCCGAGTCGGGGGCCGGAACCGACAACCGCTGGACCGCCCGCGCCTTCGGGCTATACTTCGATGACCGCCGCAGGGTGGCCGTATTCGGCAACGCCAACAACGTGAACGAAGACCGGCGGCCCGGCAGCCGGGCGACTGGTCGCCGCCAAGATGGAGCGCGGGCTGCTCGCCACCAAGCAGGCGGGGCTGAGCCTGCAGACCGAAACGAAGGAGAAGCGCGTGATGAACGACCTCGATGCCACCGTGACATGGAGCGACGCCGACAACGAACGGCACAACGCCACCGAGACCTTCGCCGCCGCCGGCAACATATTCGGCGGCAGCTCGTCGTTCAGCCGAGCCAAGGATTTCAACACTTCCGTAAGCGACTTCCTGCGCTTGCGCAAGCTCCACATCCAGAGCCGAAACGCATTGCATTACACCAACAGCCGAAACACGGCGTGGGGGCGCGACTCTACGATGCGCGACACGCTGCTCAACCGCTCGTGGAGCGACGGTCTGGGCCGCTCGCGGTCGCTGTCGCTGAACGGCATCACCATGTGGTCGCAACCGCTGCCGTGGGGCGACATACTCTCAATAGACGCACAATACATGTGGCAGAAGCGCACTCCCGACGAGCTGTTCGGCCTCAGCGGCACGCAGTATGCCGCCTCGCTGCCTGCCGACCGCCGCAACTACTACACCGATGCCGCCGACGAGAGCTACAGCTACTCGATAGAACTGGGCTATATGTTTGCCCTGCCCAAGGGCTGGTACGTGGAGCCCAACTTCACTTACGGGCAATACTGGCACTCGGCATCCACGAGCCGCTACCGCCTCGACCGCCTCGGCGATGGCTGGACCGACGGAACAGGCCTGCTGCCCTCGACCCGCGACTCGCTCCTGATGGCCTTCGACTGGGACAACAGCGACTGGGGCAACTCGCTGACGCGCTCATACTCGGGAGAGGTGTCAATACAGAAGAGCACCGACAACATGGAGTTCTTCCTCTCCCTGCCCGTGAAGCGCAGCCGCGAGAGGCTGCATTACAACGACTACTCGGTAGACACCGTGGCCACGCGCTCCTACACCGAGTTCAGCCCATGGCTTGAATACCGCTACAACAAGGGCCGCCAGCGCCACGAGCTGTCATACCAGATGCAGGTGGCGCAGCCCGAGTTTACGGCGCTCATGCCCGGCGACGACACCACCAACCCACTCGCCCACATAGTGAGCAACCCCGACCTGAAGGCCCGCACCGACCACAGGCTGTCGTGGCAGACCACGCTGCGCTGCGACTCGGCGCGGCTAACGTGGTACGTGGGGGCCGACGCCACCTTCACCCACGGGGCATGGGGCCGTGCGCACCACCTACGACACGCAGACCGGGGCATACACCTATACCGACGACAACGTTGACGGCAACTGGCAGACGGCCGTGAAGCTCGGGGTCAACGGCGCCCTCGACAGCAAGCGGCGGCTGCGCTATGCCGTAGGCGCCGCCACCAGATACGTGCACAGCGTAGACTTCGCCGTGGCCTACGACACGCCGTCCGACGACCTGAGCCGGGTCAACACCGTGCGCACGGGCCTCGACATGAGCCTCACCTACACCCTGGGCAAGCTCACGGCGGCCTTGCCGGCAAGTATGCCTCGCACCACAGCCGCAGCGACCGCGCCGGTTTCAAGCCCATCGACGCGTTCGACTATCAGTACGGGGCAAGCCTGACATACACCATCCCGTGG
>ENA-OQHN01000612-OQHN01000612.1-human-gut-metagenome-genome-assembly--contig:-NODE-612-length-11896-cov-4.215141_pt1 | contig 11896 bp, 10 predicted proteins | sample MGYA00242564_ERZ504721 | MGnify/ENA primary metagenome ERZ504721 (study PRJEB26092, sample SAMD00036212) | human gut metagenome | host: Homo sapiens | study: EMG produced TPA metagenomics assembly of...
TCGGTAGTAGAACCTGCATATTGGTGTATCTTCGTTTGCTCATAATGAATCCCCCCTGATGTACTTATTATCCTACATCAGGGGGGATTTTGTCTATTGTCCTGTTTTACTGGTTCTGTTCAGAAACGCGGGTAGGAGCTTTGTTTTTGCTGAATTTACTTTAAATTACTCTTTGGAGATGTCGGTGCCGAAGTATTTTTCGGAGAGAGCGGTAAGGGTGCCGTCCTCACTCATTTCCTTCAGCGCGTCGTTAACGGCTGCGAGCAGCGTTGCGGTGTCGTCGCCCTTACGGATCGGAATGGCGACCTTTTCGACTTCATCGGAGAACGTAGCAATCTTGATGTTCGCTTCCGGGTGCTCCTTTACGTAGTCTGCGAATACGACTTCTGCGTTCAGCGTGGCATCGATACGGCCGGAGAGCAGAAGCTCGATGGTCTGGTTGAGGTCGTCCACGCCCGTGACCGTTGCGCCGTGGGCTTCTGCCTGCGTTGCATAGGTGCTGGAAATGGTGTTGGCGGTCGTTTTGCCCTCGAGATCTTCCATGGATTTGATCTCATCGTAATCGCCGCGCACGATAACAGCGGTGCGGTTATATGCATACGGGGTAGAGAAGTTGTACTTTTCCGCGCGCTCTTCGGTGACGCCTACGCCGTTGACCATGATGTCATAACGACCGTCATCAAGACCGGCAAGCAGGCCGTCCCACTCGCCCTCGACAAAGTTGACCTCTACGCCGAGCTTTTCTGCGATGTTCTGCGCAACTTCTACGTCATAGCCGACAAGGTTATCATCGGCATCGTGGTATGTCCACGGCGCCCAAGTGCCTTCCATCGCGACCGTGATGGTGCCCTTTTCCTTGATCTGCGCGAGCAGGTCGTTTTCTTCCGCTGCGGAAGACTCGCTTTCCGCTTCGCTTGATGCAGAGGAAGCATCGCTGCTGCTTGCCGCACCGGACGTTGTGCCGCCCGAGGAGCAACCCGTAAGCACGACTGCCGTGAGCATCAGCACAGCCATAAGTAAAGAAAGTGTTCTTTTCATGTTCTCTTACTCCTTTGCTTAAGTAGGATAAATATGGATAACGGACTGACAAAAATCAATCCATGTCTCCCTGAATGGTGCGCAGGAACGCTTTTGTGCGTTCCTCCTTCGGGTTCTCGAAAAATTCTTTCGAGGAGCCTTGCTCGACGATAACGCCGTCTTCCATGAAGATGACCTTGTTTGAGACCGTGCGGGCAAAGCCCATTTCATGTGTGACGACGAGCATCGTCATGCCCTCATTTGCGAGGTCGCGCATGACGGAAAGCACTTCGCCGGTGAGCTCCGGGTCAAGCGCGCTCGTCGGCTCGTCGAAGAAGATAATCTCCGGGTTTGTCGCAATGGCGCGGGCAATGGCAACGCGCTGCTGCTGTCCGCCGGAAAGCTGCGAGGGGTAATAATCGTAACGGTCGGAAAGACCGACCTTGTCGAGCGCTTTTTTGCCGATCTCAACGGCTTCCGCCTTGTGCATTTTGCGGGCGACGATGAGACCCTCTGTGACGTTCTGCAGCGCTGTTTTGTTCAAAAACAGGTTGTAGTTTTGGAACACGAACGCCGTTTTGCGGCGCAGGCGCGCAATCTCTTTTTTGGTAATCTTATCGAATTCGAATTTTTCGCTGTCGAAGATCAGCGTGCCGCTGTCGGCTTTTTCGAGGAAGTTTATGCAGCGCAGGAGGGTTGTTTTACCGGAGCCGGACGGGCCGATGATGGCGACCACATCGCCCTGCTCCACGTCGAGATCGACGCCGCGCAGCACATGCAGATCGCCGAAGGATTTTTTAATGTCCAGAATTTGCAGCATAACTCAGCCCTCCTTGTGTCCGTAAGACGCGAGCTTCTTTTCGCCGAAGCGCTGCACCCAAGTGAGCACCGTGGAGAAAATGAGGTATATAAGACCGACCTCAAGGTATAAAAGCAACGGCTCATACGTGCGCGCCACGATGCGCTGTGTGACCATGAACATTTCCGTTACGGTGATGTTCGCCGCAAGGGAGGTGTCCTTGACCATGGAGATGAGCGAGTTGGAAAGCGGCGGGAACGCCGTGCGCATGGCCTGCGGCAGCACGATGCGGAAAATGGTCTGGAGGTAGGTAAGCCCCACGCACTGACCGGCTTCAAGCTGACCCTTCGGCACGGATTCAAGCGCAGCGCGGATGGTCTCGGCACAATACGCGCCCTCATTTAGGGAGAACACGATAACTGCCGCCGGAAACGGATCGAGCAAAATGCCGATGCGGGAAAGGCCGAAGAACACAACGAACAGCTGCACAAGCAGCGGCGTACCGCGGAAGATCCAAATGTAAAAACGCGCAATCTGCTTTAAAACCTTCACGTTTGCGAACTGCACCAGCGCCATAATGACCGCGATAATAAGTGCAAAGGTAAACGAAATGACAGTAAGCGGAATGGTGACCGTCAGGCCGGGGATGAGAATTTTCGGAAAGGAGTCTATAAAGAGCTCCCATAAACGTCCGCTGAACATAGCTTTTGTTCTTCCCTCTTTCTGAAAACGAATTTCAATATAAATATACGCCCTGTACTTTACTTGAAGTTTAGTATACCCGTGATGGGTTAAAATGTCAAATACCTATAATGGATTGAACCACATGCTTTTCGGGCATAGTATACCTTTTTTCGTATGGTTTCAAATGCAACTGAAAAGAACGGGTCTCCCAAACGGCGAGCAAAGCGACCGTCAGAAAGGCACACAGTGCAAAAGGGACAGCACAGTGCTGTCCCTTTTCGAGTATTCAACTTTTGAATTTAAATCGGTTTAAAACTCACACCGTGTAAAAACGGAACCACTTTAACGACGTCTGCTTTGTGAAGACGATGCGCAGCTCGGTGAGTCCGGCTTCGGCGGCGACATCGCACGTAAACGATGTGAACTTTGTGAGGCTGCCGGTGCCAGTGCCGCCCGCTTTGCCGAGAACTTTTCCGGTCTTGTTATCCGCAAGGAGGATCTCCACGTCGCCGGAGGGCGCGCTCATGGCGCACTCGAACGCATTGCAGCCGGTGAGATCCATGTTCTTATACACAAGGAAGCTGCGGAAATCCTTCGCTTCCACATACGTTTCGCCGTCGCGCTTATCCGTGAGGAACGTGACGCCGCTGTAATCATCGGCATCGATGGCTTCCTGCTTGAAGAAGCCCGGTCGACCCGGGAACGCTTCGCCTGCAATCTCCACGTCGGCGGTAAGGCGAATGTTGTCGCTCGCCGCGCCGACTTCCATTTTGTACACGCCGCTTTCGACCGTGTAGATCTTTCTGCCGTTGCACCAAACGGCAAGGTCGTCGATCTTGAAATTCAGTGTAACGATGACGGTCTCGCCCGCCTTGATGTGCACGCGCTTGAAGGCTTTGAGTGCATGGATGGGACGCACACGCAGGGAGCCCGGCAGGCTCATGTAAAGCTGCACCACTTCGTCGCCGTCAAGAGCGCCGGTGTTCTGCACGTTTACAGTCGCGATGACTTCGCCGTTTTCCTGCTTAACGGTCAGATTGCTGTATGCAAAAGTCGTATAGCTGAGGCCGTAGCCGAACGCGTAGAGCGGCTTGCCCCTAAAATAGAGGTACGTCACATGGTTTTTCGCGATGTCGTAATCGTCAAGCGCGGGGAGATCACGAACAGAACGATACCACGTGGTCGGGGTGCGGCCGGCGGGATTGTTTTCGCCGAAGACGGTCGCGGCAGCAACATGGCCGAGGCACGGGCCGAGGTGCGTGGAGCACAGCACGGCTTTGGCGGTGTCCTTCTCCTTGTTGATGGCGAACGGATAGCCCGTGACGAGGTACAGTAAGGTACTCTCGTTTGCGGCTGCTGCGGCGTTCAGGAGCGCGGTCTGGGCTTTCGGCAGGCGGATATCCGGACGGTCATACTCCTCGCGTGCGTTGATGAGCGGCTGGTTACCCGCGCAGACGATGACGTGGTCGGCGCGTTGCGCGAGCACTGCCACACGCTCTGCGCCGGAGGAGACGACTTCCAGTGTAAACTGCTTGCAGGGGCAGTCACCGGAGCCGGCCTTTGCAACGAGCTTATTTTCGTCGTTTACGGCCACAGCGCGGTGCTGCCAGGTATTGAGGTACAAAACGCCGTCTTCTTCCTTGGCATACAGCAGTTCTTTCACGAACCAGCCGAATACCACGTCTGCCGTACAGTTCATGCCGGGGTCGATGGTGACGGCGTTTTCGTCCTGCGGGGTCTCGTCAAAGAAATTTTTGTCCTCGGTGAGGTACTTTCCGGTGCGCACGCTGCGCAGCGTCCATGCGCCAAAGTCCCAATCTGCGCGCTCAAAGAGGTCGGCGGTGTTCTCGTCAGCATCGGCATATACCGCGCCGTTTTCGGCGATGCGCAGGTACTTGCCGGTTTTTTCGGAGCGGATACGCACGCGGTCAAAGCCTTCATCGAACAGTACGCGGTCTTCGCCGAGCTTTTCTCTGAAGCCCTTGACGACCGGCGTTTGGTTCGGTGCATAGCCGCAGTACCAGCAGGTGTAGTTTTCATTTGCGAGCGGACCCACGACCGCGACGGTGCACTTGCCGTCGTCGGTTAAAGGCAGCATACCGCGGTTTTCGAGCAGGATGACGGACTCCTTTGCCGCTTTTACGGCGAGCGCCTTGTGCGCGGGGCTTGCGAGCTTTGCGGGGTCAATGTGCGCATAGGGGTGGTCTTCATCGAAATCGCCGAGCTTAAAGCGCAGCAATAACGTGGAATACACGGCTTTATCGAGGTTTTCCTCGGTGAGGTAGCCTTTTTCGAGCGCTTCGCGCACGGCAGGGTCAACCATGGAGCGGCTGTCGAGCATCATATCCGCGCCGACACCGAGGATGTCGCCCATAGACTGCGCGTGGTTTTCATACGTACGGTGCGCGGCGACGTTCTGGCCGAAATCGCCGCCGTCACTGACAGCGAACGTCATGCCCCACTCTTTTTTACAGATTTCCGAAACGTCCGGGTTGTTGACGCCCTCTACGCCGTTGATGCAGTTGTACGCCGTCATAAGGCCCGGCGCGCGGCCTTCGCGCACGGCGGGCTCAAACGCTTTTAAGTAATACTCGTGCTTTAAGCGCGGGGTGATGTTCGCGTTCGTCGTCTGGCGCTCGTTTTCGTAGTTGTTGGCGTAGAAATGCTTGAGCAAAGGCGCGGTCTTCAAATATTTCTCGTCCTTGCCCGTAAGGCCGCGGCAGTAGGCGGCGCTCATTTTACCCGTAAGGCACGGGTCTTCGCCATAGGCTTCTTCGTTTCTGCCCCAGCGCGGGTCGCGCTCCATATCGATGGTGGGTCCGAAAAGCTCCAGAGAGGACGGCCTTTCTTCCATATCGTGCGTGATGCGCGTTTCGTCGCCTGCCATGTCGCCAAGCTGCTCCATGAGGGCATCGTCGAACATGGCCGCCATGCCCCACGGCTGCGGCAGAATGGTGGTCTCGCGCTTTTGGTCGCGGTTTACAACGCCGCGCGCGATCTCGGTGCCGATATGCGTCTTTTGAATGCCGAGGCGCGGAATAGCATCGAGCTGCGACGTGATCATGCCGACCTTTTCTTCGCGCGTTAAGCGGGAGAGCAGGTCTTTTGCGCGCTCTTCAAACGGCAGGGTGTTATCTTGAAAACGGTATTTCATGCGAAACTCCTTTCAAAACTCATTATTTTATAGAAAGCATGCCGCACAAAGCGGGGCTCTATGCGGCAGCATTTCAGTACGTATCAGAACCAGGAATCCGTATAGCTGGCTTTTTTCGTTTCTTCGCTCGGGGCGGGTGCGGCAACGTGCAGCACAGGCGTTTCCGTGCAGTTTTCCACACGGAGCGTCTTCGGCTCATTCGGGTAGAGCGTAACGTAGTTATCATCGTAATGCACACGGTCATCGCTCGTCATGAGGTACGCAAACGGCGTGTACACGCTCGCGCGGATCGTCACGAGCAGATCGTTGCCGTCCTGCTCCACCTTTTCCATCTTCGCGTCACTTTCCGGGAAGACGTAATCGCGGTAATACGCACGCAGGCTGTCGGCGGTGTCGAAGCCCTCGGCGCTTGCAAAGAAGAAGCCGTGCTTCAAATCATTGCAGACGGAAATGTGGAACTGCTGCATGGCGTGCGGAGCGACCTTGAGCGTCTTTGTGCAGAGGCTGTCCGTCTCGCCGGTGAAGGTCATATAGCCGCAGTGAATATCCGCCGTGAACGCTTCGGGCGTTTCGTTGATGACGGTCACTTCTGCGCCGCCCTCACACGCGCGGATGATGAGCTTTTTCGTTGCAAACGCGCGCTTTAAGAAATAGAACGAGATCTTTCTCGTCAGGTAATAATCGATGATCGTCCAACCTGTCTCCGGCCAACAATCGTTGTACATCCAGATGAGGTCGCCTGCGCCGTACGGCTTGCGGCGCATGGCTTCGGCAAGCTCGGCGTACAGAAGGCCCTGCATGATGCCGCTGTACAGCAGATAGCCGTGTTCATCGAGGGTTTTGAACTCCGTCAAATGGCGGTCAATCGCGCCGTCGATGTTGCTGCGCTTGCGGTCAAACTCGCCGTGGTGCTTCCAGATGGGGTTATCAAAGCGCATTTCGGTGCCGTCGAGGTAACGGCGAACGGTGCTTTCCATCTGTGCGCCGAAGAAGCCGTATTCACTGGAGAAGCGCGCCGGGATGCGGTCGAATGCCTCAAGCTCATAGACGAACTTGAACTTCGTTTTCGGGTGACGGCCGAAGAACGACCATGCGTGTACGTCGCCCTGTTCGCTCTCGTTGGCGCGGTCGCCGAAGTACGGCGAGGACGGCATATACGGAACGAGCGGGCTGTTGCGGTGCACGGCACGCGGCTGAATATAGTTGAATATTTTCTCGCCGTAGAAGCGCTCCGGCTTGATGGGCGCCGGGAACCAATCGGTGTAGGATTCCGCAATCTCGTTGTTGCCCGTCCAGATGGCCATGCAGGGATAATGTGCAAGGCGCTTTGTCTGGTACTCGGCTTCGCGCTCCGCCTCAAAGAGGAAATCGTTTTTGTGGTCGGGGTAGAACGCGCAGGCGTACATGAAGTCATGCATCAGCAAAATGCCGTACTCCGAGCAATATTCATAGAAGCAATCCGGCTCATACGTGCCGCCGCCCCACATGCGGAACATGGTGAAGTGCGCCGCCGCGCCCTCGCGCACGAGGGTCTCGTAGCTTTCCTTCGGGGTGCGCAGATAAAGGGAATCCGTCGGCACCCAGTTGCCGCCCTTGCAGAAGATGCGCACGCCGTTCACCTTAAAGAAGAAGTTGCGGCTGCCGTCTTCGAGCTTAGAGGTATCGAGCTCCAAGGTGCGAATGCCGATCTTCTTCGGCTGCATCTCGTGCAGGATGCCCTTTGTGACGCAGCAGGCTTTAAAGGTATAGAGGTTCTGCGCACCGTAGCCGTTCGGCCACCAGAGCTTCGCGTTTTTGATTGTGACGCGTTCCTCGGCGAAGTTCACGCCGCCGCCGAGCACGAGCGTTTTTTTGCCGGTGTAAACGGTTTTACCCTCAAATTCGAGCGTATAGGTAAGCTCGCACTCGGCGCTTGAGACCATGTCGGATTTTTCGATTTCGAAGTGGAACTCCACTTCGGCGTCATCGCCGTCGAGCTTTAACGTATCGACGCGGGACGCGATGACCTGCGCACCGCTGAACGCTTCAATCTCGATGGAGCGGCCGATGCCGCAGGTGGGCACGGGCTGGCACCAGTCCCAGCCGTAGGTAAACTGCGGCTTTCGGGTGTAGACACGCTGGTCACAGATGGCGTTTTCACTTGCGCAGTAGAACGAAACGGCGTCGCGCGGATAGTGCAGCTCCATGCCGGAAGTGAGGCGAATGACGAGCTGGTTTTTGCCGACGTGCAAAAAGCGCTTAATGTCTTCGCTGAACGCACAGAACGCGTTTTCGTGGTGCGCGGCAGGCATGCCGTTTACGATGATATCCGCGTTGAAGTCGAGCATTTCGATGTTGAGGCGCACGATGTCTTCGTTCAGCATCTCCTCTGTGACGTCAAAATCGCGGACGAGCCACCAGGAAAGATCCTTGATCCACTGGTTTTTCTTTGTGTTTTCCTTCAAAAAAGGTTCTTCTACGATGCCGTTTTCGATGAGGGCGGTGGTGACGTCGCCCGGCACGGTCATGGGGATAAAGCCGTATTTAGACGGGAACGCGTGATTCGATTTATCCGTCATCACGTGGAAATGCGGATTCGGCTCTTTAAAGAACTCTGCCCGTTCTTCTTCGGAAAGGTCTTCAAGCTTTAAGAACGCCGGCAGCGTTGCGCGCACGGGGGCTGCGTCCATTTTACGCAGCACTTCGTTGTAGCGCTCTGCCGTAACGTCCATAAATTCGCCGCGCAGCTTCCACGCGCCGGCAAGAGACAGTTTGCTCATTTTTTTACAACTCCTTCGGGGGATTTTCATAGGCGTATATTTGCCTTTCTTTGCATTGTAGCCGATGCAAAGCGAGAATTCAATAGCTTTTTGCAAATTTCATACAGAGAAAAAAAACACACATTTTCTTGCAAACATGCACAGTTTTTTCGCGGCCTATTTTTGCATAAGAAACAAAATGGGAGAAGCCCGAAAGCTTCCCCATCTGTATACATTTTAATCGAGATCAGATCAATCGATTACGCTTCGCCGTGAGCAGCGAGGTACTCTTCCATCTGAGCGCTGAGCGTTGCATAGTCCTCGTTTGCTTCAGCAAGAACGTCCTCGAGGCCGAGGCTGTTCAGCGTTGCAACATAGTTGTCCCAATCGTCGATGGATTCCTGACCGGCGATGACACCCCAGAGGTACTGATCCTTCTCAGCCTCGATGTCAGCGCTGCACTCCGTCCAGGACTCGAAGGAAGCCGGATCCTTCCACTCAACGAGGTGAGCAGCAGCATAGCGGCTGTTTTCGCCGGACTTTTTTGAACAGAGCGGTCGTCTCCGGAGTATTGGAGATGTTGCACTCGTCCTTACGGTTCATGAGGTTATCGAACAGCTTGAGGCCGATATTCTTAGAGGTGTTTTCCTCGGAGTCCGGGCCAACGATAGCGACATACTGGCCGTTCTCGTCGTACTTGTAATCGGTGCCTTCGATACCAAAGCGGCGTGCGATGTAGTTATCGGAATCGCACATGTCGTCCCAAGTTGCATACAGTCTTTCCGGATCGGAAGCTGTGTTGGTGATTGCGAAATATGCCCAAGCAGCGCTTGTAGCCGGGTCTTCCTGCGGGTTGCCGTTGGAACCCTTGACCATGTCGATCGGTACCCACTTAGCATCCGGGTTGGAAGCATAGAAGGACATCATCGGAGCAGAGTCCGGGTTGTTCCATGCGCACCAGCTGTACGTTACGCCAAAGCCGCCGTTTGCCATCTGCTCGTCACGGTCGGTATCCTGCGTGATATTCGGGGTGATGTAGCCCTTTGCATACAGATCAGCAACGTCGCTAACCCAGTTCTTGGTGCCCTCGTTAGCCGGGCCGTAGGTGACAACGCCGTCGTCATCTACGCAGAAACGGCTGTAATGGGTCTGGTCATAGGACTGGATCCACGGCCAGAAGGAACGGAAGTCGTAACCGTCGCCGCCGAGGCCGTAGGTGTCGTTCTGACCGTTGCCGTCCGGATCGTCCTCCGTGAAAGCGCGGAGCACTTCGTTGAGCTCTTCGATCGTGGTCGGAGCCTTAAGATTCAGGTTATCGAGCCAATCCTGGCGGATCCAGAGGTTCTCGCAGGACGGTTCAGCAACGTCGCCCGGGATTCTGTAAATGGAGCCGTCGGCCTCAGATGCATAGAAGAGGGTCTTCGGGTCCATCTTGTTGTAGTAGTCGCGGATAACGGTGTACTTATCCATGTAAGCGGAGACATCGTCCAACAGACCTGCCTTCACCCACTTGTTGTACTCGGTATCCATGGTCCACCACCACATGATGTTCGGCATGTCGTTAGATGCCATCAGCAGGGAGATCTGGGACTGGCCGTCAGCCCAACCCGGGAGAACAACGAGATTGAACTTAACGTTGTACTTTTCCTCAAGTTCCTTCTGAACGCGGCTGTCAGCTGCGGTGAAGCCGGTCATAACTGCAACGGAAACGTCCATCGTTTCGCTCTGGTTCAGAACGTCGATCTTATCGCCGGTCGCAGCTGCGCTGCTGTCAGTAGAAGCAGTGCTGCTGTCGGTAGAAGCAGTGCTGCTCTCGGTGGAAGCCGTAGAGCTTGCGGAAGAATTGCCGTTGCTGCCGCACGCTGCAAATACGCTTACGCTCAGTGCAAGTGCCAGAACAACGGATGCGATTTTCTTCATGTTCATGACTAAAATCCTTTCTTTGGAAATATGATAATATAGTTTCCGAAGCCATGCTTCGGGACAACCCAAAGAGTGCGGGCTTAGCCCTTAACGCCGCCGATCATAACGCCCTTAACGAAGTACTTCTGCACGAACGGGTACACGATGAGGATCGGCACCGTAGAAACCACGATGGTACCGGCCTTGATTGTCTGTGCGTTGGTATTCGTCTGCGCCATAACGTTGACGCCTGCCTGCTGCATTGCCTGCTGTGTATTCGTCAGCATGTTGCGCAGAACCGCCTGCAGAGCCCACTTATCAACGGAGCGGATATAAAGGACCGTGGAGAAGTAGTCGTTCCAGTAGCCAACCGCCGTGAACAGCGCGATGGTGGCGATGGTCGCCTTGGAAAGCGGCAGGATGATGGAGAAGAAGATGCGCAGGTCGGTTGCACCGTCGATGCGGGCAGATTCTTCAAGGCTTTCCGGAATGGAAAGGAAGAAGCTCTTCATGATGATGCAGTTGTATGCGCTTACGAGACCCGGCAGGATCAGCGCGAGGATATTATCCATAAGGCCGATATTCTGGATGAGCAGGAAGCTCGGAATCATACCGGCGGAGAAAATCATGGTGAAGAGGACAAGCGTCATCAACACTTTGCCGCCGCGCAGTCTGGACTTAGAAAGCGGATAAGCGGTCATAGCGGTGAGCAGCGTGCCCAGTGCCGTACCGGCAATCGTGACGATAATCGTGGTACGGAAGCCCGTGTAGATGTTCGGGTTTTTTAAATACGGATTTATAAGTATCCAGATTAAAGCCCTTCGGCCAGAGGAAGATGCCGCCCTTCATGGATGCTTCAAGGGAGCTGAAGGAAAGCATGATCTCATGCCAGAACGGATACAGCATGACGAGGCAGAGCAGCGTAAAGAACGCGTAGTTGAATACGGTAAAGATCTTTTCGCCTGTGGAGGTTTTGATTTTGTTCTTTTCCATGTTCATAACCTCCTTACCAAATACCCTCGTTGCCGGTCTTCTTGGCAACAAAGTTGACGATGAGGATCATGACGAGAGCGATGACGGATTTGAACATGCCCGCTGCGGTAGAGAAGGAGTAGTCTGCCTTCTGGATACCGATACGGTACACATACGTATCGATGATATCGGCTACGTCATAAACCAGTGCGGAATACAGCATGAAGATCTGGTCGAAGCCTGCGTTTACGATGTTGTTGCAGTTGAGGATCAGCATGATAACATCGTCGGGGTAATCGCCGGCAGCGTGATGTTGATCATCTGCTTCCACTTGCGTGCACCGTCAATCTCGGCTGCTTCGTAAAGCTGCGGGTCAACACCGGACAGCGCCGCGAAGTAAATAATCGTGCCCCAGCCCATCGTCTTATAGATGTCGGTGATAATCAGCATCGGGACGAAGAGCGCCTTGTCGGTAAGCACCTGCAGGTCCTTGCCCGTGATGCTCTTAAGGAGCGCGGTGATGAGGCCCGTGGACGGATCGAGGAAATTCATGATGAGGCCGGCCATAACAACCCAAGAAATGAAGTGCGGCAGATAAAGGAGCGTCTGCGCCACTTTCTTGAACTTCAT
>ENA-OQHN01000613-OQHN01000613.1-human-gut-metagenome-genome-assembly--contig:-NODE-613-length-11886-cov-12.337954_pt1 | contig 11886 bp, 9 predicted proteins | sample MGYA00242564_ERZ504721 | MGnify/ENA primary metagenome ERZ504721 (study PRJEB26092, sample SAMD00036212) | human gut metagenome | host: Homo sapiens | study: EMG produced TPA metagenomics assembly of...
TGAGCCTGACTGCTGTCTATCATGCAAGACAGCGGCTAGTGCAACCATAGGTAACCGCCCACTACGGATCCGTACGGTGGGTGGTGTGGGAGGACGGCGTGAGTACCCTCACGCCTCCTACCCGATCGAGACCGCTTTCTTTCTCGACCTCTTTCTTTCTCGACCTCACGGTCAAGAGCAGGAAGCCCGTGGTGGTGATCGGCGCCATGCGTCCCGCCACGGCCATTTCGGCCGACGGTCCGATGAACCTTCTCAACGCCGTCAAGCTCGCCGCCGACTCGAAGGCGCAGGGCCGTGGCGTGCTCGTGGCCCTCAACGACCAGATCTCATCCGGCCGCGACGTCACGAAGTCCAATACGACGAACGTCGCCACATTCAAGTCGCCCGACCTGGGCTACCTCGGCTACATCGCCGGCGGCAAGAACTACTTCCTGCGCAACCCCGCCATGCGTCACACGCACCAGAGCGAATTCGATGTCTCGAAGCTTGACAAGCTGCCGCGCGTCGACATCCTCTACACGCACGCCAGCGACGACCGCGTCCTTGCCGACGCCGCCATCGCCGCGGGTGCCAAGGGCATCGTGCACGCCGGTTCCGGCAATGGTTCCGTTCACGGCCAGACCGAGCCCGCGCTTGCCGAAGCCGTCCAGAAGGGCATCGCCGTGGTGCTCTCCTCCCGCACGGGCTCCGGCGTGGTCTGCCCGAACGTGGAGCAGTACAACAAGGCCGGCTTCATTGAAGGCCGCACGCTCAATCCCCAGAAGGCCCGTCTCCTTCTCCAGCTCGCTCTGACGAAGACGAACGATCCGAAGGAAATCGCCCGCATGTTCGAGGAATACTGATCCTTTCCCGAACCCGCCGGCATGACGCCGCCCGCAGGGTGAAAACCTCCTGAAGGCGGCTTCCCGAGCATTCGGCCGTCCTGCTCCCATGCGGAGTCGGGGCGGTCTTTTTCTTTGATGCGGAAAAAAAACGAAGGTTTGCATGGGAATGGTCAGAATCGGCGCCGGAGCAGGGTTTGAGGAAGGCAAAACCCTCTATAATGGCGACAACCTTTTTTCTTTTATTTTCCACCCCGTCACGGCCGTCGGAAAATCCGGGGCCTGCTGACGATTCAGAGGAAACTTATGTCGACCTGCAACGGTATGGTTTTTGAACTCAACGGCGCCCGCGCGCTCTCGGACTTCCGCGCCGCGCGCGTGCTCGCGGCCCTGCAGCGCGTCTCTTCCAACATCGAAGCGGTCTCGGGCCGCTTCGTGCATTTCGTGCATGCCTCCCGCGAGCTCACGAAGGCCGAAGAGGAACGCCTCGCTTCGCTTCTCACCTACGGCGACGCCGCCGAGGACGTCCGCGCCGACCTGGCCTTCATGGTGGTGCCGCGTCTTGGCACGATCTCGCCCTGGGCCTCGAAGGCCACGGACATCGTGAAGAACTGCGGCATCGAAGGCGTCCTGCGCGTCGAGCGCGGCACGGTCTACAGCCTCGCCCTCAAGGCTCCCCTCACGGAAGAGGAGGCCGCTCAGGCCGCCGGCGTGCTTCATGACCGCATGACCGAATCCGTCGTCGCCCGCGACTTCCCGGCCGAAAACCTCTTCGTCGAGCTCGAAGGCCGTCCGATGGCGACCGTCGCCCTCGTCGAGGAAGGTCGTCCCGCCCTTGAGCGCGCCAACGTCGAGATGGGCCTTGCGCTCTCTCCCGACGAGATCGACTACCTCACCGACGCCTTCACGAAGATCGGCCGCAACCCGACCGACGTCGAGCTGATGATGTTCGCGCAGGCCAACTCCGAGCACTGCCGCCACAAGATCTTCAACGCCCGCTGGACGGTCGACGGTGAAGAGCGCGAGGAAACGCTCTTCGGCATGATCCGCCGCACGCACAAGATGGCCCCGCAGGGTACGATCACGGCCTACGCCGACAACGCCGCCATCTTCGAAGGCGCCGAAGTCACGCGCCTCTATCCGCGTCAGGGCTCCGGCAATGAATTCGGCCGCGTCTTCGAGCGCAAGGACGAAATGACCCACACGGTCTTCAAGGTCGAGACCCACAACCACCCGACTGCCATTTCTCCGTTCCCCGGCGCCTCCACGGGCTCCGGCGGCGAAATCCGCGACGAAGGTGCGACGGGCCGCGGTGCTCGTCCGAAGGCCGGCCTGTGCGGCTTCACGACCTCGAACCTCAACCTGCCGGAACTTCCGCAGGGTTTTGAAAACGACTCCGACACGGTGACGGGTGAAAAGACGGATGCCAAGTACGGCGCTCCGTCCCGCATCGCCACGCCGCTCTCGATCATGACGGAAGGCCCGCTCGGCGGCGCCGCCTTCAACAACGAGTTCGGCCGTCCGAACATCCTCGGCTACTTCCGCACGTTCGAAGCCAACATCGGCGGCACGCGCTACGGCTACCACAAGCCGATCATGCTCGCCGGCGGCATCGGCAACATCCGCGACGACCAGACGAAGAAGGACGTGCCGCCCGCCGGCAGCCTCCTGATCGTCCTCGGCGGCCCCGGCATGCGCATCGGCCTCGGCGGCGGCGCCGCCTCGTCCATGACGACGGGCTCCAACTCCGAAGCCCTCGACTTCGACTCCGTGCAGCGCGGCAACCCCGAAATGGAACGCCGTGCCCAGGAAGTCATCGACCGCTGCTGGTCCATGGGCGACGAAAATCCGATCATCGCCATTCACGACGTCGGCGCGGGCGGCCTCTCCAACGCCATGCCCGAGCTTGCCGACCTTTCCGGCAAGGGCGCCACGTTCGACCTCTCCAAGGTTCCGGTCGAAGAGTCCGGCATGAGCCCGCTCGAAATCTGGTGCAACGAATCTCAGGAACGCTACGTCATCGCGCTTGACGCCGCCAAGATCGACATCTTCCGCGACTTCTGCGAACGCGAGCGCTGCCCGTTCGCCGTCCTCGGTACGATCACCGAGGAGGCCGACCTCAAGCTCACGCGTCCCGAAGAGACCCCGGCCGTCGACATGCCGATGGAAGTTCTCCTCGGCAAGGCCCCGCGCATGCACCGCGACGTCGCCCACGTCGAAACGAAGCTTTCCGCCTTCAAGAGCGAAGGGCTCGATCTCGCAAAGGCTGTCACGGACGTCCTGCGTCACCCGACCGTCGGTTCCAAGTCCTTCCTCATCACCATCGGCGACCGCTCCGTGGGCGGCCTCGTCTCCCGCGACCAGATGGTCGGCCCCTGGCAGGTGCCCGTCGCCGACTGCGGGGTGACCACGCTCGGCTTTGAAACGAACCGCGGCGAAGCCATGTCGATGGGCGAACGCACCCCGATCGCCGTGATCGATGCCGCTGCTGCGAGCCGCATGGCCGTGGGCGAAGCGCTCACCAACATCGCCGCCGCCGACGTGAGGCTCCCCGAAGTCAAGCTCTCCCTCAACTGGATGGCTGCCTGCGGCGCCAAGGGCGAGGACGCCAAGCTCTTTGACGCCGTCAAGGGCGCGAGCGACTTCTGCGTTGCGCTCGGCATCTCCGTGCCCGTGGGCAAGGACTCGCTCTCCATGCGCACCGCCTGGGAGGACAACGGCGAGAAGAAGTCCGTGACGAGCCCCGTCTCGCTCATCGCCTCCGCCGCCGCTCCCGTCGGCGACGTGACGCTCACGCTCACGCCCGAACTCAGGAAGATCCCGTCGGTGCTCGTGCTTGCGGACCTCGGCTGCGGCCGCGCCCGCATGGGCGGCTCCATCCTCGCCCAGGTTGCCCAGCGCTTCGGCGACACGGCGCCCGACTGCGAGGATCCCGCCATGCTCGCCCGCTTCATGGGCGCGCTGCGCACGCTCGTCAATGAAGGCGCCGTCGTGGCCTACCACGACCGTGCCGACGGCGGTCTCGCCGCCACGGCCTCTGAAATGATGTTCGCCTCCCGCCTCGGTGTGAAGCTCGATCTGACGTCCCTCACGAAGGACGCCGACGTCTTCGCAGCTCTCTTCAACGAAGAGCTCGGCGGCCTGATGCAGGTGCCTGCCGAGAAGGCCGCCCGCGTGGCCGAAGTGATGCGCGAAGCCGGTCTTGCCTCCGTCTGCCACTTCGTGGGTGAAGTCGTCGACGACGATGCGCTCACGATCAGCGCCAACGGTGCCGAACTCGCCCGACTCGACCGTGCCGACCTCCAGAAGGCCTGGACGGAAGTCTCCTGGCAGATCGCCCGCGGCCGCGACAATCCCGCCTGCGCCGACAGCGAGTTCGCCCGCATCGAGCGCAAGGATGACACCGGCCTCTTCGCGAAGACGACCTTCGACGTCAATGAAGACGTCGCCGCTCCGATGATCCTCACGGGCGTGCGTCCGAAGATCGCCATCCTGCGCGAACAGGGCGTCAACTCCCAGACCGAAATGGCCGCTGCGTTCACGCGCGCCGGCTTCGACGCCTATGACGTCCACATGACGGACCTTCTCACGGGCCGCGCCGACCTCGCCGAGTTCACGGGCCTTGCCTGCTGCGGCGGCTTCTCCTACGGCGACGTGCTCGGCGCCGGCGGCGGCTGGGCCAAGACCATCCTTCACAACGACCGCATGGTCGAGATGTTCCGCACGTTCTTCAACCGCGAGGACACCTTCGGTCTGGGCATCTGCAACGGCTGCCAGATGATGAGCCATCTGCGCGACCTGATCCCGGGCGCCTCCCACTGGCCGGAATTCGTGCGCAACACGTCCGAGCAGTTCGAGGCCCGTCTCGTGAACGTCGAGGTTCTCGAGAGCCCGTCGATCTTCTTCGCGGGCATGGCCGGCAGCGTGATGCCCGTCGTGAACTCCCACGGCGAAGGCCGCGTGCAGTTCCTGCGTCCGGAAGACGCCGCGCTCGTGAAGGCCGCCGCCCGCTTCGTTGATCCGTGCGGCAACCCGACCGAGGTCTATCCGTACAACCCGAACGGCTCCAAGGGCGGCCTCACGTCCGTGACGACCGAAGACGGCCGCTTCACGATCATGATGCCGCATCCGGAGCGCTCGCACCGCGCCCAGCAGCTCTCCTGGCACCCGGCCGAATGGACGGACGCCTCGGGCTGGATGCGCATGTTCCGCAACGCCCGCAAGTGGGTCGGCTAAGAAGTCGGCTCCGCTCCCGACGGAGGGCCTTCGGGCCCTCCTGATGGAGGACGACGGAAAGAGATGGGGCCCCGATTCGGGGCCCTTTTCACAGGGTGACGCTCAAATGTGAAAACGCCCTGCAGGTCTTCGTGTCCTGCAGGGCGTTCGCATTTCAAGAAAGTTAGATCGTCTTCGCGGGAACCGGCGGGCGGTTTTCCCAGGCGGCGGTGCCCCAGAGCGGGATCGTCGAGAGGCTGTGCTTGAAGCTGCCCGTCGTCTCCTTGGTGGAGTAGGAGATGTAGAGGAGCGTCTGCGTCTCGGCGTCGTAGATGCGGCGGATCTTCATCGTCTTGAGCAGAATGCTCTTCGACTTCGTGAAGACCACTTCGCCCGACTTCGTGCGGTCGATCGTGGCGATCATCTCGGGCGTGATTTCGCCCGTCTGGCGGCAGGAGACGGAGCTGTCGGACGGATCGGCGAGCGAGAGGTTGGCCTCGATGCTCGCGACATGGCAGGTGACGCCGGGAACCTTCGGATCCTGGAAGGTGTTGATCTTGATGTCCTTGAGCGTGAACATGCCGAGCGAGACGTCGCCCACTTCGTCGCCGCCCGAGCAGCCGGTGAGAGCGAGAACGGAGGCGGCAGCGAAGGCCGCGAGAAGCTTGGTCTTCATGCGTGTGGTCATTGTCGGATTTGGTTTACGGTGTCGTCATTATATATGGCGGGCGGGCGTCGTCCTGTCCTGGGCGTACTACTTCAGCGCGAAGCCCTGCGTCTGCAGATAATCGAGCAGGAACCTGCGGCGCTCGCGGGCGATGACGGGATGGATAGAGTCGCGGAAGGTCGCCTCGCGGGCATTGCTTCCGCGTCCAGCGTAGTAGGCTCGCATCGTTGCGTCATAAGCGTCAAGTTCGGCTGGCGCGGGTTCTTCGTAGCCGTTTTCCATGAAGGTGATGGTGGCGGCAGCCGCGGCTTGACGGGATTGCGCACGGCGGGATGCCCGAAGGCGATGCCGACGACGGGAAAGACGTTCTGCGGCAGGCGCAGAAGCGCAGAAACCTCTGTGATGCCGTTCCTGATCCCTCCGATGAAGCAGCCGCCGAGCCTGAGGGATTCAAGCGCCGTGAAGGCGTTCTGGGCCATGATGCCCGTGTCAAGGCAGCCGACGAGGAACTGCTCGATCCAGCCGAGGTCGGCCTCGGGGCAGAGCAGCTGAAGGCGGTGGTAGTCGGCGCAGAAGACCCAGAATTCAGGTGCGGCTGCGACATGGGCCTGACCGCCCGAGAGCTCCGCGATCCTAGCTCGAAGTGCTGGATCGGTGACGCGGATGATGCTTGTCACTTGCAGTGCGCAGGATGTGGACGCGGCGCGCGCCGCATCGAGGATCTGCGTGCGAAGTTCGGCCGTGACGGGCTCGTTGGTGAAGGCGCGCACGGAGCTGTGCGCGAGCTGGGTTCGGATCGTGTCGTTCATTATGAACTCCTTAAGGGTGATGCATCGAGTCTAGCCTTCTTGCCCGTGCGGGAGTACCGCCGTTTACGAATCTGAACGAAAAAAGCCCGCGGCCTCAAGGGACGCGGGCGAAGGACCGCCTTGCGGTCGGTCTGGTTTCCCGGACGCACCCCACACGGTGCGTCCGGAGGGAGAACCTGATGGTTCAAGAGGAGATCATTTCGTCTTGAGCGTGAAGTTGTGGCAGCTGTTGCACATCAGCTCGGGCTGCTTGGAAGGCTTGTCGGCCTTGTGGCATTCGACGCAGTTGACGGCGCCGAGGTGCGACTTGTGCGGGTTGGGCTCGAGGTTCTTCGTTTTTTCGGCGAGGGCGTCGTAGCTCTGGTGGCACTGGAGGCACTGGCCCTTCGTGGCCCAGCCGGTTTCGGCGGGAAGCTGGCCGCCGTGGACTTCGGCGAGGGTCTTTTCAGCAGCGCAGGCGCCGAAGGCAAGGCCCAGACCGAGGGTGGCGACAAGCGCCATGGTGATGGTTTTGGTCATGATTCGATACTCCGGAAATTAGTTCTTCTGGGCCTTTGCGCGGGCGGCGATTTCGTTGCCGGCGATGCGGCCGAAGACCGTCGCGGCACCGAGCTGTGCGCCGCCAGCGTAGTTGTGGAAGAAGATGCCGCCTGCGGAGTTGCCTACTGCGTAGAGGCCCGGGATGCTCGTGCCGTCGAGGTTCTGGATTTCAGCCTTGACGTTGATGAGCGGGCCGCCGAAGGTGGCCGTCATGCCGCCCTGGAAGGGCACGGCGTAGAACGGAGCCTTGGCGACTTCGTGGGGCTTCTTGTAGGTGCAGGGCGGGTTCATTTCGCCGAGCTTGCCGGACTTGACGGCTTCGTTGTATTCCTTGATCGTCTTGACGACGGGAGCTTGACCTGCCTGCAGAGCTCTTCGATCGTGTCGGCCTTGCCGTACGGGCTGTTGAGGCGGTCGAACTTCGGAATGACCTTGTCGAGGACCGGGCAGGTGCTGTCGACGATGACCCAGGCCATGTTGTCGAGCGTCATCTGGCCGGTGGTGCGGGCCTTGATCACGTACGTGTTGTTTTCGTCCATGAAGCGCACGCCGGAGGTGTTGAACTGGACGCCGTAGCCGGAGTTGAGGACGTCGGCCGGGTTCACGTGCGTGGCGCCGATGATCGGGCCGGAGTGGAACTGGTCCATGTTCACGAACTTCGTGTAGAGCGGCATGCACAGCGAGATGTTTTCACCCGTCGTGGACTTGGAGCCGCGCAACACCATGCGGGTGGCCCAGCCGCCGATGTAGCGGTCGACCATTTCGGGGTTGGCCGAGAAGCCGCCCGTGGCGATGCAGACGCCGCCCTTAGCCATGAAGGTCCTGAAGCCTTCCGGAGTGGCAACCTTGACGCCCTTCACGGCATAGAGGTCGTCGTGAATGAGCTCAACGGCCTTGTGCTGGTACTTCACTTCGATGCCGCGCTTGGCGCAGGCGGCAAGAAGCTTCTGCACGAGCTGGGCGCCGCCGGTGAGGCCTTCGCCCATGACGCGGCAGGTACGGCCCAGACGCGGATACGGCATCGGGCGGATCTTGCCGAACTTGACGCCGATGTCCTTTTCGAGCCAGTCGATGCCGGCGGAGATGTTATCCGTGTAGCAGCGGTTGAGAGCCTTGTCGCCCATCTGCTTGGAGACGTCCATCATCATGGCATAGAAGTCGTCAGCCGTGTCCTTGATGCCCTGTTCGGCCTGGTGGCGCGTGCCCCAGCCGCAGATGGAGCCGAGGGCGAAGATGGCGTTGCCGTCGGGACGGTCGCGCTTTTCGAGCACGACGACCTTGGCGCCGGCGTCGTGGGCCGTGATAGCGGCGATCAGGCCGGCAGGACCTGCGCCGAGAACGACGGCGTCATAGGTCTGGGCGTTGGCGGCCTGTTTTGCCTGGGCCTGGGAGGAGAGGCCGAAGCCGGTGGCGCCGGCAGCGGCGGCACCGGCGGCACCGAGGAAGGAGGTCTTGAGAAGACCGCGGCGGCTCATATCGGTATGAGACATTGTTGATCTCCTGGGAATCCGGGTCGGGGATTCCGTCATTTAGGGGGAAGAATCTGTAGGGTGGGCGGGACTCCATCCGGTTTCTGTGGCTTTTGTGAGCCCCGCCCTGTTGTCGTCGAGGAGCTGTATGCATTGTCCTCTTGAGGCACCACTACGTAGTGCCGCATGAGGTCAACGAAACGTCACTTTCTGAAGCGTCTCTTAAGGTCAGGCCTTGAGAGCGTTCAGGGCGGAGCCGGCACGGAACCAGCTCAACTGCTTCTCGTTGTAGGAGTGCTTCGCCTCGAAGCGTTCCTTCGTGCCGTTTTCATGCGTGAGTTCGATGACGACGCGGCTGTTGGGCGCAAGGGTGTTCAGGTTGAGAACCGAGATGCGGTCCTTTTCCTGAATCTTGTCGTAGTCGGCCGGATTCACGAAGGTGAGTGCGAGGATGCCCTGCTTCTTGAGGTTGGACTCGTGGATGCGGGCGAGGCTCTTGGCGAGGACGACGCGGACGTTGAGATAGCGCGGTTCCATGGCGGCATGTTCGCGCGAGGAGCCTTCGCCGTAGTTGTCGTCGCCGACGATCACGCTGGCGATGTTGTTGTTGCGATAGTGGCGCGCAACCTTGGCGGGCGTGTCATAGGCGTTCGTGTCCGTGTTCCAGACCTTGCCGGAGACGCCGTTGAAGGCGTTGACGGCGCGTTCGAGCAGGTTGTCCGAAATGCGGTCGATGTTGCCGCGGTACGGAAGCCACTTGCCGCCCGGGGAGATGTGGTCGGTCGTGCACTTGCCCTTGGCCTTGATGAGGAGCGGAAGGGCGGTGAAGTCCTGGCCGTCCCAGGCGGGGAACGGCTCGAGCAGGCGGATGCGTTCGGCCGTCGGGCTCACCTTGATCTCGATCTTCTCGAAGTCGGGAATGACGCAGCCCTTGATGTCGGAGACGAAGCCCTTGGCGGGGAGTTCCTGACCGACCGGGGCGGCGAGCTTCATGTTCGTACCCTTGGCGGTGCGGACCGTGCCCTCGAGCGGGTTGAACGTCAGGTCGCCGTTGATGGCCATGGCCATGACCATTTCAGGCGAGGCGAGGAAGGCGTTGGTGAGCGGGTTGCCGTCGTTGCGGCCGGCGAAGTTGCGGTTGAAGGACTCGATGATGGAGTTGGGCGTCTTGTCGCCCTTGAGGTTGCCGATCGTGCGCTTCCACTGGCCGATGCAGGGACCGCAGGCGGTGGCGAGGACGGTGGCGTGGAGTTTTTCGAAGACCTCGAGGACGCCGTCGCGCTTGAGCGTGTCGTAGATGCGGGTCGAGCCGGGAACGACCATCAGCGGGGTCTTGATCTCGACGCCGTTTTCGAGTGCCTGACGGGCGATGGAGGCGGCGCGGGTAATGTCCTCGTAGGAGGAGTTCGTGCAGGAGCCGATCAGGGCGACCTGAAGCTGCTGCGGATAGCCCTTGGCCTTGACCGTTTCGGCGACCTTCGAGATCGGCATGGCGGCGTCGGGCGAGAACGGACCGTTGATGTGCGGTTCGAGTTCGGAGAGGTTGATCTCGACGACGCGGTCGTAGTACTTGGCCGGGTCGGCATAGACTTCCTTGTCGGCGGCGAGGTCGACCTTGGAGGCGAGGTCGGCAACGGCCTGACGGCCCGTGGCGGCGAGGTAGCGGGCCATGGAGTCGTCGTAGGCGAAGACGGAGGTCGTGGCGCCCATTTCAGCACCCATGTTGCCGATCGTGGCCTTGCCGGAGGCGGAGAGCGTGGCGGCGCCTTCGCCGAAGAACTCGACGACGCAGTTCGTGGCGCCCTTGGTGCTGAGCATGCCGGTGAGCTTGAGGATCACGTCCTTGGCGGAGGCCCAGCCCTGAAGCTGGCCGGTGAGCTTGACGCCGATGATCTTCGGCATCTTGAGCTCCCATTCCATGCCCATGAGGGCGTCGACGAGGTCGGCACCGCCCACGCCTATGGCGAGCATGCCCATGCCGCAGGCCGTCGGGGTGTGGGAGTCGGTCACGAGCATCATGCAACCCGGGAAGTTGTAGTTTTCCATGAAGACCTGATGGCAGATGCCGGAGCCGGCGGGCCAGAAGTCAAAGCCGTAGCGGCGGGAGACGTCGCGCAGGAACTCGTACGTTTCGACGTTGCCCTTTTCGGCGACCTTGAGGTCGGGAATGGCGCCGACGTTGGCCTGAACGAGGTGGTCGCAGACGAGCGCTGCGGGCAGTGCGATGCGTTCCTTGCCCGAGGAGAGGAACTGAATGATGGCCATCGGGCCGCCGATGTCATGCGTGCCGGCGCGGTCCGGGCGAAGTTCGATGTAGTCGACTCCGCGCTTGAATTCACGCAGGCTTTCCGGATGGTAGAGGTGCGTGAAGAGGATCTTTTCCGTGAGCGTGAGCGGACGGTTGAGCGTGCCGCGCACGACGGCGAGCTTCTTCGGGTATTCGCGATAGAAGGCCTCGATCATGTCGAAGTTGCGGATCTTCGACGTGTCGGCAGCAACGCCATCGGCGGCCATGACGACGGACGGGATCGTGGCGGTGGCCGCGGTGGCTGCGGCGCCGACGGCGGCTGTGCGAAGAAGAGCACGACGGCTGAGCGCGAATGTCTTTTCCTGCATGGAAATTTCTCCTTGTTTGATGGACTGCAGATGGGGCTGGACGCCTGCGGTCCTGTGTTTCACGAGTTTCTCGAGTTTCTCGTGTATGAGTCATTGACGAAGTGCTTGGACATCAAGGGTCCCGAGCTTCGACAGGACGCATTCTTCGCTTGCGTCACCTCTAGTGGTGAATGTGAAAAATCAAGGATCTCGTTTTTGCTAGGGTTTTTACGAAGAAGGGTTTGCCCGAGTGTCGTCGTCGGCACCCAAAAGCCCGTATGATGAATGAAAATCTTCCTTCGAAGTCCTCTAAGCCATGTTTGCACAGATTTATAAACCTAAAAGCAGAGAAATACACACTAACCCATTTTCCTGCCTTTAAGGGTTAGCCTTGACTTCGGATCTCGCCATATTTTCCTTCAGCATCTGAAGCACCAGTCGATCCCTCGTCGTGCTTTCGGTAGACCAACGGGACTTGGCACGCTTGTTCCGGACGGTGACGGTCTCGACGCAATCGAACCAACCCAGGAACTGGCGCAGGCTCATTTTCTTGAGCCAGGCCGCGGCGCCGGCCATTCTGTCGCGCTCTACCTTACCGCACTCCTCGTCTCGGGAGAGTTGTTCCGCTTCCTTCCGAGTAGCCTTCAATGCGTTCTGCAAATAGAAGCGGTAGCCGAGCGCAATCAGGCGACACAGCTCCTTGCCTCTTACTCGCTTCATGTCCCAGCACCTGGCACGTGCGCCGTCCAACTCGCTCTTGATCATGTGGT
>ENA-OQHN01000616-OQHN01000616.1-human-gut-metagenome-genome-assembly--contig:-NODE-616-length-11882-cov-3.105147_pt1 | contig 11882 bp, 14 predicted proteins | sample MGYA00242564_ERZ504721 | MGnify/ENA primary metagenome ERZ504721 (study PRJEB26092, sample SAMD00036212) | human gut metagenome | host: Homo sapiens | study: EMG produced TPA metagenomics assembly of...
GTATCTATAAGGAAGGAGATGGCAAATGCGTAACATCGGGAATCGCGATCATTGATGACGAGAGCCTGGTCCGGCTCGGAATCAAATCTTCTGTGGCGTGGGAAGAGTATGGCTATGAGATTGTAGGAGAAGACGGACGAACGGGCAGAACCGGCCTGGAGATGATCAGGGAAAAACACCCGGATATCGTCCTGTCGACGTCTGTATGCCAGGTGATGAAACGGGATCGAAGTTCTGAAATCCCTGCAAAAGCTGAAGATTCAGTGCAAGGTTATTATCTTGAGCTGCCACGATGATTCTGATTTTGTAAAAGAGGCAATGAAGAACGGTGCGTTCGATTACCTGAGAAAAAATGAGATCAACAGCGCGAACATCCTGACGGTTCTGGAGGAGGTACGGCACTCACTGTAGCAAAAAGCAGGACGAGGGGCAGGGAGGCTGGGACAGCTACGCGCGTCATGTCTGCCTGCACCGTCTGATCACCGGCAGCAGCGAACCTGCTGAACGGCAGTTGCCTGTCAGTCAATTGCACATCCGGGAAGGAAACCTCTGCTGCATTGTGTTTGCAGTGCAGAATTACCAGAAAGTACAGGCCCGTTACGGAGAGGGACGCCCCTTCCCACTGGAACAAAGCGTTATCAACCTCACAGTGGAAGTGCTGCACCAGTGGACGCAGGAACTGGAAGTTTTTCTTCTGCAGGAAAACCGGTATGTTATCCTGCTGAGCAGTCAGAACAGTGTCAGCAGCACCCAGTGGGAGGAGAAAGCCTGCAGCCTGGTCCACGAACTCCACACCGTGTTCCAGAATTATCTGAATGCTGACACCTGCTACGGTGTCAGCAGCGCCGTCTCGAAAATTCTCTGCACTGCCGGAGGCGTTCGAGCACGCGCGCTACTCTCTGCAGCTTCACTATTTTCAGCCGGACAGGTTCCTTATCAAGGAGATGCGCAAGCCGGATCGGACGATGAGCCGCCCGGAAGTCAAGGAATGCCTTGGCGATATCAATATCTGTGTGTCGCAGAAGCAATACACGCAAATCTTTTCCCGATTTTATGCTTTCATCCAGTGGCTGCAGCAGCACCACAGGGAGAACCTGGACGTTATGGGGGTGCAGAACTTTTTCTCCAATATGGTGCGCTTCCTTCTCCTGCAGGAGGGAAAGGCGCCGGAAGAAACGGTGGAAAAGCTTCAGGCCTGCGAAACCGTGGAGGAAGCGCAGCGTTTCCTTGAGGACTTCCAAAAGGGGTTGAAGACAGGAGAGCCGGCTCTTGACCAGAAAAACTACCTGATTCGCGAGGCGGCGGATTATATCCGGCAGAATTTGAGCCGCGGCGACATCTCGCTCGATGAGATCGCCGACCACCTGATGATCAGTAAGTCTTATCTCTGCCGCCTGTTCCAAAAAAAACCTGGGGATTTCCGTGCAGCAGTACATCTACCACACCCGGATTGAACAGGCGAAGGAGTACCTGAACGACTTCCGGCTGAAAATCTACGAGGTGGCAGAGCTTACCGGCTTCAACAGCTCCACCCATTTTAATATCGTCTTTAAAAAGATTATGCGGTGCACTCCGGCAGAGTACAGGAACGGCCTGAAGCAGTGAGGGAAAGGTCAATATGAATAAATAAAGTTCAAGATCCTCCGCGGGTTTAAGCTTTGTGTACTAAAATTGTTCAATATCCTGATGTTTTCTTCAACAGCGTTTATGGAAAATAGTGAACAGATTCTCTATGATATAAGTAACCTAATTCGGGAAAACAGACAAAATGGAGGAATGCAGAAATGAAAAAATGGAAGGTTGCCTTAATTGGCTGCGGATCGATCGCGGACAATACGTATCTTCCCCGGATCGGCGAGATTCCGGAGGCGGATCTGGTTGCAGTCTGCGATATCATCCCGGAGAGAGCAAAGAACTATGCAGAAAAATTTCATGTGCCGGCCTGGTACACCAGCATCGATGAACTGCTGGAGAAGTGTGACTTCGAGATCCTGATGAACACGACATCGATCCCAGCGCACCACGAGATCAACATGAAGGCGCTGCGGGCCGGAAAGCATCTTTACTCACAGAAGCCCGTCGGCCTGACGGTGGAGGAGGTGACCGAGCAGATCGAGGCTGCCAAGGCAGCCGGTGTGAAATACACTGCTTCACCGATCCACATGCTGCGTGACGACATCCGCTTTGCCAAAAAGCTGATTGCCGACGGCTGCATCGGGGAGATTATGAAGGTGCACACCAACGTTTGCCACGGCGGCCCGGAATATTTCCAGTACCGCACGGCGGACCCCACCTGGTTCCACCGGCCCGGCAGCGGCGCCCTGTACGACATGGGCGTCCACGGCCTTACCATGACCACGGGCATCCTTGGTCCCGCGAAGGCTGTGGGCTGCATGGCCAAAATCTCCGAGCCTGTCCGCACGGTAAGAACCGGTACCTTTGACGGCATGCAGATCCAGGCCGACCAGCTGTACGATAACTACATCATTACGCTCGATTACGGCGAGAGAACCATGGCGGTGGTGGAGTCTGGTTTCTGCCAGAAGGACAGCCGCGCACCTCAGATGGAGATTTTCGGTACAAAGGGAACGATCACTTTCGTCAACAACGGTAACATGAACCCGCTCGATTCGCTGGAAGTTTACCTTGATGCGCCGGAGCGCGGTATTCGCGGCTGGCTGAAGCCTATGGAGTGGGATGTTCCGGCTTCTGAGATGAACTTTTTCCAATGCAAGGTGGTTCAGGATCTGATCCATGCCATTGAGGAGGACCGTCCCGTCGGTTTGCCCCCGGAGCACGCCAGACACGTGGTGGACATCATGTGCACTATTCCGGAAGCGATCAAGACAAAGAGCATTGTCCCGCTGCACACCACTTTCTGAGCAGAGGGGAACTGATCACAGATGAGGTGAATGTTATGAAGAAATATCGCATTGGTCTGGTGGGCTTCGCTCACATGCACGTTTTGGATCAGATCAAGCCGTTTCTGTCCATGCCGGAGCGCGTGGAATGGATCGGTGCCTCGGATATCAAGCCGATGGTAGAGTCTGAATATTTTGAAAGCTCCAGCCGCTCCATGAACCTGAAGCTCTGTCAGGAGCAGTGTGGGTTCACCCGCGTGTTTGAGGATTACCGTGATCTTCTCGATCTCAAACCCGACCTTGTCCTTGTGAACTGCGAGAACGCGTTTCACGGAATCATTATCCCCGAGATCCTCATGCGCGGGATCCACGTGGTGGTGGAAAAGCCGTTGGCCTATTCCACTGAACACGCCATGGCTATTGCCCGCGCTTCCCGGATCGGTAAGGCGGACTGCATGATCAATTGGCCGACCACATGGCAGGCCAGCGTCCGCCTGGGCCAGAAGCTTGTCAGCGAAGGCGTTGTGGGAAAGGTGTACCGTTTCCAGTTCCGCAACCCGGATTCCATGGGTCCGTTCTCTTACGGCCAGGTCATGACGGATCGGCAGCTGGGCAAGGAATGGTGGCATCAGGAAGCGGCGGGAGGCGGCAGCTTGCTGGACTACTGCTGCTACGGCACCATCCTTTCCAACTGGTACCTGGGCGAAAAGCCTCAGGGCGTGTATGGCTTGAAGGCGAACTTTAACCACCGGTTTGGCGACGCGGAGGACTACGCCTCCCTGATGGTTCGGTACCCCGAGGCGGTTTCCATTCTGGAGGGAACCTGGAACACCATAAGCAGCGGCTATCCCTCCGGGCCCATTGTCTGGGGCGAAAAGGGCGCCCTGATTGTGGAAAACGGCGGCGATCACGGCATTCATGCCAACGTTTGTGTTTACCTCGATCGTTATTCCACAACGCCCAGCAAGGTGTATTGCTCCGACGACTACCCGCTGCCTGAGGGAAGATCCAACCTGGCTCAGGAGGTCTTCCATCACCTGGAGACCGGAGAACCGGTACACTACACCATGGATCTCAATAACAATCTTTGGTCTGCCGCTATGTTGGATGCGGGAATTCGCTCCAGCCGGTCGTTGAAAATGGAAGAAGTAAAAACCGCTTGTTGGACGATTGGGTAATATAAGAGGAGGATGCTACATGAAACTTGCAAACGTTTCCTGGGGTTGGACGCCGATCCCGGAGGATATGCCGCATGGGGACTCTCTGATCCGAATCGCGGATCAGATCCGTGAACTCGGCTTCGAGGGCGTGGACTATCTGGGAACCCCGGAAGCACTGGATGAATTCTTCACGGAGGAAGCCTGCCGGGCGCTGGGGGATCACTCCCGCTCCATCGGCCTTGAACCCAACGTGTTCGTCTTCCAGGACGCTTCGTGGAACGACGCCTGCAGCGAAAAAAGGGAGGACAGCGTCAGGCACTTCGAGAAGGCCGCACAGGCCGCAAAGTGGATCGGATGCCGGATTGTCTCCACGCTGGTGCCGATGCCCTGCGGCGCAACCCCCTGGAAGTTCAACCCCGCCGCACCGGCGATCAAGCAGGGATACCATATGCCCGCCGACTACTGCTACCAGAAGGACTGGGGATACCCTGATGGACAGTTACCGCAAGTGTCTGGCCATTGCAAAGCGGTACGGGCTGCGCATGTCCGTGGAGTGCTTCCCCTATTCCATGATCTCCACACCGCACGCCATGCTGCAGCTGCTCAAGGACGTCGATGACCCGGATTTCGGCATTCAGCTGGACACGAACCACCTGATCATGCAGCACATCGATCCGGAATGGACGATCTACATGCTGGGAGGCAAACGTATTTTCAATGTTCACTGCAAAGACAGCGATGCCGTCTCCAGAAACAACATCCCCGCCGGCTGCGGCATCACCGACTATCCCGCTGTGATTCAGGCGCTGAAGAATGTCGGGTATGACGGGAACCTTTCTGTCGAGCTGGAGTTCACAGACAACCCCCGCCGCTACAACAAGCAGGCGATGGATCATCTCAAGCTCTGCCTTGCGGGTGAATACTGAGCTGCCGTCTGGAGGCACACAGGGGGTATCCCCCTCGATCCGGGCGCGGCGCCGAATAAAAATTATGATTTTTTTGGAAGAGGAGTAGGAGTAATGAAGCAGTATAAGGTTGCCATCATCGGCAACGGTATGATTTGCAACGCGGCACATATTCCCGCCTACAAAGCCATGGGTGACAAGGTGAAGATTGTCGCAGTGGCAGATATCCGCGAGGAAGCCGCCAAAGAAACCGCCGAGCGTCACGGGATCCCCAAGTACTATGTGGATCCGTATAAAATGCTGGAGGAGGAGAAACCCGACATCATCTCCGTGTGCACACCGAACGCATACCACAAGGAGTATACCCTTGCCGGTTTCCGTGCGGGCTGCCATGTAGTCTGCGAAAAGCCTGTGGCTGTAACCTGCGCGGATGCGGAGGAGATGTTCAACGCGGCGGAGAAGGCGGGGAAACATCTGTTTGTCATCCAGTCTCTGCGTTTCACGGGTAACTTCAAAGCGGCTGCCGGACTGGCAAAAAGCGGTTGCCTGGGAGACATTTACTACGCGGATCTGAACCTGGTCCGGCGCCGCGGCGTTCCGAGATGGGGCATGTTCCACATGGCGAAAGAAAATGTGGGCGGCGCCTTCTGCGACCTGGGCGTTCATATGTGCGACTACCTGATGTCAATTTCCGGTAACCCGAAGATGGTTTCCGTCAGTGGAAGTGCTGTGACCAGGATCGTCAACAAGGAGAAGAATATTGAGTTCTCCAATGCGGAGAGCGGAGCTCCCACCGGTCTGTTCACTCCCAGAAAGTTCGACATGAAAGAGTTTGATGTTGAGGAATTTGCCAACGGCTACATTCGTCTGGAAAATGGCATGACAGTCACTTTCAAGATCTCCTGGGCGCTGAATCTGCCCAACAGCAACACTGTCAGCATCTGCGGAGACAAGGGCGGTCTGACCATTGGGGACGATGGACTCAAGCTGCTCACGACGCAGGGCAATTACCAGGCCGACGTTTTGCCGAGAGTTTTCCCCGACCCATATACGGAGCTCTCAGATTTCACCGGCCACATCCACGAGATGAACTACATCCTGAAGGTCCTCAACGGGGAAATGACCATGGAGGAATACCCCATCCAGAAGGACGAGGTTATGAATGTGGTTGCGATCATCGAAGCGTTTTACAAATCTGCACAGCTGGGCAGGGAAGTCACTGCTCAGGAACTGGACCGGTAAGCGGAAGCTGCAAGGGATATTTGCACAGAGCACGGCGTGACGGAAGAACTTGCCGTTTCGCCTTGGGACGAAACGCAACAGGGGGACTCTGCCCGGGCGGGAGAGGCCCCCTGTTCTGGTGTGCGAGACGACAACGGAAGGGGAGGAATCCATGAAAGGAATCATAACGGAGGTCGAGAGGTTTGCGCTGAAAGACGGACCGGGGATCCGCACCACAGTGTTTTTCAAGGGGTGCAACATGGCGTGCAAATGGTGCCATAACCCGGAAACGCTGTCGGTTCGGCCACAGCTGATGATTTATCCGGACAAATGCATTGGCTGCGGCGCCTGTGTGGAGGCCTGCAGGGCGGGAGCCAGAACCCTCGGCAAAAACGGTGCCCTGCAGTACGATCGCACCGCCTGCAAGCACTGCGGAGCCTGCGCCGCGAACTGCTTCTCCGGTGCTCTCGTCATGTCCGGAAAGGAGATGACCGTTGAGGAAGTGATGGAGGAGATCCTGCAGGACAGGGCTTACTACCGGAATTCCGGCGGCGGCGTAACACTCTCCGGCGGCGAGGTTTCCACGCAGCCAGAATTTGCCCTGGAATTGCTGCAGGCCCTGAAAAAGGAGGGAATTTCCACGGCGATCGAGACGAACCTGCATGCGCCATGGAGCGTCTACGAAAGAATGCTGCCCTTCCTCGATCTGGTGATGTTCGACATCAAGATTTTCGATGAGGAAGCGCACAGACGCTGGACCGGCGTGAGCAATCGTCAAATCCTGGAGAACGCAAAGAAGGTGGCGGCTTCCGGCAAGCCTTATCTGGTGCGTACCCCGGTGATCCCCGGAGTGAACGACACGGAGGAGGAGATCGGCAGCATTGCCAACTACGTGGGAACCCTGGGAGGCGCTCAATATTATGAGCTTCTGCTGTTCAATCCCCTGGGAGAGAGCAAGTATGACGCCCTGCAGATGGACAATACATTTGCCGGGACCCGCCCCACTGGAGAGGAAGGCGCAGCACGCCTGAAATGGGTGGCCGCTCAAACGCCCGGACTTTCCGTGAGGGTAGGCTGACGAAGAAAGGGAGAGGTTGTATGGTCAACAGAATCAATATATTCCAGCCGGATGCTCCCATGAGCTACGATGACAGGATCAAAATTTTAAAGGAAAGAAAGCTTGAGGAAACCAGGGTGAAGTCCACCATGAAGGTGTATCAGGACGGGGATGACTATGGAAGCATCCCGGCTCCGGAGACGTACCAGTTCCATTGCATTCCGAACCATGAGAACGGTTCCTGGTACGGGTATGACGGGTGGAGCAAGAATTTTTACAAGCTGATGACTGAGCACCCGGTCTACATTGATCCGGTGGACGCGTTCACCTGCCGCTGGATGTTCAGTATGATCTGGTTTGACGAGAAATCCCCGGACAAGGGGCTGAACTGGAACCCGAATTTTCCCTACGATGATCTCAAGCCGGAACAGGAACTGTATGGCATTATCTCCGGGATCGGCTCGGACGCGCACTTCGGCGGCGACTACCGGATCGGGTTGAGCCTTGGCTGGGGCGGGATCTTGGAAAAGCTGGCTTTCTACCGCAAAAAGCACCCCGAACACGCAGAGTTTTACGACGCGGAGGAACTTGTGGTGCACGGTGTGCAGAACTGGATCTCGCACGCGATTGAGGAGAGCGAGCGTCTGGCCCGTGTGGAGCGCCATCCGGTCCTGCGGGGAAAACCTGCTTCAAATGGCGCAGGTAAATCGCAACATCCTCAACGGTGCGCCCAAAACCATGCGGGAAGCCTGTCAGTGGGTTTGCTGGTTCAACATGGCCAGCCGCACCTACAACCGCGACGGAGCGGGTTTCCAGCTCGATGACGTGCTCAAACAGTACTACGATGCCGACATGAAAGAGGGGAGGATCACCAGGGACGAGGCGATCTTCTACATCGCTTGTCTGTTGCTCAACGATCCGCACTATTACCAGATCGGAGGGACAAACGAAAACGGCGATCCCCTGCTCAGCGAGTTCAGCTATATGGTGCTCGAGGGAGCGGATAAGCTGGATTCGGCTTGCAACATCACGGTAAGAGTGGACGAAAACATCGACAGAAAGCTCTGAACAAAGCGGTGGACTACCTGTTCAAGAACAAGAACGGCTGGCCGCGCTTTTCCGGTGACGAGGCCCTGAACAGAGGCTTCATGCGTTTGGGCTATCCCGAATCGCTTGCCCGGCAGAGGATCGCGGTGGGCTGCCACTGGATGAGCTTGCCCGGCATGGAGTACAGCTTGAATGACTGCATCAAAATCAACAGCGCTAAGGTGTTCGAGGTTGCCATGGATGAGATGATGAGCCATAAGGGCCCATACTCCACACAACTGCTGTGGGATCTGTACCAGAGACATATGGCCCGGGCTGTAGAGGTAACTGCCGAGGGTATCGCGTTCCACCTGCGGTACCAACAGTACAACGAGCCGGAGCTGATGTTGAACCTGATCAGTCATGGTCCTATCGAAAAGGGTCTGGATATGACGTGCGGCGGCGCCATGTACTACAACCTCTGCATGGACGGCTCGGCTATTGCCACGGTGGCGGACTCTTTTGGCGCACTGCAGCAGCGGGTGGAGGAGGAGAAGCGGATCGACTGGGAGACGCTTTACCATCATCTGAAAACAGATTTCCAGGATAAGGGCGGTGAGCTTGTACGCCAGATGCTCTCCCGCAGTGCCCGCTACGGCGGCGGAAACACCATCAGCGACCAGTGGGCGGTGAAAATTTCGGAGTCATACTCCAACCAGGTGCGCTCCGTCAGCCAGAAGTATCCGGGCTACCAGTTTATCCCCGGCTGGTTCAGCTGGTCGAATACGATTGTGCTCGGCAAGCAGGTAGGTGCCACCCCCAACGGCCGCCACGCCTTCGAGCCGATCAACCATGGGGCCAACCCGCACCCCGGCTTCCGCAAGGACGGCGCCCTCACCGCAATGAGCAATTCCATCTGCGCGGTGCAGCCGGGCTATGGGAATACCGCGCCGGTACAGCTGGAGCTTGACCCTGGTATGGGGCGCGGTGAGGAGGCTGTGCAAAAGATCGCCGACTATATCATGACGCTGTTCGAGCAGGGGGCCACCCTGCTGAACATCAATATTGTGAACGGTCAGCAGATTCTCGAAGCCGACAAGGACCCCAGCAAGTACCCCAACCTGGTGGTACGCGTCACGGGCTTTACGGCGTACTTCTGCTCTCTGACTCCGGAGTTCAGAAAACTGGTGGTGGATCGTATTCTCATACAGGGATGAACAAATGATTTGGCTTGGCTTCTGATTTTTTCTACGTCACGGTTTTATTGCGAAAATAAATCCTAAATGGCAGGCTGAGCAGGAAGCATAAAGAAATATCAGAAATCATTTGGTCAGATACGTAAACTTTCTGCAGGGAGGCATCGTGCAAGCGGTGCCTCCCTGTTTTGATATACTTTAGCGAAACGAGAGCCCCCGACTAGGCCGGGGAGAGTAAAAGAAATTATGGCAACACCGCACAAAGAAAAAATATGATATAATAATACTATGGATAAGCAGATGAGTCTGTCGGGCCTGAGCGATGAATTGAGCCAGGTGCGGACAAAGAAGAAAGAATTTCTGAGTCAGATAGAGCGCATCGTGCCGTGGGGAGAGTGGATCGAACTGATCCGGCCGCACTATTACAAAGGAGAGCGCGGCAATAAGCCCTACGATCTAGAACGGATGCTGCGGATTTATCTGGTTCAAAACCTGTATGATCTGTCGGACAAGGCAACGGTAGCGGAAGTGATCGACAGCCGTGCATTCTCGGAATTCTGCGGAGTGGAATCGAGCAATCAGGTGCCGGACGGAGATACACTGGGTCGGTTCCGGAATTTGCTGCTCCGCAGCGGGCTGCAGGAGAAGTTGTTTGCGCAGGTGGTATATCTGCTGCAGGAAAGAGGCCTGCTGCTGAAGAAGGGAACCATAGTGGACTCTACCCTGATCGCAGCGCCGTCCTCGACAAAGAACAGGGAAAAGAAACGAGACCCGGAAGCGCACTCGGTGAAAAAGGGGAACAGCTGGCACTTCGGCTATAAAGCTCACATCGGCGTGGATAAAGACAGCGGGTTGGTTCACACAGTAAAGGTCACCAGCGCCAACATCCATGATGTGACGATGGTGCCGGAGCTCTTAACCGGCGATGAGGACAGCGTATATGGCGACAGCGGCTGCCTGGGCGCTGAAAAGCGGGAAGACGCCGTTCTTTTCAATGTCAATGGCCAGGGCAAAAGGATCCGTTACAAAATCAACAGACGGCCCTCGCAGAGTAAACACGCAGACAATCGTTCCCGCGGGCAGATCAAACGCCGCGAAAAGGAGAAATCCTCCGTACGGGCCAAGGTAGAGCATGTCTTTGGGGTAGTAAAGGGCCAGCTTCGATACCGGAAAACTAGGTACCGAGGTCTGCGAAAACAGATTGCCAAATTGAATATCCTGTTCGCGCTGGCGAATCTGATTCTGGCTGACAGGCGATCCTGCCTGACGGCTTAAATCAGTGTGGCTGCAGCGCTGATGGAATGGCGTATATATGCCCTGCCGGGTGGAATCTTCCCACAAGGGCCTTTCCTTTTGCGTGTTCTGCGGTGTTGCCTTAAAAGTTTCAGTAGCTGTTTCCGTCGAACTGTGGTATATGTTTGTGTTGCAAGGAGGCGAGCGCATGAAATACAAGCTGCTGAAAAACCTATATGACTGTTTTTATACCCCACCCGAACTCTCGGCGCAGAAGCAGGAAATTGAGGAGTGCCACCGAGCACTTAGCGAGGCGTTGGGAAAGCCGGAGCGTCGGCTGGTGCCCCGGATCATCGACGCAAAAGACCGTATTGCGGAGGACACCTCCATCGACAGCTTTATCACCGGATTTGAACTGGCGTGGAAACTCTCCATGGAATTGAACTATTACGAAAACGAGCGCTCAGTCTCCTGCCGAACGGCAATGGAGTTGAGGGCGCGTTTCACATCTAAGGAGGAAGAGAAATGAAGAAACTCATCATAGTGGCAATGATTGCCGCATGTGTCGCCCTGTGCGCCGCTGTGTGGCCACATGGCAACGCGGTCGAGGAAACACCCGTCCCAGCCGCAGAAACCACTGTGAGCGCCAAGGAAGCGACCGTTGGAGAAATTGAGGAACCCGCAGCACTGGCAGAGAAGGAAAAAGGGGCGGTTCCGCAGCAAGAAGCATCCCAAGAGGAACGTCCTGAACCAGAGACAGAGCCTATTGAAATGCCCGCAGATTCTGAACTCCAGCCTTCCGCAGAGCAGTCACCCACTAAAAATTCCGCACCAGAGCCAACTCCATCCCAACCGCCTAAAGAACTGCAGCCCGGTGAGAAAGTCTATGTGGCGGGTTTCGGCTGGGTGGAGTACGAGGGGGCCAAACTACTGTGAAGATGGTACGGATATTTACGAAAACGGCAACAAAATTGGGATCACGGGGTGAAATGTGTAGTTGCCCATTGCATTCGCTTCCCATTCGTGTTATCATGATAACGCTAAATTGTTGCACTGTCCTGAACTTTGATCGTTCGTAGCATGAGAGTACGAATCATATTGAACGGCAGAGACATAGACAATCTTGCAGACAAATGAGTAAATCCTCGAAACTATTGATTCCAATCAAATTCTCATTATGGAATTGAGAAAGCAGTTTGCTGGTTGACTGTCGTTGTCCCCCC
>ENA-OQHN01000617-OQHN01000617.1-human-gut-metagenome-genome-assembly--contig:-NODE-617-length-11874-cov-2.838257_pt1 | contig 11874 bp, 5 predicted proteins | sample MGYA00242564_ERZ504721 | MGnify/ENA primary metagenome ERZ504721 (study PRJEB26092, sample SAMD00036212) | human gut metagenome | host: Homo sapiens | study: EMG produced TPA metagenomics assembly of...
TCCGCGCCGTCTGGCGCTGAAAGTGGCAAGCCTGGCGGCATCCCAGCCCGATCGCGAAGTTGAAAAGCGCGGCCCGGCCATTGCGCAGGCATTCGATGCCGAAGGCAAGCCGAGCAAAGCGGCAGAAGGCTGGGCGCGTGGTTGCGGGATCACCGTTGACCAGGCCGAACGCCTGACCACCGACAAAGGCGAGTGGCTGCTCTATCGCGCCCATGTGAAAGGCGAAAGCGCCGAAGCGCTGCTGCCAAACATGATTGCCACCTCGCTGGCTAAACTGCCTATTCCAAAGCTGATGCGCTGGGGCGCAAGCGACGTGCACTTTGTGCGTCCGGTTCACACCGTGACCCTGCTGCTGGGCGATACCGTTATTCCTGCCACCATTCTGGGTGTTGCGTCCGATCGCGTGATCCGTGGCCACCGCTTTATGGCGAGCCAGAGTTCACCATCGACAATGCCGACCAGTATCGCAGATCCTGCTGGAGCGCGGTAAAGTCATTGCTGACTACGAACAGCGTAAAGCCCGTATTAAAGCGGATGCGGAAGAAGCGGCACGTAAGATTGGCGGTAACGCTGATCTGAGCGACAGCCTGCTGGAAGAAGTCACCTCGCTGGTGGAATGGCCGGTCGTGCTGACCGCGAAGTTCGAAGAGAAATTCCTGGCCGTTCCGGCAGAAGCACTGGTTCACACCATGAAGGGCGACCAGAAGTACTTCCCGGTCTATGCCAACGACGGCAAACTGCTGCCGAACTTCATCTTCGTGGCGAACATCGAATCGAAAGATCCGATCCAGATTATCTCGGGTAACGAGAAAGTGGTGCGTCCACGTCTGGCAGATGCCGAGTTCTTCTTTAATACCGACCGTAAAAAGCGTCTGGAAGATCACCTGCCGCGCCTGCAGACCGTGCTGTTCCAGCAACAGCTGGGTACGCTGCGCGACAAGACCGACCGTATCGCGGAGCTGTCCGGCTGGATCGCCCGTGAAATTGGTGCCGACGTGAATCACGCCACCCGTGCAGGCCTGCTCTCTAAATGCGACCTGATGACCAACATGGTGTTCGAATTTACCGACACCCAGGGTGTGATGGGCATGCACTACGCGCGCCACGATGGCGAAGCGGAAGATGTGGCCGTGGCCCTGAACGAGCAGTATCAGCCGCGCTTTGCCGGTGACGATCTGCCGTCTAACCCGGTCGCCTGCGCCGTCGCGATCGCCGATAAGATGGACACCCTGGCGGGTATCTTCGGTATCGGTCAGCATCCGAAAGGCGACAAAGACCCGTTTGCGCTGCGTCGTGCTGCGCTGGGCGTGCTGCGCATCATCGTTGAGAAGAACCTGAACCTTGACCTGCAAACGCTCACCGAAGAAGCGGTGCGTCTGTATGGCGACAAGCTGACCAACGCGAAAGTGGTGGATGAAGTGATCGACTTCATGCTCGGTCGTTTCCGCGCCTGGTATCAGGACGAAGGCTTCGCTGTTGACACCATTCAGGCGGTGCTGGCGCGTCGTCCAACCCGTCCGGCCGATTTCGATGCCCGTATGAAGGCCGTGTCCCACTTCCGTACTCTGGAAGCGGCATCTGCGCTGGCTGCGGCTAACAAGCGCGTCTCCAACATTCTGGCGAAGTCCGACGAAAAGCTGAACGAGCGTGTAAATGCCGCGACGCTGAAAGAGCCGGAAGAGATCGCCCTGGCGATGCAGGTTGTGGTGCTGCGCGACAAGCTGGAGCCGGTCTTCGCGGAAGGTCGCTATCAGGAAGCACTGGTAGAACTGGCTGAACTGCGCGAAGTGATCGACGCCTTCTTCGAGAAAGTGATGGTGAACGTAGAAGATAAAGATCTGCGTATCAACCGTCTCTCTATGCTTGAAAAACTGCGCGAGCTGTTCCTGCGCGTGGCGGACATTTCTCTGCTGCAGTAATGCGCACTTTGCCCGGCGGCGCTCTGCTTGCACGGGCACTGTGAGTGCTAAAAATCCCGCTTCGGCGGGTTTTTTTATGGATAAATTTGCCATTTCCCCTCTACAAACGCCCCATTATTACCACTTTTTCAGCATTTCCAGAATCCCCTCACCACAACGTCTTCAAAATCTGGTAAACTATCATCCAATTTTCTGCCCAAATGCAGGTGATTGTTCATTTTTGTTTGGATGACGAACGAAATGAAGTCACGCAAATGGGGTTTTTACATCTGGCTGACCATGCGTGGTCGGCAGCAGTACAAAAATTCTGAATATACCTGGAGGTTTTCATGGCTGTCGCTGCCAACAAACGTTCGGTAATGACGCTGTTTTCTGGTCCTACTGACATCTATAGCCATCAGGTCCGCATCGTGCTGGCCGAAAAAAGGTGTTAGTTTTGAGATAGAGCACGTGGAGAAGGACAACCCGCCTCAGGATCTGATTGACCTCAACCCGAATCAAAGCGTACCGACGCTTGTGGATCGTGAGCTCACTCTGTGGGAATCTCGCATCATTATGGAATACTGGATGAGCGTTTCCCACATCCGCCGCTAATGCCGGTTTACCCGGTGGCGCGTGGGGAAAGCCGTGCTGTTATCCTTGCGCCTGCCATGTGTTTACCTGGCAACCTCCTTGCGCACCTGTCCGTCGGTGGTGCGTATGATGACGATGCCCTTTGTGGCCTTGCCCGTGCGCCGGCCGCCGAGGTCGTGGCGGCTCTCGGTGGTGGTGGCCGGTGCTGCCGGGCCTCCGATGGCCGAGGCTATGTCGAACGGTATGCAAACAAACTCGGTCTTGCCGCGCTGCGTTGCGCTGACCACTATCTCGGTGCGGCCCTCGGCCCCGTCGGGCAGCGAGAGGCGACCGTCGGCCGTCAGCGTCACGCCGTCGTACTTGCTGTCGTATGGCGCGTCGGGCAGTGCGTAGGCAATGGTGCCCTCGTTGGCGCTGAACGAGAAGAAGGGCGACGCGTCGACGCTCCGTTCGGCCTGCGTGGCGGCGCGTGTCACCTTGCGCTCGCCGTTGAGGTCGTCGAGGCAGAAGTATGCCGGAGTGTTGAGGTAGCCTCCGCTCTTGTCGCTGCCGTCGATGGTGAAGTCGACCTTCACCACGCGCCCGAGGCTGCGCAGGTCAACCCACTGCCACGTGTCGAGGTAGTAGTGGTCGGCTGCCGATGCCTGGGTGTAGTCGGCCAGGTAGTGCTCTACCGTTACCACCGAGCCGTCGGCGTGCGTGCCTGTGAGCAGCACCTTGAGGTAAGAGCCGTCGGTGAAGGGCTTGGCATAGCTGTCGCCGTTGACTATCGAACTCACTGCGTAGGCGTTGTTTGTGATGTACAAGCCCCTGATGGTGTCGCCCTCGGCGTTGTTGAGCACGCTTATCGTGCCGTTGCCGTAGGCCACGGCGTAGTTGGCCGAGCCGTCGTGGCCGCTGCCCACGGCCGAGTTGTACTGGTCGTCGAGCGTCTTGAAGCTTGTCGACGTGCGGTTGGAGTAGGCGAATCCCGACCATGAGCCGTAGTCGAGGCTGTAGTTGTTGCTGAAGGCATACGACCCGCTGACGAACGAGCCCGCCATCTGCCTGTCGAAGTATGTGCCTGTTACCTCTTCGCCCTTGGTGTCGGGGCCGGCCCATGCGCTCTCGGCGGCCAGCCACAGGTTGTCCATTGTTGCGGCCACGGCCTTGCCCGTCACGATGACGCGGCAGGTGTCGCTGGCCTGCTTGCCGTTGGCGTCGGTCACGGTGACGTAGTACAGGTCGCACTCCGATGGCGTGTAGCCCACCGTTGCCACGTCAATCTCGTCGAGTGTCGTGGTTGCTATCTGCTCGTGCCGGCCGTTGGTCCATGTCAGTGTGAACGGAGCTGTGCCGTCGGTGACGTAGGCCGTGAGCGTGGCCTCGGTGCCGGCCTCTACCGTGCATCCCTCGGCCACCACGCCGGTGTTGGGCGCTTCGACAATGGCTTCGCCCGTAGCCACAAACGGCTTGCCGGCCACCACGTTGCCTGCCGTGCCCCTCAGGCTCACGGCCATGGCGTAGGCCACGTAGCGCGAGCCGGTGGTCAGAGTGTCGGTTGAGGCCGCTGCCTCGCGCCCTGCGTAGAGCGTGAGCTCCGTGCATCCGTCGGCGGTCATCTCGGCGGGCGTGGGTGCCGGTGCCGATTCGGGCCTTACGGTGATGTATACGGTGGCGGCGATGTCGGTCTTCACGGCGATGATGGCGCTCGTGTCGGTCGTGGCTGCCACTGCGGGGTAGCCTTCGGCCATGGCCGGTGCGGCATCCTGCGCGTTGTACTCGTAGGCCCCGATGGTGGGTTGCTGTGCCCTTGGCTTGCCGTTGATGTCGGTGGTCACGGCCTGCAGCGGCACGGCGGTGAGCAGGTTGCCGCCGGCGGCCGGTTCGAGAATCACGTCGGAGAGGAATGCCACGCTGTCGGCCACTCCCCCAGTCTCGCCGCTAAGCTCCTGCCATCCGTCGGGTGTGGCTATGTCGGCCCTGTTGTAGGCAAACACCTTGCCCGATGTGAAGGCGGCGTTGCTCCTGAATGCTATGTTCTTGGCGGCGTCGGCGTTGTACAGCCTGTATGCGTAGCCCTTGGTGTGGTTCTGCAGAATGTTGTTGGCCACGGTCACGTCGGCCGTCATGGTGGCGTTTATCCACAGCGCTGCGCCCACGTTGGTGCCGGTGGCCAGCACGGTGTTGTGTGCCACGATGACGTGCTCGCCGGCCGAGCCCAGCTTTATTCCGGCGCTCGATGCGTTGTTGCCCTTCACCTTGATTTCGTTGTTGGCTATGATTACGGGCGCCTCGGGCGTTCCGGTGAGCTTGCGCGGGTTGATGGCTATTGCTCCTCCGGGCGTTGCCAGGTCGAAGATGTTGCCCTCGATGACCATGCTCTCGGGGTGTGCGTCGCGCAGCTGCCCGTCGAAGCCCTGGAAGCCGCTTGCCGTCGACACCGTGTTCTCAATGCGGTTGCGGCGTATCTTGGCCCCGAGCTCGTCCATCGCGTAGATGGCCTTTGAGCCCTGGTTGCGCAGGGTGTTGCCCTCTATCACGCCGCCCCTTTCCTTTGGCAGCCTCACTGTCGACGTTCCGCCCATGCGTACGCCTATGTATCCGCCCTCGAGCAGGCAGTTGGCCACGGTGAGGTAGTCGTTGTTGCAGTTGGCCTCGTCTCTGGCGTAGGTGTATACCAGGTTGATGTTCTGGCTGTAGGTGGTTGTCGTCTCGGCGTGGATGTAGCAGCTGTCGATGGTGACGTGGCGGCTTGCGCCCTTGACGAAGGCGATGCCGGGGTAGGTGAGGTCGGTTGTGGTCATTTCGATGCCCCTCACCGTCACGTAGTCGGCCCCGTCGATGGTGAGCACGCCGTACTCGCGGTTCATCTTGTCGTCGCTGTATCCCGGGTCGGAATACTGGTTGTGGTATAGCTTGACGTCGTTGTAGTTGCCCGTTTCGCTCTGTATTGTCACCGTGTTGCGCTCCGACGTGCCCGGTATGTAGGGCACTCTGACCACCTCGTTGTATATGCCTCGGGCAATGCTTATGTTGACCGGGCCCTCTATGCCGCCGGCAATGGCGTCGACGGCGGCCTGTATGGTGGGATACTGCCTGCCCTGGCCCACGGTGATCGTGCCGCTGGCCCCGTCGCGCACGGCCGTTGTCGCCGTGAGCCCGGTTGCGGGCCTGTTCTGGCCGAGGCTTGTGGCCACGTTGTCGAGCGTCATGCTGACGGGCGTGCCCGTGGCGGCTTCGGTCGCGATGGCCGCTGCCACCCAGAAGCGGTAGGTGCCCGCGGCGGTTATGGTGTAGTTGCCCGTCACGTCGAACGGTGCGGCCTGCGCCCTTCCGAACACTGTGAACGGCGCGAAGTTGCCTATGGTGTCGGTGGTGTATACCGTCACCTGCGACAGTGCCTCGGCCCCGGTGGCTCCGAGCGCCATCGAGTTGATGTCCACCTGTCCGTAGTCGCCCTCGACGTCAACGTCGACGCGCATCATCAGCACGTCGTCCTGGCCTCTCGTGACGGCCTCGGGGGCAATGATGGCGGTGTTGACCGATGCCACCCCGAGCGCCCTCCTCATGTACGACACCGCCTCGATGGCAAAGCCGTCGGGGGCCGAGTAGCCGCTGCGCACCACGTAGCGCACGGTCAGCTTGCCGCTTGGCGCCGTCGACACGATGTCGGCCGGCAGCTTGTCGTAGCACTGCATGGCGAGCATCAGGCTGTCTTTGTCGGTGGTGGAGCCGGCATACACGTAGAGGGTGTCGGTGCAGTTGAGGTCGGCCGCCTTCACTTTCAGCTTCACCGACTCGCCCTGCACTGCGGGCGCAAACGTCACCTTGCCGTCGAACTTCATCGACGCAGGCTCGTTTTCGCCGCCGTCGTCGTATACCATGAGGTTCGTTGCCGCCTTGAGCTTCACCTCGCCGTTGTCGCCCTGCTGCAGCAACAGCATGTCTTTCACCGTGCGCGAGCCGTCGGGGTCGCCTGCGGCCACCTCGGTCTGCTTGCCCCCGGCGGTGACGGCTGTTACTGCCGCGTCGATGTTGTCGCCGGCCTTGGCCGCGTCGCCCAGGTCTACGCACAGGCGGAAGAAGTTGTTGCCTTCGGCCAGCTGCACCGGTTCGTCAAGCCTTATCACCATGGTCTCGCTGCCTGTGGCGGGCTGTGCCGAGCCGGCCGGTGCCGCGTCGGGGGCGGGGTTGGCGTCGGCGTGGCCCACATAGTATAGGCTTGCCTTGGCTATGGCTGCCCCGCAGCCCTTGGTGTCGATGGTCACGGCCTCGAGGGCCTTGGCCTGCTGGTCGCCCTTGGCCACCACGTTGATGGTGAGCAGCGCCTGTGCCGTTGCCCCCGACGGCATGATGTCGGTAGTGGTTTGTGTCACCTCAACCTTGTCTATGTCCATGGGTTGCGACTTGTATTCGCTCACCGTGGCCTTGAAGCCGGTGGCTGTGTAGTACAGTGTGCCGTCGGTGGGCGAGAACACCACCGTGAGCGAGCCGTCGGCGGCTGTGGAGCGCAGCGCCCGCCCGGGGCCCTTCTGCTTGTCGTCGGGGTTGTCGAGCTTCCAGAGCAGTTCGCCCTTGGTTCCCTGTCCGCTGTATACGCGGAAGTCGGCCTTCACCCCGTAGGATGCAGAGGCATAGTAGAGGTCGAACGCCGAGAAGTCTATCTGGCACACGTTGCCCTCGTGCATGGGCACGAACACGTTGGTGCGCACGTCGTCCCCGGCCTCGTAGTTCTCGGAGTATTCGCTCCTTGGCTTGGTGCGCAGCTCCAGGCTGCCGTTCACTGCCTTGGTCACCGTGCCCTGCCCGGCGTGTGAGTATACTATGTTCTCAACCTTGCGGTCGCCCTCGGGGTTGCCTTCGGCCACGGCCTCGGCCCGTCCGTTGAGCTCTACCGTGGCGAGGGCGGCGTCGGCCGCCTGCCCGTTGGTGGCGTCGTCGGCCACGTCGCATGCCAGCCAGAAGTAGTTGTCGCCCTCCTTGAGGGTCACTCCGTCGGCGGGCTTTATGCTGAATGCGTCGGCCGTCACCTCGGTGCGGCCCACCTCATTCTTTGTCGAGAAAGCCTCGTCGGCCCCGGTGTAGTATAGCGCCGCGGCCTTGATGGTGGCGTGGGTGCCGTTGGCGTTGAAGGCGAACGTGCCGGCCTTCAGCGGCGGCTCTGTGTTGCTGGTGTGTATGTTCACCCTGAGCAGCGGCTGGCCGGTGTCGCCGGCGCACACCGTCTGGCCGGATGCCTGGCTCACTGCAATGTTGTCGGCGGTCATGGGCTGCGGCGTGAAGAGGCTCACCGTGGCCTCGAAGCCGTCGGCGGTGTAGCTCGTGCCGTTGTTGCCCAGCTCGACGGTGAGCGCCCCGTCGGCCGACGTGGAGTGTATGGTGGCCTTCTCGCCGCTCCTTACGCGCCTTATCAGCTGCGCGGGGTCGGCCGTGGCCCCGTTGTATACGTTGAGGTATTGGTAGTAGATGGTGCCTTCCGAGAGTTTCACCCGGCTGAAGTCCACCTGCACCTTCTTGCCCTCGACAGTGGGCAAGAGCGTCATGGTGCCCTGGAACTTGGCCGTCACCTTGCCCTTGGGGCCGCCGTCGTCGTAGAAGGCCAGCGGCGTCTCGCCCACGTTGGCCTTGGCCTGCCCCTCGGCCATGAGCAGTATGGCGGGGTTGGCCACGGCCACGGGCGTGGCGCGCACGAATCCCGCCACCCCGCCGGGCATGGCGGCGGTGGCCACCGCCGTGACGTCAAGCTCCACCTTGGCGCCCACTTCGGCCTCGGGGTTGATGTCGGCGGCCAGCGTCAGGGCGTTGCGCCCGCCCTGCAGCGGCCTGTCGAGCGTTATGCGGTAGCTGCCGCCCGTGGCCTCGACAGAGGCTTCTATCGGCGTGGCCCCGCTGCACGAGGCCAGCTCGCCCTCGTAGACCTTGACCGATAGCGGGTCTATCATGCCCTCGTTGCGGGCCATGGTGAACGTTATCGACGTCAGCCTGTCGGCGTTGAGCACGCCCTCGGCCGTGACATACACCGAGGCCAGCGCCACGGCGGCCTTGCCCGTGGGCGACGGGGTCACCGCTGCGTACGACGAGCCGGCCCCGCTCACCCTCATGTCTTCGAGTTTGATGCAGCTCACCCGGGCCGTCCAGCCCTCGCAGGCTGCCGCATACCGCCACAGCATGCCCACCGACAGGGAGCCGTCGGCGGCGGTTGAGTAGTAGGTCTTGGCGGTGTACTTGCCGTCGAGCACCTCGATGACATCGCCCTCGGGCATGGTGCTCGACGAGGTGACCTCGGTTATCGACGATGCCCATTTGAAGGTGTTGCCGGCGTCGGGGTCGCCGTTGTAGACATACACCCGGCCGTAGTACCCGCCGTAGTCGCTCGTCACGTCGGTCTTGTCGAACGTGACCTGCACGGCCATGCCTTTCTCGGCCGGCTTGAACACCGTCAGCGACTGCGTGTTGTTGGCCGCGTTCGACTCGATGCCGGCCGTGCCCTTGGGGTCGTAGAACGTCAGTTCCTGCCCCGTCTGCACGGTCACGGTCTGCTTGCCGAACCGCGGCTGTGTCACCGTGCCGCCGGTGGCGTCCTGTCCCCATGCAGGGACTGCCGCCAGTGCCGCGACGAGTGACAGCACAAAAGAGTAGACTTTCTTTTTCATAAAAACGCTGTTTGGTTATAAAATTGATGTTGATTGTGCGTGTTGCGCGCGTGCGTCGCGTTCCGCGGGCGCTGGCCCGTGGCGCTGTCTGCATAGCGCTTGGTTGGCATGTGCCGCCGCCCCTATCCTCGAGGGGTGACAGGCAGTGTCGCAAGGCAGGTCTTCTGACTTGCCGCCCGGATTACGAACGCCTTCCCGGCAATGCCCAGTGGCTTTGTTGTTCGTTCCTGGTAAGGGCGGCTCACAGCAGCGGGACTGTCGGGGATTCTCACCCCGTTCCCTTTTAATCACTTGTGGCAGTGAACCATTGCGATTGCAAAGATAGTATAATAATTCAGAAAAAAGCCCGCCTCTGCGTTAAAAAAGCGGGGCGGGCCAAAGTGTTTCCCATTTCGGACAGTGGCTTACAGCCTCAGCCCGTCGAGCAGTTGGGTGTATGTGTCGATGGCCGACGCAATCTCGTCGAGGGCGATGTATTCGTCGGCCGAGTGCGAGCGGGCCGAGTCGCCGGGCCCGAGCTTCATCGAGGGGAACGGCATGAGGGCCTGGTCCGAGAGCGTGGGCGAGCCGAATGGCACCATGCCCATGGCCCGGCACCGCTCCACGAGCGGGTGGGCGGGGTCGATGGCCGACGAGCCCAGGCGCGTTGACCGTGGCGTGAGTTCGCTGCCCATGCCCGCGCGCAGCTCGTCGAGCAGTTCGGCGTTGGTGTACAGCTCGTTGGAGCGCACGTCGATGGTGAATCGGCACTCGTCGGGCACCACGTTGTGCTGGGTGCCGGCACCAATCACCGTCACCGTGGCGAGCGTGGGGCCCAGCAGCGGGCTCACCCTGCCGAAGCGGTGGGAGCGCAGCCATGCTATGTCGTCGATGGCCTTGTATATGGCGTTCACCCCCTCGGCGCGGGCGGCGTGGCCCGAGCGCCCGCGGGCCACGGCGTCTACCACCATGAGCCCCTTCTCGGCGATGGCGGGCTGCATGCCCGTGGGCTCGCCCACTATGGCCACGTCGATGTGCGGCAGCAGCGGCAGGGCGCGGCTGATGCCGTCGGCCCCCGACACCTCTTCCTCGGCCGATGCCAGGTACACAAGGTTGTAGGCCCGTGGCGCCCGGGCCATGGCGGCGTATGTGGCGAGCAGGCTCACCAGCCCGCCGCCGCAGTCGTTGCTGCCCAGCCCGTAGAGCCGGCCGCCCTCTACGGTGGGGCAGAAGGGGTCGCGCGTCCACGACGCCACGGGCTTCACCGTGTCGATGTGGGCGTTGAGCAGCAGCGTGGGGCGGCTGTCGTCGTGGCCCGGGGCCCACGGCCCACACGTTGTTTGGGCCTTCGCGGCGGGGGTGCATGGCGCTGTCTTCCATGAACTGTTCAATCAGGTCGGCGGCCGCCTTCTCGTCGCGGCTCACCGACGGCGTGGCTATGAGCCGCCTCAGCAGCCCGGTGGCCTCGGCGGCAAGCCGCCTGCAGTCTGTTGTCATGTCTGTCGGTCTTGGTTGGGTTGCGGCCGTCGCGGCCTGCCGGCATGGTGCGGGCCGGTGTGCAAAGGTAGCCATTTTTTTGCTGTCGGCCAACGGTGGGCGCCCGCCGCCGCGCGCCATTTAACATTTGCCAACATCACCGGCCGCACAGTAGGGCCGCCCCGCCCCTGTTTGTAAACATTGTTCGGCCGCCGCCTCCCATGGCCGCCATCCCCGTTCCGGCCCCTGCCCGGGTAGGGTTTGCAAAACGTGCCCCGCGGGCTTGCCGTCTGTGCCATACGGGCTTGCGGCGGAGGCCGTTTGGCGTTGCGGCGGGGGCCGTTTCGCAAGCTGCGGGCGGGGCGTGGCGGGGCGCTGCATGCCGGGGTAAACATAATTTACCGCCCCGCGGCAGGGCGGCCGCTGCGGGGCCCCGCCGGCAGGCAATGCCGCCGGTTGGGCAAGGTCAAGAAATGTGGGGCGAGCCGCAAAAAAGTGGGGGAAAGTGGGGTCGTGTGGAGGAAAATGTGTATCTTTGCCGAAACGAAAGCAGCATGTCCGTCAGTATGCGATTCCTGGGAAACATAGAGGCCAAGCTCGACGCCAAGGGGCGCGTGTTCCTGCCCGCGGCATTCCGCAAGGTGCTGCAGGGCGCAGGCGAGCAGGGCATGGTGATGCGCAAAGACGTGTTCCAGGCCTGCCTGGTGCTCTATCCCGAGAGCGTCTGGGGCGAGCAGATGGACAGCCTGCGCAGCCGCCTGACCGATGGCTTGCTTATCACTCTGGGCCCTGCTGCTGTTGCTCCCGCCGCTGCTGGCGGTAGTGGTGGATGGCCTGAATCTTAACCTGCTGTCGGTGCTGCAACAGCCGGTGCTGTGGCAAGCGCTCGGCACCTCGCTGCGTATTTGCGCTGGGGGGCCGGTCTACTCTGCGTGCTATTAACCATGATGCTGCTGTGGACCAGCCGCGAGCTGTATGCCCGTCAGGCTACAGTAGCCGGACAAGCGTTGGATCTCAGCGGGATGCTGATCCTGGCGATGCCCGGTATCGTGCTGGCGAGCGGTTTCTTCCTGCTGTTTAACAGCACCGTCGGCCTGCCCGAGTCGGCGGATGGTATCGTCATTTTTACCAACGCATTAATGGCCATTCCGTATGCGCTGAAGGTACTGGAAAACCCGATGCGGGATCTTGCCGCCCGCTATACCCTGCTCTGCGACTCGCTGGGAATGCACGGCTGGCAGCGGCTGAAGGTGGTTGAGTTGCGCGCCCTGAAACGCCCGCTGGCGCAAGCG